>Ga0190314_1000049_pt1 | contig 50849 bp, 45 predicted proteins | sample 4870071112_MG_FD_165055 | JGI IMG/M metagenome (GOLD analysis project Ga0190314, IMG submission 165055) | Hydrothermal vent sediment bacterial communities from Southern Trench, Guaymas Basin, Mexico - 4870-07-11-12_MG | ecosystem: Environmental > Aquatic > Marine > Hydrothermal vents > Sediment ...
AATGGGAAGACTGGTTCCCATTTGGCTTGATTTAGGGGGTCTTTGTAGTCGAATACCATCCTGGCTGATCACCTTCTTCCAAAGAATCTACCTTTAAGCCTTCCTACAAGAGAAGGTGTCTCCTCAACCTTCTCCTCTCTTGGGAAGGTCTCCATCACGTAACTAGGGTAGGAAAAGTCATGCTTCAAAACTATATCCTTAACAATCTCATACAATCTTGATGGATCTACGGACCTAAGAAGGACACCATCCGTCCAGCTGAATGGATTAGCATCTGAGAAAAGACACTTATGCTGTTCACCGTTGACATGCATTTGGAATGTCAAGATGGCTAGTCCATATGCATAGTTCACCCATTTGTTAAAGTCTGCTTGATTCTGGATGCCTAACTCCTCTCTATTGAACTCTAAGTCTTGAGCGTAAGATTCTTCTAGGTAGTCTATGATAGTCTTAGATGGGAATTCTTTAAAGTAGAGTGGTGGAGACATCTGCCATGTGTACTCTGCTTTCGCTTCAAGATAATCTTTTGGATTAAGTTCCTCTTTCGCCTCTTCGTCGTAAAGATCGAATCTCTTAAGGACATCCTTAATATCATTCTTTGAGAGGATACCCCAACCCTGCACGACCTTCGTTGCAAACTCTTCTCCAACAGTATATAAAGACTTGTTACTAAGACCCCCCACTTCTGGTTCGTATCCTATGAAAAGAGGAATTATAACATGATTCTCTATTCTACCCAATGCCATACTCATTAGTTCATCTGTTATCACTTCTGTTCCATTTGGGATTATGGGTTCTAACTTGGGAAGGCCATCTTCATCTTCCTCATACCACTTACCTCTCCCTCCCCTAGGAGGAAAAGAATCAAGATGCAGAATTAAGTATATGGGGAGCGAAAGGGGGTCCAATAAAGATTCAAGCTGGTCGATAACCCAAGAAACATCCTCCACTTCTACGCTATCCCATATACCTTTTTCTGAGATTGTATCTCCCAACCTAACTAAACCATCTTTATACTCTTGAGAAGCCTTGGAGAACTCCCCTCTCAAGTTATAGGACTGGTTTCGATCTAGGTACTGATGGATATTATCAATTTTTACTTTTGGCCCTTTAATGTATGGGAAGACTGGTTCCCATTTGGCTTGATTTAGGGGGTCTTTGTAGTCGAATACCATTGAGTATCACCCGTTGGTAGTTAATAGGTTATTGATGTGCAGATTTATAAATTTTAGGATGGGTCTTTTCTCCTTCAACAATGTCTATTATCTCCTTTGATCTCTTAGCAAGATTCATGAGGTTGTCCATGAATCTTATTGTTTCTTTTGCTACGTTATGTGAGGTAGAAATAACTTTTTTACTCCTCTTGTTAATCTTGATGTAGAGGGTTTGGAATTGAAGAATGGGTTGAATTATTTCTTCCTTTATTCTCTTTGCCATCTCTTTTCTTTCTGCTGGAGTTTGGAATTCTCCTCTCTTCTTATAATCGTTAAGCGTTCTTGAGATAGTTGGAATTACTCTCTGCAAGGAATGCAATTTCTCCCTAAGTTCACTATATGCTAACTCTCTTTTTCTCAAAAGGCCTGTTCTTCTCATAACCACGTGTTTTAGAGTGTCTTTCTTTATAGATAAGAGAAGCTTAAGAGGTCTTTTGCTTCTCTTTGCTATTTTTTCATTCTCTTTTAATTCTTTTTGAAGTTCTTTTATACCTGTTTTTCGTGGGATTGCTAGTGCTACACTTCCTACACCACCAAGTACACTACTTGATGCTATTAGTTTATGCATAGCTACCATCTCGTTAAGTAGTTCTTTGTGCAAAGAAGGTTTTAATTTTTCTCTCCTGCTTAAAGATTTTAACACTTTATACTTTGCTTTGACTATTCTGTTTACTTGCTTGTAGCTTAACTTCTTATAGGATTTAAGTGTATCCTTCCTCTTCTCTAAAAGCTTGGCTGTGGCTGGAAGTACATAACCTTCTTCTTTCTCTCTGGGTTTAACTTCAAAGGCCAGCAATCTATTATGAAATCTCTCCAGAAAATCCAATCCAGCTCCAACTAATTTAACATCCTTACTAAGTTGAGATAAAATATCTGGTAAGGTATCATAGGCTGTGCTGAGGTTGGAGGCGGCTTGGGTTTTGAATACGGAAGATGCCACCTTTGATTTAACTTTTATGTTAGCATACATATCTAAAGCTTTTGAAAGTCTTTCTAAAGTTTTGAAGAGATCATTTTGTTTGTTGTATATGAGCTTTTCATATTTGTGAAGTTCGTCTGGAGGTGTCTCCTTTAACCTCTTCGTAGCATCGTATAAACCCTGGGCGGCGCGGGAGACGGCGAGGTTGTGGCGGAGGAAGAGTTCATAGTTGGACTTAAACTCATCAAAGAGTTTTTCCAACTTAACATACTTCTTTTCAGATCTATGGACTTTAAACTTAGTAGAGGAGAGGTCTTTCTTTAAATGTACAATGTCCTTGCGCAACTTACTAAGCTTGTTAATCGCGTGTTCTAATGCACCTAAATCAGACTTAATGTGGTCTGTGTCATAAAGCTTCTTAGCCCTAGCGAAGCTTTTCAATGCTGAATAATCTGAACCAAGCAGAGAGATTAACTCTCTGCTTCTCTTTAACAGAGCAAGCATTTCGGATAAAAAGGCATTGTACTCTCTCTTTAACTTCGTCCTTAACTTAAAGATGCTATACGATCTCGTTCCATGTGCTAGAGTTTTGTTTATCTCGCTAAGTCTTTTCTCTATCTCTGGAACTATTGGATGATGAGTTGTGAAGAGAATCCTATATACTCTTCTGATGGACTTGTTGACCTTGTCAAACTTCTTAAGGTCGCTGCTCTTCACATCTTCCATATCTTTTAACTCAAGGTACTGCCTATGACTTTGCTTAATGAAATTATGTAGGTCTACATAAAGAGGTTTTATCTGAGCTTCAAATACATTGCTTAATCTTGAAAACTTAAGCCGTATGTCTCTTAAACCTTTAGATAAAGCATCTCCTTCTGTATCAAGTACTTCTTCCATCTCTTTCTTAAGAGAAGGAACATTGTTTTCCTTAACATACTCCAAAAAGGTTTCAAAACGAGACGAAAAAGTATGTGTGAACCTCACACACAGGGATATATACTCTCCCACAGCTTTAGATATATTTGCTGTATCAGGTTTGGTTTCAAATATGTTTTCCTTCTCTGCCATCAAAACTCTAAAAATTCGGAGAAATATAAATTTATTGGGTTGATATTGTTATGGCTGAAGGGACGAGGAGGAACTCGTCCTCTGCTTGTACTGTTATCTTATCAGCAGGGATTGTTATAAGCAAGGTTGTGTTTTGATTTGGCTTAATCTCAAATGGGAGATCAACTACGAGTCTAGAGCTTGGAACAGTTATGGTGTGGGTTCTATTGTCTTTTGTTATGTTTGCATTTGAAATCCACATCCTTATTTTAGTGTAATTACCAACTATCATCTTCTTGGTCATTATGGTTGTCTGGTTAGTGTTGAGTGTTATAAGATCGTATGCAACAGGCTTGTCTAAGATGGTTTCCCAGTTTGAGCCAGTAAAGTTTGGATGGACTTGAATCTCCTCTAAAGTGATGTAAAGGGATTGTGCATCCCCACTTGAACTTGTAAGCTTGACTATCAAATAGCCTGTTTTTCCGTACAGTAAGGGTGTTAAGAAAAGTATTATCCCAACAACAACCAAAGCAAAGAGAATACTCTTTGTGATCTTTATCTTAATGTGTGGAGGAACTTTGGATAGGGCTTTAAACATGAAAGATAAAGGTTTTGGAGATATTTAAATTTGTTTATTCTATTAAAATGCCTGGTTTGGAAGGGAAGGCTTGCTTGGCTTTTGGTTCACTTGATGCGGAAGCTTTTACTATCTCTATCTCAGCATTGAACTCTTTGCTAAGTATTGCTTTGTTTTCAGTAAGGAAGTTGTACTCCTTGTCTTCGCTTAGGATGGTTGTCGGGATTTTAGACTCGTCCTTGATAAGCTTAGGAAGAATCTTTGTGATCTCTGGCATATGTGGTTTCAATTCTTGTGGGATCTTAGAGATAATGGATTTGAAATCGCGATTGCCATTCTTAATCTCATCTTTCACAATGGAAAGAAATTCATATTTCCATTGTGGGGATACGAATATCTTTATCTTAGAAGGCTGCTTACCAACAAGCTTTATAACCTCCCTTATATCATCTTTGACTCTGTCTATAAGTTCTACAGAGGCTTCAAGCTCGGGGTCTATTTTTGACTCGTCAACTTCAGGCCAAGATTCTAGAGAAACAAAAGAATTGTTCCCAAGTCTTTCCCATAGCTCCTCTGCTGTGTGTGGTATGAAAGGTGCAAGAGTTCTTAACCACAAGTTAAGAATCTCTTTGGAGGTTTTTAGATTCACTCCTTGTTTGATGTACTTGTTAAGATCTTTCATGAATTCAAATAGAAGGATATCTATTGTTTTCCTCATATCATACCTATCCATAGCTTCTGTTGCTTGCTTTAATTTGGAGTAGAACCTTGAAACTATCCACTTATTCTCCTTGCCGCTTGTTTCTTTTAGAAGAGTCTCAAAGAGTGTAAAGAGTTTTTCAACTTGGCTCTTGTACTTTAACACGGTATCCGGATCCCATTCTACGTCTACAAATGGGGATGCAACGTGGCAATAATAAAGCCTCATACCATCTACTGAGTATTTCTTGGTAGCACCAGGTATAGGTTCTGCTCCTCCCTTTGACTTGGATATCTTTCCACCCTTACCTGTTATGTACCAATGTGCTATTATTCCCTTAGGCCACTTGTCTTTAGGAAGAATAGCAACATGATTCATAACAAACACTGGGAAATGAACAGTTTGATGTTCTTTACCACCAAGATTTATGTCTAAAGGATACCAATAATCAAATTCTTCTCTTATAGGCTTCCATTCTTCCTTACCTTCACCTTTTCCTAAGAATACATAGTCGAAGAACTCATCAGTTAGGTCTTCGACCTTTATTTTACCAAGGTTTACATATTTGGAGACTATGTAAAAGGCTGGGTAAAGTGTAGAGTCTGAGATTGGTTCTATAACCCACCTCTCATCAAATGGAAGCTTTGTTCCAAGCCAGTTACCAAGTCTTGCACATGCTCTATCTTGGAACCAATCAAGGATGTTTGGAAAGTTGTTGTAGAACGTCTCTGGGAGGATGAGCATGGTTTTAGCATGCTCCTTGGACTTCTTAGTTAGCTCTTCATCTGAGTACTTAATAAACCATGCATCTGGTATTAATTTAATTACAACTCTCTCCCCACATCTACATATAACTTCCTCTGAAAGCTCGTACATTATGTCTGCCAATCCTTGATTGATAAGATCTTGCTTAACTTTCTCTTTAGCCTCTTCAACACTCATTCCAGAGTAAGGTGTGTCTCCAATCATCTTACCCTTGTGAAATCCTTCTTTGTATATGACCTGCGTTGCTTCTTTTAGTTTAGGATCATTCTGGTTTTTAATCCCCATCTTCTCAACAATCTCTTTAGCTGGGAATTTTCCCCATCCGGGGGTTTCTATTATTGGTATGAGTTGAATGGACCTTACTTCCTCTGGATCAATGCCATACTTTCTTAATGTCTCTTCATCCTTCTTTAAGTCTTCAAGTGCAATATAATCATATGGAGCATCCGATGGGACAGATGTTACTATTCCTGTACCAAAGTTTGGATCAACGAAACTTGATGGAAGAATTATTATTTCTCTGTTAACACCTGGAGCTAAAGCTTTCTTTCCAATAAGCTCCTCTCCTTTTACTTCGCCTACGATCTCTATTCCTTCCTTTTGGTACTTTAACTTCTCTGCAGCTTCTCTTGACACAACCCATATTTCGTCTCCAACCTTTATCTTAACATAGGTTATGTCAGGTCTTACCCACATATTTGTTTGGCCATAGACTGTTTCTGGTCTTAAGGTTGCAGCAATTAAGTACACATCACCCATCTTAAACTTAAGAAGGGTAAACTCTTGTTTCTCAGCATTACCTCCCTTGCTTATGTCTGTTTGTGAAGGATCCACAGCTACTGGACCACATTTTGGACAGAAAGTAGCATAATATGGCTTTTGGACTATTAGGCCCTTTTCCTTTAGCTTCCTAAACTGCCATTGGATGAATTTATTGTATTCAGGGTAAATTGTGCATGTGAATCTCTCCCAATCTGCTAGAAAACCAAACTTCTTCCAGTATTCATTAACGTACACATTAACAAAGTAATCCACAACAGCCTCTGGGGACGTCATCTTGTTAAGGTCTTCATCTGTGGCCCCATTTTCTTTGAGGTATTCAATCCATTTTGGATCTTTGTTTTTGACTTTCTGATAGAAAGCTATTGCTATATTTCCTGAAGCATGAACTCCTACTGGGAAGAGAACATTGTAACCTCTCATTCTCTTGTATCTTGTGATCACGTCTGTGTAAGTGTAGCCACGCATGTGTCCTACGTGTAGAAATCCAGATACACCTGGATATGCAAAGATCATAAAGAATTTCGGCTTAGACTTGTCTATAGAAGTTTTGTATACGCCTTCCTTCTCCCATCTTTCTTGCCACTTTTTCTCTATGGGCTCGAAATCCATAAAGAAAAAATAAGAAATAAGCTTTTAAAAGTTTTTATACTGCTAAGAATGCCCACCATGGCTTCTTATGTTCTATTATGGAATCTGTTATTGGGTCTATCTTAACTGTAGTTCTCATTCTTACCGGTATGAATCCAAATAATTTCCTTTTCTCTACTGCGTGTCCAACAAGGACTGTTTTGTTCCCTTCCTCTTCGACCTGTAATTCTGTTATGTTTACATTTATAGTCTTTGTGATGTTTACTATCCTGTCTGGATTAATGACCACTTTATTTATTCTCAAGGTTCCATTCTCAACGTCTACTTCTTTGGTTGTTATGATCTTTACTGCTGGGGTCTCTATAATCTTTGTGTAAGTTCCGTTCTCTTCCGTTATTGTGATGTTAACTTTACTCTTTTGTATTTCTGCTTCTACTCTCATCTGAACTTTGTTGCTAACATTCTGCACTTTTTCTGTTACATTAAGTATTTTTCCTTTTACTCCCAAAAGTGGCTTGTTTAAGCACCTTCCTGCGAAACAAGGACACTCCTTTACTGTGTAGTTTGGACCTTCATCACCACAGTAAAAGTCTACTGCTACCCACTTGCCGTCTATGAAAGCACATTTGTCTTGAAACACTCTTACTGCGCCGTTGTCATATTCTGCAGTTACGACTCCTGTTGTGTTGAAGTTGTCTTTTCCGTCCGAGTCTATACAGTTAGTCATGTTCGCTACAACTGGAGTTGTTTCTTCACTTTGACCAGGCATTTGTGCTCCATCTTTACCTACTATTGGAGGTTTAAGGTCTATTCCTACATCTATGTTGAATGCAAATACTGTACCCATTAAGAGCACGGGTATTAGGAGAAATAATATCCTTTTCATAATAAAAGAAAGGAAAGTATTACTTATAAACTTTTAGTAGGATTTTAGTTTAAGACCTCGAGAACTCTTGCTTTAAGTTTGGTTTTTCCACCTGTTGGGATACCAAGTACATTACCACAAACTAAACATTTAACCTCAGATGAAGCCTTACCAAATATTATTTGTTCATTCTTACACTTAGGACATCTTACCCTTAGGAACCTTGATCTACATTCTCTGTCCTTCATACTAACTCCACCTTCTTAGCTCTAACACCTGATTTTTGAACACTAATCTTGCCACAAACTGTACACTTGTACCTTAAATTGGTCTTCTTAGACTGTTTTATTCCCCATCTTGTAGACTTTTGGGGGTTCGGATAAGGAAATCCTCCATATCCATGCTCCATTTTATACTTCTTCCTTCTACCCTTACCTAAAACTCCTCTCCTTCCCCCACTTTTCTCATTTGTAACTTTGTGTTCTGTCTTCTTCTTACAGTAGGGGCAATACCTATTGACTTTCTTTGGGATTTTCATGCTATCTCCCTATTAATTAGTGGATTTATAAACTTTTTGGGGTTTTAAACTTTTTCGGCTTTCTTTCCTTTGATTAACATGTCCGCTAAGACCATGGATAGCTCATACTCTTTGCCTTTCTCATATGGGCCGTATACCTTACCTCTCCATTTAAACTTTGGGGTGTCTTTTAAGAATCTGACCTTAACAAGGTCTGATTTAGACTTGGCTTCAAACTCTTTCTCAAAGTCTTTAAACAAACTCAACAAACTCTTATAGAGCTTTACCTCCAATGGAGTCATGTTTGTTGTGGATTCTGTGCCAAGCCTTGCGTCAAGCAAGGCTCTCATGGCTATCTTCTTCTCCCTTAGTTGGATTATGTTTTTAAACACATTTAATACGTTGCTTATTTCTTTCTCTATCTTACGCTTAGAAGTTTGGGAGAAAACATTATCTTTCTTCTCCTCAATTTTTGATAGCATCTGATACTTCTGCTTGAGATACATATTAACTCTCTTAAAGAAGTCTTCATCTAGTTTCTGCAAGGAGGAGGTTTTATCCTCCTTTGCATGGACTTCTCTTATCTCCTGATATGTAAGTATGTCTTTCATCGTCTATACCTCACTTTTTTATAAGAATAGTTAATTGGGTTCTTAATGCGCTTACAAGTATTATCAGGTGTGCATATATTTAAATCTTTGTAAAAGTTTTCTGAGGAACAGTTTGGTATCATGTAATCTTTTCTTCTTTTGTAGTATGAGAGTTGAGATTTTATGTATCTCATGCTTAAAGGTTCTTTATTTCTCTTGTTCCATTCTAAGATCTCATTTGTTATAGTGTCCCAGTCCCAACCCAAAAGCTTAAAGTAATTTATAAGTATGAATAAAGACCTTTTCCTCCCATCCTCCATACCCTTAAGAATGTTTCTTATGCAAGGTGGGAAGATGTTCTTGTCCGTAATCTTTTCTTTAGGGAATATGAACTTAAACTCTGGTTTGGATTGGGAAACGTTACTTGTTTCTGCAGTCTTAGGCTTGAAATCAAAAGCCTCTATGAATAGGTTCTCAGCCTCTCCTTCCTTGTAAGTGTCTAAGAACCTATACTTAACTACCACTTTTTTAGGATCTGCCTCCTCTAACTTAAACTTCAAGGCGGATCCCTTTTTAATAGGGATCGAAACCAACCATGTTTTCTCATTCAAAGAGTAAGGCATTCTTATCATGTGTCTTGAGGATATGGCAACCGGATCCAAGCTAACGATCTTCGTGACATCAAACTTGTCTTCGGATTCGAACTTAACACCAGACATGGTCTCGATGTCTTTGAGGCTATACTTATCAAGTATAGCTTCTGTTAGTAATGGATTTATTTGCTCTTGAATGTATGTGGCTATTATTCTCGAAGCCTCTGGGAACAAGTCCTTAACATTCTTACCTCCCACTTTCTCTGGGAAAGACTCGTATGGAATAGCTATATGGAACCCCTTCCCACCAGAAAACTTGATGGAGTAATGGGTAACCCCATGAAACTCTAAGAGCTCTTCAACATAAAAAGCGCATAGCTTACCAAACTCTATATGTTTTGAGTCAATGTCTAGTACAAGGTCCCAACCTATTCTTAGCTCATCCAACTCCTTTCTAGACATGTCACTTCTTAACTGAAGGGGATTTGACCATCTTTCCTCTGACATGTGAAAAGAAGATACTCCTTTCCTTACTAAGTCTAGTACTTCTTGCTCATAACTTATGGTACTTGGTCTTGACATGAATTCTCCTGTCAAGAATCTCCCAACAACTTCCCTATTCTTTGATACTCTTGCTATCTCTTTACGTACCTCTTTGTTTGTGTAGTACTTTATTACGTCTGAGAGATTCATACTTCTAAACCCAAGTGTAGCTTTTTAAGATTTTGTGTAGTAAAGTGCATCTAATAGAGAAAGACTTAAATTATATGAGCTTTACTTAGATTTATGATATTAGAGTTCGTCTACGCTGTGGCTTTCTTCGTACTTGTAGTGTTCCTATCAATAGTTGCTACACTTGTCTACAATCAAATAGAAGATGAAGAAGAGCCTGTTGTTAAGTGTCCTAGGTGTGGAAAGAAAATGATATACTTCAAATATAAGTGGGTGTGTCCACATTGTGGCTATGTTCTAAAATGAATCTATAGAATTAGCGTCTACCCTTCGCTAAGAACCTTCCCTTTATCGCAAAGAGAAAGGCTGAGATTAACACAATAAGTAATATGAGTATTACTGTATAAACATAATTATGCTTCTTTTCCTCACTTACCACCTGCTCTGTTACATTCTTTACCGGCTGCTTGGCTGACTCTTCCTCTTCCTTTGTTGGCCCTGTTGGCTCAACAACGGTAGGTCGTGGTTGCTCCTCCACGCCCTCCGGCTCTTCATACCTTATTGCGAAATACGAAAATCCAGGAGTCTCCGCTTTGTAGTAATAGTAATCGCTATCCTCCTTAACAAAGTCCGTACTTAGATCCGTCCACTCTCCCTTCTCATATCTTGCAAGAACAATACCCAACTTATCATAACCTCTATCTAAAAGCCATCTCTTGTCCACCTTAAAGTTTATCTCTGCTTTCTCGATATTCTGTTCTTCTAGGCCTGAGTGTAAGATACTTATATAAGAATAAACATCCAACAAGTCAGGAAGCCCCATTGGCTTGTAGTGTAGTTTAAGGATATTAATCCTTATATTGTCTACACTTGTGCCAAACCTAATTTTTATGCTACCAATAGGATTTTCAGGTTTATTTACATCTATATCCACAGTCTCTCCTGCCTGCACATTACTCTTAAAGAACCAGAAATAGCTATCTAAATCTACCCCAGCTCCCGCTCCTCCTGTTTCTGCTTCGGCTCCACATGTAGACGAACATAAACCCTCACAACAGATACCTGAAGCGCATTCTGAATTTGAGGAACAACTTTGACCATTTGCTAGCAAACCTCCTATACCATAAGTACTAAAGTGTGTAGTGTTCCCCCAAACATAATTATTTACAGTATCCACCCCACCAGGAACTCTTTCCCACTCGTTACTTGACTCATTAAACCAGTATAATCTCAGTGAAGATTCGTCTACACCCTCTGGTACCTCCGAATCTGTGTAGTAAACTTTAATAATGACATAGTCTATCTTACTCGAATTTAAATTTGAGTCTATAGAGATATACTTATTAAGAGAGTTAACACCCAAACCCACAGACTCAGGATTACTGCTGTATTTCGTGACATTTATACTTGCAGAAGTGCTTTCCTTAACATTCAATTCAAACTCCACCAACTTGTATACTACTCCATTTTGTGTAACATTTATAGTTACATAATTCGTAGAGGAATTATCAAGGGTTTCGTACACACTCTCAGCTGTCGTAAAGTTTGAAATAGATGACTCCACAGAGTTGCCTGCGAGATCCGTACAGTTTACCGAATAGTAATATAGAACTGATGAGTTTAAACCGACTAAATTTATACTAAATGTAGTATTCTGTATAGAAGGTGTTAGCTCTCCAAGACTACTGGACTCCCCAAACTTAACAAAACAAGTTGATAACTCATTCGTACTAAAGATTATTGCAGTAGAAGAATTAGTTATGTTGGAAACACTTATGTTAGATATTGTTGGAGGTATCGAGTCTATGGAAAAACTTATTTCAGATGAATTATTATTTCCTGGATATTCTCCACCATAGTCATAGGCCACAACCCTGACCGTATGCGTTCCAGACTCTATTCCTAAGTCTGTTAGGTTACAATAAAATGTCTCATTGTTAGCAGAGGTACAATTAGCGGTATTTACATCACTTGTAGCATTGTAAATATAACTTGCTGTATCGAGAGTTATATTCACAAAGCTTAATGGAGTACCCGTACCATTAATAGTTACATTAACATTGTTAACGGGTGGCATGTACTTCGTATTATTCAATGGATAATTAAATTCTATAGTTGGGGGTGTATTATCTGTTATATTATATCCTGAGAATCCATATACCTTAAATGTTAGATTTCCGGTCCAAACTCCAAATATTGGATCATAGCCTGAAACCCAACTAATGCTAGTTTGATTATAACCCCTAGCTCCGGGGTCTGCAACTATGGTAGGCATGGAAATAAATGGAAGGTGGTACAAAGTTATAGTTGAATTCGTATTGAGTTCCGAGAATAAAGTTGAATTTATATAAATTCTTGAGTCTCCGAACATTCCTGGGGGCGTAATATTCACCTGTAAAGCCGAAGGAAGCAAGCTCATCTTTGCTACTGTCTGTTGGTCAAAGAAGTCCAATGACTGGAATTCAAATTTATTCATAGTTATAAAGTCACTTGGTAGGGATGGATCAAAGCAAGACATGTTCAATTGTATTTCAAGTACTAAGTTAACACTTGAGAAATTGAGAACATTATTAAAGTTTGTAGTTTCGGGACCAAAATGCATACATGGGTCTAAACTATTTGGAGTACCTAAGTCATGTATTATTACTGGTATAAATGGCTGCAAACATTCAGGGTAGTCTTGTGGGTTAATCCCATACGGACAAACGCTTTGTATGGAGCTCGTTTCAGTACCGCTTGAATTATAAAACCAGTTCTCATTACCAGCAGTGTCGTACACAGATATGATTATATCTGATGATTGTAATGGCCCACCATATGGATCATTCCTGTTCAAATCACTCTCGTTGAATACACCTAGTGAACAATTTCCTTCCCACAACGATGTAGTGCTATTGTACGTAAGATCCAGCAAACCATAGCATGTATTTCCAGGATTGGACATATTTATCGAACTTAAGTTAACTACCACTCTATCAATCCCAATATTGTCTGTAACATTGACAGCAAACCATATCTCATTATCATTCGGTGAGAAAAAGAAGTCTGGATTACTGAGTATAGATAAAGGAGAAGGTATTCTAACACTACTACCATCTATATCTTCAGTGTCCCACCAGTCAAATACAACAACAGGTCTCTGGTCATCATAGTTTATTGTGAAGTTTCTTGTATCATTTATTGCATTCTCGTCTACAAGAGGGTATACAAACACAGAAACATTTTGTTCCCCAGATACCATAGCCGAGTGATTTAAACTACAATTATATTCCCATAAACCAGTGGTGTCATTATACTGCATAGGCACATTATCTTGACCTAAACATATCCCCTTATGAGTGATATTAACACCAATCTGCGTATTATTCGTAGCGTTCACCTTTAGCTTTACCCAATTTGTTGCAAGACCAACTAAGCTCTGCACATTATTATCCTGGTCTGTAATATTGTCTACCCTAACATGCAATACCTTTACAACCACACTTGATAGGTTTGCATTCTGGACATTATCCTTAATCGATGCACTTATATTCAACATACCTGCAAAACCGGATGTATCAATAGAATTATTACAATAAACAACGCCTGCACCAGAAGTACACTGTGTACTTCCTACAAACGGTAGGGATTCATTATTTGTTATGAGTACAGAACTTGTATTTACACCAGATCCTTTATCCACAAAAGTTACGTTTACCTTTAAGAGTTTGCCGGAACCAACATACGTTAATACCGGACTTACAAAATCTATAGTGGGTGGTGAGACGTCTTCCACTAATGTAACAGCAGAGCTCTCATTAAAGTTAAATGCTTTGTCCCTAACCCTAAAGCTTAATAAGTGCTCTGTCTCCGAGCCAAATGAGATATCAGAAACTACACAATGTGTTCCATTATATGTAGAAAGTGCCCAAACAACAGGTTGCCCCGATGCATTAATCGTATAATTACAACTTGCTATACCAGAAAATGCATCATCTGAAGCTATACTTGCATTGTAGCCACCTTTTATGTAATAAACGGAACCATTATAATAAGACACATTCGGGTATTGTGTCAGAATGTTTATCTGCCCAGCGAAATAAGGCTTTTGTGCATCTAATTGAAGCACATCACTTGACCCATTAATAATACTTGTTTTGTTCGTTAAATTTATTTCAAATGTGTACGTGAAAACCTTATCAAGAGAACACAAGCTGCTCCTATTAATACTCATATTCAAAGAGATATTTAATGGGACAGCCGAAACCAGTCCTGAATCTGTACTATTTACACACTCTATCACATAATCACTTTGCTTTGTACATGTCAAGTTCTCAGGATTCGATAAAACTTGATTAATTATAAAATCACTCTGTGTCGTATTGAGTAATTTAATAGTTGCATTGTAAATAGAATCTCCTGAATGAGCTACAGATATGTTCACGACTTCTGTTATGACATCTCCAGAAACTAAAGTATCCCCGCAATGTCCAGAAGAATAAGTAGGTACAAAAGATATACTATCCACATCCGAAGTTGCAAATATTGCTCCTAGTAAAATGAGAAAAGCAACCAAGGAAAAGATGTTTTTATATAAGTCCATAGTGATATAGAACAATTCTGCTATATAAATATTACCGGAAAATTTAGTAAGATTTATATTCCCTGTTATCGTACAATAGGTATGGCAAAACTTCCAAGGAGAGGAGATGTAGTAATAGGTGTTGTAAAGAAAATCACACCACATAGTTTCTTTGCTGATTTAGAGAATTACGACTCTACAGCTATTGTACACATATCTGAGATCTCATCGTCGTGGGTAAAGAACATTAAAAGCTTTGTAAGAGAAGGTCAAATCGTAGTACTAAAAGTTGTTGATGTAAAAGGGAATCAAGTCATTGCCTCGCTTAAGAGGGTAAGCTCTGGTGAGAGAAAGAGAAAGCTTCAGGAGAGGAAACTCAATAAAAAGATAGACAAACTAATAGATGTGTTTGCTAAGGAGAACAAGATAGAGAAGAAAGAAGTCGAAAGCATAAAGAATGAAATTCTAACCACATTTGGCTCGTATAGTAACTTCTACGACTCAATAAAAGAGTTTGGGGACGAGGTACTCGATGAGCTTAAAACAAAGCACAAGAAAAAACTTTATGCTTTCATAAAAGATCAGCTTAAAGAGAAAGAAGTAATAGTAAGAAGACTCGTTGAGCTTACAACTCTTGCAGGAGATGGTGTGGAGAAGCTTAAGTCCATGTTCAAAGCATGCCTCGGTAAAGCCAAGGCCACAGTTGTTGCGTCTCCAAAGTACAATATAGAAGTGACGGCAAAGAGCTATAAGGAAGGAGAAAAAATGATGCAAGACATAATCAAATGCTTGGAGACAAATGCAAAAAAAGAAGGTTTGGAGTTCAAGGTGCTTGAAGAGTGAGAAGGATAAGATATTGTAAAAAGTGCAAGGAATATACTCTTAAAGAAAAATGTCCTAGGTGTGGTGGAGAAACCATACTAAACATCCCTGCAAGATTTAGAGCCATAGATGTAAAGTACTCAAAGTATAGGAGGATGTTAAAAAATGAGTGAATTCATAGTTAAGAAATTTGGAAGAACAAAGCCAAAGAAGGCAATACTCATAGCAGGCCTACCAGGCACTGGAAATGTTGGGAGGATTGTAGTTGATTACTTAATAACAAGTTTGAAGGCAAAGAAGCATATAGAGATCTTTTCCACTGCGTTTCCAAACTCTGTGTTTGTGGAAGGTGACTCCACAATTAGATTGCCAAGTGTTTCCCTTTGGTACGTCAAAAAAGGAAGAAAAGAACTATTGTTATTAACAGGGGATATGCAACCTTTGGACGAAGAGAAATCATATGCTCTATCTAAAGTTTTAATGAGCGTTGCCAAGAAAGAGAATGTTAAAGAGATAATAACAATTGGTGGTATAGGCTTAAGCAAGGAGCCTTCGAAGCCAAAAGTCCACGGTGTAGCCTCAAATAAGAAGTATCTCAAAGACCTAAAGAACCTTGTTATACTTGATGGGAATAAGACTGTTGGGTTTATAGTTGGGGTTTCAGGACTACTTCTTGGCTTAGCTCAGTTAGAAGGAATAAAAGCTGTGTCCTTCTTGGGTGAAACATACAATCATCCTGCTCACTTTGGTATTAAAACGGCTCATGAGGTACTTAAAAAGCTTGTTAAGTACCTAAATATGAAAGTAAGCCTTGCTTCTATAGAAAAGGAAGTGAAAGCCTTAGAAACAAGAATCAAGAAAGAGAAGATGGCCAGAAAGGAGATAGCAAAGGCTATGAAGAGAACGGATAAAGAAGGGTTAAGATACATTGGTTAAGCTCATTCTTCTACAACAACACTTGTTGTCCCTGTTGTAATACAGTAAGAATACTTTATTTTGGTACCAACATTGAATGTTTCAGATCCTTCTATAGCTGACTTATTAATATAAAAAGTAGCTCTCTTTTCTAAGGTATTACCCACAAACTTAAGCTCGTTCCTATCCGCCCAACCTTTACCTTCGTGGTCCTCATCATACCACATGCTCAAGTTCCATGCTGGACTATCTTCACTGAGTGTGTAGTTCATTGTGTAGAATCCAAAGTCAACTTCTTCCTGCTCGAGAATATCTTCTGGTGTAGTGTATTTATCTTTTATGTACATGTCATATACTTCTCTATTGAATACCTGCTCGAAGTTGTATTCTCCAGATAGTCCTGCTGGTACAAATTCTTCCTTATAGAATGCGTCTTGTAAACTGGAGTAGTACTTTGGGATTTCAACATGCGTCCATTCACTGAAGTCGCCGCCTAAGAAAGCTGCACCGTCTCTTACAGTCATCTCTATGTAGTCAACATGATCTGTCTTATCTGGCTCTCCAACGTATTGTATTCTTCCTCCACCAACATTCTTGTATTTGATCTTAAAGGTTATAGGAGAGTAATCTTTGTATACCACATATCTATCTGCAAAGTTGAAAGATAAGTTTATAGGGCCTGGGCTTGTGTACTCCACACTCCTACTTGAAGACACCTCTCCTTGTTTTCCTATCTCAATCTCTTTATATCCTTCTGTTGTGTAGTCGAAACAAATTCTTGCAGTGAGTGAACATTTGCCAGTATAGTCCTCAGGGACTACAATCTGCCACGTTAGTGTCTTCGTATCGTCTGGATTAACACTATCTAAAGTATATACCTCTTCACCTGTGTTCGAACTGATATCTAAGTTGCATCCATAAAGAATAGCCTTAACATTTCTTGCTGGAGCGTTACCCTTGTTGGCGAATGTAAGATATGCAGTGACTTGCTCTCCAGGTGCTAAGACAAGTCTTCCCCCACTTAAAGGTTTACTGAATGTTAAATTAGCTGAGAAGACAGAAGGAACATAACTTGGTCCCTCTTTCTCTTCGGTCTTTGGAGGGTTAACACAACCTGATAGAATAACCACTACTGAAATTAAAATAATAAAAAATAAAAGGTTTTTCTGGCTCATACTTTCTTCACATTTATTGTTATAGTTGGAAGGTTGACACAGTACCTTCCTTCTGCTACAATCTCTACGTTTTCATATGTTTCAGACTCTACTGGATTATCAATGCTTACTGCTACACTTCCTGATAATGTTTTTATCTGTGGTTCGTACTCTTTAGTAAGGTAACACCTTTCTCTTTTCTGATCATCTGTGAACGTGTACTCCTCACAAGCAAAGTCTCCATTGTCCGAAGAAAGTTCTGCAAGAGATATGCTGTTAATGCCTCCCAAGTAATCGTCTGTACTTATATCAAATGTGAAGTTGTAAAGCTTCTCAATGCTATCAACGCTTTGTGCACCAACTGTGTAACTTAAGTATGACTCTGTTCCTCCTTCACCAACAATAGACTCTGTTGCTAGTATTTTATTTGTTGGAATCCTAACACTTAGGGGTTCATTTGTGTAATGTGAGGGTGTGGTAACTTGTGTTGCTGAGTCTGGGACAAGGACGATGTCCTTAGCTATTGTTTGATTGTAGTCGAAGCAGATTCTTGGGTAAACATTTACTCGCTCAACTAACTTTCTTGGAACTCTTATCACAAAAGATCTTTGGGAATAAGCTCCAGGGTTTACATTGTTTACTGTTGCTTCTTTCTTGTCAACGCTTACCATCGTGTCCAAAACACTACTGCTGACTACAAAGCTTGCTCCCTTCAACTGAATCTTTACATTTTTGATAGGGTTTTCCCATGTGTTATTAATTGTTACTAAGAGAGTTGTTGCTTGTCCGGGATAAAGTTCTGTCACATCCATTGACTCCCCAAAAACAGCCTTAGAGTACTCTACTCTACCGCCTGTTGGTTGCTGCTGTTGTTCCTTCTCTCCGCCAGGTATAAAAGATTTAACGTCTACACAACCGTACATTACTGAAAGCACTAGTATGGCTGCCACAAAAACAATTATTTCATTTCTCATTCTTTTTTCCTCCTTATATTTCTACAGGATAGATCGTTATTTTGCTTGATTTTTCAAACCTGTACTTATAAAATACATAAACTTGAATATTATAAGTTTTACTAGGGATGCTATTTTCTATAAGGGAGTTAAGCTCGTCTTGAGTTAGAGTTAAAGGTGCAGAGATTGGATACCTAAAGCCCTTCCTTAAGAAGGAAGGATCAAGTTCTTTGTAAAGTATTCTATTTAAGTTTATGTCTGGGAAGTGCTTCAATATGGATTTGATTCTCTCATTATCTAAGTCTGTTCCCTTTATCCATCTCTTTTCAGAGTAAGTTTCGTCAGGTTCCATCTCTTTAGGATACTGAAGAACTATAACAAGCTTTGAATCTGGAGGTATGAATCCGTCTCCGTTGTTTTCTATGTTGTAGTTAATGGATGCAACTTGGGCTATACCTTGCGATGGATAGTAAAGGAATGGATTAACAGTTTGTGGGTAGAGCTTGAACTCACCTGCTGTCTGTCTAAATGTTGATGGATAATTTAAGGTTTTGTTCTCCTGCTTCAATCTCAAGTACTCTTGGTTTGATAGGTAAACAATACTTTCCTGTGCTTTAAGCTTGTAGTCATAATCTATTGTGTAGTAAAGAGTGTGCTCATATTTCATTCCTGCGAGAACTGCTCTGTCCGGCGTGCGTATTGGCCAGATAAACTCAACCTCCTCTCCAGGATCAAGTTTAACCACACCATGCTGATTAAGTTTTAAATTGGAATCTAAGTCTAGAGAGTAATCTCTTCCACAAGCTTCGTATCCCTCTTTATAATTTGGGAAGTTATCAAAGAACTCTTCCACCGCACCACTTCCACCCCTACAAAGTATTCTTAGGGGGGCTACATTATCTAAAGTAACTACTATGTTATTAGCCGGCTGTCCTTCTAAATTATTTCTTACTTTTACAACTACGGATGTTATAGCACCAGGCTTTACCTTGGAGTCTAAAACATAAACTCCACCAGGTACGACGCCAACACCTTGATTTGGTCTAAGGACTGTTTCCTTTTCTTCAGTCGGACCAACTCCTATACAGCCCATTACAAGCATGGCTACCAAAACCACTCCAAACACAAAGAGTTCTTTCTTGATTTCGCATCACCTAAATTTTGCTGTATATAACAATTGGATTTTGTTGGTCCTTTTCATATACAAAGTAGTATAATAAATCAGCCCTTATTAAGTATGTCACTCTGTTAACAGATTCTCCATTCAAGTTAGGTACATGAAGTGGGAACTGATATTCCTCACCTTCCTTTAACTCGTAGTCAATGTTTCCTATCTTGCCATCATAAACCTCACAAACGAGGTAACCTATACCTTTATATTCCCCATCATTTGACTTAGCAGTTTCTCTACAGTAACTGTCTGCTACCTTCTTAAACTCAAGGTTTCTACTTATGAAGTTTTTATATTCGTCTGAATTTTGATCACAAAGTTTATCATACACATAGTCTCCACATACCAAATTGTTAATCACTATGCTATTCTTAAATTCACCTCCTTTGTGTTTAAACTGATTCTCATAAGGAGTCCCAATGAACAAAAGTGTAGATGGTATCAACATGTATAGTCTTTCTTTGTAGTACTTGTTGAAAGTTGTGGTTGCATCACCTTCCCATGGCCATACATCACTGTTCTTTCTATTCAAGATCTTTTGTATGTCTCCATACGTTGCTGACTTGGTTCCTGGTATGTTCTCAGTAAATGGCTCTAATATTCTTCCACTTTTCTTTTGAGGGACATCGTATTTTACTCTTAAAGTGAACGTATCCATAGGAGCGCTCTTAAAGGATAAGATTGGCTGTTTTTCACTTGCTGTATCAAGATAAAGAGTTACTGCACCCCAAGAATTAGTAGCAGTTCTTACAAACGGATAAAACAAGTTTTGATTCGTGAGGATGTCATAATAATCTCCATCCATGAACTGTATATCAAGTCTTGTTGTAGAGACGTATGGTCCAACAAGTCTTGCATAAACATTTGGAGTGTAAACATTATTTAACCACCCACATCCTTCTTCAGCCGAAGGGTCACATTCACAACCTGTATTCTCAAATATCCCCGAGACTTTCCCTACAAAGTTATTCACGCATCCAAACTTAACTTTACAAGATGAGAAGTATGTACCTGCTTTCTCCAATGTAAAGCTTTTAGCACACGCGTCGAAGTTAGTATAACCTCCACTCTCATCTAGGTATACTGTGTCACAGAACTCTGTTGACTCTCCAGAACCAAGCTTATATAACATTTTATCCTCCCCGCCAATGTTACACCACGAATCCTTTGGCTTTGGGAGTATAACTAAAGTCATATTGTCAGCCTCTTTGTCTCCTGTATTCCTAACAAGAACTCTGATGGAAAAAGTTTGGCCTGCACCTTCCGAGCTTATATACTTTATTTTATGATCATCGCCACAAGGATAGTACATACCACTATAAACTACGACTATATCATCTGGTGTGACATCGTTGTCTGGGTTATCATCACCATTTAGCTCATTAACAGCAGAGTCACAGGCAGCTTGGGCTGTGATACTCTCACTTGCAGTTTTGGTTAGTATTGTCTCTCCTGCCTTCCTAACTTCGTATGTGCTTCCTTTTTCTATGTCAAAGTTCTTAGCTGTTACAGAACCACCTGGGAAGAACATCTGCCCTTTCATTGGAGATACTTCTACAGAATCTATCCTAAATGAATAGAAGGGTGTTGTAGCTAGTGTTGGTCCGGACTTAACTTCCTTTTCCGTCTCAACGGGTCCAACTACAGAAATACCTGCTATTTGTTTTATGAGTTCTCCTAGCCCAAAGCTAAAGCTCCCTTGTGTGGAGAGCATATGTCTTGCAGTTGGGACCATCGCTCCTATAAGTATAATTATGATAAATATAAAAACTATACCTAAACCTGCCCAAATGCCTACTCTATTAAATCTTCCCCCACCTACACCGCCAAATCCACCACCAGAAGAACCTCCTCCACCTCCAGAGGGTTGACTTTTCGCGGCAGCCTCCTTAGCTTTGGCTGCTTTCTTCTCAGCCTCAGCAGTCTCCTTCTGAGTCTCAAGTACATCCTTCACAAGCTTAGGTGCTGCAGCTTCTGGAGCTGCAGCCATCCCTATTATGTCTTCAGGATGTTCCTTTATTATGTCCTTGATACCTTTCTTAGCCATGCTCACTCAACATCTTCTACTTTTATCTCAATCTTATCGACTCTAAACCTTCCATCTGGAGAATCTAAGATTAACAAGTTACCATAAGGTCTTAACTCTGTTTGTGGATCTTCTATTTGTACTGTAACAGGTCCAGGTTTTGAGCTTATGTCAGCTATGTAAGAAACACCTGGGTACTCTAAGTTGAACTCCAAAGTACCTGGTATTAAAACCTCACCGATGTAAGCAGTTATTGTAACATTTTTATCGTAAGCAAAAACATCCGCTGGGACATCAAATACTATTTTTTGCTGAGCCCTACCTGTCTTTTCAGCATAGAATGAGAACTTAACATTGTCTAAAGTGTAAACTCCTCCCTTCTCTGTTTCGAATGTTATTAAGTTATTTGTTTTACGTAAGGGTATTCCAACAAGGCCACTCCTCATGGATTCTAATTCATTTGGAACTTTATTAAAGATGGTCTTTCCGTTGAGTGTGATCTTTACCTTAGCTGCCTCCCCAAGAGAAGTGGTGCCAAAGGATAAAACCATTGAGCCAAAACCCTTTGGATCCACACTTAAGTCTCTGTAATAACTATCCTTTGCTCTTAAAGGATCATACATTATGGAGTAAACTCTCACTTCTTGCACTGTAATTGTCTGCGTTGAGAATATGTTCACGCCAACAAACTTTGAACGCAAAGTCAGAGTGTTAACTGCTGATAGCATGGACTTTGGAACTTTTATCTTAAGCTTCTCACCAGATTGAACAGATGAATAAAATATTGTATTGCCATTGAATTCCACTATAAGCTTTGGGGTTCCAGAAACGTCTCCAATATCTATCTCAACCTCAGCACTGCTTGCTGAGGGTTCTATGTCTACATAAGTCTCATAGGGCGTTGCTCTTAGTATGTTTGAAGTCAAAACAAAAGAAGAAACAGTTTTTTTTTGAGTTTTGACTAAAGGGTACTCCAAATCTACTTTGGATATCACTATCTTATCTAACTCTTGACCCATTGCCTGCCCAACATACCCTATACTAGAGTAAGTATCAACTATTGCCCCGGGAGTAACAGAACGCGTGTGTATATACTGCTGTCCAATTGATGTGTTGTTATGTAAATAACCCAATAACTCTGCTCTTTCTGTTGGGTATATCATAATAAGGTAGAATATTATCATGCCCGCCATGGCTATAACGATCAGAGGAGCAGCTTTGTACGCTTTTCTCATATTTCTTACAAGAAGCTCCACCTTTATAAATATTTATAAGTAAGAAAACATTTAGAAGATACGATGATACGCAAGGGCTTTGAAAAGTTTTGGTCCTATTACATGGCCAATTACAAGAAACTTATGATCATTCCTTTAATTCTTGTCATAGTCTTTGGAGCAGTCCTTCTTAATAACAAAATAAAAACAGGTGAATTCATAGATAAAGACGTCTCACTCAAAGGAGGAACAACTATAACCGTAACCACAAATGAGAGCATGGACCCACACTTGCTCGAATCTAAGTTAAAGCAAGTCTTTGGCACAGATGATGTGACTGTTAGAGTTCTCACAGAACCTTTTAGTAACAGAGTGGTTGGGTATTCAATGCAGCTTGACATAAATGAAAACAAAACAATGATAATGAACAAACTAAGTTCAATATTTCATCCCCTACCAGAGGAGGATGTTAGTATAGGATATCAAGGTCCAAGTTTAGCAAAGACTTTCTTCCATGAAATAGTGTACATACTTATGTTCTCCTTCCTTTTAGTCTCACTTGTTTCATATTACTACTTTAGAAATATCTTCGCCACATTTGCTATTATAATAAGTGTCGTGGGAGACATAATATGTATACTTGGTCTAATGAATTTATTGGGGATTAAGTTCACCACAGCAACAATAGGTGCTTTGCTTATGATAGTCGGTTACTCAACAGACTCCAACATACTCCTATCAACAAACATCTTAAAAAGAAGAGAAGGAAGTTTGAGCTACAGAATAAGAAAGGCTCTTAAAACAGAATTAACACAAGACCTATCCTCATACACAGTATACTTCACAATGCTTGCCTTAAGTAACGTAGCTATAATTCAACACATTGCAACAATTCTTATAATGGGTATATTCTTTGATGAGATCTTCACTCTTATATGGAACAATGGACTACAGAGGTTGTGGGTAGAGAAACATGGGGATTAAAATACTAAGAGACTGGAAGATAATACTTGTTATACTACTTGCAGTGTTCTCAGTATTAGCCATAGAGCCTAAACTACACCCAAGCGGTGTCGTTGTGAAGCAAGCTGTTATGCCTGGATCAAAGTACATTCCAATAGGTGCAATTATAACTGAGATAAATGGTATGGAAGTAAAAGATGTGACTGATTATTATTCCATTGAAAGATCTCTTAACAACTCTATAGTCTATGTGAAATACAAAGTTAAGAAGTTCCCTTACGTCTACAAAACTGTGGAAGCTTACCCATTCAAAATAAATGACACTCTTGGCTTGACCGTATCAGATGTTAAAAGGACCAATGTAGAATTTGGGTTGGAGATTGTGGGTGGTACTGAAGTTCTGTTAAGGCCTGAGAGACCACTTAACGACAAGGAAATGGAAAGTCTTCTTAGCATCTTAAGGCAGAGACTTAATGTTTATGGTCTCAAAGAAATACCAGTTACCCCAATCAAAGGGTTGGATGGAAAGCAGTACATAAGAATTGAGTTTGCGGGTGTGTCAAGAGAAGAAGTTGAGAGGTTACTAAGCCAGCAAGGAAAGTTTGAAGCTAAGATTGGGAATACAACAGTCTTTAGTGGTACAGACATAGTTGGTATCTGTTTAAGCGGTCCTCCACAGTGTACAAGAACTATAAATAGAATAGTAACCAGCTCTGGGCAAGAGTTATGGCAATATTCACTACAGATTGACATATCTCAGAAGGCTGCCGAGAGATTCGCTAATGTAACGGCTGGATTATCTGAAGTCTGCAGAGGACAACAATGCTACCTTAACGAAACACTTGATTTTTATATAGATGGCAAACCTGTAGAAGGAGGTTCACTTAACATCGTCTCTAATCTAAAGGGGAAGATAGTTACATCTGCTGTTATCACAGGTACTAGAGCTACACAAATTGAAGCTGAGAGTGAACTAAAAAGAATGCAAGCCATTCTTCAGTCAGGTTCCTTACCTGTATCATTAGAAGTTGAGAAGATGAACACAGTATCTCCTTTACTTGGTAAAGAATTTGCTAAGAATGTATTCATGGTGTTCATACTTGCTATAGTTTTCGTTGATGTGGTGATGTTAATAAGGTATAGAAGTATAAAGATATTCCTACCTATGGTTCTTATAGCTTTATTAGAAATAGTCGCCACGCTTGGCATAGCTTGCATAATACACTGGACTATGGATCTTCCATCGATAGCAGGTTTGTTGGCAGCAGTTGGTACAGGTTTAGACGATCAGATAGTGATAGTTGATGAGCTTTTAAGGGGAAGATCGAAGGAAGAAGAAACTTCAATTAAGAACAGAATTAAAAGAGCTTTCTTCATAGTGGTTGCTGCATTTGTTTCATCAATAGCAGCAATGATACCCCTTGCATTTGCTGGAGCAGGAATATTAAGAGGATTTGCAATCACAACAATAATAGCTATATCAATAGGTGTGTTTATAACAAGACCAGCATTCGCAGACATAATGAGCAGAATAATTAAAGAGTAAATCGGATCTAAAAATTATTCCACTTCTTCCATTCCTCATTAAGTAACCTCAGCGCCTTTTTATACACTTCATCCCCATAGGTGGAAAGCTTTTTCTCGATATACCACCTCATACCTAAGTAAGTATATGCCTTCCTCTCCTCTTTCACAAGGTAATCTTTTCCATTCACTTTAACACGTAAGAGATATTCCAAAGTGTATCTTGGAAGTAATAAGCCCTCTACGCTAACGCTTATACTATCCTTTAGGACTTCCATCTCAAGATTTTCCTTCTCCATCAAGAAATGTCTCACGTGCAGAATTATAAATCTTGCGGAAGGGCCAGCTTCTTTGGTAATATGTGTTTTCCCCTCTCAAGGAAGCCTTTATCAACCATAACCTCCTCAGTGTATTTGTCATTTAGCAAGTCTATAAGCTCTGTTCTCTCAATCCTCCATAGATTGTACAGCTCTTTACATATCTCATAGTTAAAACATGGTCCAGAGCTTGTTACGCAGTTCCTTTTGTTTACGTGTTTAAATGGGTTATCTGATCTTAAAAGTTCTGCTTGTCTTATATAAGATTCTTCTATGTCCTTAAGTGTTCTCCTTATAACCTCTCCACCTCTCCTTATCAAAGCTACATCTAAGTTAGGGAGTCTCTCAGCAAACTCTATCTCACCATATGGTCTAGTAGCAACTACTAATAAGTATCTCTCCCTATTTGGATCTTCGGCTAAGGCGTAGATGGTCTCCTGTGTAAAGTAAGTATGCTTAACATGCATAGATCTCTTGTTGTCAAAAACTCCAAGCATGTCTTTGACTTCAAACATTGCATCAGGATGGCCATGAACAATGATGTCTTTGTGTACAAACTCCAAGGTTCTTTCACAATACATCCTTCTGTCCATAGCTGGAGCCCCCATCCTCAAAAGTGTTTCATTGTGTATTAGCTTGTCCAATTGCTCATTCATCAAGAAGTGTATTACCCTTCCTATTCTTGCATAGACATTCTTGCTATCCAAGTTTGTCTTTTGGATTATTCTTGAAAGCACACAAGGTGTATTGAACTCGCTGGCTGTTAAATTATACTTCTCATGTTCTACTCCAGAAGTTATCTCATGTGGATAGATGGGATAGTCCTCCAATATTTTTCTAAGCGAGATAGACTTTCCATCCTCTAAGAAAACATCTGGACTAGTGTATCTCAGCATCGCCAAGCCAAGCTCTATTGGAAAAGCAAGGTACCCATTCTTCTTTGCATCGTCTTCAAATAGCTTAACATCTTCTTCGTCTAAAAGACTGAGTAGATCATACCCACATGTATATCTATCATCGTCCTTAACACACACATTCCTGTCACACATAAATGGAAAGTGTGGACACTTTTTCATATGAACTCCTCCAAATAACCTTTCAGCACATTAAGAGCCGATGGCTCCGCCTCGCCTAAGTGTGGAAATTCCAAGTTTCTTCCAATCTTAAGTGAAGTACAAGCTACATCTTTCATCACGTCAAAAGCATAAGATGTGTTTAAGGCATACAATGGTGGGTTTTCAAGTCCAAGAATGTCTACATATCTTTTTAATCTCTCACCCAACATTCTCCTGTGAATGTATCTTGCCAGCCCAACAAGATAAGGCAGCTCATCTCTGGTTATGTCGTACTTTCTGCATATCTCATATATTTGTGGTTCATTATCATCGTAAAAATCTCGCCCACTTTGTGGCTTCTGATAATAAAACCTTGAGAATTCATAATTACCAAGGTGTGGTGTGAGATCAAACCTTTTACTTTTTAGGTCTAGTATCTTATACGTCCTTCCAAACCCCCTGCCATTTCTCCTATTGGCCTCGTCCACGACTTCCCTTAGTGGATGCTCTAAAATCAAAAGATCACCTTTCTTTTTTATTCTTGCAGGCATACTTATCGGAGCAATAGGGAAGTAAAGTATGTGTTCAAGCTTCTCTGGCCCAAGCTCTGCATGTATTTTCATTATCTCATTCGACAGTCTATTCTGATCTTGGAACAAGTCTAAACCCCTTGTTTTGGGATAGAAGCCAAATGGGTTTGGAACCTCTGTTAGGTCTGGAGATAGACCTGTTATAAAAATAACCTCGTATTCTTCTAGCTTCCCTAAGTTCTGCTCGAATAAGTCCTCATATATGGAATAAATCCTGGGTGTTCTTGACTTATGGTTGTTGTTGACCTCCATGTACCATTCTATTTTACTTCTAGGATACTTAGCACAAGGTTCAACTGGAGTAATTCTTTCCCATTTAGTTGGATCTGAGAATCTCCATGCTCTTGGGACTCTGGACATAAAACTCCACATCGGAATAAATTTAAAGTTTTTTCGAGACCAATTAATATGGAATACCTACTAACGGGTGTGACAAACAAAGAAGTCATTCTGAGGGACTATGGCAAATCAAAAGTTTTACCCCATAGAATCCCATACACCTTTTATTCTTATCCCAACACAAAGTCCAAAATTGAAGAGCTTTACGAATCATATGGAAATCTAAAGGCCTTCATGAAACAAAGAAAGCTAGGTGTTACAAATCGCTCTCTAGAGGTCAATCTTCCAAAAAGGTATTTCGATTTAAGAAAAAGGTTCGTAAGGGGCTTCCCTAAAGAGAAGCCAAGTTATTTAGAGATTCTTAGGTGGAAACTTGGCTTTCCACTATCGATTGTCGATGATGATCTTAATGTTCTTGGTAAGGCGAGTTTGGAAGATCTGCTAAATGATAAGCTCTTATGCTTCGACATAGAAACAAAGTATCCTTTTAAAGACGAAGTGTATTCTATAGCTGTGCTTACTGCCCAAGATGGGGATGTAGTGGATGAAAGAATATACACCACCACAGAATTTGAAGTTGATACAAGTTACAGTGTTATTGTCGCAGATAATGAGATGGATTTGATTGAAAAGTTTAGAAGGTTTGTTATGAAAGTTGATCCATTAATAATCATGAATCAAAACTTAAGAGGCTTCGATCTTCCAAAGCTTATGGAGAAACATCCAAGAGGATTTAATATAGGACCGAACAAAAAACCTCCAAAAAAATTAGGTAGGTTCTTCCCTCCAAAGCTTGTGCTCGATGGAAGAATACTCATAGATACATACATCCCTTCTCTCTTCAAGATTTTTCCAAATGCTAAGCTAAGCACACTTGCCGAATATCTGAAAAACGATACTAAAGCTCTTTCACATGAAGAGCTTGCACGCCATCTTGAGAAAGCTTTAGAGGGCAACGACGAAGCGAAAAGAACAATACTTGAGTACAACATGAAAGATGTGCAGTTAAGTTACGGCATAGGCATGGACATAATTGAAGACGTCTTATCTTTGTCCATGGCTTTGGGAGTAGATCCTTCGACATTTGGAGCAACATCATATGAGAGGCTCGTCCAGAAGTACAAGGAGAGATACTTCTGGTCCTTAGGTTACTCAAGACCAAAACACCAAATTGACAGAAAGAAGTTCGAGAAATTTGACCCTAAAGAGAAGTTCATGAGAGAAGTCTGGAAAAGCTTTAATAGAGAGATAATAAGAGGAAGGTTTGAGGACGTTTACGTTCTTTATCCAAACTTTTCTTTTCTAGGAGACATCTTCTTTGGGTTAGAAGATGTTCTTGGGGAAGGTGTGCTTCAAACAGAGGTTGCCAGCGCCTTCCTTAAAGACTTACTTTTTGACTTAGAGATGTGTGAAGGTGGGGAACTTGGACATATAGAATTTTACAAGAGGCACTTAATTCATCCAGATGAGTTTAGAAAGAGATTAGACAGCTACAAGAAAAAACTTAAGGAAGATCTCAAAGATAGTGTTGTTTTAAATGTCTCAAAGGACTTTTTATTTGCTAAGGATGTTATTCCATCTGATTCTTATTTTGTATACGATGTTGCAGATGTTTTGTTATCGTGCTCTAAGGGAGTGGTGTTCTTCCAATCTAAAGGCAGGATATTTTCCATAGGTGCAAACTTTTGGAAAAACTATGGTTACATAGTTCCTTATGAGAAGCAAGTCCTTGGCAGCGTATTAAATATGGTTTTTAACAACGACCTAGAAAGTTTAATTCCTTATCTTGAAGTTATAAAAGAAGAACTAAAAGAGGAAAGAGTCCCCGAAGAACTTAGAATTAAAGAGTTTACGCTTGGTATGGATTACTTTGTTTACTCTTCCCTATTTAAAGAGAGGCAAAAGTCTATAGCTAACCAGATCAAGGGGAGGAGAAAGAATGAAGTTGTACCTCTTGTAAAAAGACACAAAGAGATATTGGATAGTCTCTTTGGAAGGGAAAGCAATGGAAAGAGAAGCCTTAAGAGTGGTAAAGTGGGTTTACTTTTAGACACAATCCTTCCACTTCAAGACAAATCAAACAAGTATAAAATAGAGTCTCTCTTAAGGGAGAGCCCTCTTGTTCCTGAAGGGCAGACTACTCTCTTCTAATCAGAAAATTTATATTTATGTGTGTGGATTGAGTTCTATGGAGGGGATAGGACCATATGATGAAGGTCTGCCAGAGATGGAAAGACTTTTTGGTGTAAACATAGATGTGGAAGGTATGGACTTAGAAGCTTACATATTCTGGAGGAATAAGAGCCTACTTGATCCTTCTCACCCAGTACAACCATACTTTCAAAAGAATTAAATCTCTTGAATTTTAATATCTTCATGCTCCCGTAGTATAGTCTGGAAGAACGCACGGTTGCGGTCCGTGTGGCCCGGGTTCAAATCCCGGCGGGAGCACTTATACCCCAGAAAGAACATCCAAAAGATGTTTAACCTTACCCAATTCAAACTCTATATTTGTCTCAATTTTTTCTTTTTCACTTGGCTCCATTTCTCTTCTATTTCCAAGATATTCCTTCATCATACCTATAAGACCTATCATCTCTGTCGCAATGCCAACACGTTGATCAAAAGGCTCTCTTAACTTTCTATCTCTTACACCATTATAGACACACTCACCAAGCCCTGCTATCTCTTCATCTTTGCTATTAACCATGTTAAGAGCACGGGTCTCTATGATTCCATATCTTTTCTTTACAACATTTAACCCAGCCTCCACAGGGATCAAGGCAAGATGAGCTAGAGGATTCGTATCTCTATTTTCCCAGATCTCTAAGATCTGATTATAGCTTTGGAACAATGGGTCTTCTTCCACCTTCATAAACTTAGAAAGGTTAAAATAGTTTTATAAACTTTCTTAATCATGAAGAATGAGTTAAGAAGAGACTACTTCCTTGATAAGTGGGTTTTGTACTCTCCAATCACAGGTACGAAGCAAGAGAAGTGCATGCTTTGTGAAGAAACAAAGCCAATCTTCTTTGTTAATTCAAGAGGTAAGCAAAGAGAACCATGGCAGGTCAAGGTAATAGAAGATCCTTATCCTCCAACTCACCCATCAAGATTTAAGATTGAAGGGCTTGGTACATTCTTCTCAAAAGCACCAGCCCACGGGTACTCAGAGATTGTAATTGAAACTCCAAAGCATAAGCCATTTCATGAACTAACCACAAACCAAATCAGTCTTTGCTTTTATGTCTACAAGAAAAGGATAGAAGAGTTAAAGACTAGAGACAAAGTGGAAAGCGTCGTTGTAGAGAAAGCGTATTTTGATCACTCATTTACAAGAATTTTTACCCTACCAAAGGTTCCAGACAAGCTTAAGGATGAGCTTATGGAGTATAATGCATACTACAAAAGAAAAGAGGAGTGCATGTTCTGCAATTTAATAAAACAAGAGAAGGAAGAAAGGAAGGTGTATGAGAGTAAGGAGTTTATTGTTCTAGCTCCTTATGCTTCATTAAGTCCTTACGAAACATGGATCCTACCTAAGAAACATATCCAAAGGTTCACTATGCTAAATGACAACCAGCTTTACGAACTGGCTGAGATATTAAGAAACCTGACAAGGAAGCTTGTCAAACTTAATCTTGATTACAACTTTACATTCCACGAAAGTCCTGTCGCTCAGAAGATGCAGGACTTCCATTTTCACATTGAGCTGTACCCAACATGGTTACAGAAAAGCAGGAACATAACAATCAACAGAATCTTCCCGGAAAGAGCAGCTTCTGATTTAAGATTCAAATAAAAGCTTTTAAATCAGAATTCTTTATTTTAAAATGAGCCTGTAGCCTAGTCTGGAAGGGCGGCAGCCTCCTAAGCTGCAGGTCGCGGGTTCAAATCCCGCCAGGCTCACTCAAGATCTAGAAACTTACTTATATTGTAAGTCAATCTTGCAGAGAAGTACTTTGGAACTTCTTTAGGGTTTATCCACTTAACTATCTCAAAGTCGCCTGAAGACTTTAGGAATCCTCCACTTATCTTAAGTGGATAAATGTAGATTATGGTCTCAGGATCATAACTTGGCTCAAACTTTATTACGTCTCCAGTAATATCCACATCGAGATTAAACTTCTCCTTGAAGTATTCTTTTATCTCCTTTTTTGGAGATACGCCCTCATCTAACTTAACCATTGGGAAAAACCACTGGTACTCTTCTCTGATAGGATTCTTATACCTCACTATCAGCACCATTCCATTGTTATTTAGTATACCTGCCACGGCTCTCATACACAATACAAGCAAATAAAGCATTATAAACTTTTAGAGCATAGAGTTGATATGATCAAGTGTGTAGTGTTTGATGTTGATATGACTTTAGTAGATGCGGATGAACTACACCTAAAAGCATTTGAAGAGATTTTAAAGAGAAGAGGTTATCGCAAGAAGATAAAGTTCGTGTACGGATGGTCCAATGAGGAACTACTAGAAAAGAACTTTCCAAACATGAGTTCAAAAGAGATAAAAGACGTAATCAAGGATAAACAAAAGCTTGTGGCTAGAAGGTATTACAAGATAGCAAAACCTTCTCCTTATGCTAGTTACGTTCTAAAAAAGCTTAAGGAGAAGGGGAAGAAGATATGTCTTCTAACACAAGAAACACCCACGGAACTTAAAGCCCTTACAAAGTGCCTTAAGTTTAAAGCTTATGACTTCATTGTTGACTCAAGTAAGGTTAAACACTTCAAACCTCATCCTGAAGGGCTTAATCTCATCAAAAGAAAGTTTAAGTTGAAAGGGGAAGAAGTTGCATTCGTTGGGGACTCTGAACATGACTTATCAGCAGCCAAAGCAGCAAGAGTAATGTTTATATTGTATACCAAATACCACAGAATCAAAAATTGGAAAAAAGCAGATTATGTAATAAACGATTTAAGAAAGGTGTTGGGTGTAGTATGAAAGTTGGTGTGCTTTTCTCAGGGGGAAAGGATAGTGTGTATTCTTTGTACAAAGCCATGAAAGAGCATGAAGTTGTAGTCTTAATAACGCTTAAGCCTTTAAATCCTGAGTCTTACATGTTTCACTATCCTTCTATAGAGGTTACAAAGTTACAAGCAGAAGCAATAGGCATTCCTCAGATATTCAAAACCACAAAAGGTGAGAAAGAAAAAGAGCTTGAAGATTTGAAAGAAGCAATAAAAGAAGCTAAAGAAAAGTATGGTATAGAAGGTATTGTTTCAGGGGCCATTGCTTCCACATATCAAAAGTCAAGAATAGATAAGATATGTGAAGAGTTGGGTTTGGAGTCTATAGCTCCATTGTGGCATAAGGATCCGAAGACACTTTTGCTTGACATTCTTGGGGCTGGATTTAAGATCATAATAACAGGTGTGGCAGCTGGTGGACTAGAAAAAGAATGGCTTGGAAAGGAAATAGACTTATTCGCATTTAAACAACTCTGTGATTTGCATAACACTTGCTATATATGTACTGCTGGAGAAGGTGGGGAGTTTGAAACTCTTGTTATAGACGGTCCTATATTCAAGAAGAGAATCAAAATAGAAGAAGCAGAAACTGTATGGGATGGCTCCGCAGGAATGTTCTTGATCAAGAAAGCAAGACTTGAAGATAAAAACTAACATAGATAAAGCATTGATAGAAATCTTTATAAAAGATTTTAGAGTAAAAGGAAATGTTAGGGCCATAGTCTTGCGGGAAACACCCGTTCTCGTCTCGACCACGGAAGTTAAGCCGCAAGACGATTGCCCGAGTACTTCCCATAGCGAGGGAAAGGGCAATGCTCTAACACTTTCTTCAAATTTGATTTGGTTTTGAGGTGAAGAACTCATGCAAATAAATGGAGGTTTAGTCAGAGAAGAATTAAAAGAAAAGGGGAGAAAATGTCATTACTGTAAGAATGAAGCAAAGTATGTAATTAAAACAGAAGGTAAGGAAGTATACGTATGTGAAGAATGCAACAACAAGATTTAAGAGTATACTCTTTCTAATTTTTGTATGCGAAAGCAAAGAGATCTAGAAAAGCTTGCGCTGGAAAGGATTAAGATACTTTTCAAACTTGCAAAGGAAGAGTACAAAAGGGGTAGAAAAGATCTTGCTAACAGATACGTTTACATCGCAAGGAAAATAGCAATGAAAGTTAATTTAAGAATGCCTCTTGAGTATAAAAGACAGTTTTGTAAAAACTGTGGAGCTTTTTGGGTTGTGGGGGATAATGTTGTGAAAAGGATTAAGAAGAAAGTTATAGAATATACATGCAAAGAATGTGGCAAAAAGAAAAGAATACCTATAAGTCCAAAAAAGTCTAAAGAGCTCAAGAAGTAAGCTTAAGTATTGCTTCTGCTATGTCTCCATTCGTCTCTTCTAACGCTCTTCTTGCTTCCTCCTCAGAAACTTGAGCTTTCTCTGCTACTAACTTAATGTCATCGTCTGTTATTTTTGGTTTTTCCTCCACATCCTGCAATTCTCCTTTAACTTGTATAATCTTCTCTCCCATAAGATTCATTACTGTAACTTCAGGACTTTCTACTTTCTTTTTGCTGCCATCGCTCATATGGAAGATTACCTCAGACACGTCTAGCTCTTTAGCATTTAACATCTTCATTATTTTCTTAAGCTGATTTGGGTTCATTCCAGGTATCATGCTCTTAATCCCCTTCCTTTCTTACCTGCAGAAGTTAAGCCTCTAAATGCTCTTCCTCTGTGCTGCTTCTCTGCAATCCACTTTATGTCCTTATCTTTCCTTATGGCTGGGTGGTATGGATCCACCATAATTACCTCATACCACTCATGTACCGAATCGTCCCCAACATAGTATGAGTTAAGGACTTCTAAGTTCCTGTACTTCCTTGCTGCTCTTTCCTCTGCTATTCTTTGATGTGATTTAGCAGGTGTGTATTTCTTAACCCCCATTCTCTTTGGCCTTCTTCCTTTCCTTGGCCTTGGCTTTTCTCTTCCTCCCTTTTTAACCTTAACTCTTACTATCACAAATCCCTGCTTTGCTTTGTATCCTAGTCTCCTGGCCTTATCTATTCTTGTTGGTTTATCTACTCTAACTATAGAAGGCTGCTTTCTCCATTCAATTAATCTTTTCTTTCTTACGTCTTTTATTTCGTCTGTTGGCTTTCTCCAAAGCTTAGTAAGGTATTTGTACAAACCCATACTCATCACTCCTTAGGCTCAGGCCTATCCATCATCCCTTCTTTATGAATCTATTCCTCTATTTATAAAGGTTGTGAAAGAATTTAAACTAAAAAGTCTTTAAGTTTGTATGAACAAAGAGCACATCTTGTTTATGCTTGCTATTGTTTTATCACTTGCTAACATCTTCTTACTACACTTAAACACAAGCATAACTGGAAACGTTTTAGTAAGCTCTAGGGTTGTTGTTTTGGGGGATTGTTATTTTACCTTAAGGCCGGGATGGAATCAAGTCTCTTTGTGTGGGAATGAAACAAACTACAGCGTTAAAGAGCTGATGAAACAAATAGAAGGTGAGTATAGGTATGTTTTGAAATGGGATGAACCATCACAGAAGTTCTTAGTTTACTCGCCAAGAGCTGCTAATCCTGAGTTCGAGTACTTAGATTACAATGAGAGTTTCTTCATACTCTTTACTGGAAGTGAGAAAGAGTACTTAGGATCAGATGTGGAATTTGGGGATTTGAACATAAGTACAACAAAGGGGTGGAATGCACTTCCATTCCCGTATCAATTCAACTCAACCATACAAAAAGTATTGAGTTACACGCCAAGCTATAGATATGCACTTAAATGGGACAATGTAACTCAAAGGTTTTTGATTTATTCTCCAAGGTCTGCTGTTCCTGAGTTTACTGTTATTAGGATGGGTGAAGGGTTCTTCCTTTTAACTTATGATAAGAGCTTTGTTTATTATAATGTATCTTACTTAGAAAGCTAAATAAACTGAGAACGTTTAATTAAATCAATGACCAGACTGAAGTTTGCTGTCTTTATGCTTGCGTTTTTTGTAATTGGAGCAAGTTATGCTCAGATATACTTGGGGACTGTTGAGGGCTATATTAAAGATTTCAACGGGAATCTGATTCAAGGAGCAACCGTCAATGCAACAGTTGTTGGGTGTAGTGGAAGTGGATGCTCCGGACAGACCTTATCAGATTCTAATGGTTATTATGTAATCGCTAATCTTAATGTTGAGCCTGGTGGGACGATAAGAGTTCAAGCAAGCTTCAACGATCTCGAAGGTTCAGGTGAAACACAAGCAGATCAATACCAAGCTGGATACTTAAACTTAACTTTGTCCACGCCACCTACAAATCCAACATTAGAAGATGTAAACGATACACATACTGGAGATGTAATCTTAAACTGGACTTCTGGTTCAGATCCAAATGGGCTAAACACCTCTGACCAGCTTATTATTGATGGAACTGTGTATTACCCAACTGGGAATAGCTATAGGGTTTCCCTTCCCCCTGGAACATATAAATGGGGAGTAAGAACATGTAATGATTATTCATGTTCAGATTGGGTTTATGACACCTTCACAGTTATTAATCATCCTCCTTCACCTCCAACACTCACAGACCAAGACAATACTCAACAACTAAGTGTAGCTTTGTCTTGGGAATCAGGTGTGGATCCAGATGGAGACGATGTTTATGATGAGTACCAGTTCAACGGCGGGAATGTAATAAGTCCTGCCATCTCTCCGCAGTATGAGTCAAACTTATCTTATTTTGAGAAATATTCGTGGAGGGTAAGGACATGTGATAAGTATGGGGCTTGTTCTTCTTGGGTAGAAGATACCTTTATCACATATTACTGTCCATCTGGAGGTGGAGGATCTGGAGGAACGTGTCCAACAGGTGTTGTGTACATATCAGAGCCTAGCTACAATATATTCTTAGAATATCCAAATCTTGCATTATTGGGGGATGTATTCAATGTCTCAGTGACTACAAGTTCCAATGTAGAACTTAACCTAAGTTATGTGTTGGATTACTCAAGTGGATTGATTCTCTTAGGAGAGTACAGTAATGAGAGTGAATACAAGGCTACTAAAACAATAACTTTCCAAGCCAATGAAACTGGGCTTCAGAAGATAAGTCTAATCGTTAAACAAAAAGACTCTACACTTTACTTTAAGGAGCTGAACATAACTGTCCTCCCAGAGAGAGAAACAGTTTACGTAAACCGAACTGTGTTCGTGTACCCCCCAAACAAGCCATTTGATTGGCTTGTACTCTTACTTGTAATTGCACTCCTTATCCTAACTTTGTATGAGCTTTACAAATCAAAGAGAAAGTAGACAAAAATTGGAGGTTAGATCTCTTGCTCCCAAAGTTCTTTTCTTCTTGCTTCAAGAATGTTTAGCTTTTCGCCCATGAACCTTGATGCAGGCATGATCTTAGAGTTGTGTTCCTTAGCATACTTGAACAGGTCAGCTATTCTTTCTTCCCACTTAAGGTCTCTCATGAAGTGATGGTCGTATACCAAAACCTCTAAGGATTTCATAGCCAAGACTTTCTTAAGCAAGTTCTTTGCCTTGTTTAAGTCATCATAAGACATTCTATATCCTAACATATAAGTAAGGGGCCCATCCATTATGACAATATTTGGCTTGTTCCTAAGTATGAAATCTATTTGAATCTCATTACATGGCCCCTCTATGTCCGAAGTATGGATTATTCTCTTCTTTCCATCGTCAATTAACGTTTGTACCACGTACCCAAGTCTTGCATTCTTTCCATGGAAGACTGGTGGAGAGAAAGATATCTTTGTACTTCCAAATTTAAAATCTCTCCCATCCGCTATGTCCAAAGATTTCACAAGAGGCTCTATTTGCGGTATGAAAGAACTTGCTCTCCTCTTTTGACTTTGATTTATCTTGTTCTTAGGATCTTTTATGAAAACAATCTTATTTGAGTATAAGTCAGGCTTATCTGGGTTATAATGATCGTAATGATAATGAGATATAATAAGTATGTCAGAGTCCCTTGCTTTCTTTTCAATGAGGTTCCATCTCTTGATCTCTTCCTTATACTCAAGAGGGTGCGGCTCTAATCCGTATCTTAAAGGGCCAAGAGAAACACCTGGGTCTATTGTTATGGCCACGTCTTTTGTCTTAATGAAGGTTGCCATGGATCTAACTCCCATTGAATCAAAGGCAAGAAGCTCCACTTTCATACAATAATTAAACCTCTAACAAATATAATCCTTTTTATTCCACAACAAGCTGGAAGTAGTTCTGCCCGTACTCATTCCACCCATATATCTTAAGCTCTACAACTTCATAACCATTTGATACGTTCTCGGAGAGTGTGTAGTTAACATTTCCAAGGATGGATATGTTTCTCGGTGTTTCGGATGTATGATAGAATGTAACAATAAGGGTTCCATTTACCAAGGTTTCATTTTGAATCACAACGTCAAAGTTAGGATCATCTTGCAGTTTGTTATACTCTGGAATGACTGGCTTACGTCCATAGTAAACGTAAACTTTCATAGAGTTCATAATAGCCTTGGCTGTTATTAGAACCCTTCTTGAAGGTCTTTCAGGCGCTGTTACAGGCCTTATGCTTATCTTCCTTTCGGTGTAAATCGGATTCCTAAACTTTATATTCGTACTTACACAGTACCCATTGGAGTAAGTTTCATTGAAGGTTTGGAAGTCTATGTCATTGAAACCATCCGTTACCCATATCCCCTCACTACACACCTTCGGCTTGTACATCCCAAACTTGATAAAGTGTGTGATGTACTCCTTAGAGTTATCTATCTCAAGAACCTCTCTGTTCTCCCAATACTTTTGCCAATCACTTGTAGCTAAGAATAAACCTGTAAGATGTAAGGAATTATAAGCAACGGCTGCAAGTAAAAGCAGTAAGACAGCACTAAGGACTAATTTCTTTGTTTTTCTGTACATAAGAAAAATAAGGGAATAACTATTTATTAAGATTATTGTTTCCTAAAAAGATTACCAATGGGTATAGGATTTGGCAACTTTAACATTCTAGCAACGTTTATGGCCTCAACTAAACACTGCTCAAATCCAATTTTATTTACAGCTGCTGCCATTCCCCTCTCAAGCTTCTTTGACTTCTTCCACTCTTTAACTAATTTCTCAGCAGCATCTTGAGAGTAGGCAAAAAGCATCTCGCCTTCGAAGGTTATGTTTGCTATGCTTTTCTTTTTAAATACGTAATCTATAACTAAGCTATATTTTGCTGAGACTAAGCTAACGTCGTTCTCGAGCTTTCTCTTAACTTCTACTTTATCCACTTTGGTTTTGATGTTGAAGTTAAGTTCCGTTACTCTCTCTTTAACTTCCTTCTTAGAAGCTTCTAACTTTGTTATCTGATTTCCAACTACATTTACCATGTTCTCACCACTATAACAAAAATCTCTTCGTTTAAAAAGGTTATTAAAGTATTTAATGTGTGGATGGTAGTAATTAAGTATGGTGCTCATAATAGGACTTGGCGGGACTGGAAGTTCTGTGGCTATGTTTCTAGCCAGAAGAGGGGTTAACATCACAGCCTTTGACTTCGATGAGGTTAATGAAAGCGATCTTAATAGACAAATACTCTATGGGCCGAAAGATGTGGGTAAGTATAAGGTTGAAGTTGCTGAAGAGAAACTCTCAAGCTTTTGCAAGTTTAAAGGCGTAAAGGAAAGGTTTGATGTTGGATTTGAGTCTTATATTGATGAGGAAGATATAATTATAGATTGTTCAGATAATATGGAAACTCGAAAGCTCTTGGCTAGGTTATGTCACTTAAAGGGAAAGAGGCTATTTCATACAGCAGCTATAAGAAACCAAGGAAGATTTGCACACGTGTACAAGTCAGACTTTTATTCTGTAATCAAGAACAAAGATGTGTTCGTGGAATGCCACAGACATGTTGAACCTTCTGTCTGTGGTATAATTGGAGCCTTATGTGCTAATGAAGTAATTTTAACTTTGAAAGGGAAACCTGCATTTGAAGACAAGATGTTATTATATGAAGAGGGGAGAGTGGATATTGTTAGTTTAGTACCAAAATCTTAGCTTCACATATGCTAAGACCAAGACTAAGATCAAAACAACTATGAGAACAATCCATACCCACTTCGGAATGGTTGGCAACTCGAACTTCTTGCAATCTTGTGGACAGGTGTATTCCTCATTCTTGTCACAAAGTCCATTACCACAAAGACTTTTATCTGAGACATAGACTTTTTTTCTTACCATGCTCTCATTTGCACCTTTATAGAAGATTAAAAACTCCCTTTCACCAGGTTTATTAAAAGAGATCTTTGCGTTGAAGCTTAAGTATTTGCTATAAGACAGATTATCCCACGTATGAATAATCTGCCCTCCTCTAGCTTCGTATGAGTAATCATACTTTACTTTGTTGAAGTTCCAATCTACAAGATTCGCATCATCTGGAAGAACTAAAACAAATGTGTTTAATTCGCTTGGTTTGGCTTCTATGGAGAAGTCTATAGCCTGACCTAAGAAAGAAGCGCTCTCACTTTTAATGTTTATACCATAAACTAAACTTGTGGAGAGGATGAGAACTGCAAGCAATGGAATCATCTTTTTCATTTGGACGTCACCTTAATTAGTAATCCCAATAGAAGCAAGAATACAAGTATGTACACAAAGTCAAAGTTGTAGGTTTGAAGAACCTTAACAGGAAATGTTTCCTTTTTAACGCTGTCCAAAGAAGTTAATATGGAGGTGAATTCATATTCTCCACTAGAGGTTGGGAGAAGAGTGTAGCTTATTGTGCAACTTGAATTCGTCTTGAAATGCAAAACTAGTCTATCACCCACCATCTTTTTATCGAACTGCACAGGGCAGCTTGCTGTCCAGTTGAGTAACTTAAACTGTAATGGTATAAACTCAGCAACATCTGCTTGAGACGTTGTGCTGATGTTGAGCTTGATTACTAAAGTGTTAGATGTGGTTATTTGACTATTATAATCCCTCTCTAAAGAGACATTGCCAGCAATGACTGTAGGCAAAATCAATGTTAAAACTAGGATCAACAATGTTCTTCTCATCTCTTCACACCCCTAAAGCTCAATAAAGTGAACAGTATAAATACTAAGAGCAGTATAGCTATGTCTTGATTCAAAGGTTCCTTAAATGGATACGTTGATGCCACACCTTTACCACTGAAGTTACCATAGTAAGTTTTCAATGCGTCCTCAACTTTTGAGAATGGAACTTTTCCATCGTAGTAGTCCATAACAATCTTTAGCATGGTCCAGTAATCTATAGTCGGATAAATATTTTTCTTAGCGAATACGGAAAACAAAGAAAGTGAGTCAGACTCATACTTGTAAACTAAACCAAATCCATTTTCCTCCACTAGCTCAACATCAATCCTCTCACCATCTTTAATGAAAGTTATTGTTGAGACATTAATATCATTGTCTTGTATCCACCTATGTGAGATGTTGAACATAATTACTGTTTTGTTTATGAGCTCTTTGTCGAAGTTCACATCAATGTAAAAGCAAGTATAAAGTAAGTAACCTTCTAAAGTTTGATTCTCACACCTCTCAAAAGTTATATTGGGATTGCTGACACCTTTCTTCAAGTAAATGAAAACTTGCACATCTGAGAAGTTTCCCTTCACAAAGTTTGGTAAGTTTTCTCTCTGGAATAAAAAGCCCTTGCTGGTGGACTTAGACGCTGCTCTTACATAAACAGTTCCAAGCTCTGACTTATATTCATAACCTGGCGCCTTGCATGAGACATTAAAAGTGTACTCTCCTGGAACATAAAACCTAACCATTCTCTCGTAGTGCTGCCTTGAAGAAACATAATCCATAGAGTAAACGTCGTTTCCAATTCTAAGAGTGCACGTTGCATCAGGAATTGACATGTTTCCAACATAGTACTTGGCTATGAAATCAGCGTCCTCTTGAACATTAATTTCTATAGGGGAATTTATGGTAAGAGTGGCGTTGTTCTCTGTTAGGTTAAGTGTAGCTTCTGTCTCGTCTGCAAGTGTAAGGCTTGCTGCGAAGGATAACAAAAGCATAAGAAACACAAGCTTAACTACACTTTTCTTTAGGTGTTCAAGCTTCTTTTTTCTTTTCTTAGCCTCCTCTGTCTTCCTTTCGACGATCTTCCTAACATAAATCCCTACACACACTATCACAACACTTAACAAGACTAACTCTCCAGCAAAGATTAGCTTAGAGTAATCTTTGATGATAGGCTCTTCAACGAATGAATTTCTTATAACTACCTTCCTTGTAAGTTGTATCCCAAGACTTACCCCCTGTCCATTTTGTGCCTTCTCCGAAAATAAGAAAGTGACATTGTAGTAAGGAAGACTAGCATTCCTTGGTAAGTGGAGAGTAAATTTTATCTCTATGGGGTGTGTGGTTGTGTTAGCTGGGAGAAATATTGGAGGTTTCACATCAGCTCCCTTGACAACACCATACTCATCAAGTACAGTATAGGTTATATACTTATCCTCATTCCCAGCATTTTGAAGCCTTATGCTAAACTCTCTAGTCTCCCCAGGATTCATAGTAATGTAAGGCTTATCAGAAGTTATACCCCATGCGAAACTAAAACTTACAGCTAAAGATAAAACTAAGTAAAGTAAAAGTAAGGATTTAAGTCTCATAAGCTACTCACTCGAATCCTGTTATGGTCCAAGTTGCATTGTACTGTTGTGCTATCAATCCTACTGATGGTAAGTCTATCCAGAAGTACAAGTCTGCTGTACTTTGTTTAGCTACAGGTGATCCATTTGGATTGTAGGTCTGTGCAGATGTGCTTAAAGTTAATTCGTTGTTACCCGTTTCTGTTCCCTCATTTAATGTTGCATCGTCATCTACTGTTACATTACCCACACCTATCTTGTATGCTGGGTTTGTTACACCAACAAGGTCTGCTCCTGTTATGTTTATGTTAAGTGCAAGGTTACCTGTGTTGTTAATCTTTAATGGGTTATTCTGGTTTGGATTATCGTTGGTTCCTAAAGTTAAGCTACCAAAGTCTATTGGTGTGTTTATTAACTCAAGAGCTGCAAGTTTGGAGTAGTAAAATGTCTCTGAGTCGTTGTAGGCTAATGCATTTGAATTGTCTCTTACTGAGACATTTATGGACCAATCTCCATAATTGTCGTAGTAATGTAGTGTGAAAGTACATGTGTAGTTAACAGAGTCTGCATCTAAGTCTGTTCCAACGCAAGATGTGTTAGTATAGGTTGTAGCTCCATTTGTTATGACTGCTTGTGCTGTTGAGTCATCTATGTCACTAACGCCATTTGAATCCGAAGCAACAAAGTAGATGGTTACTAGTGTTGTACCTGCCTCTACAGGATCGTATGTCGTAGAACCTGGAGTAACAGAATCTATTGTTGGTGGAGAGTTTGTAAGGATAAGTGTTGCATTTACTTGTTCACTTTCGGATGTGACATCTGCTGCTAATACTGTCCCTACTATAAACAACGATACAAAAACTAATGACAAGTATTTTGTCCACTCCATCTTTACCTACCCGTATACGAGTATGGTCCAAGTTGCATTGTATGCTTGGGCCATCAAGCCTTGTGGAATATTTATCCACCAGTATAAATACATAAAGCTCTTCTTCTTTAAAAGTGTTGCGTTTGGGTTATAATTGATGGGATCTGTAGATAAATGCTTTAATGGGTTCCCAGAGCCATCCCCTGTGGAATTGTCATCGTCATTGAAAGTGACATTACCTACACCAATCACATAGGATGGATCTGTTACACCAACAAGGTCTGCTCCTGTTATGTTTATATTCAACTCCATATTTCCTGTGTTATTCACAATCATAGGGTTGTTGATGTTCGTAGCATTCGAAGAACCTAAACTGACGCTTCCAAAGTTTACCGTTGAATTTATAAGAGTAGCGGCTGCAAGTTTGGAGTAGTAAAATGTCTCTGAGTCGTTGTAGGCTAATGCATTTGAATTGTCTCTTACTGAGACATTTATGGACCAATCTCCATAATTGTCGTAGTAATGTAGTGTGAAAGTACATGTGTACTCTTTAACAGTGGCGTTGACAACTGAGGATACACAACTATTGTTCTGGTAGGTTGTACCTAGTAGATCTATGATTGCTTTAGCAGTCGTATCGTTAAGGTCAGAGTTCCCATCATAGTCATACGCGTTGAACCTTATCTCTACTAACTTCACTCCTCCTTCAACAGGGTCAACAGAGCCAGGACTTGTAACGTTTAAGATAGTTGGTAGATTATTGGCAACGATGTCGAAGTATTGTGTGTCAGTAACGTTCCAATTTCCAGCTGTGTCGTTTGCCCATATCTTCCAGGCAACTGTCCCAGTCACAGAGTTATTTGACCATGTGAAGTTAGACCACCCTTCCTTACTTGAGAATGCAAGTGGACTACCGTACTCAGTCTTATTCTCCCAAACTCCCGACTCATTCGTAGAAAGGATAGCAAATGATAAATTGGTGTTGTCTGCCCAGTAAGCATATAGTTTCACACTTTCTCCTTGATCTACTGAGGTTGCGTTCTCACCAACATTTGACCATTGTGGTGGAGTGTTGTCCACCCTAATGTTAACACTGCTATTAGAACAAGCACTGCTTGGATCACATGCTTCAACAACCAATGTGTAGTTCCCATCGTAACTTCCAGTTGTGTCCCAAAGCTGGTAAGTAAAGGTTGTACTGCCATTAATAGTGCTGTTGAATGTTCCATCTGGATTAAATAAGGAGATATTGTAAGTAACACTGTCTCCGTTTGGGTCTACGAACTCGTCCCAAGTTATGTTAACACTTCCTTTTAAGAGGGCTCCATCTGTTGGATTCGTTATATCATTTGGTGCTGGAGGAAGATTTCCTGTTTGGGTATCAAACACCTTTGCCTCTAGACCTACAAGATTCTCGTCAAGTACACTCAATGTTGAACCCTGTGGAACTTTCACCCATAAGTCAATTGTATAACTATTTCCAATACTCATACCTGTACACTCTGTTACTATACCAACCATACGAGCTGAGCCATCTGGGATATAGATTTCCTTTTTTGAGCTACAATTATCTTCCCCTATGTCTGTAGAATTAATTATCACTGTGTACGTGCCTGAGCTCGTTGAGTTCAAGGATAAAACTGCAGATACTACATAACTATCCCCACTCTTTGGAGTTATGGTAGCACTTGCTACCTTATGTAAGCCTTGCGATAGAACCAAGTTTTGTGTGAGCGTAGAGGACGAGTTGGTCACGTTGAAGTGATCTATTACATTTCCCCCACTATCTTTAAGGTCCAAATCCAAGATAGAGACATTTACTGTTGCTTGGCCTGTCTGAGTCTTTGATTGGATTGTGAAAGTACTATTACCGTACTCTGAATCTATGTGTGTACCAAAAAGAGAGCTTACATCTGAAGCCGACTCTATCCTACCAGACCAGTAAGGTGACTTCAAACTTGTGTTTAGATTTTCTATGTAGTAGCTTACATCTGAAGCTGCAGTTGAAGTTGTAGTTTGCTTAAGGAAGATATATGTGCTTGCTTGATTATCTCTTACAACAGTCCAGTTAAATGCTGGCTCAAAACTGCTTGAAGAATGCGTGTAAGACTCATTTGTAATCTGGAGCCTAACTTCATTGTCAAGGTTCGATCTTGCTTTAAGTAAAACAAGATCAAAGTCGCTCACATTCACTGTCCCATCTCCACTTCTCTTGAATGATACTGTTAAGTTGTGCTCTCCAGGCCCAACTGAAAACTTAACTGGTGCTAACCCTGTAGATCCTTCATCGTCTGTCGTATTGACAGTTCTCACTTTCTCCTCTCTTATGTTCTTCCCATCAACTCTAACTAAACAGTAGACGTCGTTGGGTAGAGTTCCATCCACCTTCCTAACATTCATCGTTGAAAGTAGTGCAAAGTTGGTGCTCGAGGCTGATGTATTGAAGTAAATTAATACACTATCAACGTATGTGTCTGAAGCAAACTGAAAGTCCGATATATTATACTTAACAGCATAAAGTGCAGCATTTCCAACAACTGTGAAATAAATTGTATCCGTTTGATTAAGGTTACCTTCTGAGTCATTGCAGTAGAATACTACATTGTGTTGTCCGATAGTCATACTGCTATTATGATAGTAGAAGTGAGTATATGAGTCGTTGCTCATAGTTGTATTGCTTTGTCCATCTAATGAGAATTTACAAGACCCCACCTTATAATTGTCCACAGCTGTTACATTAAACCAAACATCTTGTAAGTATGTTTGGTTAAGTGGGGATTCCACTGTTATGTTTGGAGGGCTAGTGTCCACAGATTCTACCGTTCTATTTGAGGTACAACCTTTCCAGTATACACAGAATGTGTAGTTCCCAAGAAGTGTGTTATTGTACGTTGTTACTGCACGATCTACCTTCTCCGTCTTCAAGATTGTATCTATCGTATCTACAGTTCCATTTGGAAGGTGGGCTTGTATTGAGGTGTCATCTCCAAGTTCCGTGTAGTTAACTCTAATGTAATATGTATATTTGTAATGAATCCAATCTGTACCATTCCAGTAGTAAGATTCCCTCTGCTTAGAGTCTGCCATTATGGACCAAGATACTTCCTGATTCGTAGACGCACCACTTTGACAGTTCTCACATTTAAATCCTATCTTATGATAGCCATCTGAGAAGTACGACTTCGATACATTAATACAATGCCATTGAGGGGATGATATAGAATTTGTCAGCTCTATTTGATAAGGTGTAACTGTTGTATCAACTGTAACATTAACAAGTGGGTTAGTATCACCATTTTCATTGTACTCATAGCCCATGTAACCACAAACTGTAACATTCTCATCCCAGTAATCAGAATGTTTTATGTTGTACTCGTTAGCTCTTATAAGAACGTTTGAAGTTGATCCCCCCACATAACCTTCCGGTGAACCATCATCTAACCGTAAGGTATGTAATGTATCATTATCGTAGTCCGACCAATACACCACCTTAAATCCTTCATATATCTCCTGATTGTCAACAGGCCTTACCACTACACACCTTGGGATGTCCACATCAAATGAACTTGAGGCATTAAGTGAGGTGTTGTTCCATTCAAAGGCAAATATTTTATACTTCCCGTTACCTAAAATCCAAGCTATTGGAAGCACCCTTAAGAACTCACCACTTGAGTTGGTAGTCACATTCTCGTACAACACATTTTCTCCTGTCTCCAAGTATGTGACATTTAACGTGACATTTATGTTCGAATTCCAATTTAAGCCAAGTATTTCAATATTATCATTACCTCTACAATCCACATACAAGTTTTTGTCAGGAACAACTATTCTCTCTGTAGAACTAGAATAAACCTTAAACGAGACATCATCGTTGTCGTCGTAATCACCTGTACCACATGTACTTGTCACATCACCAGAGTATTGGATTATACCCCTAACAGAATGATTTCCCGTTACGTTCTCCAACTGGAATGTAGTAGACACTTTCTGGAAGCCACCGCCAGGACATGGGTCAACATAATCAACTACCTTCCAAACAGGTTCTGAGGTGTTATTTGCGTATACAAAGTTGATGTTGTCACTTGATCCAGAACCATAACAGTACGCCCAAATCTCAACCTTCACTGTGTCTCCTACCCTAAAGTAGGTTGAGTTTAAGTCTGTGACGGTGATGTTCTCTATAGACTCGTCCGATTTATAAGAACCTGACGTTCCATCCGTACAAGTATCAATTGTGTTTGGGAAGTTTGGCTCTGGAGTATCAAGGTTGTCTCTTGACATAAGTAGGTCAGAGCCAGCCACACAAGGAGAAGTATAACACATTATAGCACCAGACTCTGCATAACCTGGATCCTCTGGGGTAAGTGTGATTGTGTAATTCGTACCTGGAGTTATGTCCTTAATAAAAGTCCACCTTCCATCACATGTCTGTGATGTCCAATTCCAATCTTTACACTTAAGCAACCTTGTCCCTCTTGCAGTAACTGTTATGTTTGCACTTGTAAAGTCTATTAGTGGATTTATTGCAAATCTATTCACAGGTCCATTGGTTGTTATGTTGTCCTCAAAAAACATTAGAGCAGCTGTGTCCTTGTCGATCATCGCACCTTTAATTTCTATCTTTTTTATTCGTCCATTTTTGGGTATTATATCTATATCATACTTACCTTTACTAAGGTTAGCTGAGATCAATCCCCCATAATTAGTTTCGAGCTCAACTTCACCGTTACTTGAATCTTTGAAAATAAATTTAGATGGTATTGCATCCTCCCTAGAATTTTTCATAACAATAGGAATTTCTACACTCCCCCCAGCTCCTCCTCTAGTTACATAAATTATTCTTTCTGTTGTATTGTAATATTCATTTGAAGAGAGGCACGAAATTTTCCAGCTATGTATGCCCTCGTCCAAATCTACCACATGGAATCTGTTCCTATTTCTGGAAAACCCATAATCTGTCGCTACAACTTTATTGTCTAGTATTAAAGAACACTGGTCGAACTTACTATAGTCTGAAAGATCGTAGACAAAGTTTACTTGACCATTTGAGTCCTCTGTACCATTAGGGGGATCAATCAACTTAACGAAGGTACTACTTGTAGAATAAGACACATTTATGTAAAGAGCGTCCCATACAGCATATGAATTTCCGTTGTTTCCCACTGCACCACCAAGTTGGGATTTTATCCTAATTTTGCCGCTTGTGAAGTCGCTACAAGCCCATGACTTCAAGTTTGTTATGTCCACACAACTAATTCCTGGATTTGCAGCTTTGTTCGGACAAGAAGTCACAACTTTATTCCAATTTCCATCGCCTGTGTCTACACTTATCTCACAATCCTTAGGCTTAACGGGACCTCTCCACCATTCATAACACAACTCAACCTTCTCAATGTTTGTACAGTTTGTTAAATTAGAAGATGAAAGGTTAATTAAAACACCACCATACTTCTTCGATGTTGATTTACCATAGAAGTGCCTCTCAATTACACCATCATCTTTTGCCAAACTTGTCCCATCAGGAGAATCGCATGCATCAATGAACTCGTCTTTCTGCCTTAGATCCTCAGCTACACAGTTTATTGGCTCTGCTTTCTCTACTAGAACTACTTCTTCATCATTGAGGGAAAGAGTGTATGCTTTCCCAGGACTTACAACTCTTACAGGATCTAAGTCTCCATTACATTTCCCCCCCGAGAAATCCCAGTCTTTACATTCATACACAATATTCCCTTTTGCAACCACATTAACATTTAATGCTTTGAACTGTAGAGAGGATGCGTTAATGTGGTACACAAGCTTATACGAAGAATTGGGATCCGGCTCAAGCTCATCCACCACAATTTCGTGTGTATCTCTATCAAGTAAAGCGTTCTCTACATCTACTTTCTTCACGTGTGTCTTATTAATAAGCAATGTTACATTGTAAAGGCCTTTAGAGATCTTCTTGTATGTCTCATTGTTATACTTTACTAACTTACCTGACTTGTAAATTGCAGAGTATTTCTCTATCTCCCTTCCAGATCTATCTCTTGCTATCACCTTACCATCAATAAGTATTGGTGGAACAAAACCCTTATTCCCAGCAAGAGTTGAAACACCTGATACATTCACAAGCTCCACGAAAGCGGGATCAGATTCGTTAATGTCTAAAGTTACAACCTCTCCTTTTGTTGTATTAAGAAGGAAAACCCATGCAGAGTTACATGTCTTGTTACTCCAATCCCAATCCTTACATTTGTATATCTCTCCTCCATTGGATACAAACTGTACTTTGCCATCCTCAAAGTCTAAATTAGGGTCAACGGCGAAGGCTACGTAATCTGATGTTGAGTAATCCTCAAACTTAACTTTTGGATTGGAAGCTACGCTAATACTAACATTCTTGAACTCAAGTTTGGTTAGAGGTGTACCCTCAAATGCTAACTCTATATTGTAATCACCAGGTTTTACCACAAAAGGCGTACTGCCAAATAAAGTCTTCTTATTTTCAGTTTGGAAAACAACATTTCCCTCTGGATCCCTAATAAGAACCTCTGAAGGATAGAAGGTTCCGTCACTGCCAACAACTGGAAGTGTAAACTCAACTTTATCTAACTTCCTATACCACACATACTTTATACTCGTTAATCTTACCGTGGCGTTGTTCAAGACGACTTTAAACTTGAGAGGGTACGAAATGTTATACTTTGAAAGGTCGCAAGTGTCTAGACATTCATCTGTGAGAACAACTTTTGATAGAGAGGCTTTGGTAGGCTCTTTTACAATAGGTTTTTTAGGTTCTATAGATATTGTTCCTCTAGATCTGCCTTGTATCGTGATAGATCTCCCTGTTAAATAACTTCCTTCTTTTGGGAATTCAAAGACTTTTGGTTCTCCATCTGTTTCAAGGTAAACTGTTGCGTTTCCATCTCCGTACACCTCAGCGGAGAGATATATGGCATACAAGCCCATATCACTCTTAATGTACGATGGACTCCATTCAAATGTTGCATTGTGATCGAAGTAAAGGTTTAAATCCTCTGTGTAAGAGACAAAGTCCTTAGCCCATGTTGCATAACCCGTGATGAGATAGACTGGTATAACTATTATGAAAATCGTAGCTAGGACTATATAAATTGCTGCTTTCAGTATCTCCATTATAGTTAATAAAGCCCTTTTAAAACTTATTAAGTTTGCTATGGGGTTCTAAATGCGTCGTAAACAGAGTCAGGTCTTATTATTCCCTTTTCTGTTATTATTGCTTTTATTAAGTCACTAGGGACTATCTCAAAGGCAGGGTTTAGGATCTTTAAACCTCTTGGAGGGTTTGGCCACACTTCTCTTGGGTCTCTTTGCTCTATCACGGGTGTCCTCCCAAAGAGGGTTGATGTATCAAGTTTTAAGATAGATGCGGCCACATACAAAGGTGTATCTGTCCTCTTACATGCCAAAGCCACATTCATACTCCCTACTTTGTTAACAATGTCTCCTGTGGCTGTAATCAAGTCCGAGCCTATGAAGGCCACGTCAACATCCTTCATAACATTTGAAACAGCTGAATCCACAATCATTGTTGTATCTATCTTATATTTTAGGAGCTCTTTCGCAGTTATTCTACCTTGGTATAAAGGCCTTGTCTCTGTGCAGATCACTTTAAACTTCTTTCCACTTTCCCTTGCTGACTTAAATATGCTCATAACAGTAGAGGAATGACAGTGGGTTAAAATGGTGTAGCCATTTCTTATTAAACCTGAACCAATTCTTCCTATTTCTTCCTTTGATTCTTTAATTCTGTTGACGTAATACTTTATTAGCCTTGGCAAGTCTTTCTTAGCCTTCTCGAGGTTGGGGTACTCTTTTAGGTCTTTGATTATTAGTCCTATTATGTTGTATGCCATGGGTTCTGTTGGCCTTGTCTTTAGTATTTTATCTCTCACTGACTCTAATTCCTTG
>Ga0190314_1000050_pt1 | contig 50780 bp, 80 predicted proteins | sample 4870071112_MG_FD_165055 | JGI IMG/M metagenome (GOLD analysis project Ga0190314, IMG submission 165055) | Hydrothermal vent sediment bacterial communities from Southern Trench, Guaymas Basin, Mexico - 4870-07-11-12_MG | ecosystem: Environmental > Aquatic > Marine > Hydrothermal vents > Sediment ...
TAAACATCTTGCTTGTAGGCGACCCCGGAGTCGGCAAGAGCCAGTTGCTGAAGAGCGTGGTAAAGATAGCCCCCAAAGCCCTATACACGAGCGGCAAGGGCTCCACCGCCGCCGGCCTCACGGCAACAGTCCTTAAAGACAAGGATACGGGGGAGCCCTTCCTAGAAGCGGGAGCCTTGGTTCTGGCCGACGGGGGAATATGTTGTATAGACGAGATAGACAAGATGAAGAATGAGGATAGGGCGGCCATGCACGAGGCGATGGAGCAGCAAACCATAAGCATAGCCAAGGCGGGGATAGTGGCGACGCTAAACGCAAGGTGCTCAGTCCTTGCGGCGGCAAACCCAGCCCTAGGAAGGTACATGCCGAACAGGCCCATAACCGAGAACATCAAGTTGCCGCCCGCAATCCTGTCAAGGTTCGACCTCATCTTCATAATACGTGACACACCAGACAAAGCCGAGGACGAGAGGCTTGCAAGCCACATACTAAACATAAGGGCCGAGAGGTTCAAGGCGCCATTCTTCAACCCGCAGTTCATAAAGAAGTACATTGCATACGCCAGAAGGCTCAGGCCAATAATGAGCGAGGAGGCGATGCAGAAAATAATGGAGTACTACCTCAAGCTTAGGGAAGCCGTGTCACCCGACTCGCCGATAGCGATAACCCCGAGGCAACTCGAATCCCTAATCAGGCTTGCGGAGGCCAGAGCGAAGCTGTTTCTTAGGGACAAGGTCACGGCCGAGGACGCCGAGGCGGCAATACGCCTAATGGACTATTGCCTCAGGACAGTGGCCAAGGACGAGATGGGACGCATAGACATAGACATCATAATGAGCGGAAAGCCGAAGACCAAGAGGGAGAAGATGCTCAAGATCATAGAGATCGTCGAGCGCCTAGAAAAAGAGCTCGCAGGGCAACCAGCACACAAGGACCTCATAATAGAGGAGGCGGAGAAATACGGAATAGACAAAGCTTTTACCGAGGACGCCCTAGAGAAGCTGTGTATCGAAGGAATACTCTGCAAGCCGAAGAGCGGCTACTACAAGAAGATAAGGTGAGGAAAATGATAACCGAAAGGGAGCTCGAAAGGTACTACAAGATGAGGGAGGAGAGAAAAGCTCACGTGGAGCAGAACGCCAAGCCCCGCAAAAATAGGGATCAAAGGGATAGGCTCAAGGAGGCGTCCAGATACTGGGAGAAGTACGACCACAAGCAAGTCAAAGTGAAACTAATGAACAACGAGGAGCTACAGGGAAAACTACACGTGGACTGGAAATGCCCATACGACGTGCAACTGGAAACAGAGGACGGCAAACGCATCCTAATACCGAAACACTCAATACTCTACGTAACCGAGGCGTGAGCATTACCAAAAATAAGAATTGTGGCGACAAACCACCATCACATTCATTTTAAGCATCTCTCTCATTAAGCCGACTTCGTTTTTCGGCTAAACTGGTAAGGATTAATGAAAAGCGAGGTGCATTTTTCGGCTAAACTGGTAGCAATCCCACACTTATCAATACGAATCTCGCACCATAACTTGGCGTGCTTGGAAATCTCCATGTGCACATAGGGATTCAGGCACTCATGGCTTCACATGAGCACTATACGTGCACATATTAGCACATTACGTGCACATTTTGCATACATTTGGAGTCTTTGGGAAGCCTCCTATGAAGATTGCTCTTTCCCCCTTCAGCACGCATGAGCACCACGTTAATGCATGGTGTGCGCATATTGTGCTCGCATCAACACGTTATGTGTACAAGTTTTTATATGCGTCTAGCCATGTTGATTTAGTGGTTTGCCTTGAGGAGGCCGTATAGCGAAAAACTCATAGTCGCTGTGGAGTACCTCATGGAGAAGGGCATAACCAAGGATAGGGAGATAGCGGAGAGGCTTGGCGTGAGCCCACACACCGTCAAAACCATAAAGTTCATGCTCAAGAAGAGATCTATGGGCGAGGCCAAGAAGGCCGAGCCAAAGAGGGAAGAGAAGGAGGCGGAGGAAGGCAAACAAAAACGCAGAGACGAAGAGGAGATCTGGAGCCAGATCACCGCCTACCTTAAGGGCGAGCTCGGGCGTTGACGTTAACACAAGAACTACTATGGCGGGGTCACGGTGATTGCGATCAGCAAGTGGGCAAACATTACCAGCAGGTTGTGCAGAAGGTTGTTGTTGCGTAGGGGCCCTCTAACCTTGCGGTTAAAGATGTAACTGCCAGTTGCAGTTGTAGCGTCTAGAGCGATGTGATGAGCGTAGGTCAAGCCGAAGGCTAACAGCCACTCCGAGGTCGCCCCCAATAGAATTAAGGGGATCGCCACGGCAAGGTTATGCACGTACTTGCTTCTATGGGGTAGACCCAGCCACGCCTCAAGGAGATCCGGCAGTATGGAGCCTATGAGGGAAAAAAGGATGAAGCCTAGCGTTAATTGAAAAAACCTTGATATTGTTGCAAGCACCATGACAATGCCCGTTAGGTGCGTATACCACTTCATGGCTTCTCGCAGGGAAACCTAGGTATCTTCTTGCCTTTCTCAAGTATCTCCGTGAGCTCATGCCTATCAAAGTTCCTTAGGGCTCCCAAAACCTCACGGTAGAATATGCATGCTAACACCTGCATGTCTGGCGTGACTACGAAGCTTCCTATCCCTGCGGGGCAGTTATCGCTTAGCATTATCCCGTCCCTACATAGGGATTCCAGTTGCTCATTACTGGGCTTTAGGGATTCACAGCCCCTAACCGGCATCACGAGTATAGGGATATCCCTAAGACCCATGCTGTCGAGGAGATCCCTAAGACCCAGTATGTCCTGTATGTTGTCCTTCATTGCCGTAGACCTAACCACTACGGAAATCCCTTCTTTCCACGCTTTGCCTATCAGCTTTAGGGCGTTGTTGAACAGCCCGGGTATCCCTCGGGCGTTGTCGTGCCTCGACCCCAAGTAATCCAAGCTAACCTCTATCAAATCGGGTTTAGCCTCTATGACCCTGTCAATGTTGAAGGCGTTTGTCACTATCGTAACCTGACAGCCATGCTCCCTCGCCAACTTAACGTATTCCGCTAGGAAGGGGTTTATGGAGGGCTCGCCGCCGCTCAAAACCACATTGCAGTCGCCGAAGCGCTCCTTGAAGAGCCTCAAGGCGTACAGGTAGTGGCTTAAAGCCATCACCCTATTGGACTTAGGGACGGTGCATTGAACGCACCTGCATGGGCAACTCCAGTTGACCTCGAATATCACTTGCGCCATTAACACAACCCCGCCTTCTTAAGCAGCTTCCTCAGGGCTTCGCCCCACATGCTATCCACGTTTTTCTCCTCCTTCTTTCTTTGTTCCTTCTTCGATATGATTCTCATTTAAACCCCCAAATAGGATAAAGGGAAAAGTTATATTTAAGGTATCCGTAAAACATAATGAAGGGTGTAAAACACCATGAGCAAGGTCTTGGCTGGAATAGGAGGCGCAGTAGCTGGCTTGATCATAGGGATTTTCATTGGCGCCGGCCCCGCAATGGAAGCGGCATCGGCCTTCCCATTCCCGTTCCTCATAGGGATTTTCGCCGTAGCCTTCGTCGGGGGCTTAATGCTCGGAAGGGCTAGGCAAAGACCCGCCGCCACTAGCATTAGGCTTGCGGGGAGGGTATTCGACTTCCCGCAGTGGCCGGTCTACGCAACGATAGCCCTCAAGAGGGCATCGGCAATCCTGCCCGTGAAGGGGTCTGAGGGATGAATATGAGCAACATACCGCCCGAAGTGCAGGCGATCGTATCGGGAGTCGTGGAGCACTTCAATAAAACCTTGGCCCCGAGGCTTGAAGCGCTGGACCAAAGGGTTAAAGCGCTGGAATTGGAGGTGCAGGCGTTAAGGCAACAGACAATTGAGAGCTTGGTTCGCAGCCTGCTCGCCGTGAAGACCGAGGACTTGGCGGCGCAAATATCTGTGAAGGCGGCTTCAAGCCTAGGAGACTACACTAGGAGCATTAACGCTCTAGCCGGCAAAATCGAGGCAATGCTGAAAAGCGTGGAGGAAACCGTTAAGGAGCTAAAGGAGCTTGAAGGGATTCCAAGCAAAGTCGTGGAGTCGCTGTCGAAAGTAAAAGTCGAAGCGAAGCCCAGCGTCAAAGACCTAGAGGCAATAGTGGCGAGGCATGCAAGCGAGAGCATTAAAGCCACACAGAAGGTCGAGTCGTGGCTTTCAACGATAGGGGAGACGCTATCGAAAATGATGGATAAGATAAACCAGTTGACCACAACTTTATCGGCTGTCGTGGGCGGGCTAAACAACCTGCAAGGCGAATTCAAGAAGCTCCGAGACGACCTACCCGAAAAGATCACAAATGCCGTTAGGCTTGGCTTGAAACACACTAAAACCGAGTCCCCTAGCGGTGAAGAGGAGTGAGCTGGTACATAAACCCCGAAGAGGTCATATCCGCAATACGCAAGATGTATCCATTGGAGAAGGTCCTCCCGGAGAGACCAATAGCGCCCGAAGTGACCTTCGCAAACGAGAACCTCTTCGGGGTTCCAATACTAGTTTATGGTGAGGGATTGAAGGGTCAGTACCTTAGGCATTGGTATATAGACAGGCACGACGGGAGATATTGGGGCATAGAGTACGGCGTGGCGTCCCTATACGGCATAACACACCAAGGCGAGGTAGTCCCATTAGTCATTTTGGGGTTGCCCACGAACTTCATGCTCACAATGAAGCCCGAGGACTTCGTGGAGGCAAAGCTCGAAGTAATACCAAAGGGATACTTGGAGTGCCACGAGCGCCAACTCATAAACATAGACCGTGTAATGCAAGCCAAGGACTGCATACTCATAATAGACAAGCACGACCTCCTAAGGGGGAAGGGAGGGCCAGTCCCATCCGAATTGATAGACAGGATAATCGAGATGCAAAGCATGATCGAGGGCTTGAAGCGATCCCTAAACACCTACCAGAAATACATTCAGGACTACGAGACCACGATTAGGATGCTCGAAGACCAAAACAGGAAGCTTCAAGAGCTGGTGAACAGCTATGGGGAGAAGATGCTCAAGCTGGCAAGCGAAGTAACGGGCTTCCAGCAAGAGCTGATACGGCTTAAACACGAGATAGACGTTAGGGGGAAGGAGGCTGAGGTCCTAGACAGCGTTAAGTCGACGCTTAAAAACGTCATCAACGACCTGCTGAGGATGACCGAAGAGCTATCCTCATTGAGGGAGGAGGTCAAAGCCGAAGCCAAAACCAAAGAGGAGGGAGGAGAGAAATGAGCACGTCGCAACAAAAAATCATAGACAGCCTGCTTAGGGAGCTGCTGAATGCCATCGACGACGCAAGGCATCACAAAGTGGCTAGGGATAACGTCTTGAAGCTTCTTGATGAAGTCGAAAGCAACGTCGACATATTGATACAGATGAGCAGCCCAGAAAGAATAACCGATGAGCGCTTCACCGTGGCGGTAAACGCACTTAAAGACCTCTCGGGGAAGTTCAAATCCCTAAGGGAGAGGATAGTCTTCGAGGACTACGTAAATGCAAAGAGCCTAGTCCTAGACGTGCAGGAGACGATAAAGCACTTGTGCAGGCTGCTGAGCTTCATACGTGCCGGAGCCCCATCACCTGTGGTCTTTCAAGTGGCCCCGCAATTCCTGCGTGAGACGCCCATCCCCGAAGCCCTGATCTATAGCGGCGGCACAATGGAGGCTCAAATATACAACACCCTGCTAAGGAAGGGGCAGGCAACCGTAGAGGAGCTCGCCTTGGAGCTTAAGATCAACGATAAGACCCGTGACGAGTTCAACCGTGCGTTGTCGAGGCTGGCGGAAATGGGCTTCGTCAAGATGTACATAACCCAAGACAACAAGATAGTGTTCAAGCCAGCAAGGTGAGCCCCTAAATGGTCTACAGCGTAATGTACTACGCCTTCGAGGCCATAACGAAGGGAATCGTAACCCTCATAATAAAGCTCTACGAGCGTGCGCACCCAAAAAAGCTCATAGAGGAGAAGCCGAAGAAGGCGGAGGAGAGACCCCCGTCTTGGGGCTACGTGAAGGTTCCCGGACCACAGCCCGAATACCGCTTTTTGAATAAAGCGACGAGGATAAGATTGAGCATCCCCGCCCTAATCGAGGCGCCCATAGAGGCAAGGGAATACAAGGCTCCGCCCGCAAGGCTATTCTTCACCTTCAGCGAGGCCGCATCAAAGGACTTCTTCAAGGAGATAGAGAGGCTGGGCGAATACATAGAGAAGAAGAGGGGAGGACAATGATCGAAGTGGAAATGGAAAGCGACGTTTCATGCCCTAGGTGCGGGAAGTTGGAGCCCTTGCTCCGAAGGATATGCGACGAGCTGAACATACCCTTCAGGGTCAAGTACCTCTCCACTAGGGCCGTAGCCTCATACGAGGACAGCGTCTTAACGCATGTAATGAGCAAGGAGTGGATAGAAAGGCATGGCCTCCCGGAGCACAAGCAATCCCTCAAGAAGATAGCCCCAGTATTAGACTTGTTGCAGAAGACGGGCAGCCAGTTCTTCCCGGTGACGATAATAAGGTGGCACGACGGGGCTAGGGTCAGGGAGATAGTCGTACGGGGCTTCGACCCCTACGACCAAGACAAGGTCAAGGAGTTCACCAAGAACATCTACATGCTATTAAGCTTCCTGAAGAGGGTGGTGTACTCAAAATGAAGATAGACTGGAAGACCCTTGTGGGAGAGCCCCAGCTATGCGAGGGGGGAAGGCTCTTCTCGATAATCTTCTGTTGCGACCCGAGGAGGAAGCCATGTCGCCTATTGGAGAAGGCCCTAAGCATCCTAGGGATAACCAAAGAGCGCTTCATTGAAGTTATGGAGAAACATAAGGTTCCAGTTAAGGAGAGGGACGGCTCATGTTATGGAAACTTGGCCTTCGCACCCTCAATAGAGAAGGCGAGCGAGGACAGGGATCTTGCGCTTCGTGAGCTGGGCTGGTCCTTAACCCAGTTCTTCAAATACAAGTTCGAGATACTAAGGGATCTAATACCGCAAGAAAAGCTTGAATACGCCTTCAGCACTAGGCTTCTAAGGCAATACGCAGTCGAGATACTTGACTTGGAGACAAAGAAGGTCTACAAGGCTCTAGCCTTGGGAAGCATAGAGGAGGGAACCCTCAGCATAACAGAGATATTCAACGAGGAGTACCTTAGGGATCGTGACGTGGAGGAGGCTCTCGACCAGACGGCTTACGTGGGGGTTAGAATCCCTAAGAGCATAATCGACAAGCTGGACGAGCTCGTCATGCGGGGCATAATACAATCGAGAAGCGACGGCATAAGGAGAGCCTTGCTGTTATACCTTGAAGCCGTGAAGCCTTGATGAAGGTTCGCTCGCTTGCTTACTCGTAATGCTTATATTTAGCATCTCTCTACTCTTAATCTTGGAGGGCGGAAGACATGGTCAACGTGCTGGGCGAGGGCCTAGAAACGCTAAGAAAGTTCATAGTTGACTGCATAAACGCAGGTGGTGTACCAATATTCCGAACGAAATACGGCGGCAGAAGAATCAAGGGCAACGGTGTCGTAGCTGCTTGTTGGGGAGCCAAAGAAAAGGTTAAGGGAGGCACCATAGTCAACATCCCACCCGACATAATAGCGGAAATGGAGAAGAGGGTCGGAGACTGGAAGTGGCTGGCCAAGCGCCTCGGCATCCCCGTCGAAACCTATTAAACAGCTAAAGCGGAAAGGTAATATTCCTCTTTTTTCTCTTTTATGCCTGATGGGAGATGAGCCTATCTAGGCTTCTCCATCAGGCTTACCGTGCAATCAAGCTCGTCATCTGCAGGGAAGACCTGCCGGTAAACCCGAGGTGGAGGGAGGAGGGCTACCCCCACGAGTTTTGCTGGGATATAGACGAGCTTTTTAGTGCGGCTAGGGAGGCTGGCCCCGGCTCCCATCTATGGGAGGAGGCCAGAAGGATATACTGGGAGGCGATGTGGCGATTATGGGATCGCTACAAGCGGGGCAGACCCTTCTTCGAGACCTACGTGATCACGGATGCAACGCTTAGACCGGTGCACGACAGGGAGTGGGTTCTGAGAAACATAGTCGTATCGGCAATGGCTCATGACATTGTGCCCCCAGAAGCGAAAGAGCAAGCCTACAAGATGTACCGTGAGTTGTTCGGCCCTCTAGGGGAGAAACGCTAGAGCAACGTTTTTTATGTTCCAACCTCCCTCTTTTCTCGTATGCCTGAGCTGGACGAAATGCTGGAGTGGAGCGAGAGGATCTCGAATGTAGTTGGCATGCTCTTCTCTACGGTTTTGCTGTTGCAGATGCTAGGTGACTTACTGGGCATAAACGTCTTTGAAGCGTTGAGGCAAGCCATAACCAAGCCTTGGGTGATACCCGTAGAGATAATAGAGGCGTACTACCCATTGTGGTTCTCGATGCAGGTGGCATTGATAGGATTGATGTTTGGAGACCAAATATTCTCGATGTGGTACATGCAGACACGCAAATCCCTACCACCCGTAGCCTATGAGAGGTACATGTCGCTTGCAATGCTGTTGCTCGCCTTCTGGCTCGCCCTGATATACCGCTACATGACCTTCACCCTGATAACGGTATTTGCGGCAATAAGCTTTAGTTACACAATGTTCATAAAGAAGAAATAGGGATGCGGAGATGCAGGCAATAGACGTTGGAACGCTGCTTTACCAATTGGCGTACTACTTTCCTTGGTACGTGCTGTTAGTGCTGGTCCCCCTCACGGTTAGGGGGCTAGTGGAGAGGGCCTTGGGGATTAGACCCGAAGTCTTCGAGATGCACGCCTTCCCCTACACAGCTTCGTTCGAGTCCTCGTTTAGGGCATTAACGTTGAACTTGCTGTACTTTCCTCTATTCGAGGAGCTGGTCTTCAGGGGGATTCCCCACCTCTTGTTTGGATGGCTCGGCTTGGCGATAGGCTCCGCAATCTGGGTCTTAATGCACCCCGCATGGCAACTGCAATACCTATCGCAATTCCCGCTTGGACGCAAAATAGCCTTCACAGCCACGTCCACGTGCTTCTACGCCCTAAACGCCCTGTTCTACGGGATGATGTGGCTTAACGGCGCCGGGCTGGCCGCAATAATATACCACGTAGCCCACAACGCATGGGTCTCACTAGTCTCGTGGCTTAGGGAGGAGGCGCCGCCAATATGGAGGCGCTTCAAAGTCATAAAGAGACAATCTGAAGCCGAGCAGGCAAAACGAAGGAAGGGCGACATCGAGGAGCTGGACATACCCGAGCTCAAGTTCATAGTGAAGAAATCCACGAGATCCCTAAGCGACGAGCTGGAGGAAGCAAGGGGGTTCACCTTTATTAGAAAGAAAAAATAATAGCGTTAGGAGGAAAAAGTAGTAGTGAGGATTGGAAGCATAATGGTGGGAGGAGGAATGTCCGAGAGGCTTGAGGTAAGCAGGACAGACGCCATCATAGCGATGATAATAGTCGGCCTAGTGATGATAGCGGCGATAGCGGTGCAGGCCGGCTTGATAACCAACCCGCTAACCATAGGCCTTGCGGTCACAATAGCGATAGCGCTGATAATGCTGGGGCACGCAATGGTGAGGGCAGGGGTCTTCGGTAAGAGCGTCCTGCCGATGTGGTACGTATTAACCTTCGGCATAGTGATGCTAGCATATGGAGGCATAGTCAGCGGCTACGTACCAGTCGCCTTCACGATATCTAACGCCTCGGTAATGGAGATAGCAATAACCAACGCCATGTTCTACACCCTCTTAGCGCTAGCCGTAATAGCGGGCATAGCGACCGTGTACGCCACATACAGGTACTACAAGAAGAGAGCCCTAGGCACATATTAAAGCCATAACACATTAAAATCCCCTTTTTTCCCTATTTTTCTTTGGGGAGCGTTTTGGGCGTCGCAAGGGTGTTAAGAGTCATAATTAACAGCTTCACCTTCATATTGCTATTGTTGCTGTCGACGGTTTTTTGGGAGACGAACGCCCTCATCGCCCTTTTATTGCTGTTGGCCTCCATAGATCAGCTTGAAGATGTATATTGCTACGTGTATGGCAAGAGGCTTTTCCCAAGCTGGTTCATGCCCTTCGACTTGATCTTTGAATTTGTGGCGTTAGGGATAGGCTTCTGCATGCTCGTTTTTGGGCTAATATACTACTCGTACTTCGAGACTTGGCTCTTCAGATCAATGATATTCCTCTCGATACCAGTCATGTACAGCGCAATTGAAGACGTGGTCTTGTGGTTTAAGCCCATAAAAACGGGTTTGGGTGTGAGCCTTGCCCCGATACAAATTCATAAGAAAGAAGAGTTCAGGTTCATCAGGAAGAAGCGCTAACAGGCTAGCGCCGATAGCGCTACTAGTCGCATTAGCCCTCTCCATACCGCTAACAGGCTACATATTCAAAACAATGATGCAGACGGCGCACGTAGACCCCGCAGTCATAGAGGCGCTGTCGAAGTCCGAATCAACATATGCATACGTGGCCGTGAGGGGGGCCATATCAATCAAAGCGGATAAGGCGTGGCGCTTCGGCGACCTGACGATCTACAAGGCTAGGATAACGAAAGGGATGCTGAGCTTCTTATCGCACCACCCCAACGTCATAAGCATATATGCAGAGAAGCACTTCGCCAACTCGCCTCTACACTACTTGGATGCCAAGCAATACCCGTTTAGGGATCACGACATAGACAACGAGTTCCACAAGGCTTTAGGGCCTTGGATAGGGAGAAACGTCACGGTAGCCATAATAGACACGGGGATAGACTACACGCACCCAGACTTCTATGATGAGCATAACAAGAGCATAATCAAGGTTCTAGTGAGCATGCTTTATGTTTCGGCGGAAACAGGCGAATACATCCTCTGGGAGCCATACAAGAACGGCACAATGGAGGAATTGCTAGCATTCGACGTGCAACTATGGGATCAATATGGGGAGCCCGCCTTCCTAGACATTAATGGGCATGGAACCCACTGTTCGGGGATACTTGCGGGTAGGGGCTGGGCTTCAAATGGCAAGTACATGGGTATGGCCCCGGGGGCATACCTAGTGGTGATCAAAGCCTTCAACCAGAACGGGGAGGCATCAATGGATTCATGTTTAGATGCATTGGAGTGGGTTTACGACAACGCCGAGAAGTATGACATTAAAGTTTTGAGTTTGAGCTGGGGCGCTAGGTTTGCAAGCAGGGGCGATGACCCCCTAAGCTTAGCGGTAAACAAGATAGCAGAGGACAAGGGTGTTCTCGTTTTTGCGGCTGCCGGCAACGAGGGGAACATCCCTACGACGATAAGCGTCCCCGCAGTAGCAGAGAAGGCATTTGCCGTCGGCGCTTGGGATGCATACTACGATAAGATAGCGCCCTTCAGCAGCCTAGGGCCAACCGTAGACCTCAGAATGAAGCCCGACCTCATGGCTTCAGGAGTAATGGTTGTAAGCTGCAAATCCCAGTTCGCAGACTTCCCGGATGAATACGAGGTCGACGAGTATTACGTAGCTTTATCTGGAACCTCAATGGCAACCCCAGCCGCAGCAGCAATAGCCGCAGACTTCATAGAGTACTACAGGTATTGGCATCACAGAGACCCAAGCATAAGCGACTTCACGGCTTGGCTCGAAACAAACAGCAGACACATAAACTTCATAAAGGACTTCATCTCCGGCTGGGGAATCCCTATAGCGCCACACGGATGAGCAACACCAAACAAAAGGATGAATAGGGATTTTTGGAAATCAAAAGGACGAATAGGGATTTTAAGGAGCAAAAGGATGGATAGGGTTGAATAGGGATTTTAAGGAGCTAAGGGATTTAAAGGGATTTTGAGGAGCAAAAGGTTGAATAGGGATTTTTGGAAATCAAAGGGATGCATTGGATATGTTTTTATTTGTGAGCAAATAAAGGATTTGTGGGGATGTGAATGCCAAGGAAAGCACCAATTGCACGTATAAGGATTGGTAGGGGAGTTTTAGAAATATTTGATGAGAAGGTTCTTGAAAGGATTTTACAGGACTTTTTTCGTCGGGAAGGGGCAATTGAGCAAGCAACAGAGCCTACTGCAACGACCATAAAGCAGGAGCTTCAGGACATTACCACTAATGCAGGTAAACCACCCTCAGACAGCGGCAATTTACCGCTAAGCGCAGGTAATGGGGGCAGAAACCTTCATTAGGGTCGGTTAGGGAAGTTTATTGTTGGTTAGGGACAAATGCTAGCGGGTTCAGAGAAGCTATTGAAGCCTAGGGAGTTCTGTGAGCTTGTAGGGATTAGCTATAGGACTTTTAAGCGGTGGGTGTCTGAAAGTAAAATCCACGTTGTTAGAACGCCTACAGGGAGAATCAGGATACCGTATTCTGAGGTTGAACGCATTCTTGGAGAGAAGCCAGAAGCCAAAGAGACTAGAGCTGTTATTTATGCTCGTGTAAGCTCTAGTGACCAGAAGAGCGATTTAGAGAGACAAATCCAATACCTTACCCAGTATTGTAGTGCTAAAGGCTATAGAGTAGTTGATGTCTTAAGTGATGTAGCTAGTGGTCTTAAGACTAATCGCAGAGGTTTATTGAAGCTCTTTAACTACGTAGTAAATAAGCAAGTGGATGTAGTTGTTGTTACCTACAAGGACAGGGTTACGAGATTTGGTTTTGAATACCTTGAGTACTTCTTTAAACAGTATGGTGTGCAGATAGAGGTTGTCTATGGTGAGGAGCCTAAAGACGCTTATCAAGAGCTAGTTGAGGATTTGTTAGCAATTGTCACCTCCTTTGCTGGTAAACTCTACGGTATAAGGAGTCATAAGAAGAAACGCTTGATTCAAGGATTTAAGCAATTACTAGAGGAGGTTGAGGAGAATGACTAGAGTAGCTAGGACAGTCATGGTTAGAAGCATTAAGTTACCGAGGAAAGTATTTGGAGTGTTCGTCGAGCTTGAGGGAATGTACCGTAACATGGTAGAGCAACTAGTAATGTACGCCATAAGGAGCGAGATTAAGAGTTTTACCAAGCTTAAAGCATTAAAATACCATGAAATGAGAAGCCTTTATCCCCAACTACCTTCACACTACGTTTATACTGCTTGCCAAGACGCTAGTGCTAGGGCTAAGAGCTTCCTAAGGTTAAAGAGGCTTGGATTAACTGAAAGGGAATACCCAGAGGTTAGGAGGGTCAGTATATGGCTCGACGACCACTTATGGAAACCAAATGGATTAACCTCTATCAGGATAGCCACCCATAAGGGATGGGTTACGGTAGAGCTTGAGCCTCATAAGCAGTACTGGAGATACGCTAATAGAGGATGGATGTTAGCTTCCGAGGCTAAAATTAAGCTTGATAAGAGGAATAGACAGCTAGTTATCTACCTAACATTTGTTAAGGAGGTTGAGGAGCTCAGACCTAGAGGTTATCTATCAGTTGACGTTAATGAGAATAACGTTACTGTGTTAGTTGATGGTATTGCTTACCTTTTTGAGACTAATACCGAGAAGCTTGTCTTGGGCTACTACTATCGTAGGAAGAGTATTCAGGAGAGATATGATAAGCTCTATGGTAAGAAGTCAAGGATTAAACGAAAGATTATGAGAAGGCTTAACGAGAGGATGAAGAAACAGGATATTAAGTGGAAGATAGCAAACCTAATCGTTAAGACTGCTTATGAGAAGGGATATGCTATTGTTCTTGAAAAGCTTAGTAAACGAGTATCGAATAACATGATTAAGAGAATAAAAGATGAACAGTTAAGGCATAGGATTCTCCAAGCTTCTTTCAAAGGTGTCCAGAGAGCTATTGAGGAGAAAGCAAAGGAACTAGGTGTACCAGTAATTTATGTTAATCCAAAGAATACCTCAAAGTTATGTCCAATACATATTGCTCCAATAATTTACAATAACGGTTCTAGAGTAGGTAGATGTAGTAAAAGTGGAGAACTATGGCATAGAGACGTTGTTGCATGCTGGAATATTCTCTTCAAAGCCCTACGAGGCGATGGGAGCACTGCTCCAAGCCTCGTAGGACATGCTCTCCTAGATGTGAGGCTCGTTCCGTTAGCCTCGAAAGCCACCCATGACCCCATAGGGATACCCAAATCCCTATGGGCGAGGCGGAAGTCCCCAGAAGCGACCCCGAACAACCCTAAAATGAAGGGAATGACCCTCTAGGGACAAACGGTTCGGGTCTGAATGTTACTTTTAATCACATTTGAATACTTTTAATTACTTTCTTCATCCCTTCATTTCTTGTTCTCCCGCTCCCTCGGGCTTCATTGTTCACTGCGGGAGCGCTTAGGGGAGACCCGTGCTCCCCCGCATACGCATGTATGAATCTCAACCAAATGTTCATAGCTCCAACGACATCCCTATCAGCTATAAAACCACATTTCCTGCATACCGCTAGTCTATGGTTGTAGACCAGTTTAGCTCCACATCTTGGGCATATACTTGAAGTGCCTCTAGGATTAACGAATACTATCGGTACATCATACTCTATCGCTTTACTTATTATCGCTTCCTGTAGCTTCCTATAGGCGAACATGGTTAGCTTCCAAACGGAAATGTTTTTATTCTCACTCATGTTTTTACACAGATATTTCAGGTCTTCAAGAACTATAGCGTAGTTGTGCTCCTTCACTTTTAGAACTATTTCTTTTGCAAACTTCCTGCACCAGTCAGTCGCTATGTTCCTAGCTCTTCTACGTAGAGTCCTTATTCTTTTTAGAATTCTATTGTTATACCTCCACCTCTTAGGATACTTCTTCTGTAATTCTTCAGCCCTAGCTTTCTTACTTAATGCATCAATAAATCTTGTCTTATACCTTCTAATACTAGCTCCGCCATAACTTACTATTTGTTTTAGATTAACATCAAGTGCTACTGCACCTCTAGGAGTATACAGTTTATATCTTACTTCAAACACAATACTGACATAAAGCACACCATCACTATACTTTAGGTGAACTTCCTTCCATCTAAGACCCTTAAACCTCTCTATGTACTCTCTCCTCTGTATGAGCTTTAGTGAGTACCACTTGTCTCTGAGAATTACTCTGACCACTTCTTTGTCTAAATCTACTCTAGCATCCTGATAGTCAAGTCTAACACTCATCTTCTTTACGACTGGTCTAGAACCATTATTTTCCTTAGCTGATTTAACTAGTGTTAGTGCTGTTGAGTAGATGTTCCTAGCTACGTGCGCTCTAAAACCATAGCTTCTCAGCATCGGGTAGAGTAGCTGATGTACCTGACTCCTCTTAGGGAGTTTATCCAGCTCCCATAGAGCATCAATAACCTTTTGAAGAACATACTTATGTACCGCTAAATCCCATAATAACTCGTTAGCATTGTCTTCAATAACTTCTACTTTGGCTTTCAAAGCCCTTCTATACGCTCCCTCAGGCATCTCCCTAGCAAGGGAGATACACGCCCTCATCGAGCATTCACCAGTAATTATCACTAGAGTACAAATTTATAAAGTTTTGTACTTTAATCTAGATATGTGGTGTCTATATATGGTTACAATATACGTATTCGGGGCAAAAATCGTTAAGACAACTGGAAAATACCTAATATACCCACCCAAAGCATATCAGGAAAAACTAAAGAAACTTCATGGAAGAAAAGTGAAAGTCATAGTAGTGGAGGAAAGTAATTAAAAGCATTTAGAAATAATTAAAAGTAATGTAAAACAAGCTACGGCTCCAACAGATTGGGTGCGAATCCCTATGATGCAGGTGCGGAATCCCTACCTGTTTAGCCGAAAATCGCACTATAAAGTTCTGTTTTGCTACTACTTTAGCCGAAAAGCGAACTCTCAACGGAGATCCCTATGTGCCGCATGTGGCATTGCTGAGGAAAAAACCTTTTTAGATATAGTTTCCTCAATTATTTTCGGTGAGCATATATGAGGAGGGGAATGGGAGCATTCACGGCTATAGCTGTGCTGGCCATTTTGCTCTGCATTGCGCCGGCCTTTGCTGCTGACCCGACGGTTACGGTAACGGTCGTGGGGCCAAATGGCGAAACCGTTAGTGGGGCTAAAGTGATTCTCTATGATACTGCCGGCGAGAGCTATGAGAATACGACCGACGTTAACGGCGTGGCGACGATAACAGTTCCGGCTAACGGCACATACCTAGTCCTAGTGAAGTCCGAGTACTACATACTTGACACCGTAAACGTCGAAGGCGATGTATCAAAGACCGTTAACGCTTCAGCCATGCACCACGTCAATGTGACGAGCTACCCATTGGCTGTCGATGCCGAGCTTCTATTGCTGGCCTTCAACTACACGGGCGTAACCGTCACGACAAACATGACGGTCTACGCTCCAAGCGACCTCAACATAAGCTACCCAGCCGAGATAGTGAAGTTCCCATACAAGTACGTCTTCGAGAAGGTGAAGTACGACGGCGCTGAAACAAACGCTTCAACAGTAACAGTTGACATGACGAAAGACTATGTCGTTACGGGCGTCTACACCAAGACCTTCTACATGACTCTTGAGTACTGGGCCCTAATAGTCCTAGTGCTGATAATAGTTATAGCATTGGTCGTAGCCTTCACCGCTGGAGGCAAGACAGCCAAAACGGCAATCGAAGACTGGAAGGAAAGGAAGAGGAAGTTCATAAAGAGAAAGGAGTAGCAGGGTGACAACTAATGCCAAGCGACTCAATCGAGGAGCTGGTGAAGAAGGTGAAGGAGCAACTTAACGAGTATGCGCTTGGCGACATAGACCTAGACAAGATATTCGAGCCCCTCCTAGAGGCATGCTCAGAGAAAGCAAAGAACGAAAGCGAGTTCCTAGAATGCATAAGGGAGGGAGCAGACGTACTAAAGATAGTCTCAAGGAAAGTCAAACGTTAACCCCAACTTTTTTATCATTTATCTGCCCTGTTTTTTCATAGTGGTTTAAATGGACGACGAAATGATTGAGCTCCACCTTTTCCTTAGCATACTCTTCTTGATGTTGCTTTTGAGGCTCATAGGGATAACCCCGATGCTCCTAGACGTGGCCCTCTTCTCTTGCGTCTCGACTCCAGCCATGTACGCCTTGATGTACTACCACAAGAAGGCCAAGGCTCCAATAAAAATGGGGAAGTTCATAGTTAAAAAGTCGATTGAGCCGATGGAGGCTTGGCAATACGAGTTCCTATCGCTAGTAATGAGCTACGCCATGGGGCTAATGGTCTTCATAGCCTTCACGGGCACCCTAGACCTAGCCGTATACACAACAGCCTTCATAGCGGTACAAGCAATGAGGCTCCTAACAATGCTTATAACACGGAGGCTCAAAGCAATAGGGATAAACGTCCAGCACCCACTAACAACAACCTTGGTATCCCTACTAATAGCATCAATAACCGTAGCCATAATAATAGCAATATGCTTCGCACCAATCTAAAAAACGGTGGCTCTACTTAACAGCTCTGCTTAGAAGCTCCTTTAGTTTCCTCCTCACCTTGTCCACTTTTCTTATGCACTCCTCAACGTCTTTGTCCGTGAGCTCCCATGGATGCTTCTCCATTATTGAGGTGCAGGCCCACTTATCGGTTATCCTCAAGTCCTCAAGCTTGATTTCCCCCGTATAGGGATTCACGTCTAGTTGGGCTTCGGCGTGGCCGTCCTCCCAAACATCCAATAGCCTATCTATTTCTCGTAGCTCCTCGCTTGACAGCTCCTCCTCCATCTTCTCGATTAGATCCCTGCCCCAATGGATTTTGTCGCACACAGCCTTGGCCGTCCTAGCCGAATCCGGGCATGGAGCCTCGGTCACTATGACCTTTGGGTGTATTGCCGGTACGTCTTGATCCCTAACGCTCCAAGTGACGCAGTAATACCGCTTGCACGGCTCGGCTTCAACTAGAAACTTGTCATCCCATTTATCCAAGACCTTAAAGCCGATCCCTTCAAGCTTTTTAATCGCCTTGTCTATTGCCTCCTCCTCGGTTATGTCTCCACGAGCATACTCCCTATTAACCTCGTTCAAGGCGTGATCAATAAGGGTTTCATCTGGGCTACACCTATAGTTGGCGTCAGGCTTAACCCTCTCATCAAAGCAATAACCATGACCGAGGTGAGTCCACCTGACAACCGCCTTAACCATTAAGCTAACGCCCCAAAAAGTAATAGGCAAACCCTAAGTTAGGGGTTTCGCTTAGTTTTGTTTGGGTTTGCTTTATGGTTGACGTGGCTAGGCTTAGGAGGCTTGAGGAGGAGGGTCGTAGGAGGGCTGCTCGTAGGGATGAGCCTCCCTATAGCGATGTGGCTTGGCTCGGCGAGGTTAGGGATGCGAGCTTGGATTTGGCTGAGGAGCTTGAGCGCCTAGGAGACATGGACTTCGCCGAGGTGGCGGATTGGATCAGCTTGGCGTCTGAGGGCGCCCTTAGGGATACCGCTAGGCGGTGCGCAGCTAGGGGGATACCCCGAGGCGAATGCCTTGTCCCGCCGGCAGCCCAAAGCGACCTCGAAGCGATAGATGAAGCCTATGAGCGTGCAACGGGCAAGAGGTGCACTTGGCTCCTAGGCGAAATAGAGAACTACACTTTAAGCGCAGCCCTAAACGACTTGACCTCGTGCTTCCACAGGGTCATGGAGAGGTACGAGGACTTGGCTGGGGGATACGAGCGGAAAGGCAAATGCCTGTTTAAAGATGCAGACCCATCGCTTAAAGAGGCGTGCGAGGAGTGGTCTAAAGCCGTCGAGAAGTTCAAGGAGCAAGGACTATACACAGCCGGAAACTACGATGCGCTATACTTCAGGGCCGAGGACGGCAAAGCCGAGATAAGGGTAGGAGAAACAGCAGGCCACCTAGCACACCTAGACCTAAACACGGGCACACTGGAATACTACGACGTAAACCCAGACGTAAAGAGGCTAGCCAAAGAGCTACTGGAAGAGGAATGCGGATTAAAATGCGAGGTAACCCCGGAATCCACAGCCTGCAAAGGAGCCACCAAGGAAAACACGTCATGCATAGCCAAGATAATGGCGGCACTATCATCAGCAAGGTTCAGAATCTACGAACCAGAAAAATGGTGGAAAGAAATACCAAGGGAATGCCAACTAGAAGACCCAATCAAAAGAGAAAAATGCCTAATAAGACGAAAGCTAGAAGAAATAAAGAGGTAAGGTAAAGAGAAAAGGGGATTACTTGTTGGGTGTCTTCCGCTTCTTTAGCTGTTTTGCTGCATAGAGTAAGGCCCTAACTATAATCTCATATTCCTCTTCCCATCCATGTCCGCTATCTTTACTCTTTTTGCAAAGCGGACAAAAGGCTTCGTGAAGGGCTTCATAGCCTTCTGGATCTACTTCAGCTACACTTAGCAACAATTCACTTGCAATTATTTTTGCAATTCCCTTAACAGCGTCTTCTGCTTGTCTAAGCCTCAAATTTAAGCTTTCATTAAAATAATTTCTGAAGATTTTTATTACATCCTTCTCCATCTTTTCACCTCCCGCCTTCCCGCCATAGGGATTAATCCCTATGGTCGGGGCGGAAATAAAAAGGAGGGATGTTTAGGGTTTGGGGTATTCCGGGCAGTCGTAACGCTTGCAGTCGTGGTATGGATCGTACCCTGAAATTGCGTAGGGGCATGCACCATGATTGTGGGCGACGTAAGAACAATTGGAACATACTATTTTGAAGTTGACAGCATGTAGTTCGTGCCCGCAATGAGGGCAGTAAACATCGGTTTCATAGTCGCAACAGTTGCACTTCACGGTTCTCCTCATCTTGTTTCACCTCCTCCAGCCCGATCTTCCTTTTGGGGCTGGGCGGGCTGGCAACCCAACCCCTCATCAGGGATGATATTAACTATCTTCTTGCCCAAAGGGGTTAAGCGGTAGTGGCCCTCAGCTACCCTTTCGACCAATCCTAGGTGCATTAATTGTTTTAGTGCTTGCGTAGCCAACGCTATTTTTCTGGCTTTTGCGTGAGCGAAAAGGTCTTCTTGCACTAGAATGGTCGGAGTCACTATGTTGTAGCGCTTGAAGAGCTTTAGTATCTTTAGTTGCAAATCTCCGAATGCCCTGTGTAATAGGAAGTCGAGAGCCTCCCTATCAATCATTGAGTATCACCATCATCAGTAGACCCTCTTCCACTCAGTCTCTTTGATTCCGCCATCAATCAGTATCTCCTTCTCGTAGGCGTGGTTTTCCCAGTTCGAGACCCACGAATACGTGCCTTTTACTTCAGCATCTAGCGGTAACAAGAAGACGTACCATTCTATCCAATGCCTCCCCGTGTTGCTGTCGTTACACGTCTTGATCAGCGGCTCAACATTGAAGTACATCTTCTTCCTTCCGCCTAATGTTGTGCACTTACAATAGGCCGATGTTATAATCATCTTGTACTTCGGCTTCGTGTCTGGCCTCTTCGGATATATCAACTCTATGTTGAAAATCCCTATTGCTTTTCTCATGAACTTTGTAAGCCTGCCCTCCCTAACTGTCACTCTCATTAAGAGCACTTTATTGTTGAGGTCTTCGGGATGCTCAGGTGCTATTACCCTGAGGTTTGCAGGAATGCTGAAAACCTTCTCTGGATAGAACACTTTCAAACCGTTTTTTAAGCTAAATCTATACACAAAATGATGGTCAGCACAGTATCTGAACAGAATTGGTACCCACTTCCCAAGTATCGGAGTCAGGTTATCCATACCACTCACCTCCGAGCGCTATAATAAAAGAATTGAAAAAGACTGACTAACTCCAAGCATAATGTCTGACTAACTCAAAAGAAGCAAGCTAGAAATAACAAAATAATAATAAAAATGAGGTAAAGAAAAGAGGGGGGATTATAGTAGGGTGACCTTGTAGAACTTGAATGGCAACCTCTCTAGTTCTTCTTTTGAAAGCACTTTTCCTTCTGGAAGCCTTGTAAGCAACTGGAACACTATAACGTTGTCGCCATGATTGAGCTTTATTGCCACTCTGTTTGCTGGAACATTCATTCCAAGCAGCTCTGAAAGCAGTTTAGCGGTGTCGGGGTGCCCGACGGCGCTGATGAAGCTGTCCCTAAGCTCTTCCTTCACTCTTTCTATTGATATTTCTTCTACGGTTAAAGTCATTAGCGGATCGCTAGGAAGCATCGACAGGCTAAATGCAGCTGTTAAATACTTAACCAATCAACTTCACCTCCTGCCCGTTCCCATCGGGCTCCCCCCGTGAGGGGGAAGTCCCTCACGGGCTTAGGAGCAAAAAAGGTTACTTGAGGTATTTCCTCCATCGGTAGACCATGACTTCCGTGCTATGACCAAACGTCGACCGCACTTGTTTGGCAGTAGTAAGCTTATAATGCATTAAGATAGCTAAGAGCAGATGGAGCATTGAGTTGCCGCAGAATATCTTTTCAAAAAGCAACTTTCTTTGCCCTAGAACGGTTAAGACTACTCTGTACATTTGAGAAGCGTCGAACTTGAATCCCTTCTGTAGTAGCAGTTTTGCTGCCTTGGCGTAATGTAGAAATAGATCCCTTCGCCCCCTTAGGGGGGCGCATCGCACTCTTTCTTCCTTTTCTTCTGGTGTAAATGCCCTCCATTCGGGTCCTTGATCTATAATTTTTTCATCTATGACAAGTCCGCAATCCATGCATGTAAGCTCTCCACGATCATAACTCCTAATGAGATTAGTGCTACCACACTCAGGACACATCATAAGTTAGTCCCCACTTCTAACTGTGGTTAGGGAGTTATATATACTGTTTCGCTTCTTGAGGCTTCATCCCAGTCAATGGTGCCCAATTGACTCAGGTTTAAATAGGCGTTTAAAGGGCAAGACAAGGATTGAAGGCGGGGTTTAATGGTTCTCCTTAATTTTCTCTTCAATGCTGTTTTAAATGTCTGTTTAAATTTGTTTTGAGGGGGAAACCTATGTTTCTCCCTCGTTTTCTGGGTTTGTGGTGGTCGGCTGTGAATCCCGAGGAGGCTGTTAGGAAGGTTTTGGATGAACACGCTAAGAACCCCTTCAAGGAGCTTAAGGTTACTTGGAGCGGTGTGCACACGAACGGTCACCCGTATAAGCCCCGCTATTGGTATGTCGTGACCATTAAGGGCAGGAGGAGGTGGAAGCGTGACTTCGAGGAGATAGTTAGCTACGAAGTTCCATGTGGAACTGTGGCCTCTCACTACGAGATAAGGGAGATAGCATGGCTGTTAGAGCAACACGGCTTCAAGAAGATGGTCGAGTTCAACGGTTTGGGGTATCACGCCATAATCTTGAGGAAGTAACCTAACTCCCCCCAACTTTTTTGTGGAAAATCTTTTTCTTCTCGTTTGGGTTTTTTATTTGTCGGTGTCGGGTATGGGTAGGGAGTGCGAGGCTTGTATTGGCGCATGGATTTGGGCTTATAGGAGGCTTAGGGATCTTCGTGAGGAGTTCGATAGGATGAGCGTCAAGAAGGAGATAGATTGGGAGTGGGTTGAGAGCGAGCTTAAAGAGGTGATTAAACCCTTGCTGGATGGAGTCAAGGCCTCATGTGATATACCAGAGGAGAAGGCTCGTAGCATTGATAGCGCATTTGAATATGCGCTTAAGATGGTGGGCGAGAGGGATTCATTCCACTTCTGGGATGCCCTATTAGACTTGGACAACTTCTTGTCTAACCTAGACGACGTGATAGCCAACAAATGCCAGAGAGAAAGAAGGTAAGTTTAAGCCAACTTCTCGATCGGATATCTTTTTATTGACGGCTTGAAGAATGTGCAGTTGTCCCTTGGCTCCAAGCCTAATTTGCACGACCCCCTAAAGTACTTGCATTGCTTGCACTTGCGCATTACAAGTCGCCCTCCCTAGGGTAGTGCTTTGAATAGTATTCGTTTAGGTCTATGGTTCGCCCGCAATACGGGCATCTTATCCTCTTGTTTAGGTGCTTCAGGTGCTCCTCCACGACCAGCCTTATGATCTTCGACCTGTTGGTTTCAAGAGCCCTCGCCAAGTCGTCGATCCGCCTAAGCGTGTCCAACGGGAACTTGACGGTCACAATCCTCCTCACTTTTAACCCTCCCAGACCACTCCGCTTCTCGGTTCGCCTTAAGGTTTAAATTGGCTGTCCCGTCGTTCCTTTCGAGGTGAGGGCTGTGGTGAAGTGCCCGTTCTGCGGGTTTGAAGGGGAGTTCAGGGAGCTGAAGGGGCCTTGGAAGTTCAGGTTCTACACGGTGAGGATGCTTCAATGCCCAAGCTGCAACGGGGCCTTCAACCACTATGAGGGCGTGAGCCCCAAAGGCAAATACTCCGAATACACAATCAAGGTGACCAGAAGAGAGAAGCGGGAGGTAAAAGAGGCAAAGCCCGAAGCGGCATCATCATAGCTCCTGCAATCAACCTCTCGCCTCTCTTTTCTTTTCCTCCCTGACAGTTAGATTTTTATATAGGCGTCTATAGGTGTATTACAGGTGAGCTTGAGCTTCGTGGAATGGAGGTAATCATCAATGCTCGCTGTGCTTTGCGATAGGTGCGGCTCAAGAATGTTCTACTATTACGACGTGCACGCTTGGGTTTGCCCTCGATGCGGCTTCGCTTTTTATGGCGAGCTTGCGCTTAATAAAGCCGAGAAAGCCACAGCCTAAGCATTTTCACGCAATCCCAACACCCCTTTTTGGTCTTCCTTGTGGCACTTGAGCTCAGCCCTGCAACCCGCAATACATAGCGCACAAGCTTAAACGTTAGATTTTTATATAGGCGTCTATAGGTATATCACAAGGGGTGATCGGATGAGGTTCTACGCTCAAGTAAGAAAATGGGGAGGTTCCTTAGCAATAATAGTTCCAAAAGAGGTCGTCGACAAGCTGGGTCTCAAGGAGGGCTCATGGGTTAAAGTGGAGGTGGAGGTGGCGGAATGATGTATTGCCCTAGGTGTGGGGGAAGGATGTTCTACTACGCCTCTTCTTTTGTTTGGCTTTGCCCCCAATGCGGATACGAGGAGCCCGACCACGAGCCAGAGATAGTGGAGGAGTGATATGATGGATTGCGGTTTATGCCCCTTCAGGGCTGAGTGTGCTACTATCAAGGAGACTATGAGGCTCATAGGGATTCAAGCGAAATGCCCAATCCTTCATTTGATTGACAGCCACCTCAACGAGCTTCTAATTAGGCGTGAAGCCTTGGCTAGGGAAGCAGCGATGCTCAGGCGAGAGCGACTTAGGGATCTAATGGAGCTTAGGGACATCCTGAAGGACTGCATGGACACCCTTAGGGATCTTGAAGGCTTGCTGGGTGACGTGTAATGATGGACTTATCAATAGAGGAGGTTCCCTACGTATCCGACGTAACGGAGCTCCTCTATAGGCTTCAGGTGGCCGAGTTCAAGCAACACTTCAAGCGTCTAAGGGAATACAAGGGGATCATGATATGGATCTCAGCCTTAACCCAATGCCCGAGGAAGTGGCGTTACATGCTGAAATACCCCGAGATACAAATGACAGAGTTTAGGGGCGCCTTCGTCCTAGGCAAGATATCGCATTACGGCTTGCAATACATACTTGAGTCGTATTGCCACCTATTGGGCTACGACAAGGTGGAAAGGGAAGTCCCAATAGAAAAGAAGGTCGCATTGAAGGACGGAAGGGAAGTGTTGTTGACTGGAAGGGTTGACGCAGTAGCGTATAGGGGTGATCATAAGACCATTTATGAGATTAAGACGGCGAGGAGCGACATAGGGATTCCGCATGAGCATCATATCTTGCAACTCCAAATCTACATGAACCTCCTAGGCGTAGACCAAGGCATCCTGCTATACGTTACGCCCGATAGGGTAGCGGAGTTCACCTATAACGAGCCCCTCCTAGACGAGAAGCTTGAGGAGATGATAGCGGAGTTCCTAGACCACGACGGGCCAAGGTATGAATGGGAGTGCGCCTATTGCGCCTTCTCCATGCTATGCCCCTCAAAGAAGGTCAAAAAGCAACAAAACAAGTGAGGTGTCAGTATGGGTTGGACTTGCCTTTGGTGTGGCGGCAGGTTGAGCGTGGCCAAGGAGGATGAGTTCCAAGCGGTGCTCTACTGCCCTAAATGCTCAAAGTGGTTTACGCACAGCAAGCACTACCGCACTCTATCCCCGATCAACGGCAAGCAAGCTTACAAGATAATGAGAAGCATGAAGGGATGAGCCATGCCCGCAAGGAAGATGAGCAGGAGAGACATTGAAGCCGACCCGAAACTATGGTTCAAACCATACTGTAAAAAGTGCGGGCTTCTCTTTGACGACTACAACGAGTTCATATATCACTGCGAAAAGGAGCATTGGAGGAAGCCCGAGGTGGATGCATAATGGTTGTGAGAAGAAAGAATTTCAGGAGGGATGATTTGGAGGTAATCCTCTTCCTCTCTATCACGGCGTGCTTCACCATGATGATTGCTGGTCTGCTCGTATGCCTCGGGTTGCTGGGGGATATCGGTGCATATCTTCTTGGAGGGCTGGCAGTCTTCGTGGGTGAAATTATAGCCGCAATCCTCGTTAAAAGACCCGATTACCACGACGAGATGAAGCGTGGTGATGAGCATGCCTAGATCCGGAGTTGACTACGCAACAGACAACATCACGGTTTACCGTGAGCCATGCCAGTTCCAATGTAGGTATTGCTGGGCTTGGCGGATACCGCTATTCTCCACTAGGGTTACAAAGGGATCATATGACCCATTCGAGGAGGCAACCAGATACGCCAAGATGCGCACCCCTAGGATTATAGTTGTGTCTTTCACTAATGATCCATATCCATTGAGGGAGAAGATGCTTGAGAGGACCAGAAGGGTCTTAGGGATCTTAGCCTTAAACAAGCTCCACAAGGTTTTGGTCTTAACCAAGAACCCCATTCTTGCACTTAGGGATCTCGACATATTCGGCGAGCACCAGAACATGTGGCTCGGGTCAACCGTCATATCCCTAAGGCAAACCGACTGGGAGCCATACGCCCCACATCCCTTAGAGCGCCTCAAGGCGTTAAGGTTCGCACATAACAAGGGCGTGAAGACGTGGCTTTCAATCGAGCCCATTATCCCCGGCGTGACGGATGCGGAGGCCATAATAAGGGAATCCCTAAGCTACATAGACTGGTATGTCCTCGGCTCCTTCAACTACAGCGAAAGGCTAGCAAAAATCCCTAAGAGCCAACTCAAAAAATGGTACAAAGAGGAAATCCCTAAAGCCGTCAAGCTCCTCGAAGATCACGGCAAGCCCTACCACATAAAGAAGGAGCTGCTAAACATGCTTAGAGGTGAATAACAATCATGGCGTCTTCTAGGGTTGATACAGCAATGATTGTCGCAGACATGCTTCAATCTATTAGCGCTAAATGGGTGCTTGACTGTACATATGGTGTAGGGCGCTTCTACAAGTTTTATAGACCAAAGATACTTGTAGGCATTGATCCGCATATATACCCAGATGATCAGTATATTGTTAAGCCTGACATACTCATTCCAAGGCCAGTCTGGAGCGCAAAGAAAATCCTCGAAGCATTAAACATGAAATTTGACGTAGCAGTTGTAGATCCGCCGTTCCGTGAAAGACCAAGAGGATACGACAAAAGGCTCTACTACTACAATTTATTTGGTTCACCAGAGCTGATAATAGAGAAGTCCTTTGAACTAGCAAAAAACCTTGGAATACCGCATCTCCTTCTTCATTTCCATACAACAAAGAACCATGAAGAATGGACGCCAATCAAAACAGTAGAATACGAATACAAGCAAGGCTACCTCCAAACACACTCATACTTCATATTATATGAATTTCGAAAAGAATTTGGTGGTCCTTAATGCTGGTGCCATTGATCTTCGTTAACCGCCGAAAGCTAGTCTTTTGGAGCACCATTGAAGGCGAAGATGTAAGGAAGCGATTCGAAGTGAAGAAAATAGAGAAGCTACCGAACTGCACGATCTACTACTTTGATATACCCGTAGGCTCAAGGCTTAGGAAGACAACGATGAAGCAGAGAAAGGTAATAAGCATAGAGGACTACGAGGTGGACCATAACGGCTTCCTCACATTCAAGGGGAGAGTAAAGTGAATAAGATCACCTTGGAATGCTGGTTCTGCGGGCATAAGTTTGAGGTTGAGTATCCGCCAAGAGAGCTGGGGGTCAAATGCCCGAAGTGCGGCTCGGTGATCCCTTATCCGGAGTTGCCTCTTTAATTCCCCTCTTTTTCCTCAATAAGGAGTAGGTTACATGTTTATTACTTGGGTTAGCTAATTTTTCTCTCGGTGAAGCTAGGTGCCTCGGGAGAAGGGCAAGCCCTTCCTAGTCGTGTTGACGGTTATACTGTTCATGTCGCTGGGCGTCGCAGGGCTTCTATTGGCGCTCCCAATGTTCACGGCGGAGCTTACGGGTGAGGCTTGGCTTCTGCTTTTGTCTTCGGTCTTCGTGAGCGTGGCCTTCATGGCGACTGCATACGGCCTATACAAGGGGAGCAGGTGGGCTTGGGCCATAGGCTTCGCCCTTGCAGTCCTAAGCATGATGGCGAACGTGATTTACGGCTACCACCTCGCCTTGACGGTCGACGCAATACTAATAGTCTTGCTGTTGGCAACCGCAAAGCACTACGACATAAAGATCCTCGGCAAAGCGAAAATCCCATCCGTGATACCCCCAGCCTCAAAGCCAATAGCCACAATACTCCCACACAAGGAGTACAAGTTCATAAGGAGGAAACGCTAAGCTCATTTTTCACGCACTTTTCTCCCTTTAACTTTGGACAGCAGAAGAGCTAGGCTGTGGAAAGGCAAATACCCGAATATGGGGATCAAGTCTAGGAGGGATATCAATGAGCATGCGCTTCTATAGCTCACAGCTATGAGGATGAACACTATAACGTCGAATATCCAGCCCAAACCGAGGAGCACGTCAGCTCCCGGGAAGGCGAAGGTCAAGGCGCCCAGATCGTAGAGGTCGTTTATCAAAGCTAAGACGATCGTTACGCCCCTAAGAAGATCACCAAGCATAACTATAGCCACAACGAAAATGAAGCCCAAAAACAAGAGCAAAAGGAAATCCATTCTGCACCACGTTAGTGTTCACTTGCAGACCTTGTTCTCGATCTCCCGGAAAAGCGACCATTGAGCCCTAATTAATTTGCCTATTCCAGCCTCCGCTTTTTCTTCGTGAAACAGCTTGTCGAACGCCTCTTCCAAATGCCTCCTAGTTTCATCTAGCGAGACTCCAAGGCAAGACTCCAGATCCCTAAGTTCAGATAGCGCATCGGTTGCCAACAAAGATGCATGCTTAAGGTCGCCTTCCCTCGCCCTAGCCTCAGCAGCAGAAATAAAATTAATGAGGTACTTCAAATTCCTAATGCACTTACAGAGATCCGCCACAACAAACACCCAACTATTAAGACGGCTTTAGCACCGTTCTCCGCCTACGGTCTGTGTAGGTCTCCGTAGGTCGGTTCATCACGGTTTCCCCTAGCCCCCTCCCCGCCCGACCGAGGAGCGGGTATCGGAAACTAGGGGTCACCAGCAAACTTATGAACGCTCTGAATCTATAAATTTATCGGATATATCCCTATGGGTACAAGTGAAGTTGAGTATGTTACGCTTAGATTACCATTTCATGTAGCTAATGAGGAGGCTAGACTTATCTACTGGACTGCTTGGCTGTGTAAGCTATGTGCTCATAGACTACTCAATTATGTTAAAGAGAACCCATTGCTAGCTAACCTATCCCAATATGACTTCATTAAGCTAGGTAGGAAGCTATGCTATGACATTATTCCTAACCGTAGATATGTAGACGGCATCTCAACCATTATCCATGCTAGTTTACAGAGTGCTAAAGCACTAGGAGTTGATGTATCCAAGCTAGAACTTAAACCTTGGCTGTTATTTCAGTCTGAGGCAGAGCCTTGGGCTAAGGGAAACCTAAACATACAGTTCACAGACTACGACAAGGTGGGGGTACTTGTTTTTGACAAGAATAAATCGAGCGTGAAGATAACTATGGAGCCAGTCATACCTAAAGGTTATGCAAGGCTAGTTAAGGCATTAGTTGACAAAGCACATAGAAAGGAGCTAGGCTATCCTGCTAGAGTTTATATCACAGACTATGGTCATAGTCTAGAGCATCTCTATGGCGAGCTGCAAGTTATGGTGAAGTACAGCCTCTACCTAGAGGTTATGAAAAGGTATGAAAAGCCGCTGGGAGGCAACATAGCTGGTGTTGACGTTAATGTTGATAGGATTAACCTTGTGGTTATCAATAGGAATGGCGATATAGTCTGGAAGCATACAGCAAGATTTCCACGAGTAGTAGCTAGAGGATACTCAAGGAGGAGGGCTTGGAGCATTATAGGGGGAGCAATACATAGCATCCTCAAGAACGCCTATTCTCACGGAGCATCAGTCATAGCAGTAGAGAATCCCGAGGCTATCGGCTACCTCAAATACTACTGGGTAAGGAATGGTGATAGAAAGTCGAAGAACTACAACTACAAGGTCTCGATATTCAGGAACTCAATAATAGAGAGAATAATGTGGAAAGCTCCACTCTACGGACTACAGGTAGTAACAGTTAATCCTAAAGGAACTACACGCTCAGAAGACCACGAATACGCTATGAGAAAATGTGGGTTAGATAAACATACAGCTAGTGCATACCTAATAGCTCTTAGAGCAAGAAGAAACCTACAAAGACCTTAAAAGACCTACAAACAGGAAACAGTTTCGTGACCCTATTAAATCCTTGCCGTAAAAAACATGAGAAAGCCCTCTTAATCGTTTTGCCCGAAAAATCCCTACGAGCACATAGGGATTTTTGGCTCTCAACGAATCTCCAAGAAAATCCCTAAGAAGCTCATAGGGATTCTCGGCTTTAGGGGTTTTCCTTAAGGCTAGCCTCAAGAATCCCTATTTGCATGTTTAACCAATAGGGATTCCTTGTTTCTTTTATGGGTGAATCCCTATGACAGAAAAAGCTCTATGGTTCTCATACTTCTTTCTGAAGTGTTAATGGGGAGCGGGGGATCTTCAGCCTTTCAGAAAAGATAAATAGCCTTATCCACTTTTTTCTGATGGGTGTCTAGATGAGGGTTGTGTGTCCTAAGTGTGGTATGGAAGGCTATTTATATTACAATAGGAAGTTAGGCTTTTACGTGAAGCATGGAAGTAAGAGGACGTGTACTGGGATTCCAAGCGACAAAGCCTTGGAGGTCGTCTTCGAGTTTGATGATAGAATAGCTCTTATAAGGTATATGGGAGGCGACTTCTTCCTTTTAACCTACCTCAAAAACATGGTTCCACCGCACTTCTGCTACGTGGAGGTGTTTGGTGGCGGGGCCCCATTGCTCCTAAACAAGTCTCCAAGCCCCGTCGAGGTCTACAACGACATTGATGACAACTTGGTCACCCTGTTCAGGGTTGTAAGGGATAGATACGAGGAGTTCATAAAGAAGTTTGATTGGCTGCTTGCATCAAGAAGGGATTACTACGATTACCTCAAGAAGATAGCTTCAAACGACTTCAAAGACGACTTGGAGAGAGCATTAGCATACTTCTACGTGCTCAGATTCGCATATGCCGCCACGCTATTTAAAGGGCTGGGTTTTGGCCCTAGAAAGAACAACGCCCGGGACTTCTGGTCAGCCGTCAAGAAGCTCAGGCTTATACATGAGAGGCTCAAGAACGTCTACATTGAAAGCCTAGATTTCCGTGAGGTCATAAAGAAGTACGATACCCCAATGACCTTCTTCTATTGTGATCCCCCGCACCTCTACATTGGGACGGAGAAGGGCCAAGGATACTACGCCCGCAACTTCACGGATAAAGACTACATGGACTTATTGACCATGTTGGAGAGGATAAAGGGGAAGTTCCTCCTCAAGCAGGCATGTTACACGCCCTTCGTGATGAATTGGGCGAAACAACATGGATATTGCGTGAGAAGCGTATCACTAAAGATGGCGGCAAAGGCAAACCCAAGAGCAGAGAAAACCGACACCTACAACGTATACTTCATAGCAAACTACAAAATATAGCAAAAGTTTTGTAGTGGTTAAAGCAAGAAGGAGAATCAAAAAACTTTTACGGCTTTTCCCCATTTTTAGGTAGAGGTAAGGTTTAATGGCTGGGCGTTGCGAGCTCATACGTGAAGTAATCGAGAAGATGAAGCTGACGTTTCTTTGGGGGTACCTCGACAAGATATGTGGGGAAGCCGAGAAGCTTGATGTCCCCGCTAGGGAGGAGGACATAAGGGATTTCCTAGCGGCATTCTGCATCGTGAACTTCATATTACACCCACTACTCGCAAGCAAAATCGCATGCAACAAACAAAAAATGATCACGTGGAGGAAAAAACTGATCTTTCAAGGCAAAAGCTAAACGTTAATATTTGTATTTATGCATACTTTCTTAAATAAAAAATGGAGGTTTAGCCGAGTGCGGAACCATCACAGCTTGAGCATTCCATGCAACAATCCAAGCAGACCCAGCCTATATCGGGGCAATACCCTATGGCGTATCTTTCCCTGCAGCTCTCGCATATCATGCGACTCCGCCTATACACCCTCCTTTTTGTCCTCCAATCCATGACTATGCCTCCTCCAACGTGACCTTATAGAGCTTGCTCTTGTCTATTAGTGGCCTCAGCTCCCTTGGGATTATAATTATGAGGCGCTCATAAGTCCCGCTCTTAAGCCTCTCGTAGCCGCTACTTGAAACCTTGGTAAAGAAGGTTATGACCTTCTTCTCGGGCATGATGTTCATCACTTGTAGACTCCTACGATCTTTTCTTCATCGTCGGTGATGTCAAGTATTCTGACTCCATAATTGAGGGGTTCGAATACGTAGATGCGCCCTTCAAACTCGACTGTAAGGTAGAATGGTCCTTTACCCCTACAGTTAAAGGTTCTTTCGATAATACTATTAACGTATTTGTATCGCCTGAATAGTCGATCGCCAACGTCGGCGACTTCAAAATTCTTGCACATTGGGGTTCCTCCAAATTGCTTATAATTGCGAAGTGTGCATACTTTACCTTCATAGTCAAAGTATTTGCAGTCAATACATCTGAACCCAATGTTTTTTGGCTTACCCATCCGCCTCACCTCACTATACACAGTCTGTGCACAGGCTTATAAGCTTTTCTGTGTATGACTTGTGTATAGGTTTGATGAAAGGGGGCGGTTTCCGCAAGGGGCTTCTGTCATCGCTTGTTGTGTCTTTCGGTTAGGGTGTTTGATGGAAAGCTTTAAATAAAAGGGGGTTTCATTTAGGGTATGTGGGGGTGCTGTGTGGTGTCTGATAAGGAGCTTGTGATTCGTATTCTAGAGATGCTTGGGTGGTGGGATTTGGCGGAGAAGGCTAGAAGCGATGGTTCGCAAGGCTGGATTCAGGTCAATCCGAGGTGGTCATCGGCGGATGAGATTGTTCTCCTAAGCTTGAAGTCCGAGTATCCAGACGTTATACTCAAGGTAAGCCTTCAATGGAGGTGAAAAACGATGATTAAGAGTTGTAGAAAATGCAGGCATTATAAAGGTGAAGAAGTGAGTTACGTCATGTTATACGTGTATCCGACGTATCAAGGTGCCGTGAAGGCTCCTTTCTATACTCTTGAATGCAACGTTTTCGGGGTTCCATTTGGTGGTTGCGAGGAGAACCTCCACGAGAAGGTTGCCGAGCATTGTCCCTTCTATGAGGAGAGTGGGTCACATGAGAGTTGAGGTTACGGATTGTATGAGGGTTAGCCTAGGTCTTGATAGTGACGATGTCGCTATTATTAGGAGTGAGGGAAACCCGGAAAACGCATGGCTGGTGAGGAGGAGCGGCTTTCAGTGGCTTGAGGAAGGCCTATGGCTAAGAGTTATAGCGCATCTGTCTTGCTGTGAAAGGTGTAGGAATGATATCGGGATAACTATTGATGACATCAGGAGGGAGCTAAAGGCTATTTGGGTTTATCGGTTTATGAGGGGTGCAAGAATATGAGGCGTCTTAGGGATCTCTTGGTGTTCATTGGTGAGTTGCTGGATTGCATTGATGCTAGGCTTCTAGCTGTTTCGATTGCCGACGATGTTTAAGGCGTGGTGGTAAGGCGTGTACACGATTAGGGTTGTGGTTCTTCGTTGTAGTAGGTGTGGTGCCGAGTATGAGGTTGTTAATCCTACGGGTTGGCGGGGCTACAGGTGCAGGTATTGCGGCATGGATATAACCAAGAGCAAGGTGAAGCGGGTTCTCCGCTTCCCAAGCTTCGAGGAGTACGAGAAGGCGCTGTTGGAGATGAGGAGGGCTCTAAAATGAGGCTTGTCTGCCCTCGTTGTGGCAACGCTTTCGAGGTTCTCTATAGGGGTAGGAGGGCTCCACGCCTCATCATAAAGCGTGGCTGTTGGGAGCTTTGCAAGAGCAATGGCAGGGTGACGTGCCCGTATTGCGGGTTTGAGGTGAAAGGCAATGGTTAAGGCCGTGGGCTACCTCAGGGTTTCACAGGCCGATGAAAACGTTGAGAACCAGAGAATCAAAATTATGGATTTCGCAAGGCAAAGAGGGATGGAGGTCATCGGTTTCTTTACTGATAGGGATGTCTCGGGAACCACGCCCCCTAGGGCTAGGGCGCAGTACAACGCCATGCTCCAGTTCTGCAAGGATAATAACATTAAGACTATAATATTTTATGATTTGAGCAGGCTCGCTAGAAGCGTGGAGGAGGGGCTTAACGAGCTTAAGCAGCTGGCCGAGGAGGGCTTCAACTTCTACTTCGCAGGGATGGACTTTCTGAACTACGACATCGACCCAATGCTCAAAAAGAAGATAATAATGGACTTCCTGTGGTTTGCGGAGCTCTATGTGGAGGATATTAAGAGGAGGACTGGTGTGGCGATTGAGAGGCTTAAGCGTGAAGGCAAGCTATACCATAGGCCAAGCCTGATCCACTACGTCGCACTATACATCACGGGCAAGAGCAGGCTCAGCGAGCTGACCAAGGAGGACATTGATAGGGCTGCAAGCAACCTTAGGGATTTCTTCAAGCCCTACATCGAGCTCAAAGTCCCCATGTACCGCCTACACAAGCTCTTCCTAGAGAGATACGCAGACCTATACCGCAAGATCCCACAAGCCCCCAAGTCATATCAATCCCTAAGAAACGTGATAGAAAGGCTCTTCGGGAGTGAATGAGCGATGCCCTGTCGCTTGTGCAGGCATAGGGATTCCTGTAGTGTTTACGAGAAGATCAGGGCGCTTGAAGATGGGCTTAGGGACTCTTTGGTCTTTAGCGATTACGCCCTGTTTTTGACTATCCTTTCAGGTCTGGAAGACGACATTGCAGAGAAGTGCCGAAACTATGAGGAGGTGAAGGAGTGATGAGGCTCTACTATTCCTCTTTAAGCCAATTGAACCTCGACCCAAGGGAGTTCCTTAAGGATAGGGAGTTCACGGTTTTGTGGTCAGGAGGAAAGGACTCCACAGCGACTTTATTGTGGGTCTTAGACAACGTTCCCCATGATAACTGGGACATATTGTACATTGAGGTTACGGGCAACACCCACCCATTATGCACTCAATACGTCAAAGATGTAGCGAAGCAACTAGGGATCTACAATAAGCTCAAGGTTGTTAAGAGGGAAGATCTTGACTTCTATGAGGCTCTTAAGAGGTGGGGCGTCCCGATTATTGGCAAGATGCGGTATTGCATGTACCAGTTTAAGCTTAAGGTTATGGAGCGCCACAGCAAGTACATTCAGGTTTTAGGTATCAGGCGGAGCGATAGCAATAGGCGGCGCAACATGGGGCTAATAGACTTCATGAGGACGACCAACAACATAATCGTAAACCCGATACTAGACTGGGATAAGACCGAGACCATAAACTACATTAAATCACATGGAGTTAAATTGAATCCATGCTACAAGCTTTACGGTCACTCTGGCAATTGTATGATGTGTCCCTATTTAAGGAAGGACCAGGTCGTAAGAACCCTTCAAGACCCCTATTGGCGAGAGAAGATCCTTGACGCTTTAAGCTACGTGGGCAGAGGCAAGATAAGCGCCCAAGTCAGGGATAAATGGCTTGGGCTCTCCAAGAACATTGCGTTAACGAGCTTCTTGGGGGTGAAGGAGTGATGTCTTCTTTGGCTCTCCTTAACATTAACCCAAAGGAGTTCTCGGCTGGTAGGGGGTTCACGGTGCTTTGGAGTGGCGGTAAGGACAAACGGTGAATAGCAATTTTTCATAGAATTTATGCGATATATAAAAAATGGGTTTGGTCTTGTTTTTTATTTTAATAGGTTTGCTCTTCTCTGATGCAGACCATTATGCTTTTACCTAGATCCTCTACTGAGCCGACAGTCCTTAGGGATGGCCCTGTAGGTCCGGGTAGCCACTGCTTTATGGAGAAGTAGTTGCCGGGGTACTCCAATTCGCTTGTGAGGGTGTAGCCTTCACGGAACATGTCGAAGGTTTTGGCGAGCCTTCGGTAGAGGTCTTGGGCAACCTCGTGAGTCAAATGCCTGACACCATAGATTCTCTTCAGCAGGGACTTGGGAACCTCTATGCAGAACTCCATCAGCACACCACCACTAAACATCTTAAGCGCAAAAGGAAAAATAGGTTTTTCTCATACTTATGGCACGGAAGATTTTTATTGGTTCTGTCTTCCTACTTGTTTATGAGGGTCCTATGAGCCTAAGGGAATCCCTATGTTTTGTGGGGTTGATGCTATTCTACCTGCTTATGCCGATAGCCTTCATCTTCGCCTACCCCGCAATATACGTCGTGCATAAAAGCAGGAAGGGCGCATGCGAGGGATGCCCATTAGCCTTCCTATGCGGACCATCAATAGTGGAGTATGAATATGATGACTGCTAGGTTTTAAGAATGTTGCTTTTTGGCTTTCCTGATCTCCCGATATGACGTTGCTATCTCCTTGAAGGTTACGTATGACGCTAGGGGCAATACTGAGCAGAGGAGGATCAGCTCCATTAATCCCTCTTGGTACTTGTCCACTAAGACGACGACCCAGCCGCCGGCATGGTATGCCGCTGCTATGGTTGCTAGGAAGAGCACATAAACCCCTAACATGAAGGCGAGCACAAACATCTTAACGATGCTGTAGGCTCTCACTTTGACTTACCCCGCTATTAACTACTAACCCAGCTAGCAAATACTAATTCGACAAGCAAAACGGTAAGTTACTCCAATCTGGAGTAAGGTTACTCCAGATTGGAGTAACTATTCGAGAGGTCGTGAACCGCTAAACTTGGACTGTTTAAGTTGAACGGTTCAAGTTAAGTTATTCAACTTGAAAAATTCAACTTAAACAGTTCAACTTGAATTATTTAACTTGAAGAGTTCAACTTAAACTGTTTAAGTTGAATAGTTAAACTTAAATTTTTCAAGTTGGGTTTTTTAAGTTGGTGGTGGGATGAAGAGCGTTGGAGTCTCGAATAGGGTGTATGAGAGTCTCTTGAAGCTTAAAGACGAGATGGGCTTCACGAGCTTAAGCGACGTGATAGCCTTCCTGCTCAGCTTCAAGCCTCAGGGACGCCAATGTGAACTTGACTACTTGAAGGGCAAGATTGCTGAGCTTGAAGAAAGGGTTTCGAGGTTGGAATCCCTATATCAACAAAAGGCTCTTGGTGAGGACGGGGATGACCACGCCACGAGTAATGCGCTTGACAGCTCTAAGCGACGCATCGACCTATTCGCCAAGGAGAGGATGACGCCTAGGCAGAGATCATACATCAAGAAGCTGGTCGAGGAGCTGTGTGAGAAGACCGGATCAAGCCCGGAGGAGCTTAGGGAGCAGGTCAAGAAGGAGCTTGGCGTCGAGGTCTCAGATGAAATGAGCAAGGATGATGCGAGCAAGGTCATAGAGTGGCTTGAGGAAAGGCTTGGAGGCGAATCTTGATGGCTGAGGGCTTCTACGAGGAGGATTTCGAGGAGGAGCAGCTGCTTAACAGGCTTCAGACCGTTAAGGATCGTGTCGAGTACATTCTAAAGAGGTATCCTAATGCTCGTAACAGCGATTTCTACTTGACCATCCTCTACATAAGGCGCTTTATACCTGAGCTGGCTAGGTACATCGGCTACATACCCTACGAGGTCATAAGGAAGTATGAGGGTCTCTTCGAGAGCATAAGGCGCAGCAGGCAATACATACAGAACACCCTCGGCTTGTATCCCCCCACCGACCCCGAGGTCTTGGAGAAACGCATGAAAAAGGAGAAGGCTATGAGGAGGGTTATCGCTAAAGGTGAGCTATAATGAAGCTTGAGGTTGGCCCGGGCTACTCGAAGAGGGGTGGGGGCTACATTTTTAATCCTCATTTCTGCTCGGATTACGATGTGGTATTCCTTGACATCAGGAGACCCAACTTCAGGTGCGATAGGAGCGCTTGGATAGTTGCCGATGCCCATAACTTACCTTTTAGAGATTGCGTTTTTGAGGAGGTTTTCGCCGGGCAACTGATAGAGCATCTAGAAGACCCGCTCAAATTCCTAAAAGAATGCAAGAGGGTTTTAAAGGAGGGAGGCATGGTTACAGTTACAACACCAAACTTTCTATCCAAAAATGCTTATCTCGACCCAAGCCATAAGCATGTATTCAACTTCGTAAGGCTCTGGAAAATGGTTAAAAGCATTGGTCTGAGGCCGCACTTCCCATCTCCAAACATAGGCTCTCTACTCCCACGAAGTCTAAGGCGCCTCTTCAAGGTAATTCTCCTCCTCCTATCGGATAACCTCACGGTCATGGGTGAGAAGGCATGAAGGTGGTTGTAGGACACCATTTATGGAGTAGAGTTGGCGGTGGAGAGCTGGTCAACGCTTATGTAGTCAAGTCTCTCCTAGATGCAGGGCATGAAGTAGCTATTGCAACAACCTTTGGGTTTGAGAAGGAGAAGTATAGGGAGTGGTTTAACTTAGATCTAGGCAACGTTAAGACCTATACGTTACTGCCGAGAGCGCTACCGCTCTTTGGCATCTATCAGAGGCTGGGCTTCTACATACCTCTCAGGAAGGCTATTAAGAAGGAGAAGCCAAGTGTGGTGTTCGTTGACAACGAGCTCTATAAGCCCATTATAAAAATGAGGGAGGAGCTTGGGTTTAGGCTGCTGGAGTACATTCACTTTCCATTTCACGCCATAAGACTCCTAAAGTTCGAGCCAGAGGAGAACAGAGAGTTATACGAGCAGTACATTGCGGATATCAAGGACTACCACAAAAAGTACGAGAAAGGGCTCTGGAAGATGTACTTTAACGTCTTCCTGAAGTTCTATGGGAGGGTTGCCCGTGACAATCCGTTTGAAGTTGCAGATGCCGTAATGGTCAACTCTAAGTACATCGCCAAGCTAACCAAGATGCTTTGGGATGGCGAACCTATAGTCGTCCATCCCCCCGCCAAGATCGTGGACTTCCAGCCCTATTGTGCAAAGCCCTTCGAAGAAAGGGATGACGCCGTAGTGATGGTGGGAAGAATATCTCCTGAGAAGAGGGTTGAAAATGTGGTAGAAGCCATTGCCCTCAGCAACACCAAACCCGTCCTAAGGGTCATTGGAGGGCTCATACCGTCAAACATCCCATACAAGGAGAAGCTGGAGAAGCTCGCCGAGGAAAGGAACGTAAAGATCGAGTTCCACATCAATGCACCTAGGGAGGAACTGGTGAAGTTAACGGCTTCAAGCAAAGTCTTTGTTCATGCAACTGTAGGTGAGCACTTCGGGATTGCCGTCGTCGAAGGGATGGCTGCTGGGTGCCCGGTCATTGTGCATAAGAGGGGAGGGCCATACGAGGACATAACGGATTACGGCAATTATGGATTGGCATACGAAACAGTAGAAGAGCTGGCGGAAAACATAGACAAGCTGATGTCTTCACCGAAGCTATGGAGATACTACCACGAGAAATCCCTAAGCCGAGCGCCAGCCTTCAGTGAGGAAACCTTCAAGCGAAAGCTGCTGAGGGTGGTGGAGGGTGCAGTTTAAAGAGCGCATATTGAGGTGGTGGACTTACTATAGGAGGGGTCATGGAACCTACCTAGCCTTTCTCCTTTCCTTTGCGAATTTTATAGTGATACAGTATAGGTTGCTGATAGAACATATACCGTTCATGAAGGTCTTATTCTCAAGTCTAACGGCATTCGCAATAGCCTTCTTCTTCATTTACATCCCATTGGCGACGCTGATAGGCTGGTACGATTATAGGCGATTTGCCGTTCCCGTCGAGGCTGCGATGGGAGCTAGGGCCTCGCCTTGGGTTAGGGATTTGGCAAAGGCATTGACGCTCATAGCCCAAGGAAAAAACGATGATGCCGTAAAGATACTTGAGAAGTGGACGAGGGAGCTATGATGCGGAGTCAAAGGGATTTGATATACGGGTTCTTTAATGGTGGGAGGAGGCTGCTGATAGTTTTGGATGCCTGCAATTACGATGTATTCGTGGAGAGCATAGGGATTCTGGGCTCCTTCAAGCTCGCCGTGTCGAAGGTTTTGAGTATGGGTTGTTGCACCAGCGAGTGGCTTAAGAGGACCTTCACGGAGCCGATTGACGCTGTTTACGTGGCGGCAAACCCTTGGGTTCCCCTTCTGCTCAAGGACAACGGAATCTTCAAGTCCATAGTTGACGTTTCATCTAGGTTTTGGGATGAGAGGCTTGGAACCGTGAGGGCGGAGCACGTAAACATGGTGGCTTTGAGGTACCTGCTTAAGGGCGAGAGCGTGGTAGCCCACTACCTGCAACCGCATCCACCCTTTGTATGCGATACTTGGCTTAAGGATAATGGTGGTGACCCGAGGTTTGCGGGCCGGGAGATATACGTTCAGGCTATTAGGGACGGCAAGGCCAGAAGCGAGTTTAGGAGGGCGTATAAGAAGAACATGGCTTACGCACTTGGATGCGCCCGCAAGCTGATAGATGCCGCCTTAAGGCTCGGCTACAAAGTCGTGGTTACATCCGACCACTCAGAGCTACTCGGGCTATACGCACCATTAAAGACGTTTAGGTGGCTGTTCAGGAAGCATCCAATCAAGTTCCTGAAGGCTTGGCTTCCATACGCAATAGGCTTATATCGTGTTGTCGGTCATCCATGCAACTGGAAGGGCAAAGAGCTCTTGGAGGTTCCTTGGGTGGAGATTTATGATTAAAAGGCGGAAGAGAGGAAAAAGGAGGGCTGAAGCTAAGACGGTTAGGCGCCTTGAGCCCTCGCCCGGGGACGTCAAGGTCTACCGTGAGGGGTCGGTCACAGTGATACTGTGCAACCTCATAAACGACTGTAACCGCAGGTGCGAGCTCCTCAAGAGGGGTCTTAGGGATGGCGGGGTAGTGGTATGCTTGAACCCGTCATTTTACAAGGAGGGCGACGCAAAACGGCTGTTAGCCGTCGCCGTTAAAAACGAGGAGAGTTAAAGACACCTTTCTAGCATCCGACCTCTTCATTTTTGTCTTGGGGTTCTCGGAGCTGTTAAGATAATAGAAGACGCCGTGCTTTAAGTCTCCCTTCATGAACATCATTGATTGATGCTTTACCTTCCCTTGGAAGCCCCTAAACACTTTGCCGCAGACTTCGCATGTAAGCGAGTAGTGGCTGCTGGCGTAATGCTTCTTTAAGTTGCTTATAGTCTTGAAGAGCTTGTTGCAACCCGGATAAGGACACTTGAACAAGGCTCCTCGAATTGTAATTGGCGGATGGAAAAATAAAAACGTGATGTAGGGATTTTGCTACCGCTTAATGAAGCCCTCAAGGAGGGGGCGATATAGTGAAAAACCGCTCGTCATTTATGTAGGGGAGGCTACCATAGGGATCTTGAAAGGTTCTACAGCGGTTTTTCATGGTGTTACTGCCTGCACACGCCCCTCCTCCATCTTGGCCCGAATCCTCTCCCCCTATAATCGTCTATCCTATGGATGTTGTGGCTACCGCATTTAGGGCATCTAACTGCATTGAAGGGGAGCCAAGGGGTTTCAAACTCATATCCACAGCTCATGCAAACCCACTTCTTCCTCATGGGGATCTCCACAAGTTAGAATAAAAAAGGGATAAATATAAAGAGCCCGCTATTTACTCGTTTTTGCGTTTTCTCCTTATGAACTTGAAGTGCTCTCTTGTTTCTTCTATTGTTCCTGTGAGGGTGCTTGTCTTGCGCCTTATGAACTTCCTTCTCTCTTCTCTTGCTTCTTCTATTGTGTGTGCTACTGCTTTCACTACGACTATGATGGCTATTATCGCTACTATGATGGCTATTATCCATAGCCACTGGTTGCTTATCACGGTTACGTCGAAGGTTTCTTGGTTGTTGGCTGTGTATAGGTCGTAGCCTGCGAATAGTGCTGTTAAGGTGTGGGTTGCAGATGGAACCTTGAACATCCAGAAGGCTGTTGGGTTCTCGGGGGCTTTGGCCTCGACTTCAACGGCTAGCCTCGGCTCAAGGGATACTTGAACCCTCTTGATTAATGTGTCGGTGGTCTCGTCTATCAGTGAGACCCATCCCATTGCGGCTCCCGGCTCCACGTTGCTCGTCAGGTTGACCTTCACGGTGAATGCTTGACCTTCGGATAGGAACATCGGCTTCTCTATCACCGTTAATTTAACGTCGGGGTCTATGGGTATGGTGAGGTTTATGTAGTTGTTGTACCCGAAGTCCTCCCATTCGTGGGTTACATTTGCGGTTATGACGAGCCTTGAAGTCCAAGGCACGGTTATGGTCACGTTCCTCCAGACCGTTCCGGGCAGCGTGGCCCTTATCTCCTCGTAGCGCCCCTCAAAGGCCTTGAGCCTCCTCTCCTCAAGGTCTAGCTTCTCGATCCTCCACGTGAGCACTGCGGGCTTCCTGCTGGTGTTTATCGGGAGCACGATCCCTATGTCCACCTCTATAACGTCTTCGGGCAGAATGGTGAGGCGCTGCTTCTGCTCCACCGGCCTCCAAACAACGAAGACCTGTATGTCAACCATAGGCTTCAAGAACACCGTTCCGCTCCAAAGCTCGTTGTTGTCGAGGTCCGTGTCGGCCTCAAAGCTCGTTATGTTTGCGTGAGCCCTAACGTACATTCCCTTGCTGGCATTAACAGCTATCCACTCCATCAGCAATGTGTGACCCTCATCAAGTGTCACGGTCACGTCCTTGGCGTTGATGGTCTCATTTGTCTCGGCGTCTACAAGCTCAAGCCTCAAAGTTATGGTCTGCGGGTAGTTGGTCCACAAGCCGATTAATATGAGGTGGCTCACATTGCCGAAGTAGTAGCCTTGACCCCTATGTATGGTTACGCTGAGGCTTGTAAGCATGACTTCGGGCTCGTAGAGCTCGCTCGTCCAAGGCAACCTAAAGACGATCCAGTAGTGCTGGGTCACGTTTAGCTCCCTATAGCCGTAGAACGTCTGGCTTGCATTAAGCGGGTTAGTAGCATTAACCTCAACCTTTACCCATGAGCCGTTGGGCATCAGGTAGTGCACATAGCCCGTGCCATCAGTATTACCTTGGAATATAATGCTATTATCAGTGGCGTTCCTAATCGTGACTATTGCATTTTCAAACGGAGCGCCGTCACTCCAAATCACTTGGGTTGAAAGCCACCAGTAGACCGCCTCATTGTATATTATCGGGTTCTCCGAGGTGTTTAATGGTGGCTCCACTACTGGTGTTGCGTTAATGGGCATTAATGGTATCTTGAAGGTCATGTTGCCGTAGACGTATAGATCCGTAGCGTAGCTGTGGTATCCCTCTGCGGTCGCATTGATGTTCCACAGACCTATGGTGACGTTGAACACGGCATAGCCCGTCTCATTGGTCTTGGCGGTGTAGCTTGCTGCTATATTTGATACGGTTATAGTGGCATTAGGTATAGCTGAGCCGTTGATTGCATCATAGGTGTAGACCGTTAGGGTGGCGTTTTGACCGTAGCGCTCCACCAATCCGCTAGGCGGGTAGTAAATCACGGTCTTCTCGTCGTTCTCCTTTATGTAGTTGTATTTAGCCTTGGTTATCTTGGCGGTTATCTCCACGAAGGCTGGGGTTCCATTGATAGCCATTGTCTGAACTGCTAGGTCTACGTACTTCTCTATCAGGTAGCTCCTGTATGCCGATATGTTTGCCTCGCAATGCAATGTGTCGGCTAGGCTCTCCTCGTATAGCGTCACTTCCCTTAGCCCCTTTAGGGTCTTGACCTTAAAGGTCACCGTATACTCGACGTCCTGAGCCTTGGAGCTGTTGAGCACCACAGTTGCATGGCGAGCCTTGGTGCTCGTGACCTGAGTGCCATTAAGGTATAGGTGTAATGCGACGTCGGGTGGCTGCTTGTAGAAGTACCTGAATATGTATGTCTTGCATGGCTGCATTATGCCTCCGTTGGCCGGGTCAATGTAGATCGTGTTTTCCCTAGTTATGTAGTAGTAGAACTTGCCGCTTGGGCTTAGGGTGCTCTCTACCACTTGGCTCAGCTCAAAGGCATCCGTTATTTCATGCGTGAAGTTGCCGTACCTAAAGACGAAGGTTCTCTCAGCCATGTACATCGGGTAGGGCATATCCACAAAGCCTATCCTATCCAATCTTATCAGCGTGTCCTCCCAGTCGTAGTGTAGCGAAGCCACGTAGCCGAAGTCGTCGAGCGGTTGCATGTCCTTTTTGACCAATACGTCGGCTTCAATCCTTATGTCGGCGAAGTACCCGAGCCTCCTGCCGAAGTCTATGACCAGTTTGTCTGCCCCCAACTGTATTTGGAAGTCGGCGTATGCTCCTGTTGAGCCTGCGACTAGCTCGTAGTCCTTGCCGTTAATTGTCACCTTCTTCAGCAGGTCTGCTATGACTGCTGGGTCGTCGTAGATCTTGCCTCCGGCGGTCAACGCCTTTGGCAGTATGGAGGAGCCGGACACCGTTAGGACGAAGGGGACCTTCGCTCCGCCCTGCAGCCAGTCCCATAGGTTTGCTGATCCGTGGGCCAGCACCTCTATGACTATCTTCGCCCCCGTCACCTTTAATTGGCTTAGGCTGTAGCCGTGCTTCGCCGCTATGGTCGCCTCTATTGCGCTCTTGAGGTCTACTGTGACTATCCTGCCGGACTCAAGGAGCATCTTGTATTCTTTCCATGTGTCGCCGTACTCGTAGACCACAATGCCTATGTCCTTGAACCCGAGCTTCTCGGCTAGGGCGTCTAGGTGGTCACGGTACTCATTGTAGTAGTTCTTTATCTCCTCCCTTGGGAGCAGGAGGACTACTGCGGCGTACCTGTTCCCGTAGGGGTCCTCGACGACTGGAAGGGTCATCACGAAGAACCTCAGGCTGCCGTAGTTCACGTAGTGGTAGTATGCTCCGACCCCCGCATCTATGAAGAGCGCTACGCCGACATACCCGAGAATCCTGCCGGCGGTCCTAGCCGCCTTTGCCGTGGCGGCTAGTGCCTGCTCCACCATGTTTAGGGTTTCGGGCGTGAACTTCGTCGTGGTCTTGGCTATGCCCCACTTAACTGCGTTCATTAGGGCCACTTGAGCCGACTTCGATGCGAGGGCCTTGCCCGCCGCATACGTCGCCCCGCCTATCGGTATCTCGCCTATGAATATGCCTTGGAGCTCCTTCCATATGTCGAAGACGGGGCCCGCCACGGTTATGACCATCGAGTAGGTGAGGTTAAGCTCGCTGTAGGCGTCCATTGGAGCCGTGAAGGGCACGTCTATCACCATTACGCTCGACACGGTGGCGCCGCCAAACCCATGGCCGTTCCACCCGTAGAGGGCTTGGAGGCTGTAGAGGCCGCTCATGCTCACCGTGTGCTCCGCAGTAAAGCCCTTCTCGGGAACCTCCATGGGCGCTATCTCAAGCCTTTCAACCTTCCCGCTACTCTCCACGAGCTTCATTGAGCTTATGAGGCCCCGACTGTACATCACTCCAAGCTTGCCATAGAGGATGTCCTCGTCATCGGTGAGCGTAACAGGGATTACCTCCGTGTATATCTTGGATATCGTAACCCTGCCGCTATAGAAGTATAGGTGCCAGTCCCTAGCTGGAGCCTTAAACTCAATTGTTGAGCCTAGATCCTGCATTCCACGCTCAAATATCATTGACCCCCAGAACCTTACTCTCGGGTGTCCCGATTGGACGTCCCTCTTCACGACCATGTATAGCGAGTTGCCAATGAAGACGTAGTTCGCCTCTGGGCTTACGGCCGCTGCGCTCCATTGCGGCGTTCCGGGGTCTGCGAAGTGGATTACGACGGTTTGGTTGGTTAAAACGTCGTAGACTATGCCGTATCCGGGCCTATCGGAATCCCTATGGCTGCACAGTGCGAAGACCTCGGTCACCTTTGGTATCCACCTTTCATAAAATGGGTTGTAGAGCCACGAGTTGTCGGGCGCCTCCTTTTTCTGGTATATCACCTTGAACTCGTCTGTGCTTGGGTCGTAGCGGGCTATTATGACCCATCCGTTGATGGTGCCCGCAACTATATACCCGACGTTGTAGGGATCGCTAATCCCTAGGCTGCCGATCCCCTCGGCATCGGGGAGCCTATAGTGGACAGCCCTGACGTATGTCCCCGCATCCTCGTCATACCTGAATACGTCTAGGTAGCCGTAGAACCTGCCGCCGACAATTATTACCTCGCCGTCAAGGGTCATCTGAAGCCTCCTGCCGTAATCGCCGTACTCCACATGCTCGAAAGCCTTGACGTACTTGCCTTGAGCCGGGTCGTACTTGTAGACTAGAAGCTTGCTCGTATCATTAACATTCGTTTCACCTATATAGCCGACAGCAAGCGTAGACCCGCTGTAATCTAGCTGAACAGCGTAGAAGTGAGAGCCATCGGTATCCGTGAAGCCCCAGTCAATCGGTATGGTAGACCATGATGTGGTGTCCACTACACGGGCGTTTGTGCCTCCTCTTCTGGCATCCTCTATCATCCTCTTTGAGTCCGCCGAGAAGAAGCCGAACCTATCCCACTTCTTCACGGCTTGGAAGGGCTCCCAGCTCGTTATTTCCCACGTGTCGCCCCAACCGTCATCGGTATCGCTCGTTAATTTAGCTATGAGCTCCCCTGTCGAGACCTTGTAGATGTACACGCTCTTCCCAGAGCCGAGGACACCAATGTATTTCCCGTCTAGGCTGGCATCACCATGACCCTCAAAGACCGCCACGTAGTCCTCCCCAATGAACTTAGCCATGTATGCTGTATGAGTTATGCTCCACAGCTTGACTAGAGCCACCCTCGGCAACTGCTGTGTAGTTGCCGATGCACCAGCCACCTCCAATAATGTGGGTAGTGCCCCGATGGGTACAATGGATAACACTATAGCTGACAGTAATATTAATGAGCAAGTTTTCCCTGAGAGCACGATCTCATCCCCAAATTTATCTTTTAAGTCGCTAGATTCTCGCTATCTATTTAGGTAAAGGGAGATTTAAATTATTGGGATTAAAAATAAGAAAACTAGTGGAGGGTAAGCATCAATGCATCGAAGGCTGATCTCGATAATCCTGATTGGTCTGATCGTTGCGTCGTTATTAGCCCAGCTTATAGTACTCCCAGCTACCGTCAAGGCACAAAGTGACCCATATCTCGATAACAAGGTATTCCATGCAGTTGATAACTCAGGTGACTATGATGCTGGAGCACAGCATAACCTCACGCAGGCATACACAGGCTACATAGTTGTTTCTGTCGCCTTCAAGAAGGGCTCGGCAACCTATTATGAAGGTATAAAGGTGGGGAACTCGGCTGGCGAACTCATAGCATACCTAGGTACAAAGGAAGGCGCTAGTACTTGGCAGTACTATGACTACGCAACAACGACATTTTACGATACGGGCATATCGGTGGACACCAGCGAGCACAACTTCACGATAGCCGTAAACACCTCGGCGCAGACCGTCGAGTTCTACATTGACGGGTCGAAGGTAGGCTCCTTCACCTCAAGTAGGGCTACCGACGTATACTTCATTGTACTGGCAACAGGGAGAGGTTCTGCAACGGGTTCTGAGAACTGGTTCGACAACGTGGTTGTCAAGGTTAATGGTACAATAGTATTCCAAGATGATTTTGAAGATGGCACTTGGGATGACAACTGGTTCCATGTCAAAACAGGTGGGGCACCACCTAGCGGTGTGACGTTTGAGGTTATTACTATTAGCCCTCCGCCGTTCACACTATCTAATGCGGAGTCACCACTTAATACGCCTACCTATGAAGGTAGCGGGCAAGCTGTGCACCCATCTATTCTATACTTTGAATCCGGTTTTTCATACAGCTACGTGATGGCTTTCACGCCTTACCCGAACGGCAACGATGACTATGAAAACCCATCGGTCATATTCTCGATGGATGGCATTACATGGACTGAGGATGGAGTGAGCAACCCGCTTGATTTGCCCCCCGATGTTACGAACTATCATCTATGTGATACTGATATTGTATGGAACGGCACGGCGTTTCTACTCTACTATTTGCTTGCAGACCACTCTACCTCACCATACACATTCACCTTGAAGGTGTTGGTGTCAAAAGACGGTGTTAACTGGGATGGTCCGTACTCGCTGTTCTCAGAGCAGGGGATGCTGAGCCCGGCAATAATTTATGACAGGGATGAAGGGAAGTACAAGATGTGGTACGTAAGCAAAGCCACTTCACCGAATACAGTGTGGTATAGGGAGAGTACTGATGGATTTAACTGGTCTAGCCCTATACAGGTAACCTTTGCGGCTTCTGGGCTGGAGCCTTGGCATCCAGAGGTTCAGAAGCTCAGTAACGGCATGTACCTGATGCTCATAGCGATGTACCCGTCCGGTGGTTCAAGTGGTGATACTGAGCTGTACCTAGCCACTTCATGGGATGGGCTGAACTGGAAGGTATATGACTATGCTCCAGTTCTTGCGAAGGGTACATCGGGTTCGTGGGATGAACAGCAGATATATAGAGCATCATTCATTGTTTATGATTCAGTGCTTTACGTGTGGTATTCCGCAAGGAACTCAGCCACGGTATGGCATATAGGCTTTACATATCGTGATATAAGTGACTTCCTTGGAGCACCCGGAATATTTAGCGATAACGTTCATGGGCTTGCGGGTGCAACGTTTGACCATAGTGGTGGAGGTTACTGGGAAGAATACATGAGCTTCCCAGTAACCAAGGTTCCATCGGAGAAGGGGCATTACAAGCTTGTGATAAACGGCTCCGAGTGGAAACTATATAATGCAACGGGCTATCTTGAGGCTTCTGGCACCAATACAAAGTTTTGGAGCCTCGTGCAAAACGATGGCGATGATATCAGGGTCTTTGACCAAGACCGCAACCAGCTCTACTTCTGGATAAGAGTGTTCAACTACACTAAGCAGTATGCGGAGATATGGGTTCTCGTACCAAGCAATATTACGGAGCTTAATATTGCATACGGGAACAGCAAGGCATTAAGTAGCGTATATAACAATGTTGTGAGGGTAGGTGTGATAGAAGATGATTTTGATGATGGTGTTTTAGACCCGAACCTATGGGAGAACGGGAGTGTAGGGGCTGGTACAGGAACGGTTGAGGAAGTAAATGGTTCGTTGCATCTGGTATACCAGCAGAATACTGATGGTAGTGTCTATGTGAAATCCAAGGTTCCAATAACAAATAACTACAAGATAATGGTTAGGCACATGATTGATGAAGAGCACTATGCAGATATCGCATTGGGCTTCGGTGACGCCTATCCACTAAAGGGAACGGATTACTGGCATGTAGGCTTCAAGAACGGCTACTTCTTTATGTGGCAAACCCCGATAAGCGGTAAAGAAGTTAATGATTTAGCGATACATAGGTGGGATGATGGAAGTTATAACATGCTTGTAAATAAGGGTGCTGAAGGGCTTACGACGCTTAATGAGTGGCACACGATAGAGATTACATATAGGGCGGATGGAACTATCGAGTGGTACCATGATGGAACCCTATGGCTCTCTGTTACCGACACTACCTACCTCGATGACTTGAAGTACCTGATGCTGAGCCAAGGAGAATACTCTGAAGGGTGGGGTGGTAATAGATATATAGATTATGTCTTGGCGGTTATGCTCTCAGACCCTGCTGACTTCGGTACGCCTTCAATCAAAAGCCTTAAGCCCGGAATAACTCTTCCAGTTGAAAGCGTCTACTTAATACATTATATTACTTACAGCCCCAACGCAACTCAATTTAGCCATAACCTTACTGCTACCAATGCAACGACTGCTGGCTATGAAACAAACTATACTGATGCTTGGGGGTGGAGGGTTTACGCAGAGCCATACCAGAGCGGTGGCGCAAGCTATGAGAATACAGCATCCTTGGTAAGCGAGGTAAATATAACGCTTCCATATACGGGGGTCTTAGTAAAGAACATCACTCTTTCAGCTAGAGTAAATGGCACAGGCAGCTATAGACAACTATGGATAAGAGTTTTGAACTCTTCTGGCGATGTTGTAGCCGAACTCATAAATGCTACAATGGGTACTGATTGGACGGAAGTAGTGCTTCAGGTAAATGCCAACCTAAGCAATATGCTAACTATATGGATTAACGCCACAGTCACTTCAACAACTTCTCTTGGTGAGGAGCTGGGTATAAGAGATGTTAGGGTGTTTGTCGAGTACCATACGAATCCAAGCGTGGTTGTAGAATCATTCGTGCCGAATGCCGAATACTTCAACTGCTCCTTTACCCACTCAGTCATGCTGGGCGATGAGGCAACGCTCAACAGAACATATATAGATTTCAAGCTGATAGAGCACCTAGTATACGATTCTACGGATTATCCAGTAGAGCCTATCTATGTTGGCGATGAAACTATAGGTGTCTACAGCTACACAGTCTACAGAATCGAACCTGCGAACTACACGCAAACCATGACTGTTAATCTGTTGCTTGAGAACATGTTAAAGACCTTTAGGACGCACGTCAGAGGGTTCGACACAGAGACCGTGCTTATAGGGGAGCCTATTACCATAGAGTTGCCAGTTACCGGCAACATATCAATTCCCGGCATCAATAAAGTGTTCATTAATGTTACATCAGTAACGCTGAAGTTCGACACCATCGGCACATTCACGATAGAGGCTAATGTATCTTTGATAGATATGTGGAGACTGGGTCTCTCAAGAAAAACAATAAACGTGAAATATGGAGCATTTTCGGTAGAGCCCATCGATGTTGATTCAAGAGCCGTTGACTACGAAAATCTAGTGTTCCAACTCATAAACAAAACTAGCGGAGCTGTTGTGAGAGAGATAAGTGGTAACAAGCTCTTTGTGCTCGATGAGCTATGGGCAGGAAACTACTCGCTTAGAATTAAATTCAAGGACATTATCGTTGGTGCAGGGGATTTCGAGCTCAACATAACTACTGATGGCTCAACAATTACGTTGCCGGTGCCTATGAAGAAGCTTCCTGAAGATTACAGAGGGTTAAACAGAACCATAGCTCTAGAATATGGTAAGCAGCTACTGTCCATTACAAACATTAGCACTAAGTATCCATATAGCAGAATGAGTGTGCTTCTAAACGGCACAGGGGCATTTACTCTATACGTCAACTATAAGGGTGACCTACCAACCAAGGTCAAGGTTGAAGGGAACGTTACAAATCTCAAATACCACTGGGATGGTAACTACCTAGTCATAACCGGTACATTAGGAAGTGTTGGCGAGATAAACATAACGGATCTCTACAAGATTAGGCTTGAGTTCTACGATAGGCTTGGGAACTTGATGCCCTCGTGGATGTGCGTTCACATTAATGCGGGCAGGTACTCGTATAAGGGGGCCATTGTCGAGGACTACTTCTACCCGGAGGACTACTTGATTGAGCTGCCGCTCGCCATTAACGGCTTTGAGTTCTACGGGTTCTTCGATGGCTACAACGAGACTGCTAGGACCGTGACCATTAATCACA
>Ga0190314_1000053_pt1 | contig 49528 bp, 42 predicted proteins | sample 4870071112_MG_FD_165055 | JGI IMG/M metagenome (GOLD analysis project Ga0190314, IMG submission 165055) | Hydrothermal vent sediment bacterial communities from Southern Trench, Guaymas Basin, Mexico - 4870-07-11-12_MG | ecosystem: Environmental > Aquatic > Marine > Hydrothermal vents > Sediment ...
AGTTAGAAAAGAAACATCGAAAGCTTGTCAATATTATGATAAAAGCGAGTTAAAATATTCTCGGAAATGTATTTTCCGATTTAATTATTAATCTCTTTCGGAGCTGTATTGGAACAGTAGGATAATATATTATTTCAAAAAAGTCACATGTTTTTTATTTCAACTCAACATGCCGTATTTTAAGATACTCAAGTGATAGGGTGAAAAATAAAGATAACACACGTTCTTCAGGGAGTATGAAAATGAAAGTTAAAAAATGGATAATTTCCTTGACCTTATCATTCTTTGTCCTGGCTACAGGATCGATAGTTTCTCTGTGGGAGAGCCATCTTTCATCGATTGCAAGAATTCTTGTGTTCTCAGAGGAAGTATTAATGGTCGTTTTCATCCTTCTCCTCTGCCAAGCAGACTTTCCTATCATAGGGTTAGGGTTTTCTCTAATCGGAATAGGCACCGCCCTTCGATTGTTATCTCATCCTATATCTTTTTTGGGTAGCGTTCTTGTTCTAGCAGGTTTAGTTGTAGTTATCCTGTATGCCAAAAGCCTTTTAAACAAGCTTAAAGAACGTGCTTATCTCGATCATCTGACAAAACTTTACACCAGAACGTTCTTTTTCGAGGAATGGTTGCCGAAAGAGATAAACAGACAGGAAAGGGAAGAAAACGGAAGAATAGCGTTCATATTCATAGATCTCGATAATCTGAAAGGGATAAACGACAGATTTTCCCATCAAACAGGAGATGAAGCTTTAAAGATATTGGCAAAGGCTATAAAGGAGAATATCAGGCTCACGGATGCCGCTGTCAGATACGGAGGAGATGAGTTTCTAATAGCTCTTCCGGGTGAAAGTATCGACACGGCGAAAAAGGTCATAAGAAGAATCAGAAATTCTGTGAGAAAGAAGAAGTTCAAGGCCAGTATATCGATAACAGCTGGTATAGCTGAATGGAAAGTTGGTGAAGACGTCGTAAAAGCCATAAAAGAGGCTGACAGAAAGATGTACGAATTCAAAAGGAAGAAAAAATGCTAGGATCTTTGGAAAGGGTGTCAGGATGTCATGCCTTGCCGACTTTTATTTTTCCTGATTAATCCTGCCATTTTGAAATTTTTTACAAATAATCCCAATAATTTTTAATTATAAGTGATAAATATTGAATAATCACCTTGACTTTTTTGATATATTTGAAGTACAATTTTTCATGAGGTGATCAGATGGGGTGGAAGAAGAATCTTGCATTGATCGCTCTAGGAAGGCTCGTATCGATACTTGGAAGTTCAATCCAGGCTGTTGCTATCCCTTTGCTTGTTCTGGATCTTACACACTCTGGTTCCATCATGGCCAAAATGGCGTTGTTCTACATGATACCTCGTATCATCATAATGCCTTTTGCTGGCCTCATTGGTGATAGGGTTAACAGAAAGCATCTCATGGTATGGATGGATTATTTAAGGGGGATTCTCGTGATTATCCTCGCTTACATCGCGTACAAGGATCTTCTAAGTATTAGAATACTTTACCTCTCACAGGTCTTTATGGCCATCATGGACAATCTTTTCATGATACCAACAGGAGCCATGATACCAGATATCGTACCGAAAGAACAACTCACAAGGGCGAATTCCATAATGGGAATGATAAATTTCATACCACAGCTTATAGGACCCGCTGCGGGTGGAGTGTTGTATGGTTTTTATGGAATAAAGATTATTTTCTTGATTAACGGTTTATCCTTTCTAATTTCAGGGTTCAGTGAGATGTTCATAGAGTATCATCAAAGTGCATTGAAAGGTGCTTTAACTTTGAAGAAAGTCGTTTCGGAAATAAAAGAAGGGCTCATGTTCGTCTGGTCCCATAGTATACTGCGTATGATAGTTCTGGGAGCGATGACAATAAATGTTTTTTTATCACCAATGTTTCAGGTTCTGTATCCTTACACTCTTAGAGAAGTTGTAAAATTCTCTCCCCAACAATTTGGATACCTCGAATCAATTTTCATAGTTGGTGCTCTCATGGGAAATGCCCTGCTGGCCACCTTCTTCGCAAAGAGAAACGTATCAAAGATCATGAAAGGATCCTTGGTTTTCGTTCTATTTTTGGTCCCCATATTCGGTGTGTTAACTCTTCCGGGGACCCTTAGCAGATTTAACACTTGGGAAATGTTCATGTTCTTCTCGGTACTTCTGGTTCTCATGGGGTTTCTAGTTCAGTTTGTGGACGTTCCAATAGAGGTTATCTTCCAAAGGGAAACACCAACTGAGATTAGAGGAAGAGCTTTTTCCATACTGATGCTGATGGCACAGGGTACCATGCCAATAGGTATAGCTATGTATGGAGCTCTTCTTGACATGATGGCGATACATAAGATATATTTCCTGGGGGGAGGAATCCTCACAGTTATCGGAATACTTCTCATAGCATTCTTTCCTGATATTCCTGCACCAGAAGAAGAATCATCTTCCCAGTGAAAACACTCTCCTCACAAGCTTCATAGCGTTTTCAGGACATACTTCATGACAGACATAACATCTTATACATCTCTCATAATTTATTTTTTGAGCTTTAACATCTATGGCTTCGGCTGGGCATTTTTCCTCGCATATACCACATTTAACACACTTTTTCTTGTCAAAATGAGGAACTCTGGTTATGAGAGGCTCTATTATCTTACCAGCTCTGCTCAGAAAGGATCTCGTAGTTGGAAGTTTAATGGTACTTTTGAAATCATCTCCAGCGATCTCGTAATCTGGAATCAAACCTCTCTTTCTCGCTTCTTTCAGAACGAACACGTCATCAGGACTCACGCCAAGGGATCTCACAATCGCATCGTCCAGTGCGAAAGCATTTCTTGAAATGGCTAAAACTCCGAAGAACCTTTTCTCACCATTTGAGGGGCCGTTTCCTTCCATTCCCCACACACCGTCGAGAACTGTTAGAATCGGTGAAACCACTTTATGGACATCTATCAAAAGTTTTGCAAAATTCTCATCGGTTCCCGCCCTCAAATGCCATGATGATTTCTCGATACCCACGATACAACCGAAGGTGTTCTTCACACCGAGCGTCATTACCATTTGAGAATGTGTTTTGAGTTTTGGTAGATTCACAACTCCATCCACTTCGAAAACAACTTTGGCTATTTTTATATTTCTGAAGATTTCTCCATTAACGATCACGTAATCCTCGAAAGGCACTAACTCCACACCGAGTTCATCACACACATCTTTTATGCCCGAAACTCTTGCTACCCTCTCTAGATTACCAACAGCTGGACTATCACCAACGACAGGTTTCACACCTGAAGCCAATAGAAATTCCAGAATGGCTTTAACAACGAGAGGATGTGTGGTCACATGCTCATCAGGTTTCTTAGGAGAAAGAAGGTTGGGTTTTACAAGAACCTTCTTCAGAGACGTGAAGAGATGGGAGTAACCCTTTAAAGCTTTTAAAAGCTTGTGATAGGCTTCTTCATAACTCTGAGCTCTCAGGATTTCGACCTTTTCCAGATTACTTCCTCCCCATCCTTTATAACAGATATCCTATCGGGTACTTTGAGATTTTCCTTTTTTAGTATCTCCAGTATAAAATCTTTAGGCAGAGAGGTTTCTACCCATATTTCCGAGATATCTATTTCCCTTAAATCCCTTTCCGCTATCTTAATCAATGCCTTTTCTACTGCTTTTACGAATCTTTCCATATCAAAAATCAAGAGGGGAGTGCCCCCTCAGAAGCTCACATCTATCCTAACACCCACAGGAACAGACGTCATGCTTTTTCCTTCACCGTAATTTCTCATTTCAACAGAAGCTCCAAGCCCTATCCTCATACCTTCATATTTTCTTGAGTAAAACGCTCCCGCTCCAAAAACGTATCCCAAGCTCTTGAAATCGAGCTCAGGGATGGAAGCCCCTCCAAATACTCTCATTACAACCTTGGAATTATCATCAATCCCGATGCTGTATTTACCGACTGCAAATATGTCCAGGGTGAAAGCGTTCTGAGAAGCATTTATGAGTTCAGTTGCTGCACTGTTCAAGAAATATGCAAATCCAACACCCACACCTGCATCGAACTGGTTCGAAATACCGTATGTTAGATCCAGAGCAACATCAATGTAGGAAGCACTGGCTGCATCGACAGGTGTTGATGTTATGGTGAAGGCATAACCACCGAAAACACTGAGGTTAATTTCAGCCAGGGCAAAGGCCGCAACCATCACAAAAGCTATCACCAGGAGTTTTTTCATGTTTTCCCCTCCTCAAGTATTTTTTTGTCATCTTGGATTATACCATTTCTTCACACATCATACGAAATGTTCTTTAATTTTTGAAAAAACATCGTGGTAGAATAACTTCGAATCTGCGATTTGGTGGTGATATCATGAAATTCACCGTGAAAATAGATGTGAAAAAATTCATAGAAAGCGGCAACCTCAGAACCCTTAAAACCATTCTGGAAGATCAGGAACCTGCCACCATCCTTGAAATGATAGAAGATCTTCCACCTGAAGAAAAAGTGATAGTCTTCAGATTACTTCCAAAAGAATTGGCAGCCTATGTTTTCAGCGAATTGGAACCAGATGAGCAAACGAAGCTTCTTTCTCTCTTCAAAGAGGATCGGATAAGAGACATATTGAGCAGTATGGATCCAGATGACAGGGCAGAACTCTTCGATGAAATGCCGGCTAACGTCGTCAAAAGACTGATATCCTACCTTGCTCCTGAGGATAGAGAGATAACCATGGAGCTACTAAATTATCCACCTAATTCTGCTGGTAGACTCATGACACCAGAATACGTTGACTTGGAAGAAAACATGTCAGTTGATGAGGCTTTGAGGCATGTGAGAGAAACTGGGAAAAACAAAGAAACCATCTACACGTTGTTCGTCATAGACAGAACGAGAAAACTTTTAGGAACCGTGGAGCTTAAGAATCTGATTTTTGCAGATCCCGAAGTTAAGGTCAGGGATATCATGAAACCAGATCCCATGTTCGTTTACACCACAGCCGATCAAGAGGAAGTTGCGATGATTATGAAGAAGTACGACCTTCTGGTTATACCAGTTGTGGACAGTGAAGAAAGACTCGTCGGCATCATCACAATAGATGACATAGTGGATGTTATCGAAGAAGAGGCAACAGAGGACATATACAAAATGGCTTCTATGGAGATGATACAAACTTCCTATTTTCATACTTCCCCTTGGGATCTTTTCAGGAAAAGAGTGATATGGCTCATACTTCTATTGCTTCTTGAGAGTATAAACGGGAACATTATAAAAGGTTTTGAGGAAGTTCTAAAAGGAATGGTAGTTGTGGCGGCCTTCATACCAACGATGATTGATACCGGTGGTAATACGGGTTCTCAGATATCGGCTCTCATAATAAGAGGATTTGCCCTTGGAGAGTTGAAGCTCAAGGATTGGTGGAAGGTTCTTTTAAGAGAAGCTGGCATGGGACTCATGATGGGAGGAGTACTTGCTGCTGTTCTATTTCTGAGAGCTTTCATAATATCTCATGATCTAACGGTGAATCTTGCTGTTTCCATTGCCCTTTTGACAGTGGTTGTGTATTCCAACATCTTAGGTGCTGCACTCCCTTTCCTTGCTCGTTTCCTGAAAATAGATCCCGCCATGATGGCTGGGCCACTTCTTACAACGGTCATAGACGTTACAGGAATAGGTATGTACTTTCTCATAGTTAAGATGATCGTTGGCTAGAAGTAGCAGAGGCTCATTCCTCCATCTACGGTTACCGTCTGCCCTGTAATGTAAGAAGCTTTTTCAGAAGCTAAAAACACAACAACAGATGCTATCTCTTCAGGATCTGCCATCCTTTTCATGGGAAAACTCTTATTTTTCTCTCTTAAAACCTCTTCAAAGCTTTTTCCTGTCCTTTTTGCCTCATCTTCCAACAGTTCTTTCACCCTTTCTGTCATGGTGTAGCCAGGTGCCACACAATTGACGGTTATGTTGTAAGGGGCAAGATCCAGAGACAACGTCTTCATGAAACCCGTTATACCCAGTCTTATGGAATTCGAAAGGATTAAATTTCTAATAGGTTGTTTTACAGTGACAGATGTGAGAGCAATGATCCTTCCCCACTTTTTCTTCTTCATCTCGTCTATAAAAGTTTTTATAAGCCTTATCGCACTCATCAGGTTAACCTTGAAAACGTGCTCCCAGTCGCCCTCATCGACATCGAAAAATCCTCCAGGTTTTGGTCCTCCAGCGTTTAAGAAGAGTATATCGATCGTTCCAAACTCTTTTAACGTTTCTTCCTTTAATTTCTCTATATCCTCCTTCTTTCCCAAATCCACTTCAACTTTGTGAAGCTCACCTCCCACTCTCTTGAGTTCCTCTTCTGCTTTTAGCAGGTTTTCCTTGTTTCTTGAGCATATGACGACTTTTGCCCCTTCTTCTAAAAAAGCTTTGGCGACAGCCTTTCCGATCCCTTTACTTGAAGCGGTAACAACAGCTACTCTCCCTCTTATTCCAAGATCCATCAATCATCCCTCCCGTTTTCCCACGTTACTTCCCATCTTTCCACGAGTTCTTCTGGTATTCTAGCCACGAAATCTTCGTCTCCACCCCTTCGCATGATGAATCTGTTGCCTCTGAAGGGGTAAGGGCTTCCGCTTATCTGATGGGATATGTACAGAAAGTCTTTTGCTCTTGTTATGGCAACATAAAAGATCCTTTCCTCTTCATCAAGATTTCCCTCCATGATGGCCATACCATTTGGGAAGTCCCCAGGATTTACAGAGATCACGAAAACAACTTTCCACTCCAACCCTTTGGCTTGATGAACAGTTGTGAGAGTAATCTTTTCGTCTCTCTCTTCTACCATTCTCTGAATATCCACGGTCTCACTTATGCTCAAATCCGTCAAGAATTTCTCTATGCTCTCGTATCTTTCTGCAATATCCATCAGCCTTTCCACATCCATTCTTCGTTCTCTGAAATCTGGATAGGTGTTTTCGAGGTACTCAGCGTAAAAATCCTCATAGATGATTTTCAATATCGAATGAGGTTTCCTTATGTCCTTTATTTTCATTACTATCTCCTTGAATTTGGATAAATCAGAAGTTCTTGTCGTTTGTATGTGGAGCATGGTTTCAAACGGTTCCAGTCCTTCATCAATGGCTGCCACAACGGAATCTGCTATTTTAGATGCGGTTCTATCTCCAACACCATAAAAGAGTTTGGAAGCTCGAATCCACGCTGGTTTATCTTTGGGGTTGTGCACTATCCTTAAAAAAGCGAGAACATCCTTGACATGGGCAGTTTCGGTAAATCTTGGACCAGAAAGGATTCTGTAGGGTACACCAAGTCTTGAAAGCTCCATCTGTATTTCGAAAGAGTGCGAGTGACTCCTGTAGAGAACCGCTATATCACCTGGCTTGACACCATTTTCTATATGATCCATTATTCTTTGAACCACGAAATGCGCTTCTTCGTATCTATCCCATGTTTCCACAACAACGGGTTTGAAACCATTCCTTCTGACAGCTCGAAGTTCTTTAGGGACGGATCTTCTCGGAAGCATGTGATTTATGAAATCAACGAGTTTTTCTGTACTTCTGTAATTAGTCTGTATTCTGAAAACCATGGTCCCTGGTATTTTCATGAAATCCTCCACGTTCTCGTATCGTGCTCCTCTAAACGAGTATATGCTTTGCGCATCATCACCTACTACCATTACGTTTCCTCCTTCAGAAGCCAGGATCTCTATCAGCTTGTATTGAACGTAGTTCGTATCCTGAAATTCATCCACCAAAATCCATTTAAATCTCCTCGCTTCCCTCATGCGAATCCCGTCGTTCTCCTCAAAGAGCTTCAAAGCGTAGATCAAAAGATCATCGTAATCCAAAAGATTCTGATTCAGCTTTTCTTTGGAGTACTCTTCATATATCTCCAATATCTGAGGCTCAAGTTCAAGAAATTTTGGATTGTGAGTGATGATACTCTCTTTCAGGGTTTTCAAAGTGTTTTTCATGTAGGAAAATATGGACATGAGAACTGATGGCTGTGGAAAATATTTCCGAAGCTCTCTTCCCATCTTCTCAAGGATCTTGCTTCTTGCGTGTCTCACGAGGCTTTCAGAATCTTCCCTGTCAATTATCGTGTAGTTCCTATCGAGTCCAACAAGAGGAGCGTACTTTCTCAAAAACACGTTACACACGTGATGAAACGTTCCAGCGAGCATGTCAGAAAGATCTTTCCCCGTTACCGTTTTCGCCCTTTCTATCATCTCCTTCGAAGCAGCTCGTGTGAAGGTAACAAGGAGTATCTCCGAAGGTTTCACTCCCTGGTGGATCAAATGAGCTATCTTGTACGTTATGACACGAGTTTTCCCTGAACCCGGTCCTGCCACCACAATACTCCTTCCTCGTGCGTTCAAAACAGCATTCAACTGTTCCGCATCTAACGACTTGTATATGTTCTCGGGTATTCCCTGCGGTTTTATCACATATTTCTTCACAACGTTCACCATCCTTACAACGAGTTCTGCTCACCAAAGAGTTAGCTTCGCCGGGAATATATGGGCTATAAAAGTTCCGATGAGGAATCCAACGAAAGCTTCAAGCCAGTTATGACCTAACGACTTCTTAACAGCGGGTCTGAGTTTAACAGAATCCATCATTATTATGATCAGAAAGATAGCAGATAAGGCTGTCACAGGAGAAGAAAATCCTAGACACCTTGCGATCGACCATGTGAGCCCTGTAACGGTGGCTGTGTGACCGCTGGGCATACCACCGTAACTGAAGAAGTATTTAAGATCCCTTTTTATAATCACCTTCATAGTCTGAGCTGTCAGAAAGGAGACCACTCCTACAATAAAGGGTGTGTTCCTGAGAAGATCCAGAATGTCAAGAATGGAATAAGAAGTGGACAACATCCCCCTCCTTTATCAGATAATCTTTCCCATGTATCTCTAAAACACCCAATTCTCTTGCCTTTTTCATGGAACCGATTTTTTTCAGTTCAGAAAACTGTATCACTTCCGCTTTTATGAAACCCTTTTGTATATCACTGTGTATGATACCTGCTGCTTCGTAGGCGGTGATGCCATCCTCCACGACCCAGCTTCTGGCTTCTTTCTCCGTTGCCGTCAGAAATCTTATCAAATTCAATCCTTTTAGAACGCTTTCAAAGAAAATCTTCCTAAAATCTTCCTCGATACCGTACACCTTCCTGAATTCCTCCGCTTCTTCTTTCGGCATACCAAGAAGATCGTACTCCACTCCCGCGTTGACCTTCAGAAGTATGTTCCCCTCTCTCTTTGCCCTCTCTTCTAACGGCTTCCAGAGATTCTCTTTACACCTCTCATCAACGTTTAGAACGTACACCACTGGTTTATCGGTCAGTAAAAAAAGGGATCTTATAATTTCTTCTTCGAAATCGTTTCTTCTTTCAAAGGTTCTAGCCTTGTTTCCCTCCGAAAGATGTTTCTTCAAACGTGCCAGAGTTTCCATTTCTTCCCTTGCCTTCTCATCCCCCGCCCTTGCCACCTTTTCCCTCTTTTCCATCCTCTTCTCGATCGTCTCAAGGTCCTTCATAATCAGTTCGATATCGACTATTTCGGCATCTCTTACAGGATCTATACTTCCCATGGGATGAGAGACAGTTTCTTTGAAGAAACACCTCACGACATGAACTATGAGGTCGACTTTACTTATGTTATCGAGAAACCTGTTACCAAGACCCTCTCCTTTGCTAGCACCTTTCACAAGGCCTGCTATGTCCACCACCTCTATGAATGGATGCACAACCTTTTTCGATCCTTCCATTCCAGCAAGTTCCACAACTCTTTCATCTTCCACCACCAAGAAACCTGTATTTGGATCGACCGTGCAGAAAGGATAACTCTCCATCGGCACACTTTGTCCTGTCAATATGTTGAAAATCGTTGATTTTCCAGCGTTTGGCATACCAACTATTCCCACATTTTTCAATCATCACACCCCCAAAGTTGATTTTAACAGTTTAGAATATTCTATGAGGAGGATGAAGGATGGTGAGTTTGATATTAAGATTCAAGAAAAAAGGTATGCTGAGATTTTTATCGAATCTTGAAACCATCAAAGCCATTGAGAGAACCCTGAGAAGAGCAAGATTACCCATGGTTTTCTCCAAGGGTTTCCATCCAATGCCGAAGTTCACATTTCTCGATGCCATGCCAACAGGTGTTGTGAACCTTTCACTCTATCTCAAAGTGATTCTGGAAAGAAAGATCGATGATGTTGAAGAGAGAATAAATGAAGTAGCACTCAACGATCTAAGAGTTCATGGGCATTGGTATATCGACATAGATATAAACGAATCGGTCAAATATTACCGTTTCAGAATCATTGTACCAGAAGATCTAGATTTTGAAAATCTGTTTGTTGAGAAAAAGGGAAGGAGAATAAAGGTCAAGGATCGTATGGAGGATGTAAGGAAAGTGAAATTGAAGGATTTCCATATGTTAGAATATGTTCAGAAGAGAGACAAGTTTTTGAACCCATGGTTGTTCTTAAAAAATTTTGAAAGAACCCTCGTAATTCCCATATGTGTGGAGGCTCTCACTGCGAAAAAGGAGGCGTTCTCTTCTTTTCTCAATAGGAGGGTTAAAAATGTCGAAAACGATCTTACTGGTTGACGATTCCGATGTTCTGAGGAAGATAACATCCTTCAACTTGAAAAAACAGGGATATAAAGTGGTTGAAGCGAAAGATGGAATGGAAGCGCTGGAGAAATTGGAGGAGTTGAAACCCGATTTGATGATACTGGACATCATGATGCCACGTTTGGATGGATTTAACGTTTTGAAAAGAATGCAGGAAAACGATGAATGGAAGGATATTCCTGTTATAGTTTTAACTGCAAAGGGTGGAGAAGAGGATGAAAAGCTTGCCTTGTCTTTAGGAGCTAAAAGAGTCATGACGAAACCCTTCAGTCCAATACAGCTTCTTGAAGAAGTGAGGAAGGAGATAGGAGATGCATGATGTGCTGAGTAAAATTTACAAGAAGCTGTGTGAGATTCTAGCTGTGGAGTGTGATGAGGATATATCGGAAGAGAAGCTTTTGAAGCTTCTGGAGACCTTGGAAAAAGAAATAGTGGATTACAAGAATCAGCTGGAAGAGTATTCCATGACGCTGGATGCTCATCTGGAAGAGTTATCCAAAGCTTATGAGGAATTATCAACTGTTTTTGAGGTCTCGAACATATTGAGTGTTTTTGAGTATCCACCGAAATTAAGAGAACAACTTTCCAAGGCTTTTAAAATTGTCAAAAACGCTATAAATTACGATTCACTCATAGTGAAGATAAGAACACCCCTGGAAAAGATTCTTCTCAAAGTGCCGGGCAGTTTGAGTGGAGAAGAGTTAGAGAGAATAGAGAAGATGATAGATTCCATGAAGTTGAAAAAAACTGTCATCTTCGAGCCCGGAAAATCCGAAATGGTTGAAAACCTTCTTATAGTTCCCGTGATAGGTTCTGAAAAGTGGGGATACATTGGCTTCGTTGAGAAAAGTGTCAAAGGTATATTCACAGCTGCTGATAAAAAGATAGCGGAAACTGTTGCAAGGCAAATAGCTGCGGCTGTCGATAGAATCAATTTTGTCAACAAGGAAATAGAAAGGCAGAGATTCCTCCAGCAACTTGAGATCGCAAGAAAGATTCAGGAAAGCTTGTTCCCCAGAGTCATGCCGGAGATTAAGGGTATAGAGATATCCGCAGTCAGTTACCCTGCAATTCATGTGGGGGGAGATTACTACGATGTTTTGGAGATGGGTGGTAAGATATATGCGGTCGTTGCGGATGTCTCTGGGAAGGGAATTCCAGCGGCCCTCCTTATGAGCACCGTCAGAAGCACTCTCAGAACTTTGCTGGAGAGTGTGGAAAGTCTTTCAGAACTTGTTTCAAAGCTCAACAAAAGGATAACCGAAGATTTTGAAGAGGATAGATTCGTGACGATGGCGTTCTTTTCTCTTGATAGAAATGGAGAACTTCGCGTCGTAAATGCTGGTCACGACCCTGTCTACATAGTTAAAGATGATAGAATGGAAACCGTTGGATCTTCTGGCGTTCCTCTTGGGATACTGCCAGATTGGGATTACGATGAAAAGATTCTCGAACTGGATCCAGGAACGTTCGTTGTAGCATATACAGACGGTGTTATCGAAGCTAGGAATGTTGAGGGAGAGGAGTACGGTTTTGAAAGACTGGAGCAGATTCTGAAAGAATTCGAAGGGAGTGCGGAAGAGCTAACAGCTAGGATAAAGGATAGTGTCTTCAGCTTCTCATCAGGAGCGACTCAACACGATGATACAACTATAATGGTGATAAAATATGAGGGACAATAGGATTTAAATGTGGAGGTGAGTTTTGTGTCTGGTCACAACAAGTGGGCAAATATAAAGCACAGGAAGATGGCACAGGATGCGAAAAGATCCAAAATATTCACCAAGCTGATAAGAGAGATTATCGTGGCTGCAAGAGAAGGGGGAGGAGATCCAAATGCCAATCCCAGATTGAGAGCCGCTATAGAAAGGGCACGAGAAGCTAACATGCCAAAAGAAAACATCGAGAAAGCCATAAAGAGAGGGACGGGAGAATTGGAGGGTGTCAACTACCAGGAGGTCGTTTACGAAGCTTACGCTCCAGGTGGCGTGGCTCTCTACATAAGAGCTCTCACAGATAATAAGAACAGAACCGCTCAAGAAATAAGGCATGTTCTGGGAAGACATGGTGGGAATCTGGCGGAGAGTGGCTCGGTCAGTTGGATCTTTGAAAGGAAAGGAATAATAAACATTCAAAGAGATCGTGTTCAAGACCTCGAAGAGCTGATGATGATAGCCATAGATGCCGGAGCAGAGGATATAAAAGATGAAGATGATCCAGTGCAGATAATAACGGCTCCAGAAGATCTCACAAAAGTAAAAGAGGCTCTCCAAAACGCTGGCTATGATGTTGAAGCCAGTGTATCCTTTATCCCCAAAAACACGGTGAAGGTAACTGGAAAAGATGCTGAAAAGGTGTTAACACTCCTAAACGCTTTGGAAGAGATGGATGATGTTCAGGAAGTTGTTTCTAACTTCGAAATGGATGATAAGGAAATGGAGGAGATAATGTCAAAACTAGAGGGTTGATAGTAGCTTTATGCACCCTTTTCTTGGGGACAATCCTCGCCGATGTTCTAGAACTTTCTTATTCATTCGGTACACTGAATGGTATGGGATTCTCACTCGTTCCAGAACTGAAGTTCTGGAGGGTGAATGTTTGGTTTAAACTGGATTTCATCTTTGAATACCAGAAAGAGCATCTCAGGATCAAAGTACCTCAAACTTATTACGATATACCGTATCATTTCGATATGAATCTTGGGAGGGGAGGCGTCGAACTTTCAAACGCGCATTTTTCTCTTCCTTTTTCCACAACACTGAATGAAACAGAAAACGGCTGGAACTTCTGGACAGAATCCTTTGGAATGTTTGTGGGGCATGAGAAAAGATACCTGTATCTGAAGAGGCCTCTCATCGTCGTTGTGGGTGATGATGGATCTGGAGAAATAGGCATGCCTATAAAGATAGGCGATTTTGGGGTCATACCCTTCTACGCAGGAAAAGGTTATGGAGTATGGTTCACATACAAAAACTCAGGAATCTCCTTCACCGGTGAATCCATAGCCGCTAGGTTATCTCTGAAGAAATTGCTTTTAAAAACCATCTATGACCTCAAAGACAAAGATCTCAAAATTGGGCTCGGTTTCTATCATGAGGGGAATTGGCTCGTTCTGAGCGAAAATTCCCTGGAATTCAGATACAAAATGGAGGGATGCGATGTTTCGGGAGAGTTTTCGAAGGAAGGATGGAGAATCCAATTCTCAATCCCAGTTTGGTGAGTGGAAGGAGCTACCTGTGGAGGAATTTGAATGGTTTGTGAAGGAGTTGAAGAAAAAGTACGGTATGGACCTTACAGGCTATAAACCCCACAGGGTCAAAAGGAGGATAGAGATACTCATAAAAAAATATGGGTTGCATTCCTACAGAGATTACATGAGGCTTCTTGAAACCAGCGATAAGGTGATGAACGAATTCCAAGATAAACTGACCATAAACGTTACAGAATTTTTCAGAAATCCTGAGAAATGGTGGCAGTTGAGAGATAGAATCCTGCCGGAACTTTTGAAGACGAGTGGAAGGAATTTCAAAGCGTGGAGTGCGGGATGCTCATCGGGGGAAGAGCCCTATTCTCTTGCGATACTCCTTGAGGAACTGAAAGCTCCTCCCAACGTCAGAATTCTAGCAACTGATATAGACAACAACATGCTGGCTCAAGCCATAAGGGGTGTGTACGAAGAAAGATCCATGGTCAACACTCCAAAAGAGTATATTGAGAAGTACTTCGAAATCAGGGATGGTAAGTATTACGTCAAACCCACTGTTAAGATAAGAGTGAACTTCAAAAAACACAATCTCCTTCAGGATCCATTTGAAAAGGATCTCGATCTCATAGTATGTCGGAACGTTGTCATATATTTTGAAATGGATGCAAAAAGAGAGCTCTACAGGAAATTCTCCGAATCTTTGAAGAAAAATGGTGTCCTTTTCGTTGGAAGTACAGAAAGAATTTTCAACCACAGAGAAATAGGTCTCGAACCGATCATGCCTTTTTTCTATAGAAAGGTGAGCTGATATGGGTTTTGCCATCGCATTGGTTTTGATCCTGGATCAACTCACAAAAAGGCTCGCGATGGAACAGACAAGATTTTTTACCATTTTTCCGGGGTTGAAGTTCATAAGAGTGACTAACAGGGGTATAGCCTTTGGACTCTTTTCCGAGATTTCAGATGTTCTTGTTTGGGTGATACTCGGTGCTGTCCTTTTCATATCTACAACACCTTTCTTTATTAAATACAGAGAAAGCGAGAAATTCGCACTCGGTCTGATAATAGGAGGGGCACTTGGAAACCTTCTTGATCGATTGAGATTGGGGTATGTTGTGGATTTCCTTCAACTTGAGTTTTATCCAGCGATATTCAACGTCGCCGACGTTTTTATAATCATCGGGGGAGCTCTTCTCATCCTCTTCTCCCTTCGGAGGGAAAAAGGTGAGAGACTACGAGGTTACGCCAAGGGAGGTAGGCTGGAGACTGGATATATTCGTTCTGGAGAAAGCACCAGATTGGGTATCAAGATCTATGGTCCAGAAAGCCATAAAAGAAGGAAAGATCCTGGTGAATGGAGAAAAGAAGAAACCAAGTTACAAGGTGAAAAAAGGGGAGAAGATACAAATAGATCTTCCAGAAAAACCATCTCCGGTGACAGTGAAACCTGAAAAAATCGAGATAGAGGTTCTATACGAAGACAAAGATATAATAGTTGTCAACAAACCCCCAGGTATGATCGTCCACCCTATTCCATCCCATGCTTCCGGGACTCTTGTAAATGCTTTGCTTTACATATGTAAAGATCTTCAAGGGATAAAAGGAGATCTACGGCCAGGCATCGTTCACAGACTCGACAAAGACACATCAGGAGTTATAGTCGTGGCGAAGAACGATCTTGCCCACACATCCCTTTCAAAACAGTTTAAAGATAGGGTGGTTGAGAAAACGTATCTTGCCATAGTCAGAGGCTCTTTAGAAGATGATGAAGGGGTCGTGAATTTACCCCTAGCTCGGCATCCTGTGAACAGGGTCAAGATGACGGTTCTAACAGGTGGAAGAGAAGCAATTACTTTCTATAAAGTTCTGAGAAGATACAGAGATATCGCAACATTTCTTTCAGTCAATCCCAAAACTGGAAGGACCCATCAAATAAGAGTTCACATGAAACACATTGGACATCCAATTCTGGGTGATAGGGTTTATGGAAAACACAAACAGGATGAGGTGCTAGGGGTAAAGCGTCAAATGTTACACGCTCTGGCTCTTTCTTTTTACCACCCTCGAAAAGGTGGAAAGATGAGATTCATCGCTCCAATTCCCGAAGATTTCAAGAAAGTTCTAAAAAAACTTCATGATCTTTCGGAGGCGAAGAGATGATACCCTGGATAATTTCTCCATATTCCTTCGATGGATCCGTCGTGAGATTCGAGAAACTGGTAGAGCGCATGAGGGAGTTGAATCTCAAATCCGTTCTTCTTGCAGATAGAAACTTCCACGCTGCCGTTAAATTCAACAAGATCTTGAAAGGAAAGGGATTGATTCCTGTCCATGGCTTGTGGATCGAAGATAAAGTATATGTAGCGCGGTCAAGGAAAGGTTTTGAAAGCCTTGTGAGATTCTACAATCGATGGGATAACAAGCTGGAGGATGTGGTTATCTTAGAGAGAAGGCAATTGAAACCTATAAGATACCTCACACCCGATGAGAAGATCGGTTACAAATTCATGTGTATTCTCTTTGGAAATAGCGCGGATGAATCACAGATCATGGAAGGACATTTCGATGAAATATGTGATGTGGTGGGTGCGGATGCTTACGATCTTGCGGTGAAGCAGACTTTACCCGATCCAACACCGGATTGGAAGGAACGTTTGGAAGGTAAGGCAAAAGATCTTGGAGAGGTTTATCTTGATCGCTTGAAGCAAGAATTATCTTTAATTGAGAAAAAAGGTTTCGAGAGGTACTTTTGGATCGTCAAAGAAATCGTTGAAACAGCAAGAAGAATGAGAATAGATGTTGGCCCTGGAAGAGGAAGCGCTGTGGGATCCCTGGTGGCGTATCTCATGGGAATAACCTCCATCGATCCCCTGAAATACGATCTCCTCTTCGAGAGATTTCTGAATGAAGGAAGGAAAGAAGCTCCCGATATAGATATAGATATCGAAGACAGATTCAGAAAAGATCTCATTCAAAAATTGTCGGAGCGATTCTTTGTCGCTCATGTATCAACATTCGGAAACCTCATGGAAAGATCCCTGAGAAGGGAAATAGAAAGGTTGATGAAGGATGAACCCACATGGAAGAAGAAAAAGGTCTTCAAAACAGTAGAAGGACTTCCCCATCACAGAAGCGTCCATGCTGCTGGAATAGTACTATCAACAAATAGAATGTTACTCCCTCTGGTTCCGGATGAGGGTTTCCCCATTATAGAGTACGATATGGATTCTCTATCATCCATAGGTGTCGTCAAGATCGATATTTTAGGGCTCAGAACTCTATCTTTTCTCCGAGATATCAGAGAAGAAGCAGGGGTTGAAAAGATCCCTGACAACGATGAGAGAACCTACAGACTCATCTCTGAAGGAAGAACTGGTGGCATATTCCAACTTGAAAGCTTCGAAGCTAGGAAACTCTGCAGAAAAATAAGGCCAAGGAATATGGAAGATTTATCCTTGGTCTTGGCTTTGAACAGGCCAGGTCCTTTGAAATCCAGAATAGACGATGAATACGTTAAAAGAAGGATGAGCAAAGGTTTTTCTCACAAGTATCTTCCAGAGACCTTTGGGCTTCCCATATATCAGGAACAGGTAATGAGGATTGCCATGGATCTTGCTGGTTTTTCACCATTGGAGGCAGATACCCTGAGAAAAGCCATGTCGAAGAAGGATCCAGAAGTCGCTGAGTCTTTGATGAGGAAGATGAGAGAAAACCTGGTTTCAAGAGGATTTAGGAGGGAAGAAGCGAAAGAACTTGTGAGTACGTTGTATAACTTTTCATCCTATGCGTTCAACAAGTCTCATAGTGTGGCTTATTCTCACATATCCTATTGGCTTTCATTCTTCAAAGAACACTTTCCAGAGATCTTTTTCAAGCATCTTTTGATCTACAACTCTGGAGACCCTCAGAAAGTGTTTCTGATAGTTCAAGAATTACGATGCATGGGATTTGAAGTTCTCCCACCGGATGTTAATCTCTCTGGAGAGTTCCCTTATATTTCGGAGAAAAAATTTTATCTACCTCTGACCGTCATCAAGGGAGTTGGGAGAAATCTTGCTGAGGAGATAAGGAGGAAAGCTCCTTACAAGAGCATATGGGACTTTAGAGAAAGGATAAAGGGTATACCAATGAAAGTTTTAGAGAACATGGTATCCGCTGGTGCATTCGATGAAATCCATGGTGGAAGATTTGAAGCCATGAAAGCGTTTAAGGAAAGGAAAGATGAAGTTTTCGATAAGGTTCATGAACTTTTTGGAAACAAAGTAGAAAAGAGAATTAGAAAGGAAGAAAAGTGGGAAGTGAACCTTCTTGAAATTTCCTCTCTTGGTTTCCCTTTGACTCCCTCCTCTGATACCATCGACAGTGATCTTCCAGGAATCGTGGATGTCTTTTCAAAAGGCATGGCGCTTCCTGTTGTTGTCTCCACAGTGGTTGATAAAGTTGTCTCCGATGGTGTATCGGTTTGTGAAATCGATAAAAAACTCGATAAAGGTGTCTGGATTGTCGTTTTGGATCCATCGGGAAAGGTGCTGCGGGCAAGGAAAAAGGAGAGCGTTGAAAAAATAGTCTATGAGATGGATCTTCTGGGAGATCCGGAAGAGATTCTGGAAGATGGTGGTATGCTGGAGGAAACTATCTTAAAAATAAATGGAAAAAGAATAAAAATTCACCAAGTCAGGCCTAAACTGGACACTTTTTCTCTGAAAATGATATAATCTTTACCGAAAAGTCCTCAGAAGGGGGGAAAAGCATGAAAAAACTCCTCATTGTATCCTTGATGATCTTATCAGCTATTCTGTTTTCAGCCGTTAAAAATCCCGACACCATAATCGATGCCACCATAGGAGATCCCGACACCTTCGATCCACATCACGCATACGACACAGCGAGTGGCGAAGTTATCTACAACGTCTATGAAAATCTGATCGCTTACAAAGGAGAGAGTGTCACAGAATTCGTACCAAGGCTTGCAACGAAATGGGAAATCCTCGATGGAGGGAAAGTTTACAAATTCTACATCAGGAAAGGTGTCAAATTCCATGAAGGAGGAGACCTCACACCCGAAGATGTCGAATACAGCTTCGAAAGAGGTTTGATACTTGATCCTGCCGCAGGTCCAATGTGGATGCTCTGGGAAGCTTTATTCGGTGTTGATTCTCTGGAAACGTTCGTTGAAAAAGTCGTGGGGAAGCCATACAGTGAGCTTTTTGATGAAAATGGAGAACCTCTTCCCGAGTACAAAGATGCCCTCATAAAGGTTTACACAGACTACATAGACCCCGCGATAGAGGTAGAAGGAGATGCCGTGGTTATAAAACTTGTGAGGCCGTTCGCACCCTTCATGAACATAATCGCACAGAGCGCTAACTGGGCTGCCATCCTCGACAAAGAATGGTGTATTGAGGTTGGGTGCTGGGATGGAAAAGCTGACACCTGGTGGAAATATCATGATATTAGAAAAGAAGAGTCACCACTGTATGACAGGATGAACGGAACAGGGCCATTCAAACTAGTTGAATGGGATAGAGCCCAGAGGAAGGTCATACTCGAGAGAAACGACAATTACTGGAGAGAACCTGCAAAGATAAAGAAGGTCATAATCTGGACGATCGATGAGTGGTCGACAAGAAAGGCGATGCTTGAGCAAGGCGATGCCGATATATGTGCAGTGCCTGTCCAGTATCTACCCCAGGTTGAGGGGATGGAAGGAGTAACGGTTATAAAGGATCTACCGACACTCATTGTGACAGCACTTCACTTCAACTGGAATATCAAGAAAGACAGTAAGTACATCGGATCTGGAAAACTCGATGGAAACGGAATACCTCCAGATTTCTTCAGTGACATACATGTTAGAAAAGGCTTCATCTACGCTATGGACTACCAAGGATTCATAAAGGACGTATTACATGGCCTTGGAAAACAGGTCCCAACGGATCTTCCAGAAGGACTCCTTGGGTTCAACGAGAAACTTCTTGAGGATGAAAATGCCCCGAGGTTCGATATTTTGAAAGCGACAGAAGAGTTCAAGAAAGCTTGGAACGGAGAGGTTTGGAAGAAAGGATTCAAGATGACGCTCCTGTACAACTTGGGAAACGACACACGAAGGGTCGCTGCTGAGATGTTGAAAGCCTATATAGAGATGATAAACCCGAAATTCCACATAGAAGTAAGGGGAGTCCAGTGGCCAACGTATCTTGATGCTTACAGAAGAGGGGAACTTCCAGCCTTCATAATCGGATGGCTTGCAGATTACCCAGATCCTCACAACTTCATATTCACTTATTACCATAGTGGAGGAGTTTATGCGGGAAGACAGGGTGAAAACTTCAAGAAATTCGTCTCAACACCTCATCCAGATCTTGGTGGAAAGAGCTTGGATGAGCTGATCATACAAGCTGTTGGTGAGAGCGATCCTGCAAAAAGACAGGCGCTTTATGAAGAGATTCAAAAATTCACGATGAAATACGCTCTCGGTGCGCCACTTTATCAGGGTATTGGATTCCGCGTCCAGAGATCCTGGGTCAAAGGCTGGTACTACAACATGATGAGGCCAGGAGATGATTATTACATTCTGTATAAGGAAGAGTGATATGGAAAATTGCTGGTAGCAGTGGGGCTGAGGGGAGGAAGTATTCCTCAGCCCCTTTTGTCAAATAGGTTTTAACATCTCTGGTAGTTATAAAAAGGAGGGATAGTTCATGAAAAAAGCATTTTTCTATTCAATCTTAGTTCTGCTAATATCCTTGATCACGTGGTCTTGTGGACCTATTAACGCTAACCCAAATGTTCCCAGTAATCCTTCGCCTGAAGATGGAGCAGTTGTAGAAAATATTTCAAATGTTGTGCTCTCTTGGGAGTGTAGTGACCCTAATGGGGATCCTTTAACGTTCGATATATACTTCGGAACAGATGAAACGAATTTAGAGCTTCTAGAGAGTAACTGGGCAAGTACAACTTATAACTTAACAGATGAGGTGGAATTGAATTACAGTACAACCTATTATTGGCAAATCATCGCGAAAGACAATAAAGGTGGGGTGACAGCTGGTCCTGTTTGGAGCTTTTCAACAGAATTGAAGACTGCTACTTTGATTCTTTACGTAACGGATTCAAAATCCGGTCCTGCTGTTTCTGATTCCTCTGTCAAGGTCTTTGGTAAAAATGGTGATCTCAGAGCAGAAGGACAAACCGATACGAACGGTAGAGTAGAACTCAATGTGATTCTTCACAAAGAAGAAGAAATGTTAACGATAATTCTTGAGAAATATGGATACGCTCTCAGCGGTGTTGAAGGATTGAAACTAAGGGATGGTGACGAGATCATCTATGAAGTGATCCAGAGAAAGGCAACATTAGATCCCGACCCATCAACTCAGGAACTACCGGAGGTTGAAGTAGAGTTTTATGAAGAGGATGGAGAGACTCCTCTCGATATAAACAATGTAACTGGTGATATATACGTTCACATAACAGCAAGTGGGGATAATCACATAAACATAATTTATGCAGCTGTTGGTAAGATACCTGGCGCAGGATTTTTTGGTGAAAGATTGTATGTATCGAATTCTCAAGAGGCGACAGGTATAATAAGCACCGCTGGCTTTGAAGGAGAAACGGAAGTACATATCGTTGTTTACGATCACAATGATAACAGGGTAGATTACGTATTCTATGTGAATGTAAACAAGGAAGGAGAAACAACCCTTGAAAAGTATGTTCCATTGAAGTGGTCTGATTTTGGCTATACGAATTTGGATGCGTACACAAGACTTCAAAAAATGGCGTTTTACGCGCCTCCTCTCTCCAAGAAGATGAAAAAGCTGGAAAAACTAGGAAAAGAGGTAAAACCATTGGCAGCTCCCGAGAATTCGAACTTATGGGTTGATATTTGGTGGATCGACTATCAATCTGCTGTTAGCTGGGGATTGATCGATCCAACACAGTATGAAGAGCCAGAAGCGTACGTTATATACAGATCCTTTGATGGAGTGAGTTGGGAAAAGATAGGTGTTGTGAGAGAAGATTCCAGTGTCAATTACTTATACAGAGATTCTTCGCCACTGCTTGAACCAGGGAAAAGGGTCTGGTATAAGGTAACTTCATGGTATCCAGATGGTGAGTCCAATGCCGCCGAACTTGGTTCTGTGGTTCCTCTTGATAGTTTCAATGTTATTTTGGTTGAGCCAGAAGATGGTGAAACAAACGTTTCAAGAGATCCTGTATTCGTATGGATGCCTGATAAGGAACTATCATCACCAGAAGGAGACGTCACTTATGAGTATGCTATATGGGTGTACGATCTCGTTCTTTCAGAAATGCACCTTGTACCATATGATTCAAATACTTTCTTTAAACATTTTTACTCAGTAGGAAAGGAAACCATGAGTGTTAAATTCTCAGATCACATATGGATATTCTACGATCCATCATTTGATCCCAATTACTGGTATTTCTATCCTTATGACAAACTTGAACCCAACAAAACCTATGAATGGGGAATGGATCTTGCCGTTGCGTACGCTGTGGATGATGACTCAGCAGCTTATTCCATAGCTGTTGATTATGGATATGGTTATGATTACTTTGGAGTAGAAGCAGACATTTTCAACACTTTCACAACCGGTGAAGAGTGAATGAAAGGGGGGATGATCGATGAAAAAGTTGTTGATGGTAATCGTACTTGGTGTGATCCTTGCTTTAATGTCATGTCAGGTGAATATCAACAACAGTAATAGCGGTATTGATAAACCCGCTTTTGGCGAAGTGAATGGACTCGAATATTTTGAAGGACGACTTATTGTTGGATACGAAAACAGGGAAGCTGTGGATAAGATAATAGAAGCCCTGGATGCAGAAATAACGGTGGAAATACCTCAAATAAAAGCTGTGGGATTAAGGTTTGAAGGTAAAGTGACTGATGCTATAAACAAACTCAAGGGGATGGAACTCGATGGTATAAGATACGTGGAACCAAGCTATGTCAGGGATTTGATAGATCCAAAACCTGGCATCGTCGATGACGAAATACTCAAAATAGTTGTTACAGGATGTGACGAAGAATTTGCGCCATACCTTTGGGGACTGTGGAAAGTAAATGCGTTAGATGCTTGGGAAGAAGCAACTGGTACAGGAATCGTGGTAGCAGTTGTGGATACACCCATAGATGGACAACATCCAGACCTTATAGGTCAGTTTGTTACAGGATACGATCCAGAACAAGGCATTGAAATACCACCTGATACAGATTATGAAGATCCTGAAAATCCTGAAGATGATCATGGAACACATGTTGCAGGAACCATAGCAGCAAAAAGAGATGGTAATGGTGTGGTTGGTCTTGCATATGGTGTAAAAATTATGCCTATAGTTATTTTCAAAGGAACTCCTGATCATAGTGATTATTACTACGTTGGCGATGAATACGTGGCAAGTGGCATCATCTGGGCTGTTGATCATGGAGCTGATGTCTTATCAAACAGTTGGGGGGGATGGGGATACTCACATGTCCTTAAAGATGCGATAGATTATGCTATAAGCCATGACGTGGTTTTTGTTGCTGCTGCTGGAAACGATCATGTGGATCAGCATTTCCACTACCCTTCTGCATATCCCGGTGTTATAGCTGTAGCTGCTAGTACAGCTCGTGATGACATAGCTGATTTCTCAAGTAGGAGTGATTATATTTCTGTTGCTGCACCTGGTGTGAACGTTCTTTCGTGTATACCAAGGGGATCTGCAGAAAGTGAAGGAGTATATGGCCGACCTTACGCTTACTGGGGCGGAACATCTATGGCTACACCTCATGTTTCAGCTTTAGTAGCACTTCTCAAACAGAAATATCCTGATGCAACGCCTTATCAGATAAAGAAAATGCTAGAAGAAGGAGCTGTGGATATAGAAGATCCAGGGTTTGACCATGCTTCTGGATATGGAAGAATCGATGCGAAAGCTTCTCTTGGAAAAGATCCATCCAATTACAGTAGTGCTACACTCGATGTTGAGGTGAAAGCAACAGGTGATTGGGGAGTACCATTTGCCTATGTAACTTTGAAGAGATTATCAGAAGATGGTAGTGACTACTTTGCAAAGACTGATAACAACGGTATTGCACATTTCCACGACATAGATCCAGGAAGTTACATGATAATCGTTGGAGGGCCAGATTGGATCTATGGCTGGATTGGTCTTGCTCCAAATTTGAGAATGGAGGAAGAATGCTCTCTCAGCAGATCTGTAGATCTTGAAAGTGGGGTATCAACGGAAACTTTCATTTTCGATAGCACTTTCGAAGTATCCCTTGATATCACACCTTCTCAAGAAGCGTATCTTTTGGTAATAGATGCTGTTACCATGAGTCAGATCGCATCATATAACTTCGTTGACGGTCATATTGATGTGAATCTTTCAGATCTTTCGGGCTGTTATTTCCTCTTGGTCCAGAGAACTTCATCCGCTAACCCAGCTACGGTTTCTGGGATAGTACTTGTCAATGGAAATGCTATTCCTGTGGGCGGACAGATGGATGCAGGAAGTTCTTCATGTTGGATAGATGAATATGGAGGAGCTGGGTATTACTGGACAATCTTCTGAAACTAAAAAGGGGGCTTGCGCCCCCTTTTTTCATGCGAGTTTCTCCTCTTCCACAGCTCTTGGCGTTTCCTCTATCTGTATGTTTGCAAACACGTCGAGTCCCGTCCCAGCTGGTATCAGCTGTCCAACAATCACATTTTCCTTCAATCCATACAACGGGTCCGATTTCCCTTCTATGGCAGATCCTGTTAGGATCCATGCCGTCTCTTCGAATGCTGCTGCGCTGAGCCATCCCGGATAGTTCAGAGCTGCCTTTTTGAGAGACAGCAGTCTTCTCTTGTACCTTACAGGCTCTTTCGGTAGGATCTGATAAGTCACGACCTTTCCTCTTTCGATCACATCTATTTCTTTTATTCCAGCTTCTATTGCCTTTTTCAGAATTTCTTCTGTGATCTCTTCTCCTTCCGATGCGATCATCTCTATGGTACCATCTAAAGATTCGGTTATGAGCCTTCTTGCAAGTTCTTTTCCAATCACGAGCCTTCTGTTTTCATCGATCTTCGAATTTTCTTCAAGGACCATCCTGTTGAACCTTTTCAGATCTACTATCGGGACGAGTTGCTCTGGCAGGTAGTCACTATCTCCTGGATCCACGACCTCAGCCATGCTCAGCATCTGTCTGAATATTATTTCGAAGTGCTTGTCGTGTATATCGACTCCCTGTTGGACGTATGCGTTCTTTATTATCTTCAGAAGGTTTATAGCAGTTAAAACACCTTTTTCTTCCTCCATTTCAAGGAGTTTCCACCAAACTATGGCTCCCGTCGTTAGTGGATCTCCTCTGAAAACCTTCTGGCCTTTCTTGACTTTCGGTTTAGCTCTCTTTGATATCTCGTAAGCGTATATTCTTCCCGCGTAATCCTCTATGTATATGACCTTTCTTCCAGTTTTGTCTTCTGCTATGTCCTTGACGAATCCATCAACTTCCGAGAGCCTTGCTTCCGCTCCGTAGTATTTCTTGATCTCCTTCTTGGAACCACTCTTTTCTTCCCTCAAGAAAGCGTAAGGCTCGAAGGTTTTCTCGACCGTGGTCAAACCACTGACGATGTCGCTCGCTCCCATAACTCCTCCAACGTGGAAGGTTCTCATGGTGAGCTGTGTTCCAGGTTCTCCAATCGATTGAGCCGCAACGATACCCACCGCCTCTCCCACGTTGACTATCTTGTGGTTTGAAAGATCCATACCATAGCATGCAGCACATATCCCATGTTCGGCTTCACATGTCAGGGGTGATCTGACGATTATGTTAGGTCTTACGAGAACTTTCTGAACGTCGTTCTCTTCAAGGAGTTTTGCAGTATTTTCGTTTATAACCTCTTGGTAAACAGCTATCTGTCTTTCTCCCTTTTTGTCATAAATCGGGTTCTCCTCCGCAACTACCGCTCCAACCACCGGATAGATCTTTATCTTTATACTTTCTTTTCCTTTGGATCTTGCAGCTTTTATAACTTCCCATGTCACCTCGGATCCTTTTTCGAATATTTCACCGTTTTCCCCTTCTATATCTTCTGCAAGTTCGGCATAGGTGTATGGAAGCTCTATTTCGGTTATGTCAAAGTCTATAACCTTGCACACCTCGATACTTTTCTTATAAGATGCCAGAAATTTCGCATCATCATCTGTCAGCATCGTGTTTCTTGTGTAAGCTTTTCCGTTTTCTGGATTGACAACGACATCCCCCGTTTCTGGATCTATAACATCTTCTGCCAGAACCCTCCCAAACAGGAAATCTTCTAGCTTTTCAACGACCGTGCCATCTTTTATCAAGTCCATCGCTCTTATACCGTTATGAGTTCCACAATCTGGCATGGTCACAACCACACTCTGTGCGACATCTATGAGCCTCCTTGTCAGGTAACCAGCAAACGACGTGTTCATTGCCGTATCGACTTGACCTTTTCTTGCACCGTAAGTGGATATGAAGAACTGGAGGATGTTAACGCCTTCTCTCAAGTTTCTGTCAACAGGATAGTCAAAAGTTAGAGCCTCGTATACGGCTTGCCCTCTGAATATTCTGGATTTTATTTCCCTGGATCTTGGATCGTACGCCTTTATCATCAAACCCCTTATACCCGCGAGCTGTTTGACCTGGTCTATGTTACCTCTTGCACCTGAATTCACCATCATGTATATGGGGTTGAATGGATTCGCACCCAAGGTCCTCGATGTGAGCTCTTTTATCTGATCGGTCACTTTTGTCCAGATCCTTACGATCTCGCTCTTTCTCTGCTCTTCCGTCAGGAAGCCTTGTTCGTAATACTCCTCTATCTTCTTAACCTTCTCCCACGTTTCTTTTATTATCCTGTCTCTTTCAGGAGAGACAACGAGATCTTTCAGGGAGAATGTGAGGCCTGAAACTGTTGCGTAATGGAATCCCAGTGATTTTATGTCATCCAAAAGATCCGCGGCTCTATCAACACCGTATTTCTTGAACGTTTCATAAACGAGAGAGTTTATCTGCTTCTTTCCAAAAACCCTGTTGTAATCCCTAAACTCCTCTGGAACTATCTCGTTGAATATGACTCTTCCAGGAGTCGTTTTTATCCTTTTTTCCTCACCCTTCAGATTTATCTTGATCAGTATTGGTGTGTGAAGTGAAATGTATCTGTGGAAGTAAGCAAGCATCGCTTCTTCGGGCGATGAGAACTTCCACTTTATCTCCTCCGGCCTTATCTTTTCAAAGTCCTTTGTTACCGCCGTTAGGTAGTATACACCTATGATGACGTCTTGCGTTGGTAGGGATATAGGTTTTCCATGAGCTGGAGAGATTATGTTGTATCTTGAAAGCATGAGAAGCCTGGATTCTGCTTGAGAAGCTGCAGATAGCGGTACATGAACGGCCATCTGGTCACCATCGAAGTCTGCGTTGAACGGAGGACACACAACTGGATGAAGTTGTATAGCGTTCCCTTCAACGAGTTTTGGTTCGAACGCTTGTATGGATATCCTGTGAAGAGTTGGAGCTCTGTTCAGAAGGACCACTTTCCCTTTTATAACCTCTTCCAGAACCTCCCAGGCTTCCGGCATTTCCTTTTCGATAATGGCTTTTTTCATTTTCCTTACCGCCTTGCTCGTTTCTCCCTCGCCAAGAAGTTTTGCAAGAACAAATGGTTTGAAGAGTTCCATAGCCATTTTCTTTGGTATACCACATTGATGTATCTTGAGGTCAGGTCCAACAACTATCACCGCTCTTCCAGAGTAGTCGACTCTTTTTCCAAGGAGGTTTCTTCTGAACCTTCCCTTCTTTCCCCTCAAAAGATCTGTCAAGGATTTCAGAGGTCTTCCATTCCTGTCTTTGACAGGTATTCTTTTGTGTCTCTTCCCCTCAGATTCGGTTCCGTTGTGTATCAAAGCGTCAACAGCTTCTTGGAGCATTCGCTTTTCGTTTCTCAATATTATCTCGGGAGCTCCAAGATCCATGAGCCTTCTGAGCCTGTTGTTTCTGTTTATGACCCTCCTGTAGAGTTCGTTGAGATCTGTTGTTGCAAACCTTCCTCCCTCGATCTGTATCATGGGTCTTAGATCGGGGGGTATGACGGGAATAACTTCCAAGATTATCCACTCAGGCTTGTTCCCAGATTTTATGAAGTCTTTTACCAGTTTCAATCTCCTTCTGAGCTTTATCGCCTTTGAACTGGATACAGGAAGTTTCTTGAGTTCCGCTTCAAGATATGCTTTCAATTCCTCAAGATCGAGTTTCTGAAGCAGCTCTTTTATGGCTGTCGCACCGTAACTCGCTTTGATCTTATCCGGGTATATCTGGCTGTACGCTTCGTACTCGTTTTCGGTTATTATATCCCCTATTTTCAAACCCGTCTCCTCGGAGGCTTCAGGATCGATATCCGTTATGACAACTATTGGCCTATCGTTTTCAACCCTCTCTTCAAGGTCGAACAATGTTGGATAGTATTCTTCGAAGATCTTAGCTTCTGAAGAAGCTAAGAACTCATCTTCGAAGAGGAATCTATCTGCAAGGTGGTCACCTTTTTTCACCTGATCACCGTCGTTCACATAAACGAGGGAACCTTCGAATATAGGATATTTCCTCTCCTCAATACTGCTTTCGACGTAAAGTGTCCCCATGGAGAGGGCTTCGTATGTACCATCCTCCAGTGGTCTTACGTTGAGATCCCTTCCAAAGACGACCTTTCCAGATATGCTGGCTTTGACACTCGGAAGCTTCGTCGGACTTGTTATCTGATCTCCTTTTTTGATCTTTTCACCATCTTTCACTAAAACTCTCGCTCCGTATGGTATTGTGAACACCAAAGGCTGTTCTTTGCTTGTGGTCAGAGGTCTTAAAGTTACAGCGTTGGTGAGCTCATCGACTTCTACGTAGCCTTCAAAAGGTGCATAGATCGGTTCTACTTCCATCTCCATGGTCATTTCTTGACCCTTCTCGACGTTTTCCCCATCCTTGACGATGATCCTCATTCCAGGATAGACTGTATGCTCTGCCCTTACAACATTTCTTACGATAATCCAGACCAGTTCTCTTCCAGTATTCGTTCTTTCAGTTTTTAACCTGACCTCGCCATCTAGGTCTGATACAACAGGAGATTTGGGATTTTTAACTATAAAAGCCTGTTCGACATCGAAATTCCATCTCCTCATGTAGATCCTGTATTCCGTCTCATAAAGAATATCTCCCTGGGAGAAGGGACTGTCTTTTGGATCGGTCACAATGAACGCCCTCTCGATGATCCTTCTACTCCCGTAGTATATTATGTTTTCAAGATCCGATGTGGATATATCGAGGAGCGTTCCCAGGACACTGGGAATGCTTTCAAGATACCATATATGAACGACAGGAGCTGCAAGCTCTATATGCCCCATCCTTTTTCTTCTCGCTTCTCTCGATTCAACACGTACACCGCATCTTTCACAAACTGTTCCTTCATACTTCTTTCCTTTATACTTACCACACGCACATTCGTAATCTTTTACAGGGCCGAAGATTCTCTCACAGAACAAACCGTCTTTTTCCGGTTTGAACGTTCTGTAATTTATGGTCTCAGGTTTTTTGACTTCTCCACTCGACCAGCTTCTAATGGTCTCAGGAGATGCGAGCTTTATCTGAACGCTGGCAATCTTCCTCTTAAAAGTAGATACCGCCATCTTTCCACCCTCCCCAGATTCAGAACTTGTCGATGTCTATCTCGTTTCCTTCATCATCGTAGAGTCTGACATCGAGAGCAAGACCTCTCAACTCTTTCACAAGAACTCTGAAACTCTCGGGGATACCCGGTTCTGGTATGTTCCTTCCCTTGAGAATAGCTTTGTAGGCTTCATTCCTTCCCTTTATATCATCGGATTTTATGGTGAGCATCTCCGCAAGGGTGTGAGCTGCACCGTATGCCTCCAAAGCCCAGACTTCCATCTCACCAAGTCTCTGACCTCCAAAGTGCGATTTTCCACCGAGAGGTTGCTGATGAATCAGAGAGTATGGGCCTGTTGATCTTGCATGTATCTTTTCTTTCGCGATATGAACGAGCTTCATCATGTACATGTAACCAACCACAACGGGACTGTCGAAGGGCTCTCCTGTTCTTCCATCTCTTAAAACGACCTTGCCTGATGGATCCTTTTCACTGTCACCCGCGTGAAGACCCCTCTTTTTCCTTTCTTTGTAAAGTTCCCTTAATATCTCCTCTTCCTTTGCACCATCGAAAATGGGTGTGGCGAACCATTTGCCTGTAAGTTTTGCAAGCCATCCAAGCTGTGTCTCGAGAATCTGTCCAACGTTCATTCTCGAGGGGATCCCTAATGGATTCAAAACCATCTGCACAGGTGTCCCATCGGGCAGGAAAGGCATATCCTCTTTCGGTAAGATCTTGGATATAACGCCCTTGTTTCCATGCCTTCCAGCGAGCTTGTCACCAACATCCAATGTCTTTCTCGTGGCAACGTAAACTCTCACGAGTTTGTTGACACCGGATCCAAGATCTGCTATATCGTTCTTGTCAAAAACATCAACTTTTATAACCCTTCCTTCAACACCGTGAGGGAGTCTCAACGAAGAATCTTTAACGTCTCTTCCCCTCTCACCAAAGACCGATCTTATGATCTTCTCCTCTGGGGATGTGTCTCCTTCTCCTTTGGGTGTAACTTTTCCAACAAGAATAGCCTGAGATCCAACACCGTAGTCACTAACAACGTACGCACCTATTCTTATTATTCCATCTTCATCCAGGTTTTTGAGAAGTTCCTTACTGACATTCGGAATATCGGATGTTATCTCCTCGGGGCCAAGTCTTGTCTCCCTTGCCTGAGTTTCGTAAACTTCTATGTGAATCGAGGTGAATGTATCCTCTTCCAAAAGCTCTTGACTCACGAGGATAGCATCTTCGTAGTTGTACCCCTCCCAAGGCATGAAAGCAACCAGAACGTTCCTGCCAAGGGCGAGTTCTCCCATATCCGTTGCTGGACCGTCAGCTATGGGTTCTCCTGCTTTCACTTTGTCTCCGATGTCAACTATCGGTTTCTGATTTATGGTTGTATCCTGGTTGGACCTTACGAATTTTAAAAGATTGTATTCATCCAATACGGGATTCCCTTTCTCATCGTACATGAGTTCCCCATTCTCATCGATCCTGTGGATCACTATCCTTTTCGCATCCACCATCTTGACAATTCCATCATGTTTTGCCAGAACGACGTATCCAGAGTTCTTAGCTGCTTCCCATTCCATACCGGTGCCGACAAGGGGTGCTTCGGTTTTCACAAGGGGAACCGCTTGTCTCTGCATGTTAGATCCCATAAGGGCTCTGCTCGCATCGTCGTGCTCCAGGAACGGTATTAAAGAAGCCGATACACTGAAAGGCTGCTTGGGAGACACATCCATAAGATCCACTTCATCTTTCGAAACGAATCTGATATCTTCTCCGATTCTAACAACAACCCTCTCAGGTATTATGTTTCCTTCTTCATCTATTTCCGTTGTGGAAGGCGCGATCTTGAATTTTTCCTCTTCATCTGCTGCAAGGTAGACTATCTCGTCGGTGACCTTACCATTGACAACTTTCCTGTATGGAGTTAACAAAAATCCGTATTTGTCAATTTTGGAATAGATGGCAAGCGAAGTTATGAAACCGATGTTAGCACCTTCTGGTGTTTCTATGGGACAGATTCTTCCGTATTGAGAGTGATGAACGTTTCTTGCTTCGAAAACCTTCGATTCTCTTCTGAGCCCACCGGGACCGACGGCAGATAATCTCCTTTTATGGGTAAGCTCAGACAAGGGATTCACCTGATCCATGAACTGAGAGAGCTGGTTAGTTGCGAAAAATTGGTTGACAGTCGATATTATGGATTTTATGTTTATAAGACTTTGTATTGGTATTTTGCTCAAGGATGAGGTCAATGTCAATTTTTCCTGAATGGCTCTTTGAGCCTTCGCAAATAACCTTTCGAATTCTCTTCTTATTAGTTCCCCAACCGTCCTTATCCTCTTGTTACCGAGATGATCCTTCGTATCGAAGGGTATGGGAGTCGCTTCCTTGTTAATGTTCGTCAAGTATTTCATGGCAGCGTAAATCGATATATCGAAGCTCGCGTCGTAATTCTTTCTCATTATGTTCATGAGCTTTCTGAGGTCACAAGGAGCTGTTCTGTGATCCTCAAGGAACTTCTCCTCAAAGATCTGAACGAGCTTTTTGAGGTCATAAGTATCCACTTCGAAATCGTTCATGTACCTTGTTTCGAAATAATCGAAGAGTTTTCTGGTGGCAAGAATTATGTCAAGAGGAGTTAGTATGGTTTCTTTAACATCGTAGACCGCTTTTTTAGCTTCTTCAGGGTCTTTTCCTTCTATCTCTATGAGATATTCAACGTACGCCTCTTGAAGCCTTTTGTTAACCTTGTATCTTCCAACCTCGGAAAGATCGTATCTTTCTGGGTTGAAGTATAAATCGTGTATGTACCTCTTTGCAGCGTTTATCCTCGGAAGCTCTTCTGGCCTCAACCTTCTGAATATCTCGAGAAAAGCATCGACACTGGTCACTTCTCCTATACCGTGTATGGTATCAGCTTCTGCCTCTTCTTCCTCACGTGATTTCAAAATTTCCTCAACCATTTTCTCAAAAGTGTTCTGGGCTATGGGGTGGACTATCTTGACCTTTTCCACATTTGATTTCAAGATCTTCTCCGCCATCTCGCTCGTTATGAGTCTTCCTTTTTCACCGATCTTTTCACCATTCGCGATAACATCTTCGAGTAACATAGAGCCAACATGGAGTTTTACGCTGTCTTCATCGTCCGCATCGATAACCGTTGGGAAGAACGATAGTATCTGCATGTCATCCTCATAACCTATCGTTTTCAAAAACAAGAAGAGGTTGACCTTTTTCCCATCCAAAGAAGCGTATAAAACCCCGTCGTACGGATCGAGAAGTATCTCAAGCCAGGCTCCTCGAGCTGGTAAGAAGTAAGTTCCATATTCCTCACTATCTATATAATCATCAGGATAGTAAAGTCCAGGAGAAACGATTATCTGGTTAACCACGACCCTTTCTGCACCGTTGATTATGAACGTACCTCTTTCGGTCATGTAGGGAATATAACCAAGAAACGCTTCCTCTTCTTTCATCTCTCCCGTTTTGAGATCCGTGAGTCTTGCCGTAACGTAAACGGGAACGGTGTAGGTAAGACCTTTTGCCTTACATTCTTCTGGTGTGAAGCTTGGGCTACCAACCCTTGTGGAAACGAATTCAAGCATGAAACCTTTATCGGATTTCCTCAGATCTCCCCTTGGAGCTTGAGAATATATAGGAGAGAATTTTTTCAGGACGGAAAGTAGTCCTTCATTCAGAAATTTGTGGTAAGATTCTAATTGGATGGCTATGAGATTTGGAACACTTATCGGTTCTCTGATTTTTCCAAAGGTGTGCCTTTTTCTCTTCCCGTAGACAATCTCTTTCATTTTCTCACCTCTCAGAAATTTTGAACAAAAAATCTTCAGGGGGTAACCTCCCCCTTTTCGTCGAACTGAAATTATCAATATATTTCTTGGACCTTTTGAGAGTAAAAGATGATCAATAGCATAGCCTTACATATTAAAACATATAAACCCCGTGCAGGCAACTCCTAGCACGGGGTTGATACAAACTTTTTTCACACGAGAAACTTTCGAAAAGTTCATTTCAATTCCACTTCTGCCCCAACCTCTTCTAACTTCTTCTTTATCTCCTCTGCTTCCTCCTTGGTCACACCACTTTTGACGACGGCATCTGGCGTTCCTGCTTTCTCTACAAGATCTTTCGCTTCCTTGAGTCCGAGGCTTGTTATCTCCCTTACAACCTTTATAACCTGGATCTTGTTCTGACCGAAACTCTTCAGAACGACATCGAATTCTGTTTTCTCTTCCTCAGCAGCACCTGTTCCAACTGCCCCTGCAGCTGGTGCTGCAACTGCAACGGGAGCGGCAGCTGTCACTCCAAACTTGTCTTCGAGTCTCTTGACGAGCTCTGCAAGCTCTGATACCGTCATCTGTTCGATAGCCTGTATGATCTCATCGATTGTCATAAAAAATCACCTCCGTAATTATTGTTTTTTATCTTTAATTGCGTTAAGAACATAAAGCAAGTTTCTCAATATTCCACTCAGAACGAATACAAGGCCATTTATAGGCCCTTTTAATCTTCCAACTATCATTGCATACAACTCTTCCTTGGATGGGAGTTTTGCTATGTTTTCAACTTCTTCCGCAGAGAACCTCTTTCTCTCGAGAAATCCTCCCTTGAATTTGAATTTTTCAAGTTTTTTCTCCTTGTAGAAGCTGTAGATTATCTTTACAGCTTCCACAGGATCTCCTTTCAGAACATAAAGCACCGCCGTGGGGCCAAATAGAAATTCTTTGTAATCCTGGGGATCAAAGCCAGCTCTTTCAAGGGCAAAACCAAGCAAAGTGTTTTTCACAACTCTGTATCTTGCCTCCTTTCCATATTTTTCCCTTATTCTTGCTCTTAACTCACTTATCTGCTCAACACTTAAACCCGTGAAATCTGTGAAGAGGATCAGAGAAGAGTTTTTCAAAATCTCCGTCATCTCCTCAACTATCCTTTTCTTTTCTTCCCTGGTCAGCAAAACTTTCACCTCCTAGAAAAATTTCGTGGGCCTCCCAAGGCCCACGAAAGGAATCTGCACATCTTCCGTGTGCCTCGGGCAGGCGGGATAGTCCCTTTAAGAACCTGCCGTCTACGGCACCACATCATTCACTTTTTTTTAGATAACAGCTTTCCAAGATCCAATTTTATACCAGGTCCCATGGTTGAAGCAACCACCGCTTTTCTTATGAACTGTCCTTTGACTCCCGATGGTTTCATTGCCATTATCTGCTCTATTGCTGAGAGCAAGTTTTCTTTCAGTTGATCGTCTGTGAATGATCTCTTTCCTATTGGTATGTGAAGGTTTCCTGTTTTATCCGTCCTGACCTCAACTCTTCCTTTTTTGAATTCTTTGACCGTTTCTCCCACTTCCTGCGTCACAGTTCCGGATTTTGGCGAAGGCATCAGACCTCTTGGCCCCAGAATCTTTCCCAGTCTTCCAATAACCCTCATCATATCAGGAGTTGCAATAGCGACATCGAAATCAAGAAATCCCTCTTTCTCTATTTTCTCAACGAGATCTTCCGCTCCCACATAATCTGCACCTGCTTCTTGAGCTTCTTTCGCCTTGTCTCCTTTTGCGAATACCAAAACTTTCACCTTTTTTCCCGTTCCATGAGGCAGAGATATGGTCCCTCTAACGTGCTGATCTGGCTTTCTGTAATCTATACTTGTCGCAAGATGTAATTCTATCGTTTCATCGAATTTGGCTGTAGCAGTTTTCTTAACGAGATCTATCGCTTCATCCACGTCGTAATACTTCATCCTATCAACAAGTTTTCTAACCTCAAGATACCTTCTGGAGTGCTTCGGCATGACTGCCTCCTCCTTTCACATCAACCTTCGACAACTTCTATTCCCATACTCTTCGCCGTACCTTCGATTATCCTCATGGCTGCTTCCAGATCATCAGTGTTGAGGTCTGGCATTTTTATCTTCGCTATTTCCTCTATCTGCTTTCTTGTCACCCTTCCAACCACTTTTCTTTTGGCCTCTGAGGAACCCTTATCGAGACCTGCCGCTTTTTTCAAGAGAAAAGAGGCAGGCGGAGTTTTGACGATGAAAGTGAAAGATCTATCCTCGTAAACTGTTATGATGACGGGAAGAAGCATACCTGCTTTATCCGCTGTTTGAGCATTGAATCTCTTACAGAACTCCATAATGTTTACTCCCCTCTGTCCCAACGCGGGTCCAACTGGGGGAGCTGGAGTTGCCTTTCCAGCAGGAAGTTGAAGCCTTATCTCTGCTATCACCTTTTTCGCCATATCTGACCCTCCTTACGTGGTTCGGGGATAACCCTCCCACATCATTCTATCTTCTCAACTTCCGATACATGGAGCACAACAGGAGTTTCTCTTCCGAATATGGTGACTGAAACCTTGAGTTCTTGCTTTTCTGGATCTATCTCCTTCACGATTCCTGCAAAATCTTCGAAAGGACCACTTATTATCTTCACCGTATCTCCCACGTTGAAGTCGAACTCCACTTTAATGGGTTTCTTCTTCTCTTCATATTCTTCAAGACCCGCTAATCTCAATATGGCCCTTGCTTCTCTTTCTCTCAGTGGTATGGGCTGGCCTCCTACAGATACGAAACCTATAACGTTGGGAACCGTTCTGACAAACTGATACGTTTCGTCATTCATGATCATCTCAACGAAGACGTATCCAGGGAAGAACCTTTTCTTCTTCGTTTTCAAAATTCGTATTTCTTTCCTAGTTCCAAGATCCAAAACTTCCACTTTTCCTGAGGTCTTTGCAAAGTACTTCTTGCCTTCCGCAAGAAGGTCCCCTGCTTTGACCTCCTGGCCTTTTCTCACCAAATTCCTGTTAAAGACCTCCAGAGGTATGTGATATATATCTTCTTCATCATCCTTTGCTTTTATAGTCACTCTTTTCATCTTGGCTATTTCAACTATTCTTCCATCGAGTTCACATATGTATTCTCCATCCCGACTCAGAGGCATACCCTGCCTCACCCTGGTTCCTATCTTAAGTCCTGTTTCCACACCGGCACTCTCCGGTACATAATAAGTTTTCGTGTATTTTCTATCTATGGTTTCTATTACTATCTTTCTGACGTTCTTGATATCATCTATCCTTCCATGCCTTCTGACATGGATCGGAGGCTCTTCTGCTAGAATTTCCCCTTTTTCGACGTTCTTCCCAGATGAAACATGAAGTTTGGCGTTGGGGGAAAGGATGTATCTATCCGATGATTTCGAAGAAACATCAAGTACAACCTCTTCAGGTATGACAACCCTTCCAACGAGATGATGTGCACCTGTCGCCTCCACTTTATTCTCCAGATTTTCCTTTACAGCGTATTCATATCCAGACATCGTTTGAAGGATGTACCATTTCTTCCTCATACCTTTATCACCTTATCCCTAACATTCCTAATAGTGTCCTCATGAAACCAGAGAAGAAAAGGTCAAGAATGAAGAAATACACACCCATAGTGATAAGGATGAAAACCACAACCGTTGTGGAACCAACAAGCTCGTGCCAATTCGGCCAATGTGTTTTCTTTGCCTCCGTTTTCACTTCTTTGAAGAACCTTCTCAGCTTTTCCATCTTCTTTCCCCCTTCTTACACAAAAAAATTGGCAGGGCCGGCAGGACTCGAACCTGCAACCTCCGATTTTGGAGACCGGCGCTCTACCAATTGAGCTACGGCCCTGCACATAACCTCATTTGGTTTCAACATGCACCGTATGCCTATTACATCTTGGGCAGTATTTTCTAAGCTGTAGTTTCTGCTTTCTGTCTCTGTTTTTCGTGGTGTAGTAATTTCTGCTTCCGCATTCTGAACACTTGAGAACGATCCTTATTCTCATCATCTTCACCCTCTCTACCACGACTTTCGAATTCTGGTGGTGGGGGGAGGATTTGAACCTCCGAAGGCGTTCCGCCAGCAGATTTACAGTCTGCCCCCTTTGGCCGCTCGGGCACCCCACCGATCTTTCTCTGGAGCCAGCGGTGGGACTCGAACCCACAACCTACTGATTACAAATCAGTCGCTCTACCAGTTGAGCTACGCTGGCCCCTATCCTGCTCTCAAGATTATATTCTAACACGGGTTCTATGTCAAGCAAAGCAAGGAAATTGATAACAGGATGAAATCAGTTTATACAAGCATTTTTTGTACCATCTTTTCATATCTCGAAAGATTCAAATTGTTGATACATAACACTTCTTCGATGATATTGTCGGGAATGTTATGCCCTCTGGCATAAAGGCAGGAAAGGGCTCCGGATATTGCAGCAATGGTGTCGGTATCACCTCCAATAGAAGCACCAAGTCGTATAGCAAGCCATACATCATCTTTTGCATATAGAAAAATTGATACTGCTGCAGGAACCACTTCGTTTGCTTCCATGGTAGTTCCAATAACGTAATACACAAAATCCAAAACCTCCTCATGTGAGTGCAACTCCTTCAACTCGTTGATGGCGTACCTTATCCTTTCTCCTGTTGAAGCACCTACCAATTCGTTATCCGACATTCTTCTGCCTATCTCCGCACCTTCAAGAATGGCCTCTATTATCTCCTCAAGGCTTGCACCCATGAGAGCCACGTGATATCCGAAACCAAGCGCCATAGCGGCTTCCATAGCTATGTTCGTATTATGAGTTGGAACAGAACATGACCACACAGCTTCTTTTAACGTTTCCACGTCTCCCCGCCTCACACTGAATGCCGGTGCCAGCGCTCTCATAGCTGCCCCACATGTTGTACCTCTCCCCGCTTTTCTAGGGTCTTCTCCTGCTTGAATTTTTCTTAAAGCTTTCAGTGAGTTTGGACCAATGTATCCTTTTTCGTCAGCGCGTGTTTCTCTAACCCATCTAAGAAGCCCTTCAACCACTCCTTCGACAGTAACACCGCCTTTTTTATAGAATGTTTCAATCAGATAAAGAACTTGTTCGGTATCATCTGTCACCTGCCCTCTTTTGAGAGCGCCATGAATGGAAGATACCGAAGGATCAAGCAGTGCATCAACGATTCCAAATTTTTCACGAATCTCTTCCAATGTCATGAACTCTGTGGGCATTCCCATGGCATCTCCCACGGCGAAAGCCTCAAGTACCTGCTTAACGAGATCCTTCACTGTCGTTTCCTCCAATCAAATCTCAATCTGAATGTCTAACTTTTCCGATAGTTCTTTCAATTGCTGATAAGTGGGCCCATCGATCTCAACACCGTACTTCAGAGATTCGTCACGTTTTTCGTATTCTTTTTCACCATGCAGATAAATTCTTTCCGCACCTTCTGCTTTCTCTGCTCTTTTTAATCTTTTTATCAACACTTCAACATGTTTTTTTATCTTTTTAGGATCTCCAAAAATTGCAGGGTCAATTGCCGCAAAAAAATGTGTGATTCCTCCTTTTTCTAAGTAGGTATCGTAGCTGAACGATCCAAGTGACAAGCCTGAGGAGAGAAGTTCCACCATCAGGGCTAAACCATAACCTTTATGACCCCCAAATTCTTCCCCTTCTCCACCCAGCGGCAGAAGTCCTCCTTTCCTCCGTTTCAAACTAATGAGCACTCTCTTAGGATCCGTTGCCACGCGACCAGCTTCATCAACTGCCCACCCTTTTGGTATGCTTTCATTCAGTCTCGAGCAAACCTCCAATTTACCTCGCGACACAACACTCGTTGCCATATCTACAAGTACAGGGTATCTCCCACCAGTTGGGAACGCAAAAGCTATGGGATTCGTTCCAAGGAGAGGCTCTCTCGAGAATGTGTGAACAACCAGAGGAGCGGTGTTTGTGAGGGATATACCTATTAAACCTTCTTCAACTGCCATTTCTGCATAATATCCTGCTATACCGTAATGATTCGAATTTCGAACAGCTGCCATTCCTATACCATTTTTTTTTGCTTTCTCTATTACCCTTTTCATCGAGAATTTTGCGATGTACTGTCCAACTCCGTTATTTCCATCTATAACTAATGATACAGGTGTTTCAAAAATGATTTCCGGTTCTCCCGATGGATCTATGATTCCTTCTTTTATGTGATCCACGTACCTTCTCAATCTCGCCACTCCATGAGAAGAAATTCCTCTCATATCGGCTTCCACAAGTACATCCGCAACCGTACTGGCTTTTTCATCATCACATCCAATTTTCTTCATGACTTCCATGGCAAATTTAAACAATTTCTCCTTTGGAACTCTCATGATTCCACCTCAGTTGCCACTTTCAAGGATCCTTTCTTCTATGACTCTTTTAAGATCCTCTTCTTTCATTATCTTTCGTGCCACACCAGATTTTATGGCGCTCTTGGCGGTTGCAAGGGCCACTTCCACAACGACGTGTTTATCCATAGCTGGTGGTAAGATGGAATCTTCTCTTAAACAGTCCTCCCAATAATCTGCGAGTGCTCTGGAAGCATCGATCTTCATTTGCTCGTTTATCTCCCTTGCCCAAATATCCAAAGCTCCTCTGAACACTCCAGGAAATGCCAGAACGTTGTTCACCTGATTTGGATAATCTGATCTTCCAGTCGCCACGATCCTTGCACCATTTGCTTTTGCCTCATCTGGAAATATCTCAGGTGTAGGATTTGCCATCGCAAACACTATCGGATCTTCCGCCATTCTCCTTATCATATCACCGGTTACCAGATTTCCCCTCGAGACACCTATGAACACATCCGCACCTTCCATAGCCTTCGCAAGGTCTCCTGATATTCCTTCTGGATTCGTCCTACTCGCAAGTTCAAGATGATATTTATGAAGGATCGTCCTTTTATCGTAAGGATTGAGTATACCGTTCCTGTCACACAAAAGCATTTCCCCTACACCCATACGTAGTAAGAACCTTGCAATGGCCGTTCCTGCGGCACCAATACCGTTTATAACAACCTTTATCTGAGATAGCCTCTTATTCACTATCTTCAGTGCGTTCAAAAGAGCTGCACCAACTACAATGGCGGTACCATGCTGATCGTCATGGAAGATCGGTATGTCTATCTTCCCCCTCAATTTTTCCTCTATCTCGAAGCATCTCGGAGCTGATATGTCTTCGAAGTTTATCCCACCAAAAGTTGGGGAGATCATCAGACAAAATTTGACTATCTCATCCACATCCCGGGTACTGATGCAAAGTGGTATAGCATCTACCCCTCCAAACTCCTTGAACAGGAGGGCTTTCCCTTCCATAACTGGCATTGCAGCGTAAGGTCCGACGTTACCAAGCCCCAGCACAGCCGATCCATCACTTATAATCGCCACGAAGTTCCAGCGCATGGTTAGTTCATTCACGAGTAATTCGTTCTCATGTATTTTCTTTGCTACCTCCGCAACGCCAGGTGTGTACAGCATGGATAGTTTTTCTCTGGTGCTTACATGTTCTTTCACGTGTATCTCTATCTTCCCTCTAAGATCTCTATGAATCTTTAGGGCTTTCTCGTATATGTTCACAGATTACCCCCTCACCGATAGGATAGCAACTTTTCTGACTACCTGTGAAGACTTTTACGCATTCCTTGAGTCCTCTCAGGATCACAGGCGCATCGCATTCACAAATAGGGTTCCCATCGAGTATCAGATAAACCCCTTTTCTCAGTCCATTGATTTTAATTGTCTCATCTATATTGAAAAGAATCTGTTCGAGTACAACAGGGCTTTTCATATCCTCTTGTGTCAGCTGAGAATTCACAACTACTCTGCTTGAAACAATCAAAGCTCCTATAGCCTTGAAAAAAGGAGCCCAGCATAAAATACCTGTGATCGCTTTCCCAATGTAAAATTTGGAGAAATTCAGTGGAGAGGCAACTACCTGAGCAATTCGTCCTATATTGTGGATCTGTATCTTTTTCTCTCCTCTAAAAATTTCCAAGCACTCAGCTATATCATCGCATGGAATTTTCGGAACTTTCTTTCCATCCTTTAGAAAATTTTCTGCGCTTAAATTAACCACCTTGTTTTCTAATGTTCCAAGAAATGTATCACCGAAAACAACATCAACGAAAGCGTATCCGACGTGTTTATCCCCTTTCCATACTTTTAAACAATTAACAGTCTCTATACGAGATGGTTTTTCTAAACTATCTAAGGAGAAGCGAATGAGGGGACCTACATTTGCGGTCCCCCCTCCTATACCCATAATAGGGATATCTATCCCCTCATTTATGATGACCTCTGCTATCATATTTGCCGTGCCATCTCCTCCAACGCTGACTATAACATCGGATTTTTCAGAAAGTTTCAATGTCAACTCCTTGATCGCTTCTTTGAAATTACTCGAAGAGATATTTTCAACCTCAGCTTTTCTTAAAAAATTTTCACCGAATTTTCCTGGCCCTGTAATTATTTCGTCGAATACATGCTCCAGTTTCGATATTTTTTCTCTCAGGATTTCGAATCTACCTGCAGAAATGTTTATTATCACTCCGGCTTTCAAGGTTCTTCACCTCAACAATCTCTCGAGAAATCTTAACGTGCTTCGCATTCTTTCGACAGGGTCCTTCAGGAAATATCTATAGGATGGTTCCACTGTGAACAACCCTGAGAAATTTTTCTCTCTCAGCATTGAGACTATTTCACCCCAATTAAGAGAACCCTCACCTGGTGGTACATGTTTTTTCCCTTCTTTATGATCGCTCGCGTGAATGTGGACAATTTCCAAAGCTTTTATCATCTCGATCGGATCTTGTCCTGATTCTACTGCTTCAGTTGTATCAACCATTGGAAATAAGTTTTCATGACCTATCTTATCAATTATCTCCAACATTTCCTCGGGGGTTCTGCCACCTTTTGGAGAATTCTCAAGAGCCACTTTTATACCATATTCCTTGGATCTTTCACAGAGATACCTCATGTTTTCAATAACTGGATCGTAGAACACGCTTTCAATCACCTCATCGTTGAAGTATGGTGGATGTATCACTATAATTTCACTTTCGAGAATGTCTGCCATTGCGGTTAGATCATTCACCATGTTTCTTGCCTCACTCAGTATTCCCGGATATGGGTTGTAGAATACTGAAAAGTAGATCAGAGGAAAGTGTATAGAACTCACTTTGATGTTTATTTCCCTCGACAGCTTTTTCGCAAAATCTGGTTTTGTTTCCTTGAAACATTGGGGCATGAGCTCTGCATATTGAAAACCGACTATTTCAATTAATTTCAGAGAATCAATAGTATCTCTTGGAAACAACGAAGCCGTTGAGAAGGATAACCTCACTTTCCCTCACCTTCTATCTCTTCTCTAAGCTTTTCAGCTGCTTCTTTCATAGCCTCTTCTGGCGTTAAAAGTCCTCTTTCCAGCTTGTCAATGTATTCATATAACAGCATATCCATGGTACCCATAGCTTCAAAATGCCAGTACGCTTTTCCGTACTTCATCTGCTCGAATGCCACTTTATATTCTGGATGTTCTTCCATGAACTTTTTAACCTCTGGAAGCTCAAGAACAGATTTTCTTATCGGGATGTAGCCTGTTTTCATACAAAACTCTGCGAGTTTCTCAGGAGATACAAGATACTTTATAAATTCCCATGTCGCATCGTCCTCTGCTTTGCTGTGAGGGAATATCACAAGAACAGCTCCTCCTATCGGTATAGCCCTTTTGACTTTTTTTGGAAGGAACGCAACTCCCCATTCGAATGGCAATTTTCCACTCCATCTACCGATTCTTGATGAACTTCCCATGTAAAATCCCAAAGTCCCTGATTGGAATTGCTTGTCCGCCAGGTTGTGCATTCCCACAGGCATTGCTTTCTCGTCCACAAGTTTCTTCCAGAATTTTGCTGCCTCTATCCCCTTTGGTGAATCAAAGAGAGGATTTAGTGTTTTAGAATCTATTATGCCACAATCGTTCTGAAGAAGCATCGCTTTGAATATCCATGGAACGTCTTTGACGTTTAATCCCCATACATCGGGCTCTCCATCCCCGTTTAAATCTTTCGTCATTTTCTTGGCGTATTCCAACAATTCATCCCAAGTTTCGGGAGGTTTGTTCGGATCGAGACCAGCTTCTTTCAGGAGCTTCTTATTGTATATGAGGATAGGAGTACTTATGTTGTATGGAATTGCGCATATTTTGCCTTTGTATTTGGAGTATTCCCAAGCCACGTTATAAAAATCGTTCATATCAAACTCTGGATCTTTTTCGATGTACTCTAGTATTTTGTAGTTCCCATATGGCCCTGTGAATATGGGGCCCGCTGGGATTATTCCACCGTTAGGCAATGTTCCAGTCGCAAGGGCCGCCATCACTTTTTGAGCGGTATCTCTGTATTTTCCTGTGTAGACTAATTTCACCTTTATCGATGGATGAGTTTTGTTGAATTCTTCAACGATCGACTTAAACACTTCTCCTTTAGTACCGCTCAGTGGATACCAAAACACGATCTCCAGAGATAGGGCTGTGAACATGAAAAGAACCATCATCCCAAGAAATAAACACCTTCTCATGATCCCCACCTCCTGTCTTAGAATTTCAAACCTGTCAGAGTTGTTGATCTTACAAGATGTCTTTCTGCAAGGACATAAACAACGAGAACTGGAACTATAGCCATTAGTGCTGCTGCCATCATTAGATGGTATTGAGTAGCCCCTTCTTCAACAAAGTATTTGAGACCTATTGGAAGTGTTCTCATTTCTGTGGAGTTCGTTATGACTAATGGCCAGAGATAACTTCTCCAATGAGTTAAGAACACGAAAAGCGAAATCGTTCCAATCGCTGCTTTGGAATTGGGAATAATCACGTTGAACAGTATCCTGAAATATCCACACCCATCTATTTTTGCGGCATCCTCAAGATCCTTTGGTATTGTCAAGAAAAACTGTCTCAGAAAGAATATAGAAAATCCACTGTAAAGAAATGGAACGATTAATCCCTGATAAGTGTCTAACCACCCGAATTTGTGCACTATTAGGAACGTAGGGATTAAAATTACTTCAAATGGCATTATCATAGTGGACACTAATAGTATCATCACAAGAGTTTTCCCCGGAAAATCGAGTCTGGCCAAAGCATAAGCTGCTAGTATTGCCACGAACACTTGTCCAAAGGTTATAGTGCTGGTTACGATCAAACTGTTAAGATAGTACCTTCCAAAAGGAACCATTTCAAGGACTTTTGAAAAATTTCTGAAAGTCCATTTGGATGGGATCCATCTTGGAGGGTAAGAGAAGGCATCTCTCTCTGTTTTGAACGCCGAAAGAAACATCCATGCGAATGGGAATATCATTATCACAGCACCTATCAACAGTATCAAATGAGTAAACCAGTTTTTCATATTCGTCACCTCACGAGTATTCAACAGTTTTTCTACCAAGTTTTCTTTGAATTTGAGTTAATGCCATAACTATCCCGAATAAAACCACAGCTGCGGCTGAAGCTCTTCCCATCTTGTAATTTTCGAATGCTTGCTGGTATATATAAAAGACCATGACGCCTGTACTGTACAGAGGGCCTCCATTAGGTGTCATGACGGATATCTGCGTAAAGATCTTGAAAGAATTTATAATCCCCATCAGTATGACGAAATAGATTATGGGAGACAGGAGAGGGAGTGTGATTTTGAAAAAGGCTTGCCTTGAATTCGCCCCATCTATGAGTGCTGCTTCTATCAAATGCTGAGGTATGGATTGTAGACCTGCAAGAAAGATGATCACATCATACCCAAGTCCTTTCCATAGCGAGAACAATATTATTGAAGGCATGGCCCATTTTGGATCATAAATCCATTTTAAGGGTTTCAATCCAAAAAAACGCAAAATTTGATTGAATGGGCCAAATGATGGATCGTAGAGCCATATCCATATCAAGGCAACTGCCACCATCGGGGTCACAACAGGCGCAAAGTATGATACCCTGTAGAATTTCTTCATCCTAATGTTTTTATCAAGTAGAACTGCCACAAACAGTGATATGACTAGATCTAGCGGTATTTTTACACTGGCAAAATAGAACGTGTTCCTTATTGATTTCAAAAACTTCTCATCTTGAAAAATGTATATATAATTTTTCAATCCAACAAACTTCTTTATCGGACTTATGATATCCCAATTGGTGAAGCTCACATAGAATACCATTATCGTGGGTATTATCATGAATATCGTAGCAAGAATAAGAGCTGGTGATAGACAAATGTAAGCCACTAGAATTTCTCGAAGCTTATACCTTTTCATCCTCCCACATCCTCAATGATACTTTCATACATTCTTTGCTAATGGCTTTATCGAAGGCTTTTACGTAGTCATCTATTCGGTAACTGTGCGTTATCATTCGGGAGAATATCTCCTTTTCTTTTCTCAACTCTTCAACTGCTTCTGCAAAATCTTTGAGACCATACCCAAAACTTCCAATAACAGATATTTCCCTGTAATGGATGTGAAATGGGTCTAAAATGAGTCTTTCATTTTTTGAATATCCTCCAAATAGCATCAGATATCCTCCGTCTCTTATTAGGTCAAGATAGGTAAAAGGATCTTCCATCGTGGAAGCGATTATCACCGCATCAAAATTTCTTTCACGCGTGAGAGAACTTGGAGGTATAGCATCGAATCCCATTCTTTTGAGGAAAGATAACCTCCATTCGGAAAGTTCCACTATCCTCACCTTCATGTTTTTAGATTTCAAATATATCCCGAAAAGGCTTCCCATAACTCCTCCACCTATTATCAAGAAACTCCTAGCCTTAGAAAGCTTTCTAAGAGCTCCTAAAACACATGCTAAGGGTTCTGCAAGTATCAAATGGCTCCCAGGATTTTCTACTTTAAAAAGTCCTTTTAAAGCGTGTTCAACAGGGATTTGCAAATATTGAACAAAGCAACCATCAGTGATGTATGTCTTTTTCTCGCATAATTCAGGAAGCCCTCTACGGCATTTTTCGCATGTCCCACATTCTCCGTAAGGCGCAATCACAACATAGTCCCCTATTTCCATCCCCTTAATGAATGAGGGTTTTTTGATCACAATGCCATAACACTCATGTCCGAGTATTGCAGGAGGATTGAACAGATGGTGTCCTCTAAGGAAAGTTTTGATATCTGTTCCACATATCCCTGCCTCTAAAACTTTCACCACCACATTTCCTTCAGTACTTGGTTCTTTCACTTTTCTCAACTCTAACTTTCCGGGCCCCATGTAAAAGAGTGCCTTCATCGTATCCCCTCTTCTCTCAACTTTTCTAAGATAGAAGCAGCTGTCATAGAATCCGTTATAAGCACGTTGAAATATTTTTTTATAGAAGCAGCTATTATCCCTTCCACCTTCTTTTTCCCACCACACAAACAGATTCTCAATGGGATCCTTTTAAGATCCTCCATATCTATACCTAGTATTAAATTATTTAACGATGATTCACAAATATTGCCATCTTTATTGAAAAATCGTGCTAAAATGTCTCCAACAGCTTTCTTCTTTATCAATTCGATTATTATTTGGGGATCTATTTCCGATTTCAAGATTTCAGAGTCATATACTGGTTTGCCAAGTCCAAATATGGCTACATCCACTTTTTTCCATATTTCGAGAACACTTAGAACCTGCTTTTCTTTGAGAAAAGATTCAAACGTACTCTTATCTGTAAAAAACGCCGGAGCGTTAAGATACATGAATTGAGATCTGAAAACTTCTGAAGCCTTCTCGACAAGTGAATTCACTTGGTAGTACTTCACGGATTGGCCAGCTCCTCCTATCAATGGAATGAACAAACTTGAAGGAAGGGATTTCGAACTGTGGAGGAAGTTGACTGTCCAGTATATCGTTCTTCCCCAGCCCCATCCCACGATCTGACGATCCTTTAGAATACTAGAAATATAACTGGAGCCAATTTTTGCTATCTCCGGAATTATCGAATCATCGGATCCATCGTTCACTTCAGCAACAATCACTTCTTTCAAGTTCAACTTTTCCTGTAAAGATTCTGATAAAACACTCGCTTTCTTGAAAAAAGGTGGTTTCAATTTTATTTCAACCATACCGCTATCCCGAGCATGTGAGAGTAGTCTTGAAACTTTGGGTCTGGATATACCTAGTTTGTTCGCTATTTGTTGTTGAGTGAGGCCATCGAGGTAGTAAAGTCGAGCCACGTGATAGGCAAGCTCGTTCAGATCCATTTTTTCAACCCCTCAAAATGTTTTCAAGTGTTTGAATAACTTTTATGGGATTCTCACTTGAGAATATGTTTCTTCCAACCGCAAATCCCTTTATTCCTATTTCTACAGCTTCTCTTGCCATTTCCTCTAACCTCTCTGTTTTTAAACCCCCAGCCAGGATGACAGGGGCAAGAGAAGCCTCTATGACCTTATGAAATTGTTCTGTGTAGAAAACTTTCACCACATCAGCTCCTAGCTCGGTTGCTATCCTAACTCCTGTAGCTGTGAGATCCGGGTCTGATATTTTTGAAGGATCATGAGGGAGGATCTCAACTATCACTGGAAGTCCTAATCCGTGGAACTCTTCAATTTTCTTTCCAACAGAACATATTGATTCAACGTCATTCCCTCCCACAATCATCATAAGGATGACACCATCTGCTCCTATTTTTAGAGCTCCTTCAGCTGAGAGAAACACTGGGTGGTGTGATGGAAGCCGTCCGAATTTACTTCCACTGACGCTTCCTCGCACAATCAGTATCTTTGGAAAGAATTTTTCCGAATCAAGATGTGAGAAAATCCCAGGATTGAATATAAAACCATCCAATGGAGCCTCAAGAATTCTTTCAGCGGTTTCTATCGTATTCTCAAGTCCTGGGAGAGGCCCAAAATATTGAGGATGATCGAGGGCAACTAGAAACAGTTTCCCTTTATTTTTAAACAGTCGACGCACGTTTTTTTCAAGACAAGTCATTTAGACGCCTCCTTGAACATTTGTTCATTACATATGTTCATGAATATTTTATCACAAAAAGTACGGTCAAGAAAACACCAGAAGAGGCAAAACCAGATGAGAAGACCCTCTACCTTCAGATGTTTTTATATATAGCTTTCATAAGGGGTTTCTTATGAGCCTCAAGATAATTTTTGACTTCTTCCAAGGTGAGAACATCCGTTACGAGTTTTTCGAATTTGAATTCACCCGTTTCTATGATCCTCACAGCTTCTCTCATTGTGAAGGGGTTAAGGTAAGATCCTAAAATTCTAATTCTCTTTTTTGTATATCCCAAAAGGTGATATCTCTGTCTTCTCTCCCTTAGGTACTACTCCAAATTGTAAGATCGTTCCACCTCTTTCGACATACTCAAAACACGCTTTGAATCCTTCGATACTTCCTGAACATTCAATCGTCAGATCGTACATTCCACCTATTCTTCCAACCACAACTTTCATGTTGAAGTTCTTTTCAACGTATTCCGCCCTTTTTTCATCCTTCTCGAATAACGTTATATCCCCTGCTACAAACATCTTTTCGAGTAACATAGAGAATATGACACCAACACTGCCAGCTCCAACTATCAATACCTTCTCCGGTGATAAGTTTTTTATCATCCTGACACCGTTCAAAATACAAGATAGAGGCTCTGAAAATACGGCTCTTTCCAGAGGAACATCTTTTGAGATGGGATAGACTTGCTCATCATTAACGGTCAAGGCTTCGGAAAATCCACCAGATTCTGTAACACCCGTTGCCCTCAAATTGGTACACAGATTCACTCTACCTTGCCTGCAGTATTCACATCTGCCACATGCTCTGTTCGGATCAATTACCACAAGCTGTCCTTTCTCAAACGAATCTGATTTTTCAACGATCCCCACAACTTCGTGGCCCGGGATAACAGGATACAAAGCATCTGTCTCACCTGAATATATTTTGTAATCCGTTCCACACATACCACAACTAAGAACTTTTATAATCGTTTTTCCTTTCTTAAAAGTTGGATAGCCTACATCGTCAACCCTTATGTGATAGGGTTTTTCTATAACGATGGCCTTCATTATCCTACCTCCTCATCGTATTTATTTTACTGTTTTACCACACCGTATAACCA
>Ga0190314_1000054_pt1 | contig 49321 bp, 57 predicted proteins | sample 4870071112_MG_FD_165055 | JGI IMG/M metagenome (GOLD analysis project Ga0190314, IMG submission 165055) | Hydrothermal vent sediment bacterial communities from Southern Trench, Guaymas Basin, Mexico - 4870-07-11-12_MG | ecosystem: Environmental > Aquatic > Marine > Hydrothermal vents > Sediment ...
TGATGATGTGAAGTTCAATAAGTTCGTGAAACTCGCACACCTCACGCTATACTCAAGAGCGGAATATATGCATGCTCGTGAGAAGTTTAAAAAGAAAGCGTGGAAGGATGATGTTGAGCGTGCATACCTGTTTTACATAATGGTGAGAATGTCCTTCGCTGCAAGAGTGGGGCATTCATGGGGCTATTCTATATCCGCAACCTCAGGAGGTATATGTAGGCAGATTAGCGGTTACCTCTCATCAGTTGATAGACTTCCTGAAATTCATGAACGATTGCGTCATGCCCAAATTGAGTGCGACGACTGGCTATCTGTCTATGAGCGTTATGTTCCGAAGTGGCTTCAAGATGGCTTGAAAGTGTTCGTGTATTTAGACCCTCCATATCTTGAAGATGTGAGGAGAAACGGCAAATACAGATATGAACTATCAAGAAGGAGGCATGAGGAACTTATAGAGGTTATAAAGAGAGAGAAAGAGGCGAAAATCATGCTATCTGGCTACTCGTCAGCACTCTACGAAGAGTTAGAAGAGGCAGGATGGTGCAAAAAATGCTGGAATGTCGCATGCCACGCAGTCGGCAGGACACGGGCATACGGTCTGCTGGGCGAAGGTGCGACTTTATCAAAGAATCAACGGAGAATGGAGTGCATCTGGATGAACTATGAAAACGCATCTTTCACTCTCTCAACACTCGGGAGGAGCGTGCAGACACGCCTCTCCTCATTCCACAAATATTGAAAAAAAATTTTCAACGATGCAAAATTATATAACCCCTACATCTATACCCCTTCAACGAGGGGGCGGGGTGCGAAATGTCCGAAATCACAGATTTGCTTGGAGAATACATAGATGAACTGAACGAGGTTGTTAAGAGAAGGTTAGAGGCATCGCAAATATTCATCCCACCGTGTCTGCGTAAGTTCAAGGAGTCGCCTGTGTCCTATCTGGCATTATCAAGAGAGCATGCCATACAAGCACTGTCGTATCTACGCACAATGTATCCTGCATTCTACAAAGAAAATGCAGAACAACTGGTGAGACTGGCGAACTTAAACACACAATTAAGATTAGATGAGGTCGGGAGATGGATATGCAATGCATCCTGCGATGAAGAGACTAAAAGAGAATGCACTGCCTCTCTTTCGTGGGCAGAACGCATTATGTTCTCAGTGAAAGAAGTGCGGAAGATTGGCTACCCTAACGGCACGCACAAATGCGAGTTAATATTTACAAGTGGTAGGTCTTTCATCTTTGACCCCTCATCAGAAACACTCACCCGTGATTTGACCTCCTTTCTCTTCTCGGAGTTTTCTCGTTTGTATGTTATAGATTTGAGAACAAAGAGGGATAAAGAGAACTTACAACGCCTCTACGACTTCGTCTCAAGTTCAATAACGGAAACGGTGGATATTGAAGAGACAAGCGAAGATGATAGCACATTACGAATCAGAGAGAATGCCGTAAGAATACTGAAAAATTTACCCTTAACGAAAGACAAAGAGGTTTTCAAGTATCCTGAAGACGCCTATTGTGCTTTTTTAGAGGGGGAACACGCATATTTCCCTCGTGATGCTTTGATTAAGATTTTGAATTCTACACACGGAGTAAATGTATCAGATAAGAAACTTTCAAGAATACTTAAAGGGGCTGAAATAACTGTTTCAAGATTACGAATTGGTGGTGAGAGGATTACATTTTACAGGTTCAAACCCTCCAAAAAACAACTGGATGAGCTCATAGGCAAGGAAAGTAAGAAAGAGGAGGTGAGTGAGAATGGGAATGTTTGAGGGAATAATTGAGAAGGCGACATTTGAGGATGTGATGCGGGCAGCACACGCACTCGTCCTTGAGAGCAGGGTGATGATAGATGACAAGGGATGGCACATAAAGGCGATAGACCCTGCGAATGTCGCTATGGTCGTCGTGGATGTGTCTCCAGAGGCGTTCATCAAGTATGAGCTGAAACTTGAGGGGGAGGAGAAGAAGGAGAAGAAAGGGATGGAAATAGGCATCAGCATAGACAAAATGGTTGAGATACTGCGTTCAGTCGGCAGAAACGAAGAGATGTGGCTCGCCATCTCGGATACGCTGCTCATGAAGTTCGGGAACTTCACATTTTCCATGAACTTATACGACCCAAGCACAATCACAGAGGCGAAAAAAACCCCTGAAATAGAGTTCACATCGGAAATCATAATGGACGGCGAAGCCTTCAGGAGAGCAATAGAGGCGGCGAAGAGGATAAGTGAGTATGTGACGCTCAGCGTTAAGGATGCCGCCTTCACAGTGAAGGCAGAGGGGGAGAGCATGAACATGGAGATGAATCTTAGAGAGGACGAGCTGTATGATTTTGAGGCGGGAGATGCACACTCTACATACTCATTGACATACCTGACCAGCATAGCGAGGGTCTTCGCAAACACAGAGATTGTCATCAAATTAGGTAACGATGTGCCTGTGGAAATATCGGGGAAAATCGCAGAGGGTAATGTAGCAGTCGCATACCTGTTAGCACCGACAATTATGTAGAAACCCTCTCCCTATTTTTTCATTTTTTCGGATATGACTCCAAAATTCTTTGTAGTGCTGTCGGGAAGTTCTTTTGACAGAAAGATAGACTTCTCACAGTATAATGTTATGCTCCCTTCTTACTATTTCCTCTCAAGACGCACAAAAAAGTTCAGTATCAACGCCTTCATTCCGAAATGCAAGGAGTGGTTTTTAGATAGTGGTGGCTTCTCACTGCTCTCAAAACTGAAAGATTACCCGTTTACGCTTGAGCAGTATGCCCTTCTGATAAAGAGAAAGAAACCCACCTACGCTGCAACTATGGATTACCCTTGTGAGCCTGAACTTCTGAAAGAAACGAGTATGAGCATAAGGGAAAGAATAATGAGAACTGTTGAGAATGCGGAAATAATGCTCAATAATTACGATTTTCGTCGGACAAAAATCGTTCCTGTCGTGCAAGGATGGACGATTGATGATTACCGCCTCTGCATTGAGGAGATGCACAGGCGTGACTTGCTAACTGATTATGTCGCATTCGGTAGCATGTGCAGACGCATGAGAATTTCAGAAGCACGCAAACTCATAACAAAACAGAAAGAATACTTGCGAAAATTCACAGATGCGAAGGCTCATTACTTCGGCATCAAGATTTCCTTCCTGAAAGATTTAACGATTTTCAGGAATGTTGACTCGTTTGACACGGCAGCGTGGACGCATAATCACGACGGAGTTAGGAGGTATGCACGCAAGCAGGAGGAGTTGAGAAGGAATTACGAAAGATATATTGCGAAACTGTCTGAGGTGCTGAGGTTAAATTCTTTGCAGGCATCTTTATATATTTGAGAGGAGGTGGTGAAAATGCTCACACATGTCGTTGATGTCTTCAAATATAAGAAGTTCAGACACGGTGTTTTGTATAATACGGATATTAGAAAATTCCTGAAAAATGCTGAAGATGCATCTTTTGATTTGATTTTGACCGACCCTCCGTATGGTTTGAACAAATCCACCTTTGATGATGGCGATATTGTATTTCAGATTGAGCATGACCTATACAGAGTGCTGAAAGATGATTCATTCTTCGTGTTTTACTACTCTGTCAAGAAGCTCAATAATATTGCGAAGTTCAAATACTTCAAATACTTGTGGCAAATCATCGCCCTCTTCCCCTCATCGTTCAGCAAGTCTTCCATAGGGGATAGGTGCTATGCACCCGTCCTCATCTTCGGGAAGGGGAAGCCGAAAGTCCAATACCGAAGGCAAGATGTCATACCCACAGCGGAGATTTTCAGCATCAAAGGTGCGATAAACAACCAGCTCTTTAAGCCGACATTCACCACCTCCGTGCTTTTGCAGATGTTTCACGGAGGAGGAGTTGTCTTTGACCCATTCGCAGGATTCGGCTCTATCTGCTTCGTCTGCGAGCAGCTCGGAATAGAATGGGTGGGCGTTGAAATTGACCCTGTGAAGTTCATGAAAGCCGTGAAGTTCATAGAAAGTGGAGATGTGAGTGCTGTGAAAGATGATAGCGAAGAAGGACAGAAGGAGAGAAAGAAGGAAGAGAAACTCTCAAGGTGGTTGAGATGATTAAACTAACGCTGATTCATGGAGACTGCCTGAAAGTTCTGCCGAAAATGCCTGATGAAAGCGTAGACATGGTGCTGACCGACCCTCCTTTTATGGTTTCAAAGATTGCCAAGATAACTCGCTCAAGAAATCCTAAGAAGTTCTACAAATACAGAGGGAAAGATATAGAATTCTTCTTCGGAGAGTGGGATGTATTTGATTCTGAAAGAGAATATTGGAAATTCACATTCAAGTGGTTAAAGGAAGTCTGGAGAGTGATGCGTAAAGGTGCGCATCTCCTCATCTTCTTTGACATTTTCAAGATAACTCCTTTGGTGAAGTGGGTGAAGAAGCACGACGGCATAGCGAGGCAACCTCTCTTCTGGATAAGAGAGAACCCCGTTCCTATGGCGAGAAAGGTATCTTTCATGAATGCGGTCTCACTGATATTCTGGGCTACCAAGCATTCAACTTCAAGAAAGTATGCCACATTCCACTACGAATTAGGACAGCATCGCAATTATGTTACTGCTCCTATTTGCACGGGTAATGAGCGATATAAATACGGTTTTCACCCTACACAGAAGCCTGAGAAGGTCTGCGAGTGGCTGATAAGGTATCTTTCAAACGAAGGGGATGTGATTTTAGACCCCTTCGGAGGCGCAGGAACTACTATGAAAGTAGCGAGAGATTTGGGCAGGAGTTGTATAACAATAGAAAAGGATGAAAGATATATTGAAATGACGAAAAGAAGGTTGAACTGGGGTTCTTCGTTAGGAGAAGTAGAGTATGAATTTCTGAAGGAGGGGGAGGTGTGAAATGGAATTATGGTGGAGCTCACCCTCATTCACGGGGATTGTTTGAGCGTTTTGAAGATGATGCCTTCGGAATTCGTGGATTGCATTATAACCTCGCCACCATACTGGGGCTTGCGGGATTACGGAATGGAGGCATGCAAGATATGGGATGGAGACCCTTACTGTGAGCATGAGTGGGAGGTTTGCATAGCGAGACATGATAATCTCCGCCCCTCAAAAGTGAGTGAGAAAACTATTGTAGGCTCAAATAAGGAGTTGCGTTTCAGAACTGGCGAGAAAGTTGAGGAGGCTATATGCAAAAAGTGCGGAGCTTGGTATGGTCAGTTAGGTTTAGAACCTACTCTTGATTTGTATCTTAAGCACATTCTTCAGATTACCGCAGAACTGAAGAGAGTGCTTAAGAAGACAGGCGTGATGTTTTGGGTTCACGGGGATAGCTACTCTGCGAAATCAACGCATTCAAACAAGAAAGGCATCACAAATTACGACAATCTCAGCAGCGATTACGGCAAGAGGTCGGGCAGAACGGTGAGGCATGAAGGACGCTTCCATGATAATATGCCAGAAAAGTGCCTGCTTTTGCAGAATTACAGGCTCGCAATACGCATGATTGAGGAGCAGGGATGGATTTTGAGAAATGTTTTAATATGGTATAAGCCTAATCACATGCCCTCCAGCGTCAGAGACAGACTAACTAACACATACGAGCCTGTTTTTATGTTTGTCAAAAGCAAGAAATACTGGTTTGATTTGGACGCTATAAGGATTCCTCACAAATATCCGAGTGCGAAATCAAAAAACGCAACTAACAAACACAGAGGCTACGGCAACCCCACATACAGCGGTTTTGAGTGGGACGCCTCAAAGCATCCTCTCGGAAAGAACCCAGGTGATATGTGGGTTCTCCCGACAGAGCCTTTTCCAGATGCACACTTTGCAGTCTTTCCGACGAAACTCGCAGAGTTGCTTGTGAGAGCATCATGCCCTCCCGAAATATGTCGCTACTGCGGTTTCATAAGAGAAAGAATAGTTGTGCAGGGCGAATTCATAAAAACAGGCGGTAAGAGGAAGAAAGATACGCCCTCCGTGTCCGAAAGAGAGAAGAGAGAGGGGACTGGCTACTACTACAAAGAGGCGGTAGGATGGACATCATGCGGGTGCAAAGGAGATGACAAATGGCGTTCTGGCATAGTTCTTGACCCGTTTCTCGGCTCAGGAACTACTATGGTGGCAGCTCGTAATTTGGGGAGAAACTGCATAGGCATAGAAATAAACTCCGAATATATCAAAATAGCGAAGAAGCGACTGAACTGGGGGAATTCCATAGAGTTCACGAAATTCAGATACTTGGAGGAAGAGGACATTGAGCGAAATCCTTTCCTCCTCTCACGGTAATTGAAAGAAAATTTTAATCAAACGAAAGTTATAAATCATCCGAAAACTCCTCTCAAAATAGAGATGGAGTGTCCTGAATGCCACTCAAAGAATTTGGTATGGGATTATGGGAGAGGGGAGTGCTACTGCGAGGACTGCGGTCTCGTCATAGAAGATGCCATAATAGACACACGACCAGAATGGCGATACTTCTCGCAGGAGGAGAGAGAGGAAAGAGAACGGTGCGGAGCTCCTGAAACTTACAGAATTCACGACAAGGGTTTAGGCACTCCTCCCCGCATGATGAGGCACGGTGCGATAACGCATCTGACATCATCCGAAGAGTCACGGATGATTTATGCTTTGATAGAGCTTGAGCGCATCTCATCTGCTCTCGGAGTTCCGACATTCTTAAGAGAAGAAGCAGCGAAGATGCTGCGAGAAATACGCTCAAAAATATTATCAAACGAGGAAGCGAAGAAAAAGCTCGCATACAGGGGTGTGGACAGCATCGTTCCAGCAGTCGTTTATATAGTGTGTCGTAAAAACGGGGTTGTCCGCTCTTTGAAGGATATTGTAAAAGTGTCAAAAGTTCCAAAGCGGAGAATTACACTCACATACAAGAGCATACTGCGTGCATTGAACATACAACTGCGCCCTCCATCTCCCTCTGATTTTGTCCCTGCTCTATGCTCCTCTCTCGGACTCGGCGGAGATGTGCGTGCCATCGCCGAACACATCATCTCCTCTGCGGGAGAAGAAGTGACAAACGGGAAGAACCCTATATGTGTTGCGGCATCGGCAATATACATAGCAGCATTTATCTGCGGGAAGCATATTCCGCAGCAAAAAGTGGCAGAGACAGCAGGCGTCAGCGAAGTCACGATACGCAGACTATATAGGGATTTAATTGAGAAACATAATATCACAGTATTGCCGAAACAAAGGAAGGTGATTGTGTATGGGTGATGACTTCAACAAGCTGTTTGAGAAAATAAAGGACATAGGCAAGGGCTTCTTACTTGAGAACATAGTGAAGAGACTGGAAGATGTGCATCTGTCGCTGATAGAGATGCGTAGAGAGGCACGCTTTCTTGAGCGTCAAGACCTCATAGATGAGTTCAACGAGATGGAGCGGAAGGTCATGCTGCTGCGAAACATGCTTGAGGATGAGAGAATGGCGAAAATGGAGGATAAGGAGGAGAAGAATGTTGAAAAGGAGAAGAATAAAAGCAGGAAAAGGTGAGGTGAGATGCGTTCAACGGATGTTGAGAGGAGGTTTTTGCAGGTCTGCAAGCGAATAGTGAGTGCGGAGCGAGAAGTTCCAGAAGAGATTATCAGGGAAGGTGCTATGGTCGTGCATGTGACAGATTTAGTGAACCCGTGCATGCGAAATCTTTTCTACCAGTTTAATACCCCCTCGCATGTGAGTGTTGAAAGCGTGTTGAGAATGTGGGAAGGGCAGGCGTTGCACGCCGCATCAGTCCTCACACGCAATCATGAACTTCTGCTATTTCATAAATTCAATGAAGTTTATGTAGTAGGCTCTATTGACGAATACGAGAGAGGCGTCCTTATTGAAAAGAAGTTCGTGAACTTCGTGCCATCAACGGAAACGCAACTCCAGAAATACTATTCGCATTACATTGACCAAGTGCGATTTTACGGCGTCCTTCTCTATCTCAACGGCTATGATGTTAAGCATGCATACCTTCTTTTTGTGAACAGGGGCTTCTCAAACGAGAGAAATCCCTTCGTGAAGGCGTTTGACATAACTCACTTCTTGGATTATGAGCGGGACTTGAACCTGCTCTCTGCGAGGCTCTCATCCGTCATGAAAGTCATGAACTCAAAAGAAATGCCAGAGATTCCCGACGAATATCATCCTTTTGAGCATCCCTGCTCCTCCTGCATGTTCCGTTCTCTTTGTTGGATGGAGGAGGAGCATGCGGAGGAGGACGAATATGAGGAAAACAATACTGGAGACGAAAGTTCACAAGAGGAAGAAAGTGCGGGAAGGCACTTCACAGAAAGAATCAAAGACTAAACCCTCCTCACCGTTTGAGGTTCGCAGATTTTGTCGTTTAAGGAAGGAGACACTCGCAATATTAGAGGAAAGAATCACCGCAGACTTCAGCATCGCAGAGTGGATTGGCATTCTCGTGGAAGAAGCATTGAGAATTTACGACACGCCTGCTAAAATGCGACTTCTTGCGATGAAATATAATCGCATTCTGAGGGGCGATGAATACGACCCTATAAAAGAAGAGTATAAGCGATTATACAAGAAGAGCATTAGGAAGCAGATAGAGGAGATTGAGAGTAAGGAGAGAGAAGTTCTCGCAAAATTGCGTAGTCAAGGCTTCATAGAATTCGCAGGAAGGCTTGAAGAACTCTTTGACGAAGTTGAGAGAGGTCGTTATGATGACATAGCGATGGAAGTTGAGAGCAAAATACAATCTTTATCATCCGAGATGGAGAGAGAAACAGGATTTCTGACGGTGAGGGAGGCAGCAGAGATGCTCGGTGTCAGCGACGGAACAATCCGTAAAGCGATTAAGGAAGGTTACTGTGGCGTCAACATACGACATATTCGTGATGAGAAAGGCAGAATTCTATGCTATAAGGAAGATATAGAAGAGATAAAGAGACGGAGAGAGAGTAAGAGGGGTGGAAAATGAGCAAACGCCTCTCGGATATAAGGGGCTTTCGTATGAAGGAAGAGATATTGAGCATCGCAGATGCCATCACCTTCATTCTGCTCTGCTACAAAAACCCGTATGGGAAGAGGAAGTGGAAGGCATACCTCGTTTATCGTAAAGGCGGAACGCTCTCCGTGAGGAGAATACCCCTCAGCAGAAAAAAGAAGGAGGTGAGATGAATGATTATAAATGAAAGAGATTTAAGGAGAGGTGAACTGCCCATTAATAAAATAATTCACGGAAACGCCTTGAGAGTTCTGAAAAAACTGCCGAGTGAGAGTGTAGATTGCATTATAACTTCTCCTCCATACTGGGGTCTCCGTGACTATGGGGAAGAGGCGAATACGATTTGGGGAGGTGACCTTTACTGTGAGCATGAGTGGGTGTTGAACATAAAGAAGGACTCAATAGAGGAAGGCAATATAAAAGGTTTCAGGTCGGGTTTTTGTAAAAAGTGTGGTGCTTGGTTCGGACAGTTAGGCTTAGAACCTTCTTTAGAGATGTATATAGAGCATCTTTTAGAGGTAATGAAGGAGTTAAAGCGAGTTCTTAAGAAGACAGGAGTTATCTTCTGGGTTCATGGAGATAGCTATTTTACTTCCTCACCAAGCAATAAAAAAGAATTTTGGAGAGAATTGGAAAGAGAGGATGATAGTTTGATTGATAGGTTGATGAGAAAGAACTCTTACAGTTCAAGAGAGTTGGGAATTCCTTCTCCATTAAAATGCATGTGTCTTCAAAATTACCGTTTTATTCTTCGCTGTATTGATGAACTCGGGTTGATTTTGAGAAACATTATCATTTGGCATAAGCCTAATCACATGCCTTCAAGTGTGAGAGACAGATTTGCGAGTGCTTACGAGCCTGTTTTCATGCTCGTTAAGAGTAAAAGGTATTGGTTTGATTTGGATGCGGTGAGAGTGCCAACCCGAAATCCAGAAGCAGATTTTAAAAGAGTGATGTTTGATGTTAGGGGCGGAACTAAAAAACATCAACAAGGTGGTGTTTCAGCATTTAGGACAAAAAATATAGAGGAAGTAAAAGCAAGATTGTATCTCGGCAAGAACCCAGGTGATGTCTGGGCAATCTCTACTCAACCATTTCCAGATGCACATTTTGCTGTTTATCCTGAGAAATTAGTAGAGACCATGATAAAAGCAGCGTGTCCGCAGGAGATTTGCAAGAAGTGTGGGAAGGCGAGGGTCAGAATAATAGATAAAAATTACATCCCTACAAGACCTGGGTTAAACACTGGAAAAGGTAAAAGCGGGACTGATTTAGACCCTAACAAATCCTTACATAGACGGGATATTTCAAAGTATCGTATGAAAATTGAATACTTGACAGTAGGCTGGACGGACTGCGGCTGCAATGCAGGCTGGGAAAGCGGGGTAGTGCTTGACCCGTTCTTAGGAAGCGGAACAACAGCATTAGTCGCTCTGAAGTTCGGGAGAAGATTCATAGGGATTGAAATCAACAGAAAATACTGCGAGATGGCGTTGCGGAGGATAGAGCCTTATTTAGGGCAGAAGAGATTGGATGAGTTTCTATAAGAGGAGGAGAGAGGATACAAACAAGACCTTAAATAATTAACGCTTATTTTAAATTTTTCTTTAAATGACTGATATATTTAAATACTCTATTAGTGTATTCTCTAATCGGAGGTGAGCGTGAAGGGATGGCTCGTGAGGATGTGGCGGAAAGGGATGTGGAGCGACGGCATCTCCTCTGGGAATACCGCAAGCTCACGGCGGCGAAGGCGAGAAAGTTGGAGCGACTGCGCAGAGAACTTGACGAGGCATACCGAGAGTGGTCGGCAGTGAGCAAAATCACAAAGATGCTTGAGCGTGGCGAAATCACGACGGAGGAAGCGAAGAGCCTCCTGAATGAAGGTGTGGAGAAGAGGTGGGAGTTTCTGCGAAGCAAGGGGGTGGTGATGAGTGAAACTGCTTGAAGCATTTAAAGATTTTGAGGTTCGCAGATATTCGGCTGGTCGCATCATAAGAATAACACCCGCAACAGAGGTTAAACTGACATACGACGACATCAAAAAGGCTGCCGATGAGCTGAATGAAAAATACCCCGAACACAAATACACTGTCAAGAGGAGGCGTGTGAACGGTAAAGAGTTCGTCGTTTTCCGCAGAGATGAGCCAAACGCAAAAGGCATCCCGATATACATAGACACCGAAGAAGGCAGAATATTCGTTCCCGCCTCGTATGTGAAGCGGAATTTCAGGCTCGTCAGAGCAGTCATTGATTTCCGCCTCTCTGCGCTTGGCATACCTACAAGGCGTGAGGTCGTATCATACGGGGCGTGATGCAACTATGAGCAGAAAAAACGCCCTCAATGAGATGGACAGGCTTCTGGAGATACTCGCAGATGCAGAGGAACATAAAATCACAGAGTTATACCGCAGAGTTTCGCTCACTCCAGAGACAATTAGGACGGTCATAGAGTTCTTCAAGGAACACGGTCTCGTGAAGGTGTATCTCAAAGAGGACGGCATATATGTGAGAATCACTGGAAAAGGTCTTGAATTTCTCGCATTGCCTTCTGATAAGGACTGAGGGACTATCTCACTCGCAGACTTATAGCGCTCATAGGAGGTGGTCTGCATGGTAATAGCGGATTTGTTTCTGTTTGGGAAGCCTGCGTGGGAAATAGAGAACATGGAAGAGGTTTCAGCGTCGGAGATACGGGAGAAGGGCGAAGAGCTGAGGGAGCGATTGCATCGGATTGCGGAAATAATGGAGAAATTGCAGAACGCAGGATGGGAGAGAGCAGGAGCATCGCTTTACAGCATCTCCTTCCACAAGGACATTACGGTAGAGGATGCAAGGAGAGAGCTCTGCCAATTAGGTATAAAGCCTGAGGAGGTCGGTCTGATAGAGGTTGAGGAAGCGGAGGACGAGGAGGAGGTAGAAGAGGATGACGGAAGTGGGGAAATTACTGAACAGAATTGACAGAACTACTACGGTAGAGGAACTCGTCGGCATAATCAAGGAGGCTTCCGAAACGATTGACGATGATTTCACGCTTGACCTCTTTCTTTCAGAGGCGTGGAGGAAGTTCTCACTGATGCGGAGGTGACCGACGGTGTTTAAAAAGAGCAAATACCCGCTCAAAATGTTCACCTTCCTGCCTGCCGAGAGCGAGGAGATACCTATTGAAGTCAGCGCTGTTCTGGGAATCGCTCTTCCCTATGATTACAAAGAGCGCCTTGATGTTGAAGATGCTCTGTGGTGGTTCGCATGGTGGGAATGTGTGGGCGACGAATGCATGGTTGCGACACTGCGACGCAACGGCTCGTTTGAAGAATTCACATCCGACTGGGTGACTTTCATGGCAATCATGGCAATGAACCCTATCTTAGAGGACTTCAATCTCGGCAGTTCGGATGAGGAGGCAGAGTATATGCTGCTCGTGAAAGAAAATGACGGAGAGGACAACGGAGAGAAGACCGCATACATAGTTTCCACCTCCTCTTTCTACAATTTTTTGAACGCTCTCTCTCACACTCTCAGGCAAAGGAGGCAGGGGGAATGAGAGAGGAAGAAGGAAAGGAGAGGGTAGAGTGGAGGAGTAGGAGGAAAGGAGGAAAGAAAAGAAGGAGGTGGGAAGAAGATGAGGGAATTGAACCTGCCGCAATCTTCTTCCTCTTCGGAGGATGAGGAGGAAGAGTGGGAAGAAATAAGGGCATTTCCGACGGTGTGGAAGCCGTCGCAGGAGGGAGACGCACTTAAGGGAACGGTCATAGAGATAAGAGAGCGCACATTCGGGAGCAGAGATTACACATCCCTCGTCATCACAACCGAAGAGGGCGAAGAGTTTGAGACGCCTGCACACACAAATCTTTCAAGACTAATCAAGAAGGGCGTTGACGAGGGTAAAATCACTGAGGGATGCGAGGTTCAGATAATCCTTGACAGAATTATCAGGAGAGGTGGTGCAAGTGTCTACCTTTACAGGCTCTTGTGCAGGAGGGGAAGAGGAAACGCTGAATAAAGCGTGCAAAGAGTGCATCATATACGGATGCGAAGACTGCGACCTGAAGTATCCGTGTGAGCAGTGCATCAGAAGAGGATGCGAAATCGTGCTGTGGTGCATCCTCCGTGATTGTGAGATATTCAGAAGGCGGTGCAGTATCAGAGATAAGTGCGGGGCGGTGCTGTGGTGCGACCCGAATGAGTGGAAGAAACTAACGAGGCGGTGCGAAGATGTCATACAAAAGGGGAAGAGCGTATGAGTATAAGATAGCGGAGAGATGGAGGCGAAGGGGAGCGGTTGTGTGGCGCTCTCCCGCCTCAAAGGGTGCTGCCGACCTGTTAATCATAACAGAGAGGAAAATAAAACTGGTGCAGGCAAAACTTCAGAAAGGGAAGAAGCGAACACTGCTACCTTCGGAGGAGAAGGCACTGGTAGAACTCGCACAACACATCCATGACTTGCTCAATGTGTGCGTTGAGGCAGTGTTCATGCGGAGAATAGAGGAAGAAAATGAGATAACAGAGGAAGAAGTAGTGCTGTGGCGTTCCCCCGCATGCGAAAAAGATTAATCTACTTCTTTTCCTCTATTTTTTCCTTTATTTTCCTCACAATTATCTCAAATGTTGATTCCTGCTCTTTTATTGACGGATACTGGAGCAAATCACACAGCATCTCATAAACCCTTCTGTCTTCTTTCCAATATACTGCCATTACGACTATGACGGGGTCGCTTGAATAGAACTTTCTGAGCGTTATTGAGTAATCAGGCAGATACGACATGATGTATCTTACGCCCTGCTCAATCGCTGCAATCGCCCTTCTCCACCTTTTCCTTGCCAAAATCTCTGCAATCTGCCTCGTGAGGTTTTCATCAAGTATGGAACTCTCAAGAACCCTGTCTATGTATGTCGGCTGGAATTCCGAAGGAGGCTTCTGAAGTATAGTGAACCTTGCCTTGTTTCCGAACTGTGGCTCTTCTTCAAACCTCTTGAAAAAACCTGCTTTGAGTATATCGTCGCTCTTATTTTCCGCCAGACAGCGTGATGGACGAAATCTCTCCCTATCTTCTAATCTCGGAACTTCCTCCAGTGCCTTGTTTGGTGATTCTTTTGGACACTTGTCACGGTTAAGATTGTCTGTGAACGATTCTCCTTCAATATTCTTCACACTACTCTCGTTCAAATTCCTACTCGTAACGGCAAGATTTTTTGGCTTTTCCATCGCCTTGTTTATTACTGGCTTCTACTTAAAAAGTGTTGCGGTTAAAAAAGTGAAGGGAGGTGATGTGGAAAGATGCCATACAGGAACTATGATAAGAGGGTGCGAAACTACGACCTCGCAGTAATTCCCGATGTTGTCCGCAGCAAGTTTGAGGCAAGGAAGCCAGCGATGCTGGACGGGCAGGAGGAATACCAGAAGACGCTGACTGATGTGGAGATTGCGGTGAGGGGCATTCTTGACGACGAGGGCGTCGTTGCGAACATGAGAGTGATGTATCTGAACTTCGCAAGGGCGCTTGTGCGTGGCAGTGGTCATCAGTCAGGCGTGGCTTTGCAGAAGATTGCAGCGGCTGAGAAGGCGAAGTTCACCACATACGGCTTAGACCCGTCCATCCTTGACAAGATAGTGAAGATGGTCATCGGCATGGTCGCATACGGCTCGTAGGCACGCTGACTGCGGGGTCGTAGCTCAAGTCGCAATTTTTCCCCTTTTCTTTTTTTCCCCTCCCTTCATGAACTTCATGAACTTCGCAAAATTCACGAAATATTTAAATACTGAGTTGCGTTAGTTCTGATGTATGGCGAGGATGCTGTTCGCTCCGCTCATAGCGGTAAGCACGCTCAATCAGGCGAACCTCATCAGGCAGCTGTGCGAGGAGAACGGAATAGAGTGCGAAATAAAGAACTCCATAACCGTTCCAGACACATGGACGGATGCTGACGCATTCTTGTGGTTCACGCTGGCAGCACCACAATTCTTATCAGATGCGGTTGCACCCGCATTGAACACATCAAAACCCCACGCTGCTTATGTCACGGTAGAAGGACTGCCGACGAAGGCGATGTTCGTCAGCACAAACATTCCACGCTTGAGGTTCGTTGCCGTTTCCGAGTTTGTTCGGAATTGTCTTGTGAGTGCGGGTTTGAGCGTTGAGCGAGTTGTGCATCACGCAATAGATATAGAGCAGTGCAAGAACGCAATAAGTCACAGAAAAATCGTCAGGAGACACTTATCTCAAAAGTATGGCGTTGATTTGGACGAATATTGCGTGTTTCTGTTCAACGGGAGGCACGACCCACGCAAGAATGTTCAAGGCTTGCTGCAAGCATTCAAGTATTTGGAGGCGAAGGGACGCAAAGACATACTCCTTTTCATGATTACTGACGAATCCGTTAAAGAGTTGATGACTATGGAAGGCGTCAGAGAGCGATGCTTCATAGAGGCGACGACAGGCTCTCTGCCGTATCACAGGGTTCTTGAGCTGATGGCAGCAGCGGATTACATAGTTTTCCCATCGTTTGCGGAGGGTTTCGGCTTGCCTCTTTTAGAGGGAAACGCAGTCGGAAGACCTGTCTTGCACACATGGATGCCTCCTCTCTCGGAATTTTCGTCGCAGGATTTCAACTTCACATGGAACTATTTAGAAGAGGTGGAAGTGAAAAATGCGGCAGTCCAGACATGGCTCTTCCATGTCTATACAATGGATATGCTCGCAGAGATGATGGACTACGCAGCAGATATTTATTTCAACCGCAGGGAAGAGTATGAAGATTACTGTGAGAAGGCGTTTGAGCATGCTCACAGGTGGGATTACAGACGCATATACCCCGAACTTTTAAACCTTCTCGGCTTTAATGTGAAGGCAGAGGTAAAACATGTTGAGAAGGGTGTGAAAGAAATAGAAGAAGGGGGATGATGCGAAAGGGGGTGTGTGAAATGGTTGAGGAGATTATAGGAAGAGATGAGGATGAGGAAGAGATGCCAGAACTACCGACGGCTGCTGAGGCAGACCCGCAGATTAAGAAGATAAACGAGTTGCTCCGCTCACTGCTCATGCATTGCAGCAACATTGTGTTTGATGTCGCCGTCTGTGACTGCCCGAATGGCAACGGATGTGGTGTCCTTCGTGATGCGAGGGAGATTGCGAAGGTAATGAACGAGCTGAGGAGCATGCAGGATGTTGCTATGAAATACTCAACACAGCAGGTCGCACCAGAGAGTAGAGAAGGAAGTGAGAGTAAAAGGAGGAGCAGAAAGAAGAGAGGAGGTGCATGAGTGACAAATGGCAATCTCAGAAGGCTCTGAACTTAATGTAGGAGAGATAAAAGTGCGCATTCTTGAGGTCATAGAGATGAAAGATTTCGCAGGCAATCGTCTGTTGCAGGTGGCGTATCAGATTGTAGATGGCGACTATGTTTCACACACCGCACATCTGTGGGTGAGGAGCGAAGAAGAGCTGAGAAAGCGAATAGAGCGGGTTGTGAGCGATTATTTGAGAGTTAGAGACTTCATGCGTTCCCGTATGATGATGAGGATGCGGTGAGCGGAGATGCTTTCTCCGCAAGACCTTCTTATCCTGCACTTTGTATTCAGCGGGTTTTTAGGAGGTCTTGCGTCGGCACTGGTGAAATCCAAGAACTTCATGGAATTCAAATCTTTCAAAACAGTTCGCATCTTCATTCTCGGCGCCATAGTCGGCTACCTTTATTATCACCTATACAGTGAATACAACTTCCCGAATGCGGTGATGTCTTTTTGTGCGGGCTACTCGTGCATTGATTTCATTGAGAGCATCACCATGCGTCTTAGACCCAAGCCGTAAAAGAAGGAAATAAAACAAAATAAAAATACAAGTAAAAGGAAATGGACGGGGAGGAGGCTGCGCAGGAGGAAAGGAGAAGAGAAGGACTGGATGAGAGAGTCGTAGATGTTTTTGTTGAGTTTTTGACCTCTGAGGTTATCCGTCTTGAAGAGCTTGAAACTCATGAAATTGATGAAATTCTTTATCACGCAGAGAGTTTCGGAATAGCAGACCCCTTAGGACAGCTCTCAAGCTGGTTATGGTCACAGATTAGCGGTGCAATTAGCTCTGTTCGCTCTATTGTCTCTTCTGTGCTGAGTGCTGTTCGCTCAGTGGGCAGTGCTGTCTCTCGTGTCTCGTCCATAGCATCAAGTATCTTAAGCTTTGTCAGAGGCATCCCCTCACAGATTATAAGTGCTGTCAGAGGTTTTATATCTGCCGTCCAGAATGCAGTCAACAGAGTAGCGTCAAACATGTCAAGCTTTTTCTCATCCATAATGGGTAAAATCGGAGAAGCTATCTCAACCATTACCAACACCGTTAGTAATTTAATATCTAATGTCTTAAACGCAATCAGTAACTTAGCAAGCGCTCTATCGGAACATGTCTCAAACATATTAGAGAAACTTTCCTCCTATTTCTCATCAATTATTGAGAAAGTCACGGATGTGGCATCAAACATATTAGAGAAACTTTCCTCCTATTTCTCATCAATTATTGAAAAAATCACGGATGTGGCATCAAGTATTATGGAGGCTATCAGCGGATTGGCGGCGACGGTGATGGAGTCTATCAGCAATCTGATTAACACCATCTATGATTTGATGGGAACTTTGACAGAGATGATTTCAGGTTTAATAGAATCCCTCACTGAGGTTATTAATGGGCTGGTAGCAACAATATCAGAGGCGATTAACAGTGTGGTAAATGCTATAAATGAGTTATTGACCTCTATATCTGAGGCGATTAACGGGTTTCTGGAAGCTATAAGCGACGCTATCAGTGGATTAGTAGCAACAATATCAGAGGCGATTAACAGTGTGATAAATGCTATAAACAGCTTATTAGCTTCTATATCTGAGGCGATTAATGAACTTATGGGTGCTATAATCTATGCCATCAGTGGATTAGCAGCAACTATAACATGGACAATTAACAGTCTGATAAGAGGTATCAACTATTTGATAGTATCTCTATCATGGATGATTAATGATTTGGTGAGGGCAATCAGTGACATTATCAGCAGTTTAGTGGCAAGCATGTCTGAGGCACTCGCATCTATAATAAGAACACTCTCCACAATTCCTGCAATGATTATTAATGCTGTTAAGGGCATAGCATCGGAAATAATGAACGCTATTGGTGGCGTCGTTGCAGTAATATCAGATGTATTCTCCACGATTGCTTCTGTGATTTCCTCGTTCATATCAATGGTAATAGATGCGCTTGCGGAAATTCCTTCAATAATCTTAGAGGCGATTTCAAACTTCGTTGCATCCGTTCAGGCGTTCTTCACGGAGGCGTTTCAAGCCTTCATTTCAACGATGGGTGGTATATGGGACGCCCTGCGCTCATTCTGGGAGAATGCTCTTGATGACATCAACAAAGGCATAGGCACGATAACGCTCACACTGCAAGGCTTCATAAATCCGCTTGTGCAAATCGCACAGTGGTTCGCAGGACTTCCAGACAGGATGCTCACACTCGCAATGAACTTCGGCAAGGGCATCATTGAAGGCTTCTCGGCAGTTGCGGAAACGATTTACAACCTGCCTTTCGTGAAACCCGTTGTTGATTTCTTCGCAAATCTACCTGAGCATATTATCAACTTCGCAAAAGGTGCGGTTGACTTCTTCACAAGCCTGCCAGAGCATTTCAAACGCATGGGCGAATTCATCGTGAATGGCTTCATCTCACTCGCAGATGCGATTTACAACTTGCCTTTCGTGAAGCCCGTCGTGGATTTCTTCACGAGCATACCAGAGCATATCATAAATTTCGCAAAAGGGGCAGTTGACTTCTTCACTAACCTCCCGAACATGTTTAAACCCGTCGTTGATTTCTTCGTCTCAATTCCAGACCACCTCAAGAACGGGTTGGATATTGTTATTAATGCTGCCTTAGGCTTCAAAGACTGGGTTTTAAACACCGTCGTTCCCACAATAGTTGGAGGTTTAGAAACTATTGGAGACGCAATAATGGGTGCGTTCAAGGGTCTCTTCAACTTCTTCATGGGAGGTCTTAAGGAATTAGGAAAAGGATTGTGGGGGATAGCAGAGGGAATACTGGGGGGTATATGTAGCTTCGTTCAGGAGATAAGCACGGGAACTCCTCACTTCATTCCTGCTCTTCTTATGGCTTTAATCTCGCCTGTCGTAGGGGTTGCAGCATCATCCTACCTGTCAAATACGCAAGGGGCATTAGGGGCTGCTTTAGCGCATGACACCGCATCCGCATTCCAGACCGCTATTATGTTCCCCTCAACTATCCTCACGGGAGCTCTCGCAGCACAAGTCGCATCTACAATCCTGCATGTTCTCGCAGACAATTTAGACATTCAGATAAGGTTGAGTGCATTCCTGCGACCTCTCGGAATAGGAGCAGGAGGATGGCTTGACAAGCCCATCTCCTTGAAGGGAACTTTGCACTGGTTGGCGTCTCTCACATGGAAACTGCCCAGACGGATGGTTGATTATTCAATACTCGGCATTATGTATTGGATAACCGAGCCTTACGGAATACTCATCAAGAGCTCTATGCGTAATATTCTGCCTGTGAAAATACCGTCTGAAAGCAAGCTCATAGAACTTGTGCAGAGGCACACACCACACAAGTCATTCAAAGATTATCTTGATACGCTGAAGTGGGCTTTGCGTCTCAGCGGATACTCCGAGAAGTTCGTTGAGGCGTTCTCAAAGTTGTATACGGAGGAGTATGTCGTGATAAAAGACAGGTTCGGAATAGAGCGGAAGTTCCCGACTTCGCTGATTTACGAGCTGCCGACGCCTTCGCAGCTCGCATCAATGATGGTGCATGACCTCTTCTATCCGCATCCTGAGAATCCTGAGAAACTCGCAACTAAAGAATTTGAGAAAGCCATGCAGATGCGAGGTATGAACCCAGACATAGCAAAGATGTTCTACATGCTCCACTTCAAGTATCCCTCCCTGTCACTCTTATACGAGTTCATTTGCAGGGTCGCCGCTGGCTTCACATGGGTAGACCTCACACCGTATAAAGAGGCAGGACTCGGCAAAGATGCCCTCTCGCCGAAAGAGCTCGCAAGCAAGTATGCGGGCATGGAAGAAGATGCACTGAAAGGATTATCCGCCTTCTTAGTGCCTTATGCGAAGTGGCACGATTATGCGACATTTGCGTGGTCTCACAAGTCTCTCATTCCGAAGGATGTGCTTGCGAAGGCGGAGAAATACATAAAGGACGACAGGTTCACGAGTGATGCTCTCATACACTTAGATATGATGGCGGACATTCCCAAGCGAATTGATGCGAGGTGGATGTATAAGTGGATGGTCATTACCGACAAGGAGCTCAAGCGGATAGTTCTCGCAAGGGGTATGCATCCTGACTGGGTAGAGAAAATCGCAACTGCCGAAGCGATGAATGCGCTTGCGGAGGAGCGAACTTATGCGAGGACTGGTGTAATAAGCACATACAAGGAAGGTTTCATGACGCTTGACGCCCTCAAAAATACATTCAAGAACCTCGCAACCGTCAAGATACTCGGCAAGGATGTTTCTGTTCGCTTCTTAGATGGTGAGACCGAACTATTGGCGCTTCGTGCAAGGTATGACAGAGAGCTTGACATCATGCGTGATTACTTTAGAAGGTTGCTGACCGCATCTGCGGAGAACATCTATGCATGGCAGGATGTAATGAAGAAAATTGAGGAAGAGTTGAAGCAGGTAGGCGAGAAACTTAATCTACCAGTTTCGCTTGATACTGATTATTTTGCGTTGTATGAGTCTGTGAGGGATGCATACTGGCACATGGACACGGTTCGCAGAATTCGGACATGGCTTCGCTACATGCAATACAGGGTATTTCAGCGAATTTACGAGGGTTATCTGACGGAGAAAGAGGTTGAGCAGTTCATATCGGATATAGTTCAAAAGGCGTATCTGACGGATGCGGAGAAGGATGTCTTCACTTATGTTGCGGACTTCATGCGTGGAGGCTTCATTCGCAGGACGAAGGCGGATGCGATTTTGAGGAAACTAAGCAGAGGAGTGATAAGTGTTGATGAAGCGGTTAAGGAATTACAGAAATTAGGATTGGATAAGGAAACTGCGGAGGCTCTCGTAGAGGCGAGGGTCAAGATATACACGCTTTCAATAGCAACGATTCTCTCTTATGCGAAGTATGTGAAGGTAAGTGAGGACTTCTTGAAGAAGAAGATGGACATGTTAGGAGTTCCAGAGGAAGACCAAGAGCTGATTTTAAGGGTTTTTGAGATAAGACATACGACTGATGAGCGTGATAAGATAATAAGAGAGACGCTTGACTTGTATGAGGCGGGCTTCAAAACCGAAGAGGAGGTTAAAAATGAGCTCGCACCGTATCTGTATGCGGGTGTTTCTCTTGACTTGCTGATTACGGCAGCGAAGAAAGAGAAGGAGTATAAGATAGATGATGCTAATGCGGATGCGATTTTGAGGAAACTGAGCAGAGGCGTCATAACTGCCGAAGAGGCGAAGACGGAGTTAAGCAAGATTATAAAAGATGAGGCGTTAGTGGATGCGTTGATTGCGAAGAACATGCCTATTTATCGTCTGACGCCTCTGCAAATCTCCTCGTGGATGGAGTATATTCCGATTGATGTTGACTGGTTTGCACAGAAGACGGCGATGCGAGGCATGCCTCCAGATGAAATGGCTTATGTTCCCGCCTATACAACTGCAAGGGTGTTGAATTCAGAAGCATGGTCTTATGTCACAAGCGTGGGCAGAGCATTCAAGTATGGGTTAATCACAGAGGAGGAGTTCGCAGAAGAGCTTGATAATGTTGCCACGCTGTTCTATTCGCCTGAAGAGCTGAAGGCAATGCTCGGCGTTGAATGGGTTATCCTTTCGCCTGATGAGCGCATCTTCATCCTGAACAAATGGATTATTGAGCGTGAGATTGAGAAGTATTTTGAGGAGACGGGATATTATGAGGAAGAGTATTCGTCAAGTTATTCATCAGGTTCGTCAGGTTCATCAGGTTCGTCAGGTTCATCAGGTTCATCTTCAAGTTCATCAAGTTCATCGTCGGGCTCGTCAGGCTCATCAAGCTCATCAAGTTCATCAGGTTCATCAGGTTCGCACAGTTCAGGCAGCGTAGGTGGTTTATCTATGAGGAAGCCTTCGCATGTTATTGGGGATTACGGCTTCTATTCCTCATCGCAGTCGTCGCACAGTGCGGGTAGTAAGAGTGAGAAGAGCAAGAAAGGAGGCAACCCGAATGGCTTTTCGCTGAAGCAGATAAGGGAGAATGCGAGGAAGAAGGTCATGGAGATAGCGAAGAGACGCAAGTGGCTTGAGCAGCCGAGAAGAGCGGACTTAATAAAGATGCTGAACGGAGGAAAAAAGAAGAGGTGAAAGGATGAGGGTGCTGATTCTTGCGTTTGAAGGTATTGACTATGAGCTTGCGGAAGGATTTCGCTCTCCTTCATTTCATAATTTCCCGCACTTATGGCAGCGTTATCAGGGCAGAGTTAAGAGTGATGTGAGGAGGTGGGAGGACACACAGAGGGTATGGGCATCCTTTCTCACAGGCATACCCATGCGCAGGATTGATGAGGTCTTGGTGTCAATGAAGGAGGTCGGAGAAAAAGACAGGTTCATTTTGAGCTCGCTGAAAAATTCAGTTCTCTCACACGCCTCTCGTCCCGTCTGTCTGAACATGCCTTGCGTGAATCCGCACAGCAGATATTTCAGCGGAGAAGTCTCAGGATTAGAAGCTAATGCTGCGAGGACGGGTAAGCAGTGGAAGAGCCAGTTCTATGAAGAGTGCTGGCAGTTTTATGATGAGGAGTTTGCCCTTCTGCTCAATGCTTTGAAGACGGATTGGGATTTGCTAATCGCACATTTCAACAATCCTGCTATGGTCATGAGAGTTTTCGCATGCGAGCCGAGATGGGTGAAACGAATAATGTTGCACATCAACCGAAGTCTCGCACAGTTGTGGGAGAAAGTGGAGGATGATGTTCTCCGCATGGTGATTTCTCCATTCTCTATCAAGTGCAGGGGTAAGGGGAGTGCGTTGAGCGGAGAAGGCTTCTTCAGCACGAACATTCCTGCGATAACGCATGAAGTTCTCAAAGTTCATGAGTTTCATAGAATTCTCACAAAAATCCTGCGAGTGCATGCTTTTTAAGAAGAGGGAAAAAATTGCAATACATCACATCGTCATGCTCAAGCAACTCGTTCAATACACTCTCTCCTCTATAATTCTTCCTCTTTTTCCACCCTGAACTCTTCCACTCTGAAGAGACCGAATTCAGGGCGATAGTCGCAGAGACCTATCCATTTTCCTGCGTCCTCTACGATGCGCTGCATTGTGTCTCGTAAAAGCACATTCGGGTCTTTGTTAATGATTGAAAACTCAAGCCCCCACTCATCAAAGCGAGGTCTCGCCCTCATAATTCTGCTTCTCTGAACAACAACAGGTCGTAAATCCACTTTCCAGCCATTGTGCTTGAGAGGAACATAGAAGGGTTCTATCTCAATCCCTGCTCTAATTGCTGCGCCGTATGTTAATTTCCGACCTGAAATCTTGTAATTTCGCCCAGCCTCCCGTAACATGGCTTTGATGTTCACCGAAGGAATTACGATGTTCCCTTGAGGGTCTTTGTAAAGTGCTGCCTCTGCCTCTTCCTCAGGCGTCAGATGTTCTCCCCTCCGTCTCTGCGGGTTATTCCCAAGTCCGTTAGGCGCATGCATCAGGAGAGGTCTTGTTCCTTTTATCCGCACATGGTATTTCTCTATCATTCTTCTTTCACCTCCTCCAAAGTCTCCTTATACCTCTTCAAAATCTCCTCCACACCTGCTCTGACCGCCTCGCTGATAGACGGGAAGACGCCTCTCTCAACAAGCTCGTTCAGAGCCATGTATTGCCGAATGCTAATCAGAGCGTTTATGGAAACTTTCTTTTCTCTCCTTCGCCTATCCATACCTCATCACCTATGCTATACATAAGGTAAGGTGTATTTAAATATATGTCGCCTATATATAAATGACGGGGCGAGGCAAGGTGTGGCTCAGGCGTGGCGAGGCACAGGCGGGGTCAGGATTGGCAGGCTGAGGCGGGGTCAGGTTGGGCGTGGCGAAGGCATGGCACGGCGTAGGTAAGGCAGAGCGAGGCAGGGCTTAGGCAGGGAATAAGGCTGGGCAAGGCGTGGCAAGGTGAGGCGGGGTGCGAGCAGGGCAAGGGGCGGGGCGAGGCATGGCAGGGTTTATTTAACACGCACTCGTATATTTGGAGGAGAACGAAGAAAGATAAGGAGGTGAAAGATATGGGGGAAGAGAAGATAAGTGTGCAAACTGGGCAGTTGCGGATTGGAGAGTGTATTGAGGTGAATATTGGCGGTGAGAAACTGCGAGTATGCAAAACCCGTGAAGGTGCGAGAGAAGGAGAGATAACAATAGAGAAGGTTAGTGAGTGATGCTATGAAAATCCTGATAACAGGCGTGGGAGGCTTCATAGGCTCGCATTTAGCGGAGCATTTCGTCAGGGAAGGTCACGATGTTTCGGGGTTGCTCCGCACTGTGAGAGCGAGGAGTGTATTACTCCGCAAGGGCATACATAAGGACATCAATTTGCATCATGCAGACATTCGTGACAGGGACGAGGTGCGTAATGTCTTCGCATCTGAGGACTTTGACTGCGTTATCCACTGTGCGGCAATAGCAATAGTTAAGAGGGCGTCAAACTTTCCGTCGCAGACATTCATAACGAATGTGATAGGCACGCTGAATGTGCTTGAGTGTGCGGAGATGGCAGGGGTGCATAAGTTCATCTTCCAGTCAACTGACAAGGTTTATGGGGAGAGGATGAGTGCGAGGGAAGATGATGCAGTAGTTGCGTCGGGGGCGTATGAAACCTCAAAGGCGTGTGCTGACCTCGCAGTTCAGAGTTTCCTGATTTCCTCGCTCTGTTCGGGAGGACGGATAGATTTCATACAAATAGTGAGGTCGTGCAACATTTACGGATACGACCCTTACTCTCCACGCATAATTCCGAACACGATAAAGGCGTGTCTGACGGGCAAATCGCCGATAATATATCACGAGGAGGGAATTCCCTCGCAGAGGCAGTATTTGCACATAAGTGACCTGTGTGCAGCGTATAGCAAGCTTCTCAAGCATGAGGAGAGCGGGATTTTCAATGTCGGCAGCTACGATGTCCTTTCACAAGAAGAGGTTGTGAAAACGATTTTGAGGTTCTTTCCGCACATAAAACCCACCTATGTAGAGAAGGAGGAGAAGTGTGGAGAGATATGGGCGCAGAGTTTGGCGTGGGACAGAATGAGACTGCTCGGATGGAAGCCCCGCATGACCTTTGAGGAAGGCATAAAGAAAACAATAGAAGAATTCAAGGAATATAGGTGGTGAAAATGGCGAAAGTAGCGTATTGTCAATGCACATTTGCGAGGGATGTGCAGAGAACGCTTGAATGCATCTCTCTAATGAGCGAGCATGTTGATTATGTCTTCATAATCGCAGATGAGAGCGTTTCGCCATCACAACTTGAATTGATAAGGTCAAACTTTGATAATGTCATCACGAAGAGGGTGTATTTCACAGATGACATTCCCGCCTTTCGCAACAATTATCTTGAGTTATGCGAGCAGTATAAGGTTGATTGGGTTTTAGTCAGCGACCCAGATGAGATTTTCTGCCACGAGTTTGCTAAAGACTTGCGCAAAATTATCAGCGATTTAGAGCGTGAGGGTTACAACATGGCGGGGATAAATTGCAGAGAGCAGTTTGAGGCGGTAGAGTGGCTTGACGAGTTGGATTTGTTGAAAGAATGTCCAGCGGGATACCGAAAGAGCGCCTTCTACAAGAATTTACTTTTCAGGATGCGAAAAGGACTGCGTTATGTCGGCGTCGGCATAGGCAAAGTTCATGAAACTTTCAACATTAATGGAGGATGGAGGGTTAAACTCCTTTCCGATAAGTATTATTATGTGCATCGTAAGTCGGCACTTGACATCTGGAGGAATGCGGCACGCAACATGGTTATAGCAGGGGGCGGGGATAATGTCGGCGATGTTAATCCCTACTGGAGGAAACTTCGCACTTTGATGCAGAAATACGGAATAAAATCGTGGATGGAGCTTGAGAGATGCATTAAAGAAGGGGATGTGCCTTCTGATATGGTGGATTTCTTTATAGAGTGTTTGGATGCTCCACGCACAAATTGGGGTGTTGAGACGAGACAGCTCGCAAAGTTCTTCCTGTATTACAACAGAAAGTATCTGACGCCTGATGTGCTGAGCAAAGTAAGAGAGATGCCGAAGCAGGACAAGGAGAGCAAAGCAAAGGAATTCGTGATGAAGTGCTACTTCTTCCTTCTTGGGCGTCATCCTGACGGAGTGGGGTTAGAGCATTACGCACAGAAGTTGCTTTCAGGTGATATGAGCGAGGAAGATGTTGCAGTCTCAATTGCTGAGAGCGCAGAGTTCGGGGAGCGCATGTCTGGTTTGAGCGTTGAAGATATTGTGAACAGATGCTATAATTTGGTCTTAGAGAGGAATGTTGATGCTTCAGGACTTAAAACATACGGGAGCATGCTTCGTGATGGTCGGATGACAGTCTCGCAGTTATTACGAATACTCTTCCGTTCAGATGAGTATGCGAAGAAGAGGAAGAACAATCCGCAGGACAGAGATGCGGAGTTTCTTCGGAAGTGGAAGAGATTGCTCCGCATTCCTTTGAAGGCGGAGACAGGCGGAAAAGGTATAGATAAAACGCCAGAGGAACAATTAAGGAGGAAAATAGAGCGTTTCAGAAGGTATGTGCCTCCGCAGCAGTTCAGGAAGGTTTTAGACATAGGTGCTGGAGACGGCTTGGAAACGCTTTTACTTATGCGAGAAGGTTATGATGTCGTGGGCATAACTCTCGGCTTTGACAATCTGATAAGGGCGTCGGAGAAATACGGCGTCCACTTATACGAGATGGACATGCACAACTTACAGTTCAGTGATAGGAGTTTTGATGCGATTTTCTGCGCACAGACATTTGAGCATGCCTTCTCCGCATGGCTTTTAGTCATAGAGATGCGTCGTGTCTTGCGGGATAGGGGCAGAGTGTTCATAGAAGTTCCCGACCCTGATAATGATGAGCTCTTAAACACAATTTGGCATGTGAACATGTTGTATCCGAGACAGATTATCGCTTTATTTAGGAAGGCGGGCTTTAAACTCGTTGCGGATTTGAGCAAAGAGGTGAAATACACGCTCATCTTTGAGAAGATGCCTGATGGTGCATTTGATACATGGGGTTATGTGAAATACATAATGACTGACTGAAGATGCCTATCTTTGATGTCTTTCCCACGCAGATACCTGTATTAGCAAGTGTCCTGCCGCCTGAGGAGATAACATCAGCAGACTGGTTTTACACTGCGGAGAGGAGCATTTCAATAGCTATTCGTGCATCAGACGCCGCTCAAGGTTTTGAAGTTGCGTATCCTTCTCCTTTTGGTGCTGATAAGGTTTTCTCTGTGGAGACCTGCATCTCGCAAGGAACTTCTGATAGAGATGCTGCATACGGAGTTGAGACCGTAGGAGACAGAGTTATCGCCTGCAAGGACATCATAAGCGCTGTTGAGCGTGCCTTCATTCATCTTTTCAGCGTGGATTTCATATACATGCCCAAGTATGAGCTTGCTTTTGTGTATCCTTACGCTTATGACTTCACATCTCTGTATGAGGTCGCCCTCGTTGCGCCTTTTACACATGATTTCGCATCTTTCAAAGACATTGTGAAGTTCTTTGAGTTCTCATCTTCAGATTTCGCAGAGATAGTGGAAGAGGCTTTCGTAACTCCTTTCTCTCATGACCTTGCATCTCTATACGAGCTTGAGCTTCCTCGCCTCTTCACTTACGATTCCGCATCACTCGTTGAGCAAGTCGGTGACAGAACTCTGATGCTCAAGGACGCAGCATCCTTAGCTGAGATTATAACGGAAAAGTTTTTTATCTCTACTGATGTAGCATTCCCAGCCGAAGCCTATATCCTCACAGCTCTCATAACTGCCGAAGACATCTCTCAAGGCATAGGTAGGTTATTTACAACGCCTCATGCTACTGATGCAGCGCATCTCTCTGAAGTTCTCAGCGAAAGAATACTCTCAATGAGGGATGAGGCGTTCTTAACTGAGGAGAGTGTCATCACATCTCTCATAACTGCTGTTGATGCGTTTTTAGAAATAGAGCGTGCATACATCATGCCTTATGCTGCTGATGTTGCGCATCTTTTTGAATATCTCGGTGGCAGAGCAGTCTCGGCGGAGGAAAAAGCGTTCTTGACTGAAGTCAGCGTTGCCTCCGCTCTCCTAACGGATGAAGATTGTTTTTTAGGAGCGGAGCGTGCATACATCATGCCTTATGCTGCTGATGTTGCGCATCTCTCTGGAGTTCTCGGCGACAGGATTTTCGGCGGGATTGATTTCGCATCACTAATAGAACTTCTCGGCGACAGGACATTCTCAGCAGCGGAGGCGGCTTTCCCGATTGAGACTAAAGTTCTTACGGCATTTCTAACCGCCGAGGATGCGTTTTTCGGAGTAGAACTGGCGTATCCTATGCCTTATGTCGTTGATGTTGCGCATCCCTCTGAAGTTCTCGGCGACAGAACTTTCAGCAGGGTTGATGCCGCATCACTAACGGAACTTCTTGGTGACAGAGAGTTTTCAGCAGCAGAGGTAGGATTTTCAATTGAAGTGAGTATAATCACTGCTTTTTTGACTGGAAAAGATGGATTTTTAGAAATAGAGCGTGCATATCCCATGCCTTATACTGTTGATATAGCGCATCTTTCTGAATATCTTGGCGACAGGGTTTTCAGCAGGGTTGATGTCGCATCACTAACAGAACTTCTCGGCGACAGGACACTCTCGGCAATAGATGAGACATTCATAACTGAGGTGAGCATCATTACCGCCTTCTTAACTGCGGAAGACGGCTTTTTTGGGATTGAAAGAGAGTATATCATGCCCTATACCGCAGACATAGCGCATCTTGTAGAATATCTCGGTGACAGAACGCTCACACTACCAGATGCTGCGTTCCTTACTGAAGAGGGCATCCTTACTGCACTTCTAACGGTGCAAGATGGAATTTATGTAGTAGAGTGGGCGTATATCATGCCCTATACCGCAGACATAGCGCATCTTGTAGAATATCTCGGTGACAGGATTTTCGTTAGAGACGACATTGCATCAGTAAGAGAAATTCTCGGCAGCAGGCTGCTCTCAACAACGGACACAGCTCTCCCAGCCGAAGCGGGCATTATCACAGTTCTTCTGGGGGATGCAGATAGTTTTTATGGAATTGAGCGTGCATACATCACGCCTTATACTGCTGATATAGCGCATCTTTCTGAGCTTCTCGGCGATAGAACTTTCAGTGGAGTTGATGTCGCATCAATAAGAGAGATTCTCGGCGACAGGGAGTTTTCAATAGCGGATGCGGCGTTTTTGAGCGAGGTGGGCATTATTACGGCATACTTAGCGGTAGAGGATGCGGCGCATCTTTTTGAGTTTCTCGGCGGCAGGGCGCTCTCAGCGACAGATATAGCCTTCCTAACTGAAATAACTCCTTTTACAGTTCGTAAATTTGCTGCGGACAGTTTCTATGGGATAGAGCGTGCATATATCATGCCTTATGCTATTGATATAGCGCTTCTTTCCGAAGTTCTCGGCGACAGAACTTTCACAGGCGCAGATTTTACATCTGCGTTTGAACTTCTGAGTGGTAGAGCATTCTCAGCAACCGCAGTGTTTTACGGCATTGACAGGCTCATTCAGGAGATTAAAGAGGGGAGGCTTTTCACCCTCATGTTCGCATTCAACGCATTCGCATACGCCTCCGTATACACGACTGCATCATACACGCCACCGATTGCATGCGAGGCGCATCTGAGCGTTGACACGGCAAAGGACACGGATGCGGTTCTCGCCCTCTTCGGTTCTGATGAGGAGGAAAAGCATCCGAAGGATGCTCTTTCATCGCAGGTTCTCTTCTACGGAGGCGCACTTCCAGAACTTTATAAAGGACTGTTTGCGTGGTCTTTCAGGGATGATTCCTATGTTGAGCGGGATACAGACTTTGATGGCGTTCAGGCGGAATTCCTCACGAGGAACAATTATGTTCTGAGAATACTTCAGATGGTAAATAAGACAATATACGAGGTTTATGACGAAGCTCGCAATTTGATATGCAAGAAAGAACATAACAAAGGCTTCTCAAATCCTATGAGGCTCGTTATAAGCACATGCACGCACACCGATTATGCATTTTATCAGGTATACAGGATGAAGTTTGCGTTTTTAAGAAAGCTCATCTTCCCTGAGCCTACGGTCACCATCGGCGAGGAGCAGGAGCGTCCTTAAGAGAAAACTTTTATAAGTGATTTCATCACATTTCAAGAGATGCCCGTGCAGATAGTTCGGGGTGTGGAGCGGAGAAGGGATAAGGAGGTATCTCAAAGCGCATCCCCCGATGTTCAGAAGGTTCTGAAGGCGGAAGAGGCGAACCTGTCGCTGTTCTACGAGCTTGAGGTCAGGGACAAAGAAGGCAGAATAATATCATCTCGCAGAGAGAGAAGTCGCTCACTGCTGCGGAACTTCGCTTTGATAGTTCGGACACTTCTCGCAGGGAACATAGCAGGTCTCATCACGCATACACCTTTTGATGTGAGTGTCTCCATAACGAAGAGAGATGGAGGGACTTTCTCTTTTCCGAATTTGACATATTGCGTCACTGAAACGACCCCTGAGGAGGAGGCGCCTTCTGTTATGGAGGCTGCTGCTATGGAGCGCACTGACAGCTACGGCGTCATAGTAGGCGGAGGCACGACTCCCGTCACAAAGCATGACTATGATTTAGAGTCGCAATACAAAGATGGCATTGGTGCAAATCAGCTGCTTCACGGGAAAGTAACCGTAGAAGATGTTAATGGAACTGAGACAGATAGCGTGTGGCGTGTTATCAGGACATTCTCAAACGAATCAGGTGCTACGATTACCGTGAGGGAGATAGGACTCGCAGTCGTATGTCAAGGTAACTGTGTGCTTATAGCGAGGGATGTCCTCTCAACGCCAGAAGACATACCAGATGCTGCGTCTTTGACGGTCAGATATGTCTTCAAGGTGACTGCTTAGGCGCTGAACATCTGCTTAATGCACCATAATGTAGTGCGATGAGCGTTGAGTATATCACTGCATCTGACACAGCGACGCTTCGTGAGCGTATTGTAGAGCGGAGAGCGGAGAGTATAAGAGGCGTAATAGATTTGCTCGTAGAGCGTGCCGATACGCTTCCGAAAGTTTTATATGGTGATTATGTCTCGCACAAGGAGCGAAACCTTCTCGTTGATGTTTTCAAGCTCTCAACTTCTCTATACCCTCTATACTTCCCTGTTGAAGAATATCTCAAGTATGTTAATCAGATGCGTTTCGTGACGAAAGGCGATGTTATAGAGCCTTCAGACCATAATCTTGCGAAGTATGCGCTCAAAGCGCTTGTTGATGCTGTAAAGAAGCAGCTCGCAGAGGGCTTGGTGCTTCCTGACTTCTCAGAAGAGCAAATTGGCATCATTACGGAGAAGATAGAGGACAAGGTTTGGGATGTAGAGCTCAAGACAATACTCATTCGTGAGGTTGATTACGGCGACTTTGTGCTGAGCATGGATTACAATTACACAGTTGAGGCTGTCAGAGAGGCTTTGAAAATTCTATGGTATATCATACCGTTTGAGATTGAGAGGCTTGTTGAGATTATACTGAGCTATGAATGCACACTCGTGTCTTATGACATTCTCTCGCAAATCCTCGCAACTTATGAATGCACACTCGTGTCTTATGACATTCTCTCGCAAATCCTCGCAACTTATGAATGCACACTTTACGCTTTGGATGTGATTACACAGATATTGCCTTCTGTGAGCTACACGCTTGCGAGTTTTGACATTTCTGCGGATGTCCCTTTGAGTGTGCATGTCACAACTGTGGCTATGGATGCGCCCACAGATATTCTCGCACCTGTGAGCATTACGCTGTATTCGCTTGATGCGCTTATTGAGTTGCTTCCCGAATTGCAGGTGACTTTGTATTCTCTCTCGCTTGAGCTAATTACCTCACTGATATGTGATTTCCCTCCACACATCACAATATCCTCACCAATTTTGGCAGTTGGAGAGCTAATACCTGTCGTGAGCGGATACGGTTTTCTCTCACTAACCTGTGATTTTCCACCACTTGTGCAAGGAATGGCATGGACACTCATGAGTTGTGATTTTCCACCCATAGTCTCAGCACTTGGAGAAGTTCTCGCTCTCTATGATTTCCCACCCATAGTGTCTGCCCTTGTAGATGCCTCTACCTTCTATGACTTCCCACCCATAGTCTCAGCATTTATGGAGATTCTTATCTCTCATGACTTTCCCCCTCTTCTGTCTTCTGATGTGCCTATGTCCGCAGTATGCGAGATAGTTCCGAAATACATACCTGCGAAAATCACATATACAGAAATCCTCTCTGCGACTGAGGAGACCCTGCACACGCTTGATGCACCTGTTACTGCGTGCTATGTCTCTGCGTATTCCTCCCTTGAATCCTTAGACCTCCTTACTGCGTGCTATGTCTCTGCGTATTCCTCCCTTGAATCCTTAGACCTTCTCTCTGTGACAAATCTCAATATGTATGAGACGCTATACGCATTAGACCTTGTGCCTGAGGTCGTCGCTGAACTGAACATGACACTTCGCTCCGCAGATATAGATGCTGAAGGCATCGCAAGTATTGAGGAGACTTTATATGCGCTTGACATAATTGCTGCGTGCTATGCCACCGTGCATACATTCCTTGAATCCTTAGACCTTCTTCCTGCGATAAATCTCAATATATCAACAACGCTATACGCATTAGACCTCGTGCCAGAGGTCGTTGCTGAGCTGAACATAACGCTATACTCCACAGATGTGGATGCTGAAAGCGTCGCAACTATTGAAGAAACCCTGCATGCGCTTGATGCATCTCTCCTCCCTTCGTGCTTCTATGATGTAACGCTCTATGCACCCGCTATCACAGCAGAGCCAGAAGTCTCATACGAACACAAACTTCACTACTGGTTATCTCCTGAGTGGAGATACAGGCGTAGAATCACAATTCACAATTGGACGCAAGAAGTGAGCGATTACGCTGTGATGATAGTCCTCACACCTGAGAACTTTGACTATGGGAAGGCTCGTGAGGACGGTGCGGACATAAGAATAACGAAAGAAGATGGTGAAACGATACTGCCATACTGGATTGAGAGATGGTGCTACGGAGGTAAGAGTATTATATGGGTCAAAGTAGATAATCTGCCTCTCGGTGCAACTGATTTATGGTTATATTACGGAAACCCCGCAGCGACATCCGAAGAGAGACCACACGAGGTTTTCGCAGAGTTTTTAAGTCCTTCGGATGTCTTAGAAAGAATAAGATGCGATGTCTATGTGGGCGGTGGTGCGAAGCCTGCTCGTGTTGAATAGGTGACATAAGATGGTTGAAGTCGGCAAGATAAGAGACAGGACGCTTGTGCTGAACGGGGGCTACATTTCTATTTTCAGAGGGGGAAAACTTGTATGGAAGGAAAAGTATATGGCTTATCTGCTTCCAGACGGTAACTCTTATATATATAGGCGTAGGGTTCGCATCACTGAATTGAGCGGTAAAACGCTCAAATACTATCAGGTAAAGATAGAGATAGGAGCAGGAGACCCTATTTTTACACATGCTCGCAGTGCTGGTGAGGATATAAGGTTCTGCTATTATCCTGAAGAGGAAATGCTCTCCTACTGGATTGAGAAGTATGACCCTGATGCGGAAGAAGCAATAATATGGGTGAAAGTTCCTGAGATTCCAGCGAACTCCGAAATTGAGATTTATATGTATTACGGCAATCCAGAAGTTGCGAGTGCGAGTGACGGCGAGGCGACTTTTGAGTTTTTTGATGATTTTGAGAAATACGAAATAGATACGCAACCGAGTGCATACGAAAAAATAAAAATAGGTGACTGGGGGTCTGCGGGAGCAGGGACTTGGGGTGTGAAAGAAGATGACGGGAACAAAGTTTTAAACACGGACACTCCTAATAACGGAGATTACGGAATTATTAAAATAGTAGATGTTTCTCTTGAAAATGCTGTGATAGAAGCAAAGGCAAAACTTGTTTCGCATGTTGACTGGGACACTATCGGACTTTATGCCCGATACAAAGACACCTCTCATTATATCAGAGCAATCGGAACTCAAAGAGATTCCTTTATGGAAATTAGAGAAACTGATGAGGGGACATACCAAAGACTGAGCAAGTCTTTCTCTTTTGGTGTGTGGTATTCTCTAAAACTTGTTTGTTATGAGTCTAATGCTAAATTTTATATTGACAACGATATGGTAGAGTTATCTACCGCCCCAGTGCGTATTGGTGAGTTCGGACTTTGGTATGGGGAAGCCAATAATTACTATGATAACATCCGTATTCGCAAATACACTTCCCCAGAACCATCAGTGAGCATAGGTGGAGAAGAATAGACATGAAGACTATGCGGTAAAGCAACCTCTTCGCATCATGCTGAACCTATGTTGAAAAGAAGGACGCTAACCCTCGCATCAGGGTAGAACTGCACATTCACATGGTCGTTTTTCATAACCGTCACATCTTGTTCAAACCATGACTTTGCAGGAATGACTTTGCCTTCGTTGAGCATGCTTATGATTGCTGATGTCTCGCCTGCTGGAGTTTTCTTGAGGTATGAGTATGCTTCTATGTTCACGGTGAGTTGAATTCTCAGGCGACCATCTTCAGAGATTGCGACATCCGTTGCGAAGACATCTGACATCGCAGAAACATCCTTCTCAATTTCCTTCGCAAGTAGGAAAGGTTTTAAGGCGTTTTTCACTGCTTCAGAGACAGAGGCACGAGCCTGCGAATACAAATCTGCGATGTAAACGGGGTCGCCGTCCTTCAGCACGGGTTTGCCTTGAACGCTGAGAGAGTTTGAAAAGAAGCCATCATTCACATGAACTTCTTTAAGTCTTCTGTTGTCCGTGCCGAGCCTATACTTTAAATCGGCGTCGGGAATGATGTCCTTATGCATATAACCATACATATCAACAGCGCCTTTGATGATTGAAGACTCAAGAATATCTGCGAGGTTATCAAAGAAGGTTTCATCAACGATTTCGCCACGACGCAACCTCAAATCATCAATTGTGGGCATTTCTTATCCTTCCTCCTTTTCGTTTTCAACATCTTCATCCTTTTTTGAGTGTTGAGCATCGGAAGGCATCTGGTAACCTGCGAGATGCGGATTTGGCGAGAAAGAGGAGAATGTATCGCCTGCGGAAACGGAGGCGTGAGGCACATATCTCGGAGATGCTGCACGCAAATCGGTGAGAAGTTTAGCGATTTCCTTTGCTCGCTCTTTCAGCGGGCAGTCTTCCCTCTCGCATGAGAACGCTGCGAGGGATATTGCGAGGTCAGAACACTCAACGAGGAGACGCCAGACAATATCCCGAATTCTCTGCGCATCTTGCGGGTTCATCCCTCCAGCGAACCTTTCTTCCGACAACGCAGGCATCACCTCATAGAGTAATTGCACCTTTCTAACAAATATAAAATTCTATGGCGGAGGAATGGCAGTAGCCCACAGATTGATGGCGTCAATAATCTCACGAAGGATGTTCTCATCTGCGCCGAGCTCCTTGTATTTCTTGACGACCTCCTCTCGTTCCATAATCTTTTTGAATTCCTTTGAGCGCCCCCACTCTTCAGGACGCTTCTCCTCCTCTGTCGGATGATATAAATAAACATACTCCTGTGCGAAGTTCAGGTATAGGAGGCGTTGCTGTGCGACGATGCCTTTCCTGTTGAGAATTTTCTTCACTCTTATTATGATGTTTTGCAGTTGTAGTTGATGCTCACCACCTTTATAGTGCATTCTGTCCCTTCTCTGCCACCACAGAAGTCGTTGCATGTTGAAGAAGAAGGTGACGGGTGGAGGCTCGCTTGAACCTAAGATAGTTTTTGGGTAAGGCACGGTGATTTTCAAACCTCCAGTTCGGTTGTGGAAATCTTCAATACGCCTTTTGAACTCTTCGCTCACTGATTTCAGGTAGTATTCGTCAACGCCGTATTTCTTGTGGACGACACGCATGTAGCCGACCCTTGCGAAGCCGACATGACTTTCATAAACCTGATAGGACTTCACTACCACTTTTGATTTCCAGTCATCTGACCTTCTGAGCGTTATTTCCGCTCCTGAGCCTTTCGGTGGCGAAACTATCATGATACCGACAACGGAGAAGCCGACATAAGAAGCGTAAATCGCTTTGGATTCTGCGACTGCCCACCTCGTGAACATGTCTTCAACATAGAAATCTCTGACCTCCTTCTCAATGAGCGAGTTTTTGTAGAAGTTTGCATATTTTTGCAGTGCCTTTCCTGTGAGTTTGTATTCTCGTGTGCATTTTCGCAGTGCCTTATAGTGAAAGTCCCACAGAAGATTCTCAAGGGGTTTTGATGACACTTGTTCAGGGTCGTATATGCTCTCGTCGTATTTTGAGATGCCGTAGCGTGCCTTATCAATCTTGAAAAGCCAAGTGGGGAAGTCTGGAAGGGCGAACTTGAGTTCAAGAGGCGGGAAGTGCAAGCTCAGCACGAGGTCTAAGTCCAGCAGCAGTCGTATGTAAATTGCCCACTCGGAGTTTGCGAAAATTTTGGGAAGTTCAAAGCCCCATTTCAGCGATGAGAGGTCAATACCTCTGTCTGAGGCGATGCCGTCAACATACTTCAACTTCCTTTCTATTGGCGAAACTCTGACGCCCTCAAGTGTCGGCATCTTCAATCATTACTTTGCGAAGAATATTTATATAACCTCTGCATTACCTTTCTATGAATGACGGGAGAGAAAGGCGTGCTGAAGTCTCTGTTCATAGTAACAAAATTTGAAGACCCGCAGGGAGAGGTAGAGAGGCTTGCGAGGGCGGGAGCGAGCATAGAGGAGTTGAAGCAGAGGTTTTCGTCGCTGTTTAAAGGAGAGAAGAAGATAATAGGAAACATCTTTCTCAACGAAGGCATAAATACGATGTGGACTGCGGTTTGTGGGGGAAGTTTCACGCCTTTTGACAACGCACATGCGCACATAGGCGTTGGTGATGGAACTCAGCCTGCGGATGCGACGCAGACAGGATTGCAAGGCGTGAACAAATGCTACAAACCTATGGACACGGGTTATCCGCAGTATGGAAGCGACCAGAAGGCTGTGTTCAGGGCGACCTTCGGAAGTGCAGATGCGAACTGGACATGGCAGGAGTGGACTGTTGCCAACGGGGCTACTGATGATGCTGTGAACTTGAACCGAAAGGTGGAAACACTCGGAACGAAGGTAGAAGGAACTACATGGGTCTTCACAGTGGAGCTCTCGCTTGCGTGAGGCTTCAAATCGCTGCGTTTCGTTGCTTCTGCGGGGAGATGAGAGCGAGATGAGAATAGCGTATCTTTCGGTTGCTCCGTTTCTCAGCAGTGGCTACGGAGTATGCACTCGCTATGTATGTCATGCGCTTGCCGAGAAGCATGATGTAACGATATTCTCATATTTCGGCTATGAAGGCTCTGAAATAGAATTTCGCATAGAGGACAGGGATGTGCGGATTGTCGGCGGGGATGCGACGATATTCCATCCTGCGCTTGCGGAGCGGTGTCGTGAGTTTGATGTGTGCATCTTCCATCTTGATTCTTGGATGCTTTCTTCGTATGTGTCATCGCTCAACGGAGCGAAAATCATAGATTGGGCGGTGATTGACCACGAGCCTTTGCAGCGACCTTATAGAGATTTTGCATGCTATCCTGCGGTGAAGTGCATCGTTCCGATGAGCAACTTTGCGGTGCGTCAGTTGAGGAGATGCACAGACATAAATCCGAAGAAGATTGCAGAGCCGATTCCGCATGGTGCTGACCCCAAGTTGTTTTATGAAGAGAAGGATGCGTCGCTTCCCTTCATTCCTGACGACTGTGAGTTTCTCGTGTGCAGTGTCGTTGATAATTTAGGCATGAGGGAGAACATTCCAGAGATGCTTGAGGCGTTCACTATTTTCATGAAGGAGTGTTGCAGAGATGCTTATATGTATATGCATGCGCTTCCTATGAGGCGAGGCGGTTATAATCTCTACGAGGTCGTTTCCTCTTTGGAAGAGTTTTACAATGTGGATGTCTCTTCGCATCTGATTCTGAGGCAGTCATCATCGTATTATCCGACTGAATTTCTCCGAAAGGTGTATTCTGCTGCTGATGTTCTGCTCATGACCATAAAAGGAGGCTCTTTTGAGCTCCCTGTCATAGAGGCGGCGTTATGCAACACGCCTTCAATAGTGACTGAGTTCTCTGCGATGTCAGAGATTATCGGAGAGCCTGTGTGCGAGCTTAGAGACAACATAGTGGAGCATGAGCGGGGTCTTGCGGTGAAACCCGCAGCGTATATATGGATGACGCTCACATCCTCCCGTCAAGCAGTTCTGAACGCCGAAGATGTCGCAGAGGCGTTGCGCATTTATTATGAGAACGAGAGCATGCGGAGGAAGCATGCATCTCGCATGAGAGCGCATGTCTTAAGAAATCTCACATGGCAACGCATAGGCGAAAAATGGCTCAAACTTCTTGACAACTTTGATGAATTCATGGATGATGTTTATATTGATACGAGAACTAAGCGAGTGAGGAAATGACCATTATAATTGCTGCGAAGGAGGTTATATCGGGAACTGCGTCTCCGACGGCGTTATCGCAGCCCACGACTGTTATTGATTTAGGTGCTGAAGCGGATGAATATATCATTGAGGGGTATATTGACCTCTCCCGTATGAGCGGTAATGACAGGATTTCGCTTCAGGAGTCTTTGATTATCAACGGTGCGAGCAGGGTCACGCTGACTGATGCCTCCTTCGCAGGTGCGCTTCCTGAGCCTGCAATTCGTTTTCATTCAAAGACGATGAAGAAGGATGCAAAATACAGAGTTACGCTGACGCAGTGGGACGGCACACTCAGGGATTACCCTTATTTTTTCATCAAGTTGCGTTTTGGTGTCCTGTGAAGGTGGTGAGAGCGTATGAGTGATGAGGAACTGTGTGCAAACAAAATAAAAATCTATGTGTCGTGGCTTCGCAAAGCCATAGAAGCAGATTTGAAAGGCGAGGATTTTCACAAGTTGCTCCCGTATTATTGGCATCAGAATTTGAGTCTTGAGGAGTTCGCAGAGAAGTTGCTCGGATTTCTCGGCATTCAGGCAGGGTGGTATCCGCAGGAGTGTGTGAAGGGCGTCGTAATTATGGACGCTAACGGCGTTGTGGAGTGGAGGGGAGGGGCGTTGAGTAGTGAGACGCTGATGCGGTTGCAGCGAGAGATGTATTTGCTCGTGTTCGTTTCGGAGATGCTGAACGAAGGATTGAAGGAGAGGATGATAGAGGAGATGCACGCAAGGAATATATATCCTTACCGCATACTTCAGAAGAATCCTGTGTATTTGCAGGATTTGCGAAAGGAACTCTCAAAGGTTCAGAAGTTTTACTATGTAGGCAACTCTATAAAGGATAATATAGTGGCATCATTCGCACACTTCTACTACATTAATGCGAAGGATTTTGAGGAGCGTTTCAAGAGTGAAGATTTCTGAAGGGCGGGATGCTCAAGGGAATGGGTCAGTCGCTATGAACACTTTATATCCGTCGGGATGTGCGAAGTCGTGTCTTATGTTGTGGTCAGCGCACACGACGAGCAGGTCATAATCAACGCTCAAAAGGAGCTCAAGGCACTTATCTGCGATTTCTACTGCCTTTCGTCGCCTCGCATCCCATTCTGGTGATGATGGTTTCACTTCCTTAAGTCCTTCCAAAAATGGCGGATGCGTTTCCATCACTTGGAAGTATGCGAAGTAGTCGTCGCCTTTGCTTCTTGATATGAAGTCCTCAACCATTGCTTTTGTGTTGAAGACCTTGTGCCACTCCAGCAGGCGAGGCATCAAGTTCTTCATGTATGGCTGCACGAATTGGAAGACCCATCCGTTTGGTATGTAAAGAAAGAGCTGTTTGAACTTCTTTAGGAAGAAGGGTTCTCGTGAGAGCATCCTTCTGGGTCTCTGCGTGTGCGGACACTGCGGGGAAACCGCACATGTGGGCGTGAAGCCTGTTAGTAGGGCGGGAACGGCAGCGGCAGTTGTTGCTCCGTAGCTGTATGCGGGATGCGGTTTCAGGCTCTTTATGACGGGAGCGTTGCAGCTCATCAAGTATTCGTAATCCATGCACTCCAAGACATAAAACACGACTTTCATATTCTAAGATAGGTTATGAGTATATAAAATGAGAGGTGCAAGGGGGAGGGGGAGTTGCAATACTCCTCTGCAAACGCATCTGTTTAACGATGTATTAGATGAAAAAATAAGCGAGGCGGAAAGAATAATATCTGACTTCTCAGGCAGAAATGCGTGGGTTTCCTTTTCAGGAGGAAAGGATAGCGTAGTTCTTTTAGATTTAGTGTCCTGTGTATTTAATAGGTTCAAGGTCGTATATGCTTCTGTTCCCAGCAACACGCATCCTATTTGCGATGAATATGTCTATTCAATTATTGAACGATATGATTGTGAGTTTTATCATGTGAGTTCGCACCATGATTTTTGGGAGCTCTTTGTGAAGTGGGGTTATCCCTGCCGCAACCGATGGTGCTTGGGGCATTTCAAGGATGTTCCTATTAAAAAGGTCACAGGAGGGGAAGGTGTAGGTTTTGTAGGCGTGAGAAGGGGCGAGAGTTCCGCAAGACTTAAGAGATATGGGCGACGAGAGTTCGTCTTCACACCTACCAAAACAAACTCTTATAAATGGGTGCGTATTTCAGTAGCTCCGTTGCTCAACTGGACTTCAGTGGATATAGATGCATACATCAGCAGAGAGAAAATCCCTCTCAACCCTCTATACATAGAGGTAGGATGGTCTTGCAACTGCGTTTTCTGTCCTTTCCTCTCTTCAGAAAAAAAGAGAGAATTTCTAATTAATCCGCTCCTCTCATCCTTCAGAGAGATGTGGATGCGAAGCCACGAAGAGATTACGCAGAAGGGAAATAAAGGATGCGAGCTCGTGTGGAAGGTATGGGAGAGAAAGTATAAAAAGTTAAAGAGAAGTGAGCTTAGATGAGGTGATATTATGAAGAGAGGTATCGCATACATATACGAAACATACATGAACAACAGTTTCGCAATAATATCTCGGCAGCACATAAGGCATTTGAGGCGATATGTAGAGGTTTACGAGGTATCTGATGAGGTTATGGATTATATGATGTGGTCTTCGGGTCACAACATTCTCATACATCCGATAACTTATCGTTTGTTAGGGTGGGATGGCTATCTTCGTGAGCGAGGCAGGAAGAGATTGGAGAATGTAATGCGGATAAAGCGTCGTTTAGGAGGCTTTGATATTGCGGAAACGAGCAGGATAAGCGACGAAGCTGTCCACATCTTAAATAAAATGGATTTGGTGTTCGTTCCCTCGTCGTTCTCAAAGGAGATAATGCAGAGGTGCGGTGTGGAAGCTCCTATTGAAGTGATGCCTCACGGGGTTCATGAACTTTATGAACTTCAAAAATTCTGTGGAAAACCACTCTCGCATAACATCGCTCCTCTGAAGGCTATGAAGGAGCAGAAAAACTACAAGTATGTTTTGTTCTTCGTGTGGTATTCGGAACACAGGAAGGGCGGCGACATAGTTGCGGATGTGATGAGCAGGATTCAGAAGGAATTTGACGATGTGATTCTTCTCGTGAAGGCTGGCGATGTCATAGACGGCTCAATACACTACTTCAGCTCGCTGAAGGTTGCGATGATTCGTGGCATTTTGCAGGATTATGAAATCGTGCAGTTGTATGATTTAGCGGATGTGTGCGTTGTGCCTTCACGGGCAGGTGCGTTTGAGCTCAACGCTCTGGAGGCGATGTGCAGAGGCGTCCCCACAATTGCTACTGACGGAATATGCTTCAAGGACTTTCAAGGCTACTACATCCCGATAAGAGCAACGAATGGTCACAAAATATATCCTCCGCAGGCGGTAATCCACATAGGCGAGGGCGTTGAACCCGATAAAGAAGACTTCTATAAAAAGCTTGTGGATGTATTGGATAATCTTGAACACTATAAGAAGGAGTTTGAGAGAAGGAGGCAGAAACTTCTGGGGAAATTCTCGTGGCGTAGGCTGTGTGATGAGATTTTAGTGCCGAAGTTGAGAGAGTTTGACTTTATTTGAGTTATCAAACGGGCAGTTCGGCGAGGGGCATAAGCCCAGGTCTTTGAGGTTTCTGCATGAATAGGGCATGTATTCTGTCATCTTCCCTCGCTTTCCGCATATATGCTCCACCTGATACTTTGTCTTCTCGTAATCAAAATCTGGAGCAGAGGAGAAGAGCTCTATGATTTCTTCCTCTGGAACGCCCTTTCTGTGCAAATATGCGACGAGGTGGAAGCGTTCTTCGTGCCTCAGATTCTCACCCTCCTGTAATCGCTTGAGAATGTTCTGAATGCACGGCGGGTCTCTCATACGCCTCCTCATGCGTATTTGCTTCTCTGTGTGCAACGCCCTTACCGTCTCCGCAGTTTTCAATCTCTCCATCTGCTTCAGAATGCTGATGACTTCGTCGTTCTCCTCGTAATATATGAGCGAAGGCGTTTTGGCGAGTTTTTTAACGATGCTTATGATGTTTTCTTCGGTGCATCTGTGGATAAAGACTTCTGGAGAGATGAACACACACGGAAGCATTGTTTTTGAGTTAAGCGTGTAGGGAAGTCTTGCGAGTCTTGAGATGTCTCCCGACACCTTGACATCTACGAACCTCAACTTAAGATGCCTCACGAGCAGAGATACGAACTTCCTTATCGTTTCTGAACTGACAGGAGCGGGCTTGAAATCTATGTAAATGTGGAAACCCTTCGCACCGCTGAAATACAGACGAGGATGAATGTCGCTGTCTATCAGGAATTTCACGATTTTCATGGCTTCTCTGAACACTTCTCTCAAATCATACACGACGACATCTCCGACAGTCTCCTTTTTATCCTCCGCATCAATATCTATGAAAATCGCATCTTTTATCACATAATCTTCCTTCCGTTCTGTGATGAACCTCTCGTTTTTGAAGGCATAGACGGTTGCATAGCAGTCAATTCCACTGTATTTGTGTATGAGCAGAGGCACTTCCTCCACATTTCTGATGATGATGTTGCGTGTGAATGCACTTTTGCCACTGCGGGTATAGAACTTAGCACCGAACTCACGGGGAAATCTGCCCTTCAGATGCGAGTTGTAGATTTCAATATCAACATTCCTGATGCTCATAGGAGCTCCACCCCCTTAAGCCCGTATAGTGCTTCCTTCAAAGATGGTAGGAAGGAGCGTAATCTGAGTGGTGCGGAGAAGAAGTTACGGATTATGAAGACTTTTTTCCTCGCCCTCGTCACGGCGACATACCACACCCTTTGTTCGTTCTCATATTCTTCTCTGAATGAAGTTATGCTCTTTAAAATTCTTCTTGAGATGCCGTCAAAGACAAAAACATAGTCTTCTTCTAAACCTTTGGAGGCGTGAATTGTCAGTAAACGGGGAAACTTGCGAGGCATGTAAGGGTCTTTATGCTCTGGTTGCTTCATGGATGCGTTCAGAACCTTCTGGACGCTTTTCTCATCCCCTAAGAATGATGGCATGATGAATGGAGAGATGCTTTTCGGGGAGAAGCGGAAGCGTGAGAGAAAGTGCTGCGAGAATATTTCATCTGCGCTCATGTTTGTTGCGTAATCAACGAGGTTATACTCTATTGAGAGTTTATCATATGCGAATGCCTCTGGGGACAACGCATCTAAGAGTGTTTTAAGGTCATCTGGAGTGAGCTCATCATGATAAAGAGCATGTAAAGCATCAAACAGTTTTATTTCCTTACGCTTCCACGCAAAGCGAGGGTCGCCTGTGAATACGATGCCGTGAGCGTTAAGCACACTCGCTATCTCTCGTAAGTGGTGCTTCGTCCTTCCGAGCATCAGGCAAGCGGAGCCGCACTCGTATAGAGTTTTTATGAATTCGTGAACTGTGTGGATTTCATGAACTTCAGTATCCCCCTTGCAGAACAATTCTGGCATCTCTTGCGGTTGTATGACGCTCTTCGCATAGATATACTGTTTGACGCCCATGCGGAAAGATTGACGCAGAATCTCTATTGGGAACTTCCTCAACTCGTCTATTTTTGTTAAGTTCGTCCCCCAGTGGCTGTAAATTCTTTGATTAAAGTCAAGGCAACAATATACCTCGTCTGCGTTTTCTGCCCATATTTTGAAGAGTTCGTATTGTAAAGGTGTCTTATCGTGAAACTCATCGCAGATATGCACCGATGTCAGAGGGGACATCTGCTCCTCGTATACTGTGCGGAGCATGTCTGTGAAGTCAACCTTGCCTATTCTTTCCTTGAACGCATCATACTTCCTTGCGAGTTTCGGAAAATCAAACGGGAGCGAGCCTTGCGGAATCATGTAGTTCGGGAGCGTCATGTAATCATCGTAGGGAACTAAGCAGTTCACACAGTTGCAGTAGAGGGCGAGGAACTTTCCTCCAGAAGTTTCATAAAAATCAAAATCTACAATTTCTTTCTGAAGTGCATGAAATTCACGAGCTTCAATATGCAAGTTGTTCTCTTCGCAGAACTTCTTGAAATCCGTGAATCGCACAACTTGAGAAGGCGCTAAGCCGAGAAGGCGGAAGCAGATGCCATGCGTTGTGCTGACATATCTGAGTGTTCTTCGCAATTCTCTATCACCCATGTCGCATCTCTCATAGATTGCGTCTGCGAGTCTTGCGTATGCGTCCTCCGCCATACTCCTTCGGAATGTATCGTAAGAAATGGACTTACCTTCAACAATGGCATCGGTGAGAATTTCAACCGCCTTATGAGTTTTACCCGTCCCAGGTGCGCCCCAAAAGACTTTAATTTGTGCCATTTTCCATCATCGTCGCATAAAAAGAGGGGAGGGGGCGAGGTTTCCCCCTCATTCCATTCAATCACCCTTTCTCTATCACTTCTACCTCTACCTTTATGTTGATGTTAAGGTTGTTAAGTCCGAGTAATTCTCTCACCACATTTTCAACATCCTTTCTGCACGCTTCCCTCCACTGTAACGCTTCCAGTAGGCGTCGTATTCCTTCTTTTACTTCGGAATCGGATGCATAGTCTTTCTTTCTGTGTAATGTATTTATCCAGTAATTCACATTTCTCTTTGCCTTCTCGTATTTATCTATCGCCCTGCGAAATCTCTCAATCACTTCTTCCATATTCACCACACTATTTTTCCGCATATTCTCCTCTCTCGCCGAGCAGTTTCTTCACTTCTTCAGCGGAGATTTCGCCTCTCTCAAACTTGTATGTGATTTCGCTTATGCGTTGCCACTCCACTGCTGCCTCTCCGCACTCTCGCTGTAATCTCTCCATCTTTCTTTGCTTCGCTGCTCTTAAACTCCTCAGACGCCACAGCAGATACTTCCTCTCCTTATCCTCCTTCTCTTTCTTTAGTTCATTCATTTCTTACCGCCTCCTCCCTTCACGCTATATACTTCGTCAGCATCAATTCTTGCGAATGCTCTGATTTGGTCTGCGTCAAGGATTGAGAGGTTCAGGAAGTCAATGAGGATGTTTATTGCGCTCTGAATTGCGATGTGTGCGTAGTCGTAGTGGTCGTTCTCAAGGAGATACTGCGCCATGTAGAGGTGGCGTAGGACATCCATCATCCTTCCCTCCTTCACCATCCCCCTGACCTCACCTCCTCTCATTCCTTAACTTACAGAGTATAAAACTCTTTCGTTCATTTAAAGAAAAATTTAAGCATTGAAAGAGAGGGCGACTTGAGGAAAAGGTTTCAGAATTTCAGTGGGTTTTTCCTCCTGTTCAATTACAAAAAAAGGAAAAAATAGAAGAGAATGCAATATATGAGGGTGTGTCGCATCCTCTCCTCATCGGTTAGTTGCCTTTCCATTTGCACTCTAGGCATATCTGAGGTTCTGAAAGAGCGTTGCCGAGAGCTATCAGTGATTGAGTTAATCTCTCAAGAGGGCGATGGCATTTTTCGCACTCTACTATCACATAGAACAGGATTTCAGCGCCTTCTTTCTTTGCTCTGAATGTCAGACCGTCGCATACAAAGAGGCATTCGTCCCATGACACGGGTGTGGCTTCCTGAGGCTCTCTCCCGAACCTTCCTTTGAAATCCTTTATTGCCTTCTCTATGAATATCTGCTCAAGCCTTTTTCTCCCCCTCCTCCGTTCTTCCAGAAATGCTTTATAGGCAGAGAGCGCCTTTTTCTTCAGACTTTCTTTTTCTTCCCCCATTTTGCGTCGCCTCCTTCATTCGCCTTTCCATTTGCACTCCAGACATATCTGAGGTTCTGAGAGAACTGCGCCGAGGGTTATCAGCGAGGCGACATCTCTCTCAACAGGGCGATGGCATTTTTCGCACTCCAATCTCAGATAGAAGGAGACGCCTGCCCCTTTACCCTTCGCTCTGAATGTCAGACCGTCGCATACGAGGAGGCACTCGTCCCCCGACACGGGTGTGACTGCCACTGGCTCTTTTTCAAACTTCCTCTTGAACTCCTTTATTGCCTTCTCTGCGAACACCCGCACAGCCGCCTTTCTCGCCCTCTCCTGCTCTTCCAGAAATGTTTTGTAGGCGGAGAGCGCCTTTTCTTTCAGTCCTTCCATCCCTTCACTCACGGCGCATCACCCCCGTTTGAGCATACTCTTTTTCACTTTAAAAGTCTTTCTCTCGTTGAAAGAAAAATTTAAACATTGAAAGAGTGGGCATCTCGCAGGGAGCGGGGTTTCGGGGGAGTGGTCGGGGAGGGTGACGGAGGGAGAAGGGAGGAGGGCGACGCAGGAAGCGGTGGAGGGCGTCTCGCAGGGCTTCAAGGGCGTTGGTCGTGGTGTTGTGAGATGCTCATAGATGCGTCTCTCGCAGGCAAAAGAACATAGGGAGGACATACATATCTTGGACGCCTCATAAATTTCATCAGAACGCATCTGTGGGCGTCTCGTGTCGGGAGCGGAGAGCGGGAAAAAACAGGAGGGGGCGGGTGGTGGTGCGGGATGCCTTCTTCTTCGGGGTTTCGCCTTCCTGCGAGAAGCCCGCCCCTCGTTCTTTCTATGAGCGGTGCATGATATAAATCTTGTGGACGCTGAAAGAATTTTTTCGGTGTTCATGCTGATGCGTTCAGTGCCTTGAGGTCAAGCGTGTCAGAGGTATGCGAGAACTCTCTGAGGCAGAGCCATCCAATGGCGATGAGTTTCTGCGTTTTAGGTTGCTTGGCGTAGAGGCGTAGCATTGGAGCTCCGCATCCGCATCGCTTTTTTGGCTTCCGCCTCAGGGTGTTGGAGAGGAAGACATACCTCTCGGTCTCGCATGAGAAGGTTTCGCAGTGTGGGCAGAGCCAGCCGACTGCGAGGTATGTGTGCTTCCCGTTGCGGAAGACCTCAACATAGCATCGTCTCTTTATGCTCCCGCAGAGATGGCATCTCTTCATCTCCCCCTTCCTGCGACCCATACGCATCACCTCCTCGCTGATATATCGGCGGGGCAGGACTTTAAATAAGTATGGGATAGATTTTTGTAAGAGTGCTGAGGGAAGGCGAATGCTACCGTTTCTGCGAAAATTCTTGAAAAAATACTCTATACTTTAGGAGAGGACACTTCTGCTGGGAGATTATCTCTGCTCTCGTTGCTTCTCTTCTCTTCTTATAGTATGGTGTCTTATAGGGGTATGGGGTATAATTTCTGAAAGAAGGCGAATGCTACCGTTTCTGCGAAAATTCTTGAAAAAATACTCTATACTTTAGAGAAGGGTTTGAACCCAATCTCAACGCTCCGCCGTTTTTCAATCTCTTCTCTGAAGGCTTTTCAGAGGTTAAAAACGCCTCTGCGAAGCCGAAACCGCAAACGGCAAATTCTAAAGGTCATTCTGAAATTCCTGTATAATTGTATGATGCAGTAAGGAATGTAATGCCATGAGTATTAAGAAGTGTATGGTATTACTGAATTTGTTATGTTTGTCCTGAAGAGCTGTCCCGAGAAATGCCGTGAAATGCCGTTGATGCGGACAGTGAAACTCTTGTATACGGGGGGGTGGCATGATAAAATCGCCTGAAAGGGCTCAGTGAACTAGGCGTGTCCGTGTCCCGATTAAAAAATATATACGAATCGCATATTCTCCTGCCATATATAATAGCAGGACGGGTAGCATCTTCATTTAAAGCTTGCGGTCAGGGCGTAGCACTCCGCACATCACTTCATCACTTCTCCTCCCACTTCTTCACACCTGTCCAGATTGCACACATTCACACATTATTGAACATCAGAGTGCATCCCTTTTTCAAGGTCGTCGGGTTTCGGGGGGATGCGGGGTAGTTCCGTCTCTCATCTCATCGCTGGGTTTTGGGTGCGGGATTCGCCTCCGCAGTGTTTTAGTGAGGCTGGAATGCGGGAGAGAGGGCGAGAGAGAGGGCAAGAAGGAGAACTTCACGACTTATCTGAACTTCATGAACTTCAACTTCTACCGCTGTTGCATGCAAAATTCTGTAAGTTGCTTGGTTCTACGGCTCGCTTGGTCCTGACGGGAGTGGGAGATGGGCGGTTTTCCCGCACTTTTCACCGCATATTTCATGTTCTTTCTTTCTTCCGTGAAGTTTAAAAACTCCGTGAAATCCGAATTTTAGGAATTCGTAGGGCTAAAACTCATGAATTTCGTGAAATTCGTCGCACATCGCATTTTTTTCCTCTTCCGTCGCACATCTCCTCGCACATCTCCTCGTGTTCCGTCCCGCATCATTTCCCGCATGCATCTCCGCACATCTTCCCGTGTCCTTTTCCGTGTTCCGTCCTGCATCTCCCTTCGCACATCTCCTCGCACATCTCCTCGCACATCCTCCCGTGTTCCCTCTCGTGTTCCTTCCCGCAAGGAAGGGATGGAGAAAAGGAGGAGGAAGGAGGGAAGGAAAGGAGGAAGGAGAAAGGAGGAGAGGAAGGAGGAGAGGAAGGAGGGAAGAAAGGAGGAAGAGGGGGAAGAAGGAAAGAAGGAAGGAAAGGAAAGAGGAAGGAAAGGAGGAAGGAAAGGAGGAAGGAAAGAGAGAAGGGAAGAAGGAAGGAAAGAGGAAAAGAAGGAAGAAATAAAGGAAGAAATAAGGAAAGAAGCGAAAAAAGCATAAAAAAAAGAAAGGAGGAAAGA
>Ga0190314_1000059_pt1 | contig 47819 bp, 50 predicted proteins | sample 4870071112_MG_FD_165055 | JGI IMG/M metagenome (GOLD analysis project Ga0190314, IMG submission 165055) | Hydrothermal vent sediment bacterial communities from Southern Trench, Guaymas Basin, Mexico - 4870-07-11-12_MG | ecosystem: Environmental > Aquatic > Marine > Hydrothermal vents > Sediment ...
GAGTACGATCCGAACAGATCCGCAAGGATTGCTCTTCTCCTCTACGCAGACGGTGAGAGAAGGTACATCCTTGCTCCAAGTGGCCTTCAAGTTGGAGACACCATTATGAGTGGCCCAGATGCGGAGATAAAGGTGGGAAACGCATTACCGATCGAAAAAATACCTGTGGGAACGGTTGTTCACAACGTGGAATTCAAACCCGGAAAGGGAGGACAAATCGCAAGATCCGCTGGTGCATATTGTCAAATAATGGCGAAAGAGGGGGATTATGCGCTCCTTAGAATGCCATCGGGAGAACTCAGAAAGGTTCATATAAAATGCTATGCAACAATTGGTATGGTCGGAAATGAAGATCACAAGAACGAATCTTTTGGAAAGGCTGGAAGAACGAGATGGTTAGGATGGAGGCCTCATGTAAGAGGTGTCGCCATGAACCCAGTTGACCATCCACACGGTGGTGGTGAGGGAAGGAGTAAAGGACACCATCCAACAAGTCCTTGGGGATGGCCAACCAAGGGATACAAAACCAGAAGAGGTAGAAAACCTTCTGACAAATTCATTGTGAGAAGAAGGAACGTGGTGTGAAGGAGGTGAACCGATGGGTCGTTCTAAGAAAAAGGGCCCCTATGTCGAACCAAAACTTTTGAAAAAGATAAGGATGTTGAATGAAACGGGGGAAAAGAAAATCATAAAAACCTGGAGTAGAGCTTCGATGATAATACCGGAGATGGTGGGACACACAATCGCTGTTTACAACGGCATGAAGCACATTCCCGTTTATATCACCGAGAACATGATAGGACATAGACTTGGAGAATTCGCTCCCACGAGAAGATTTGGAGGGCATGCAGATAAGAAAGCCAAGAAAGGGCAGTTGAAATGAGGAGGGGAATGAAATGAAACTAAAAATACCTAGAAGAGGATTGAAAAGATCCGCTTTCCATCGAATGAGAAAGGAAACATTATCTTCTATGCCTAAGATAGAGGCAAGGGCTGTGGCCAGATATGTGAGAATTTCACCGAGGAAGGCCAGAAGTGTGATAAATGCCATCAGAGGAAAGGATGTGAATGAGGCTTTCGCTATTCTCGAACTCTCCCCCAAGAAGGCAGCAAGGATAATATACAAGGTTTTGAAATCAGCTGTGGCGAACGCTGAAAACAACCTCAATCTGGATCCTGAGAACCTGTACGTTTCTGAATGTTATGTCGATGATGGGCCTCGTTTAAAGAGGTTGTGGCCGAGAGGAAGAGGAAGAGCGGATATAATCCAGAGAAGATTGTCCCATATAACGGTAGTTGTGAGAGATAAAACGAGGGAAAAAGAATACGAAGAATGGCTTGAGAACACTCTGAAGAATCTAGAAGAAAAAAAGGAGTGAGGTGATAAAGTGGGCCAAAAGGTGCATCCAAGAGGATTCAGACTAGGAGTTAGCGCAGATTGGCAGGCTAAATGGTTCAACGAGAAGAACTACGCAGAGTGGTTGTTGGAGGACGAAGAAATCAGGAAAATCGTCAAAAGAAAGTATTATCACGCTGGTATAAGCGAAGTTTTCATAGAAAGACCGGATAGTGAAAGGGTTAACATAACGGTCAAGACCGCAAGGCCTGGCGTGATCATAGGAAGGAAGGGTGAAGAAATAACAAAGCTCAGAGGAGAACTTGAAAAGATGTTCAGAAGAAGAATGATAATAAATGTGGAAGAGATAAAAACGCCCGAGGTCGATGCACAATTGGTGGCAGAATCGATCGCTTCGAAAATAGAAAGAAGAGCTTCCTACAAAAGAGCTATGAAGAGAGCCATAAGCGATGCTATGAGAAGAGGGGCAAAGGGTGTGAAAGTCATGGTTGCCGGAAGATTGGGGGGAGCTGAGATCGCAAGGAGAGAATGGTATCTCAAAGGAAGGCTCCCTCTTCAGACTATAAAAGCGATTGTCGATTACGGAACAGCGGAAGCACAAACGAAATATGGAACCATCGGTGTAAAAGTATGGATTTACAAAGGTGATGCCAGCGTTTGAGGGGAGGTAATAACGATGTTAATGCCTAGAAGGGTAAAATACAGAAAACAACAGAGGGGAAGAATGAGAGGAAAAGCAAAAGGAGGAACATCTGTTCATTTCGGAGAGTGGGGACTCAAGGCTCTTGAACCTGCATGGATAACCGCACAGCAGATAGAAGCTTGCAGGATAGCTATGATGAGGGTTATGAAGAGGAATGGAAAGATTTGGATAAGGATATTCCCAGATAAACCATACACCAAGAAACCTGCTGAATCCAGGATGGGTAAGGGAAAGGGAAATGTGGAAGGATGGGTTGCTGTTGTGAAACCTGGGAAGATACTCTTTGAGGTAGCAGGCGTCAACGAAAATATAGCCATGGAAGCTCTAAGATACGCTGCCAGCAAGCTACCTATAACCACTAAGGTTGTTCCCCGCCATCATATCGGGGGTGAGGATGTATGAAAGCAGCGGATCTCAGAAACTACACCGATGATGAACTCAAGAACCTTCTTGAGGAGAAGAAAAAACAGCTCATGGAGTTAAGGTTTCAACTCGCTATGGGACAGCTCAGGAACACATCCCTCATAAAGATGACGAAAAGAGATATAGCAAGGATAAAAACGATCTTGAGGGAGAGAGAACTGGGAATAAGGAGGTAGTTCGACATGCCGAAGAAGAGGATGGTTGGAGTTGTTGTCAGCGACAAGATGGATAAAACCGTTGTGGTTGCTGTTGAAAGACTGGTTCAACATCCAAGATACAAAAAGTATATAAGAAGAACGAAAAAATACCATGTTCACGATGAAAGAAATGAATGCAGAGTGGGAGATGTCGTTGAAATAGAAGAGACAAGGCCACTGAGCAAAACGAAAAGGTGGAGGGTTATAAGAATCATTAAAAAAGAAGCCGTTCCAGAAATTCCGGAGAAGAAAGCTGAAGAAGGAGGGGAGGAATTATGATCCAGCAAGAGACGTACTTGAATGTTGCTGACAACTCGGGTGCTAAAAAGTTAAGGGTTATTCGAGTTCTTGGTGGCTCCCATAAAAAGTATGGGACTATAGGAGATGTGGTGGTGTGTTCTGTAAGAGATGCTGTACCCAACTCAGATATAAAGAAAGGAGAAGTAGTAAAAGCTGTTATAGTCAGGACAAAAAAAGAGATAAGAAGAAGGGATGGGACTTACATTCGTTTCGATGATAATGCAGCAGTCATCATAGATAGGTTCAATGAACCCAAAGGAACCAGAATCTTCGGGCCGGTTGCTAGAGAACTCAGAGAAAAAGGATTCATGAAGATAATTTCTCTGGCTCCAGAAGTTCTTTGAGAAGGTGGTGATGATGATGGCGTTGAAGATAAAGAGAGGAGATCTGGTCGAGGTTATTTCTGGGAAGGATAAAGGGAAGAGAGGGAAGGTGTTGAGAGTAATACCAAGAGAGAGAAAGGTCATCGTTGAAGGAGTTAACATGGTCAAAAGACATCAAAGACCCATACCGCAACTCAGGGAAGGTGGAATCATAGAGAGGGAAGCTCCCATTTACATAAGCAAAGTCATGGTTGTCTGTCCGAACTGTGACAGAAGAACCAGGGTCGGTTTCAAAGTACTGGAGAATGGTGATAAAGTAAGGTACTGTAAAAAATGTGGGGAGATAATAGATACGGAGTAAAGGAGGAATCGAGAAAATGGGATACGATTACGTTCCTTTGAAAGAAAAATACATTAAAGAAATTGTTCCAACTCTCATGAAAGAATTTGGTTACAAGAATATCCATCAGGTACCGAAACTGGAAAAGATCGTCATAAACATGGGAATCGGTGAAGGGGCGAGAAATCCGGATATGATAGAAAAGCACGCAAACGAACTCATGTTGATAACAGGTCAAAAACCTATTGTCACGAGAGCGAGAAAGAGTATATCGAATTTCAAGATAAGAAAGGGAATGACGATAGGACTCAAAGTTACCCTCAGAGGAGCTAGGATGTACAACTTCCTTTACAAGTTGATAAGTATCGTTTTACCCAAAGTGAGGGATTTCAGAGGATTGAACCCGAATTCTTTCGATGGTAGAGGGAACTACAGTTTTGGCCTGTCAGAGCAACTGGTCTTTCCAGAAGTTTCACCTGATGAGGTTAGTAGAATCCAGGGAATGGACATCACGATTGTCACAACAGCGAAAACAGATGAAGAAGCCAAAAGGCTTCTGGAACTCTTCGGTATGCCCTTCAGAAGAGATTGATGGAGGTGAAATAGATGGCGAAGAAAGCTATGGTTGAAAGGTGGAAAAAACCTAAAAAGTACAAGGTGAGAGAGTACACAAGGTGTAAGATATGCGGAAGACCAAGATCCGTGTACAGGGAATTCGGCATATGCAGAGTATGTTTCAGAAAAATGGCTCTAGAAGGGAAACTGCCAGGTGTCAAGAAAGCGAGTTGGTAAAGGAGGGATACGTTGTGTGGAGTGATCCCATTGCTGATATGCTAACCCGTATAAGAAACGCGAACATGGTTTTCAAAGAATACGTTGATATACCCGCTTCCAACTTGAAGAAAGCAATATGTGAGATCCTTAAAAGGGAAGGGTACATAAAGGACTACAAATACATTGAGGATGGCAGGCAGGGTATCCTTAGGGTTTATTTGAAATATAAAGGAACTAGAAGGAATAGAAAAAGGGTCATCCATGGAATAGTCAGGGTCTCTCACACCGGGAGAAGGATATACGTTGGGAAGAGGGAGATACCAAAAGTTAAAAACGGACTTGGTATAGCGATATTAACGACTTCCAAAGGTGTTCTGACAGATAAGGAAGCGAGAGAATTGGGAGTTGGGGGAGAGGTTATCGCTTACATATGGTGAGGAGGTGTCTGAGGTGTCGAGACTCGCAAAAAAGCCCTTAGAGATACCAAAAGGTGTGGAAGTTAAGATAGAAGACGGTTACGTGAGGGTGAAAGGACCCAAGGGAGAACTCAGACAGGAAATACTCCCTTACACAAAAGTGGAGATAGAGGATGAAAAGGTTTGGGTGAGGCCAAAAGAAGAGGATATAAGGAGAAAAGCTGATTGGAATAAAGTTAAGATGTTTCAAGGAACCATGTGGGCTTTGATAAGGAACATGATACACGGCGTTTCTCAAGGGTACAGAAAAGAGCTTGAAATAGTTGGAATAGGTTATAGAGCTCAAATGCAGGGGACCAAGGTTTCTCTTCAACTCGGTTACGCTCATCCTATCGTTTTAGAACCTCCAGAAGGTGTTAAAGTTGAAGTCCCCGCTCCGAACAGAATCATCGTCAGTGGTATAGATAAACAGAAAGTAGGGCAATTTGCAGCTGAAATAAGGTCATGGAAACCTCCCAACATATACACGGGAAAGGGAATTCGCTATGTAGGAGAAGTGGTCAGGCAGAAGCAAGGTAAGAAGGCTTGAAGGAGGTAATGGGAGATGATAAAAAAGGAGAGCAAAAATGAGAGAAGACTCAGAAGACATAGAAGGGTCAGAAAGAAAGTGTTTGGAACACCAGAGCGCCCAAGATTGTGTGTGTTCAGAAGTAACAAGCATATTTATGCACAAATAATAGACGATACCATAGGACATACTCTAGTTTCGGCATCCACACTGGACCCCGAGTTGAGGGAGAAGTTGCAAAAAACGTGGAATAAGGAGGCGGCAAGGGAGGTTGGAAAGTTGATAGCCAGGAGGGCACTTGAAAAAGGAATTAAAAAAGTCGTTTTCGATAGAGGCGGTTACAAATATCACGGTAGAGTGAAGGAACTCGCAGAAGGTGCTAGAGAAGGCGGACTCGTGTTTTGAGGGAGGTGTGATGCGAATGACGGATCAGGTCGGCCAGGTATCGGAAGAAATAAAAGAAACGTATGAGGATTTCGAGGAAAAGGTCATAGAGATTAGAAGAACTGCCAAGGTTACAAAGGGTGGGAAAAACTTGAGCTTCAGGGCTGTCGTGGTTGTAGGAAACAGAAAGGGAAAGGTGGGGCTCGGTATCGGCAAAGCCAGGGAAGTACCTGATGCTATAAGAAAAGCTATAGCCGACGCCAAAAAGAATTTGATAGAGGTTCCCATATACAACGGTACGATCCCACATGATGTTGTCGGAAGGCAAGATGCCTCAAAGGTTCTCCTAAAACCTGCAGCGATGGGAACAGGTATAATCGCTGGTGGGACGGTTCGATCTGTTGTTGAACTTGCAGGTATTCAGAACATTCTGACGAAGTCACTTGGCTCCACGAATCCTCTGAACCTGGCAAGAGCCACCATAAACGGTCTGAAGAATCTTCTCTCTGTTAAGAAAGTCGCTGAACTAAGGGATATCTCTCCTGGAGAGGTAATAAAGGGAGTAAAGAAGGAGGGTTGAGAATGACAAAGAAACTCAAGATAACCCTTGTAAAAAGTCCTATAGGTTATTCCAGGGATCAGAAAGATACGGTTAAAAGACTTGGACTGAGAAAACTCAACCAAATCGTTATCAAAGATGATGTACCTCAGATAAGAGGGATGATTAGAAAAGTGAAACACCTTCTTAAAGTTGAGGAAATAGATGTGGAAGATGAAGGGGGTATGAAAGGATGAGATTGGAGGATCTCAGACCTTCACCTGGCGCTATGAAAAAAAGGAAACGGTTGGGAAGAGGTCCTGGCTCTGGACATGGTAAGACGAGTGGAAGGGGTCATAAAGGTCAGAAAAGTAGGGGCAGTGGAAAAGTCCACCTCTGGTTTGAAGGAGGACAGACTCCGCTTCATAGAAGGCTCCCAAAAAGGGGTTTCAAGAACATAAATAGAAAAGAATACGCTGTTGTGAATGTGAAAACACTCGATGAAAGGTTTGAATCCCACGAGGAAGTGACACCTGAGAAACTACTGGAAATGGGCATAGTGAAGGATCTAAAAGATGGATTGAAGGTTCTAGGAGATGGTGAGATAACGAAACCTTTGATAGTCAAGGCCCATGCATTCAGTGAAACTGCGAGGAAGAAAATAGAAGCAGTGGGCGGTAAAGCAGAGGTGGTATGATATGTGGAAAGCATTGAGAAATGCTTTCAAAATACCTGAACTCAGAGAAAGGATCATATTTACATTGCTTGCTCTCATAATTTTCAGGTTGGGGATATACATCCCTATACCCGGTATAAACCTGGAAGCTTGGGGAGAGGTTTTCAAAAAGTTCGGTGAAGGAGCTCCAGGGGGTATCATAAGCTTTTACGATGTTTTCACGGGAGGGGCCCTTCGAAACTTTTCCATTTTTGCAATGAGTGTCACACCTTATATAAACGCTGCGATCATTCTTCAACTTTTGTCTTCCGTCATACCATCTATAAAGGAGATGTTGAGGGAAGGTGAGGAGGGAAGGAAAAAGTTTGCAAGATACACGAGAAATTTGACGGTGGTTCTTGCTGCGTTCCAGGCGTTCATAATCTCCTTCGGCCTTGTACGCCAGAATCCTGATATATTGACAATGGGTGTTTCAATGGGATTATTTCTGATAATGGCAACAGTCTCCCTTGTTGCAGGAACTATGTTTTTGCTCTGGCTTGGTGAGAGGATAACAGAAAAAGGAATAGGAAACGGTATATCGGTTCTGATATTTGCGGGTATAGTTGCAAGATATCCAACTTATTTCGGTAGAGCCGTTATAGGTGGCTTGAATGTGCTAGAATGGGTGTTCTTGATAGTTATAGCTCTCATAACGGTTGTGGGGATAATATTCGTCCAGCAGGCAGAAAGAAGAGTAAGCATTCAGTACGCTCACAGAGTTTCTGGGAGAAGGATCTACGGTGGGGCTTCAACTTACATTCCCATAAGGGTCAATCAGGGAGGAGTCATACCAATAATCTTTGCAAGTGCCATCGTTTCACTTCCTGCAGCCATTGCTCAGATGATGAAGAGCGAGACCCTTTCAAGACTCTTTGGAGCCAGATCACCACTCTACTTAACTGTCTACGGTCTTTTGGTGTTCTTCTTCACGTACTTCTACAGTGTAGTTGTCTTCGACCCACATGATGTTGCTCAAAACATACAAAAATACGGAGGGTACATACCAGGAATAAGACCTGGAAGATCAACGGAGCTGTATCTTCAAAGAGTTATGAATCGTGTGACTTTTCTTGGAGCAGTGTTCCTAGTAGTAATAGCCCTTCTTCCCTACTTAGTTCAAGGGATCATAAGAGTCAACATATGGCTTGGTGGAACTTCTGCCCTGATAGCAGTAGGTGTTGCTCTCGATATAGTCCAGCAGATGGAAGCTCACCTCATAATGAGACATTACGAAGGGTTCTTAAAGAAAGGTAGGATAAAGGGGAGAAGATGAGATGGGTATAAATCTGGTGTTTCTGGGACCGCCAGGTGCCGGGAAAGGAACTTACGCGAAAAAGTTAAGGGAACATGTGAACATTCCTCATATATCGACTGGTGATATGTTCAGGGAAGCTGCTACCAGCGGAACGGAGCTCGGTAAGAAGGTCAAAGAAATAATGGAGAGAGGAGAGCTCGTGCCTGATGATATCGTAAATGAGGTCGTCAGAGAGCGTTTGTTGAAGGATGACTGCAAGAGGGGATTCATCCTAGATGGTTATCCCAGAACAGTTCCTCAAGCAGAAGCTTTGGAAAAGATCCTAGAAGAGTTGGGAGAGAAGCTCACCGCAGCAATATTCTTCGATGTACCGGAGGATGTGGTTGTCGAAAGACTCACAAACAGGAGAATCTGTCCAAAGTGCGGTAGGATCTACAACCTGTTATCGATGAAACCCAAGGAAGATGAACTGTGCGATGTTTGTAAGGTCAAGTTGATACAAAGAGATGATGACAAGGAAGAGGTCGTCAGAAAGAGATATAAGGTTTACATGGAGAACACAAAGCCTGTCATCGAATTTTATAACAAGAAAAAACTTCTTTTCACAATTGACGGGACGATTGGCCTTGAAAAAGTAACACAGGAAGTTCTTAATATCATTGGTCGGAAGGGATAAGAAGTGATAAGGGTAAAAACAGAAGAAGAAATCGATAGAATGAAAATCGCTGGAAGAGCAGTGGCGATCTTTCTGAAAGAAGCGAAAAAGCTTGTTGTACCTGGAGCGTCTGCTTGGGAAATAGAACTCCTGGCAGAGAAGGTATTTAAAGAGTTGAGAGTGGCCCCCGCTTTTAAAGGATACAACGGTTATGAGTATATAACATGCGTTTCGGTTAATGAAGAGGTTGTTCATGGTATCCCCAGAAAGGATAAGGTCTTTAGAAAAGGAGATATAGTGTCCATAGATGTTGGAGCGGTTTACAAAGGTTTCTTCGGAGATGGTGCCATGACATACATCGTGGGAGAAACTGATGAATCTGGGAAGAGGCTCGTTGAAGTGGCCAGAAAAGCATTGGAAAAAGCCATAGAAAAAATCAGAGCCGGTGTAAAATTAGGAGATATTTCTTATGCTATACAGAGTTTCGTGGAGAGCAGTGGCTTCAACGTCATAAGAGACTACGTTGGACATGGAATAGGAACAGCGCTTCATGAGGAGCCACAAGTTCCCAACTACGGAAAGCCAGGTGCGGGTGTAAGGCTTTTAACGGGGATGACTCTTGCTATAGAACCAATGGTAGTGGAAGGAGATTGGAGAATAAAGATTCTTGAGGATGGTTGGACCGCTGTAACTGTGGATGGCTCAAGATGCGCGCATTTCGAACACACGATAGTCATCAGAGAAACGGGAGCGGAGATTTTAACCAGGATTTGAGGGGGGATGAAATGAGTAAGGAGGATGTCATAAAAATGGAAGGAACAATAGAAGAAGCCTTACCCAACGCCATGTTCAGGGTAGTTCTGGATAACGGCCATAAAGTTCTCGCTCATGTTTCTGGGAGAATGAGGAAGAATTTCATAAGATTAGTGCCAGGGGATAGAGTCATAGTGGAGCTTTCAATATACGATCTGTCGAGAGGGAGGATCATATACCGGAAGAAACCCGTGTGAAAGGAGTGAAAGTATGAAAGTGCGAGCTTCTGTTAAAAAGAGATGTGAGCATTGCAGAATAGTGAGAAGGAAGGGTAAGGTGTACGTTATCTGCAAAGCCAATCCCAAGCATAATCAGAGACAAGGATGAAAAGGAGGGAAGCAGATGGCACGAATCGTGGGAGTTGAACTCCCTAATACCAAGAAAGTCTGGGTTGCTCTCACTTACATATACGGAATCGGAAGAAGCAGGTCTCTCGAGATACTGAAAAACACGGGTGTCGATCCCGAAAAGAAAGTGGGAGAGCTGACGGAAGAAGAAATCAGCAAGATATCGAAGTTCATTCAGGATCATTACAAAATCGAAGGAGAACTCAGAACGGAGATCCAGAGGAACATAAAAAGGTTGATAGAAATAGGTTGCTACAGGGGAATAAGGCACAAGTTGGGCCTTCCCGTTAGAGGACAGAGAACTAGATCAAACGCTCGAACGAGGAAGGGTCCAAGGCCGAGTAGAATAAAAACCAAAAAGAAGAAGAGTTCTCTCATATGATTTAAGGAGGGACGCAAATGCCGAGAAGAAGAGGAGAAAGAAGAAAGAAGAAAAAGAAGGTAGCGGTAGATTACGGTATCGTGCATATAAAGTCAACGTTCAACAACACCATAGTCACCCTCACTGACCAGGATGGAAACACGATAACTTGGGCGAGTGGTGGAACCGTGGGGTTTGAGGGTACGAGAAAAGGGACGCCTTATGCTGCTCAACTTGCAGCGGACAAAGTCGCAAGGGAAGCTTTAAAACTTGGGGTTAAAAAAGTGGATGTTCTGGTGAAAGGTCCTGGCCCTGGTAGAGAAGCAGCCATAAGGACACTTCAAGCGACAGGTCTTGAAGTGAACCAGATAAAGGATGTAACACCGATTCCGTTCAACGGTTGTAGACCCAAAAAGAGGAGAAGAGTCTGAGAAGGAGGGAAATCGATGGCAAGATACACAGGCCCGGTTTGTAGGTTGTGCAGAAGAGAAGGAATGAAGCTTTACCTGAAGGGTGAGAAATGTTATACCGATAAATGTCCCTTCGAAAAAAGACCCTACCCTCCTGGACAGCATGGGAGGGCAAGGAGGAAGCTAACGCAGTATGCCATTCAGCTTAGATCCAAGCAGACGATGAAAAGAATCTATGGAATTCTCGAGAAACAATTTAGGAATTATTTCGTCAAAGCTCAGAAGATGGCAGGGGACACCCGAGAGAACCTCGTCAGGTTCGTCGAGTCACGACTCGATAACGTTGTCTATAGAATGGGTTTTGCCGTTAACAGAAGGCAGGCAAGGCAACTCGTGAATCACGGCCATTTCCTCGTGAATGGAAAGAAAGTGGATATTCCAAGCTATCTCCTAAAACCTGGAGATGTCGTTGAAGTTCGAGAAAGGAGCAGAGACATACAACCCATAAAGGATGCCATTGAGTTCAATAGAGACAAGAATAGAGTTCCTTGGATAGAGGTTGATTACGATAATTACAAGGGAACGTATTTAAGGCATCCGAAACTTGAGGAGGTCACGGATCTTCCCGTGGATGTTCAGACAATCGTTGAATTTTACTCGAGGTGATGAGAATGATAGAGTTCGTTATGCCAAAGAGAATGAAATTGGAGGAAGAAAGAGAGGAAAAGGAGTATTATTACGCCAGATTTTCGTTGTCTCCTATGGAGAAAGGTTACGCAATAACCGTTGGAAACGCTCTAAGAAGGGTACTCCTTTCCTCTATACCCTCCCTCGCGATAACCGATGTTAGGTTTATAAAACCGGAGAAATATCACGAATATGATACTATAGATGGTGTAAAAGAGGATATCCTGGACATACTGTTGAATTTGAAAAAAGTTCAGTTTCGAGTTGAAGTACCCGTTGATGGTAAAATAAGAATGGAAGTTGAAAAGAAAGGTCCTGGAAAACTTCTTGCGGGAGATATCAGAACCCCTGGAGGTATAGAGGTTGTTAATCCTGACTTCCCAATAGCGACTCTGAACGATGCTGTGGAAATACACTTTGAAGTTTACGCTGAAGTGGGAAAAGGATTCGTTCCAGTTTCTGAAAGAGATGAGAAACCAGAGGTTGGATGGATACCGATAGATGGTGTTTTCAGTCCCGTCATGAAGGTTAACTTCCTTACAGAAAATGTCAGGGTTGGTAAAAGAACGGATTATGATAAGTTAATCCTGGAGATATGGACCAAAAAGTCCATAAAACCAGAGGAAGCTCTGAAAAAAGCTACTGATATTTTGATAAAACACTTCCAAATAATTCTCGATAGTCTACCTGAAACGACCTTCGAAGCTGAAGAGATCCTTATGTCCCCTGAAGAAAAAAAAGTGGAAGTTCAGGAAGCAGAAGAAGAGGATGTTTTCTCCAAAAAGATCGATGAACTGGAACTTTCTGTCAGAGCGCTGAATTGTTTGAAAAGGGATAGAATAGAAACCATTGGAGATCTTCTCAACAGAACGGAAGATGATCTTTTGAAGATAAAGAACTTTGGTGCAAAATCTTTGGAAGAGGTTAAGAAGAAATTGAAGGAAAAATTCGGATTAGAGCTGAGAAAGGGGGAATGAGTTGTGAGACACAGAGTCGCAAAGAGCAAGCTGAGTCGTTATAAAAGCCATAGAAAGGCGCTCCTTAGGAATCTTGCTAAGGAACTGTTCGATCATGGATCGATTATCACGACTGTTGCGAAAGCAAAGGCTTTAAGGTCTTTCGCAGAAAAGCTCATAGCGAAGGCGATAAAGGCGGCAACTGTTCAAGATAGAACGAAGAGTGTTGCTTTGAGAAGAGTTATAAACAGGGAATTGAACGATAGAAAACTCACGAACAGATTAGTTGAAGAAATAGCTAAAAAATATGTGGGGAAGAATGGAGGATACGTAAGAGTACTTAGACTCGGTTTCAGAAGAGGAGATGCTGCCGAAATGGCGCTCGTTCAACTTGTGGAGAGTGGTTCTGAGGAGTGAGGGATCACTTCCCTCCTCCTTTGTTCTAATTTTTCCTTCCCTAAAAAATCTTCCCGGGGGGTAAAACAAGTGAAGATACTCTTAGATACAGTAAATTTGAAAGAGATCAAAAGGGGTGTTAAATGGAGTATAATAGATGGTGTCATAACCAACCCTCCCCTTATAACCAAGGAGAAAGCGAATTTCAAGGAGAGAATAAAAGAGATTTGCCAGATAGTTAGAGGGCCCGTATCGGCGGAGGTTGTCTCAACAGATGGTGTAAAGGGGAGTTATCAAAAGATGAAATAAAAGCGAATGTCACCTTGATTTTTAGTCTTACTCAGGCAATCCTCGCAGCGAAAGTGGGTGCGACCTATGTCAGTCTCCTTATAAGAAGATTTGAATGGTATCTCCAGTGATGGTCTGAAACTGTTAGAAGCAATCGTTGTTATATTTAACTATTCTCTTCGAGACGAGGATAATAGCGACAAGTATCAGGCATCCTATGTACGTTCTGAAAGTAACTCTTCTAAATGTCGATGTGGTAACCATTCCTTTCTTCACACCTGGGAATTGCTCACGTATTCTTTGACGGATAAGGAGTTAGAAGAATTCTTAAAAGATTGGGAAATATACCTGAAGAAGGAGGTGTGATGTTGAGCGATAATATCAAGGAGAACAACACTCTCAACATATCACAGCTCGAATCCATGACGATAAAGCAGCTCTATGAAATGGCAAAAAAATACAACATACCCAGGTACACCTCTTTAAGAAAAAGGGATTTAATCTTTGCCATACTCAAAGCTCAGACGGAATCTACCGGTTACTTCTTTGGTGAAGGAGTTCTGGAGATTCATCCTGATGGTTTCGGTTTCTTAAGGCGAATTGAGGATAATCTCCTTCCAAGTTCTGACGATATCTACATTTCCCCCTCCCAAATTAGAAAGTTCAATCTGAACACAGGAGACATAATATCGGGTGTCATAAGGAAACCCAAAGAGGGAGAAAAGTACTTCGCAATGATAAAGATAGAAGCGGTAAATTACAGACCTCCTGAAATGGCCAACGAACGGGTGAATTTTGAGAATCTGACACCGGATTATCCAAGAGAAAGGTTCATACTTGAAACTGAGCCTCGTATCTATTCGACAAGGCTCATTGATCTCTTCACACCCATTGGTAAGGGTCAAAGAGGTATGATAGTTGCTCCTCCTAAAGCGGGAAAGACGACGATTCTTAAGGAGATAGCCAACGGTATAGCGATGAATCATCCTGATACCATAAGGATCATCCTATTGATCGATGAAAGGCCCGAAGAAGTGACAGATATAAGAGAATCAACAGACGCTATCGTTATAGCTGCTCCCTTTGATATGCCTCCCGACAAACAGGTGAAGGTAGCCGAATTAACCTTGGAGATAGCTAAAAGGCTCGTTGAGTATGGTTACGATGTTGTGATTCTTCTTGACAGCTTGACGAGGCTTGCAAGAGTGTACAATATTGTGGTTCCCCCCAGTGGAAAGTTGTTAACAGGAGGAGTGGATCCAGCCGCTTTGTACAAACCCAAACACTTTTTTGGAGCTGCTAGAAACACAAGGGAGGGGGGAAGTCTCACAGTCGTGGCAACTGCTTTGATTGAAACGGGTTCTAAGATGGATGAGGTTATATTTGAAGAGTTCAAGGGAACCGGTAACATGGAGCTCGTCCTTTCAAGACAGCTTGCCAACAAAAGGATATTTCCTGCCATAAATTTGAATCTCTCTGGTACAAGAAAAGAGGAACTTCTCCTCCCAGAGGATGTTCTCAAAAAGGTTTGGGTTTTGAGAAGGATGCTCTCGACTATGACAGAAGAGGAAGGGTTAACTTTGATCCTCAGAAAATTTGCAGAAACAAAATCAAACGAGGAATTCCTCATGTTGATAGATCACGAAAAAGCAAAATATGCTTGAAGCTTAACATCATTTTTAAGTCCAAAAAAAAGAGGGGAGTTCCCCCTCAAGGTTCCCCGCTGAACTTAAGCAATCCTCTTAAGATCATCGTTTGGATACTCCGAAGGGTGTTCTCATCTTTTGGGACTTCCCCTATACTATTTACTATAAGTTCTGCTGCTGCCCTTGAATCTATGTCTTCATGAACGTAGTTTCTTCTTTTTCCTTCTTCTATCAGTTGAGCAACCCTTTTTATGAAATCCCGATATCTTTCCTTCAATCTCTCCCACGTTTCACCTGATGTATCCATGATACTCGCTTTCTCCTTCTCTATGATCTTGTTCAGAACACTCCTGCTCGTTACAAAATTCACGTATGCTCTCAAAAATCTTTTTATCTTCCTTATGTAAACATTTTCATTCTTAACCTCACCAAAGAGATACTTCTCCAGCTCATTCAAAGCATTTTTCCAAACCTCTTCGAACAAAATCTCCTTGCTGGGAAAGTAGTAATATATTAAAGCCTTCCTAACCCCCGCTCTTTTCGCTATCTCATCAACACTAACACCATCAAATCCTTTCTCTGAGAAAGCCTTTTTCGCAGCCTCCAAGATCCTCGCTCTGGTTTCTTTTCCCAACATTCATCCCCCCCAAATGATGAGGGGAGGGAACCCCCTCATATTCAGGACAGCTTTTTGTCGACTGCCAGTAGCTCTTCTTTGTTGGAGTATCTTCTCATTCTTGTCTCGTAATTGTACACACCCCTGTTAACAGGGTATCTTTCAGCATAACCGTGTTCGTACCATAGTTTATCCGCATAGGGTTTCCATCCTTCCGCTAATCTGTCCAGATCTTCTGCAAGTTCGGTGACAACCTTTTCTGCCCCTTCATGCTGAGGTTTCGCATTGAAATGTTTGACCATGGCTCTGAAAACTTTGGGGTTATCTATTATTGGACAAGGTCTGAACAGGTTGTTGGAATATGGTATCATCCTCTTGTATGCTTCGAAGAACGGTGATTTCAGTATCTCGAGTAAGGACTTTTCTCTTATACTGTCAACTGCGAATTGCTGGAAGACACAGGGTTCCACGTACCCTTTAGCGTTTATGTGAAGATACTTCGCACCGGCAGCAAGACAGCCATGTGTCAGGAAACCGTGGTTCCAGAAGTCTGCAACGAATGCAAATCTCCCACTTAATCTCATTTCCTCTGTTTTGAAGAACCTTTCATATCTCTGTTTTGGAGTTGGCACGAGATCCATTGTGGGATTCATACCAACCGGCATGAATTGGAAGACCCAGGCATAAGCGACTCCTTGTTCTTCCAAGAAGTCCCAGAATTCGTCCTTCATGATGGTATCGTGGTTCAACTTCGTGACGGTGATAGACGTTCCGAATATGACACCATATCTTCTCAACCTTTCCCATGCTTCAAGGACTTTCTTGAAGACACCTCTTCCTCTCCTCCAATCCGTGTCAAGCTCGAAACCTTCGACCGAGATAGCGGGCGTTGCATTCCCAAGTTCCGCGAGTTTCTTTGCAACTTCTTCGGTTATCAAGGTGCCGTTCGTATAGATTAGGAAGTAACTGTCGTTGAATTCTTCCAATATGTCAAGGAGAGGTGGCCAGAAGAAGGGCTCACCTCCTGTTATTATGAAAAAGTACATTCCAAGTTCGTTTGACTGTCTTATGATATCCGCTACCTCATCTTTGGACAACTCGTACTTCCTTCCATAAAGCCCAGCATAACATCCAACACAGTTTAGATTGCATGCGTAAGTTGGGCTTATGACAACGAGTTTGGGAAGAACCACTTTGTGTTCATGCATCTTTTGCTGGCGGATCGGTTCACCTATGGCAAATTCGTTGATTATCAGGTTGTTTATTACCCCTTCAACACACTTGGGGCTGGCGTTCCTGAAGATCCTCACCCAGCTGCTTATCATGGGATGTTTTTCCTTTGCCATTAATGCGAGTTTTTTCAAACCACTTTTGGACGGTTCTTTGGTGAAGGCACTGAGTGTTGAAAAAAGCCTGTACAATCCTTCTTCATCCATCTTTCTAAGGACTGAAGAGACTAGCTTTCCCGCTTGTCTGTATAGAATACCTTTTATGCCTCCTACAGCCATTTGCTCACCTCCTATTTTACTTACCGGTCGGTCAAATTATAAAGGATTAACATTAAAATGCAAATAATACAAGATTACCACATCTTGAAGATCTAAAATGATCAATAAGAATATCTCAAAGTATGAACCACCGCCCGTACCCTGTTGAACTTTTTGAAAAAAAATGATAGTATATGAAAACGGAAAATGGCGGTGTAGCTCAGAGGCCAGAGCGGGTGATTCATAATCACCGTGTCGTGGGTTCGAGTCCCACCGCCGCCACCAGGGGCCGGAAATCCGGCCCTTTTTCTTTAGGAAGTCATGGAATTCGCGTTGAAAGATACCTTGGAGGGGATCCCATGAAACGGGTATCACTTTCTTGGATTGTTATGTTAACGTTCATCGTGGTGTCCTGTAGCCTCATAGAAATATCACCTGTTATATCGCTATCCGTGGATCCTCAAGATCCAGCTGTGGCGAGTGATGTGACGATAACCCTGAGTTTCTCCCCTGTGGTTGGGAATATACAAGCGGAAATATCCATAAACGGTGTTACTGTGGTGTCTACTGATACCGTTCCCGCTGTTTACACATGGAAACCTGAAAAATCAGGAAATTACGTCATAACGGGACGAGTGAAGGGAGATGCTTTCAAAGAAGTTTTCGAAAAAAGCATATTAATTGAAGTAAGGGATACATCACCTCCAATCATAGAATCTGTGAGTATATCTCCTCAGAAACCTGAAAGTGATGATGATGTGTACGTCATGATGATAATAGACGAAGATGAAACACCTTACATCACCATAAAAGGTTGGGTGGATGGTCTGGGGATACTCAACACGAGTTTCTCATCTCCTCCTTACTATTTAGAGCTCTCACCCCTCGATCCAGGAACTCATACCCTCTTAATAACTGTCGAAAACGCGTACGGCCTGAGAGATTCAACAGAAGTCGATTTTCACGTTTTTGAAAAGGACGACACCCCACCGATCGTAACTTTGGAATTTCTAACAGACCTTGTGGAAACGGAGAATATAGTAGCTCAGGTGCATGCTCGGGATGATACAAGATTGAAAAGCTTAAGAATCTCGATAGATGGAAACACTGTGAGAGAATTCCTCATAGATACGGACTCTTTCACTTTGCCGTTGAATCTGGGGACCTTAACCGTTGGGAATCATACCATTGAAGTATTTGCAGAAGATGTCGTAGGAAAAGAGCAATATTTTGGAAGATACTTTTCTGTATCGGATGTGCCGGATTATCTGAGATTGACCATGACCCCTTCGGATCCCAATCCAAATGATGTGGTGATTTTCTCGTATGAAACCAATTTGGAAGCAAGTGATGTGAGTTTTTACGTGGATGGAGAGATTATAGATCAGAATACAGAGAGTGCGGCGTGGGTTGCAAAGCCTGGAAGTCATTTTGCCACCGTGAGGCTGACATCCACCGGTGGAAAAACTCTTGTTGATGGTTTCTCATTCTCCATAGGTGATGATTTCCCACCCAGGATCGTTTCGTTACTTCTGAACGGTATCGATATAACCGAAAACTCGACGATTTCAAGTTCGGAAGGGTACATCGACGTGAAATTAACGGTTTGGGATGAAACCGGCCTTCCAAAAGGAGGAAATGTTGTGATGATCATCTCAAAAACACCAATGCCATACATGGATGTACAAGACTTTACCATTTTATCCCAGCAGGAGATATCCTATGATACAAAAATTGCCACCTATACCGGCTACATCAAAGTGCAACCGGGAACATACTTTCTGATCATAAACGATCTCAAGGATTCGCTCGATAACAATATAGGAGATAGTGGAAATTATTATCAATACAAAGTCGAGGTGGTTGAATGAAAAGGTTCATCCTTTTGATTCTACCGTTATTGTTGATATCTTCATGTGCTGAAATGAAAAAACCTCCCGCCATAGTCACCGCGTACATCATCGAGATTCCCGAAGAAGCGGGGAAGATGATGACAGTCTACATCAAGATATCAAACGAAGAGAATATGAGTTCAATAGAGATATACAACGGTGACATCCTTATAGCAACTTTCAAAAAATCTGGATACCTATCCTTTCCTGCACCTTTTGGAACAGTCAGATTAACGATCGTTGTGTACGATTCCCTTGGGAGGATATCTGATACCGTATCTCTTCAAACCTTCAAAACGTATGATCTATCTCCTCCAAAGGTTGAGATGAAGGTAACACCGGAATCTCCTATTCCTGGAGATACCGTCACTGTCAATGTTGAAGCTGAGGATTCGGAAAGTGGTATCGTTGAAAAACATCTTTATTTGAACCAGGAAGAGGTCAATATCCCCTATTCATTCACGGCACAAGCCGGTGTCTACAAATTCACAGCTTGGGCTGTGAACAATGCCGGACTTCGTTCTTCATCCTCTAAGAAGTTGATCGTATCCGACCCGAACGATACGATTTCACCAAGCGTCGATGTCGTGTATCCTGGAATAGTTCAACCTTACGAAAATTTCGATATATTTGTAACGGCAACGGATAACACTGGATTAAGAAATATCAAACTTGAGGATCTGGGTGGTGTGGAAACTGTACAGGTTTCTGGAAAACTGGCAACGGTCAGGTTCACAAGGACAGCGGACATCGGCGATTATCATTTCAAAGTGGACGTTGAGGATATGTCTGGGAACGTGGCTTCAAAGGAAGGAACGATAGAGGTTAGGGAAAATAAACCACCAAGTGTCTCGATAAATCTCAGCAGCGATTCACCAGAGGAAGGAGAAGAGGTTGAGATTACAGCCGTAGTTGAGGACGATACAGGCGTTAAAGAAGTACGGTTTTATGTGGATTCTTCATTGATAAGCATCGATATGATACCTCCATACACGGCAAGTTGGATAGCCGAAAAGGGGATACATAAGATAAAAGTTGTGGCTGTCGATAATGAAGGGTTAGAGGGCTCAGCTGAGGTGGATATAACTGTGGAAGAAGAGGATAAAGAACCTCCGAGTATTCTCTTTTCATGCCCCGATGTGGTCATATTAGGTGAACCTGTAACTTTCTATACCGTGGTAACGGACAACGTGGGTGTGGAAGGAGTGATTTTTAAGTTCGAAGGAAATGGATTTTTGGAGGAAAAGAAAGCAAGTAATTTATCGACAGTTTACTACACCAGTATATCCTTCCCAAGTACGGGAACCTATTCTGTCGTTATTGAAGCACGGGATGTGAATGGTAATGAAGCATCCGTTACCAGTTATTTCGAGGTGAAATTGGAGGAGGAAATAAAACCTCCTAGGATCGTCAACATGAGTGTGGTTCCAAGTGTCGTTAATAAAGGAGAATACATCCACGTTACTGTCTCGGCAGAAGACGATACTGGGCTTGAAAGATGTGACTTCTATGTGGACAACGACAAAATGGGGTCGAGTCCATTCGAAAACGGTGTTGCGGAATGGAAATGGCTGGCTACGGTTCTTGGAACTCATGTTTTGAAAGCAGTGGTTCACGATGTTGAAGGATACACAACCTCTGCAACTGATGAAGTGTGTGTTGTGAGCGATACACCGATCGTGGAAATACTGTCACCAAAAAACATGGAACGATTCATATTTCAAACAGGGATGACTCTGAGCCTTTCAGCACGGGTTCTGGACACGGCAACTCCTTTGAAAGCTTCTTTCAGAGTAACGGGTCCTGTTGACGAGAAGATAGAAGTTTTCCCGGAGAGTGAGGGAGCTGTCCATCTGTACTCTTACGATTGGACACCAGATCTTCCAGGGACGTATTCCATAGAATTTTCGTACGATAACGTTCACAACCTCCATGCTTCCACAGAGGTCACCATAAGGTTTCTCGACACATATGTGATCTTCAAGACACCTTATCCTGGTTATCAGCACGAAGCTGGTTTTCCGCTGAACGTCGTCGTGGAAACATCGAAGGATGTCGCAAGTGGAACCATAATTTTGACGAAACCAGATGGAGAGAGGGTGGAGGGCATACCGTATGTGGAGATCCATGGCGATACGTATCATTTCGTCACAACTTTTGACAAAGAAAACTTCATGACCATTTGTGAGGAGAACGAGTACTATACCCTAAGATTCATTGGAAAAGCAAATGGGTTGGATGTGACGTCAGAGGATTTAGAGTTTCTCGTGAAAGACACCTTACCTCCTGTTGTAACGGTAAATATATCAGGAGCTATGAATCTGGGTATAGAAGAGGAAGAGATGTACAACGTCATTTTGGGAGGTTACAAGCTCTCAGTGGAAGCTTCAGACAATCACAGTGTAAATAGGATATCCCTGTACAAAGATGGAAATCTTGTGGCCCAAAGTCTAGAAAGTAATTCGCTAGAAACGGATATAGAGGTCGGAGCTTTTGAGAATGAATACGAAGTGATCGCCGAGGATGAGAGTGGCAACAGGGAGGTATTCCATTTCACCCTCTATGGGTACGAGACCGATCCTCCTCAGACATCACCTTCCACGCTCTCTCTGTCTGGTGTAACACAACCTGTGGACATAAACAGTGATGTTTACCTTGTGTTCAACGATTTCACCGCATCCGATGATACCGCGATAGACAGGGTTTGTCTCAAGGTCGATGGACCCGCAACGGAAGAGAGGATAATAAGAGAATATCCAGATCATCCAAAAGAGATTTCTGTGAAGCGCTCTGAAGTAGGCTACATAACGTGGAGAACGCCTTCTGTACCAGGACTATATACACTATCCCTGGTTGTGATAGATGTTTTTGGAAATACGAGTGTCGTCTGTTCGCTCGAAGTGGAAGTTTCGGACATAACACCGCCGCTTGTTGGTATAGAGATATTGACGCCTGCTGGAGTTACGGAGGAAGGCGTTGAGATAATAAGAGGCAACAACGTGAGTGTAAGGGTCTACTACATGGACAACACGGAGAGTATAAGATCTGTGACACTTGCGTACATGAATCCAGATGGAACGGAAGTGATTCTCGAAACACAGGAAAATGTGGCTGGATACTACTACATCTTCAACAACGTCGACATCACACCCTTGATGGATGGTTTTGGGACCCTCATAGCAACTGTCGTAACGGAAAGCGGTATTGAAGGAAGAGGAGACGTTACAGCCCTCGTCGATAACATGACAGAACCTGTTTTCAACGTGACGATAGAAAACGTTGTCACATTTGATGATGAGAAAGCGATAAGAGGAAATGCCGTTTTGAGAATAAATCCAGATGAAGGTAACACCATACCTGTACCTTACGATGTGGGGAAATTGATAGTGTACATCAGTGATGATGAGAACGTAGATGAAAGTGATGTGTACATGATTTTAGAAGGGACTCTGGACCTTAGAGATTACACACTACCGATCAACACGAAGGAATTTTCAGATGGGAGAAAGAGAGTGGCCATAAAAGTTGTGGACAAGGCAGGTAACGAATCCGATGTGGAAAGGCTTGGTGCCTTCGAAGATGTGATATTCGATAACACACCTCCTGGAATACCTAGTGAAATCTTGACCGATAACTCTGCAAACATCGTGTTCAGCTTTGAGGATGTAACCATAGTTTCGACACCCACGTTGATACTCGATGGAAGCTACTTTAAAGAAGACTCAATAAACGGTACGAGTGTAACATACGATCTATCGAGTTTCCTGACCGATGAGGCCACGATGGAATACACGTTCAAGATCTTCGATGTTGTTGGGAACTATTCAGAAGGTACAGGTGTGCTTCTCTACGATCTTTATCCTCCCACTTTGACTATAACCATAGATAGTTCGACCTTTAAAACTATTTTTGAAGCCACGGTGAACTATTTCGACAAAATCTCGGGTGTGGCAACGTTGTTGATACTGTTAGATACACTATCTTCTGAAGTCAATGTGAATGAAAGATTTGGGAGTTACCTGTACACTCACGACATACCAGAAGGTTTTGAAGGGACGGTCACCTTCTCAGTCACCGGTTACGATGAACTCTCTCACTCGACACAAGTAGCGACACAGATCATATTCGACAACCACGCACCAGAAATAACGAGTGTACTGTTCGATGAGGTTTCAATAGGCGCAGGAGAAACGATTTCGGCTTCTGCCGGTACTCATACCGTACTCGTAAGCTACGTTGAAGAATTTCTAAAAGATGCCACGTTGTTGATTGAAGATACAACCAGTTCAACCCCGCTCGCTCCGACGACCATAACGGATACAGCTCTCGAATGGGAACTGAATGTGACGACGGATACCACATTGATGATATACTTAGACGATGTGGTAAATCATGAAACACAGTTATCGTTCAGTGTTCGCATTCAATGAGGAGGTGAACGGATTTGATACTCCTGGTAGTTCTTGGAATCGTAGCGATAGTTTTAATATGGTTCGTGGCAACTTACAACTCCTTGGTCAGATCCAGGAAAAGAGTGGAAAACGCTTGGAGCCAGATCGATGTACAGTTGAAGAGGAGGCATGATCTGATTCCAAATCTTGTCAACGCAGTCAAAGGGTACATGAAGTACGAGCAGGAAACTCTGCAAAGAGTTATGGAAGCAAGAGCAAAAGCCGTGAGTGGAGGGAGTTTTGAAGATAGAATGAAAGCAGAGGGGGAAATTTCCACTATCCTTGGAAGGTTGTTCGCCCTGATGGAAAATTATCCAGATTTGAAGGCCAACGCCAGTGTGAATCAGCTGTTGGAAGAGCTCACGAGTACCGAGAACAAGATATCCTACGCAAGACAGTTCTACAACGACAGCGTTATGATGTACAACACGAAGCTGGAAGTTTTTCCATCGAATGTGGTTGCAAAGATGTTTGGTTTCAAACCTTATCCATTTTTCGAGCTACCGGAGGAGGAAAAAGAGGCTCCAAAGGTGGATCTGTCATTCTGAGATTTTATTTGGAAAAAAGTCTGGATGTGATAAAATTTATGAAACACGTTCGAGGTGAAACACATGTGTGGAATTTCTCTTAAGGGATCAAAAGTGTTCTTCAGAAGTGAATGGTGGTGGCGGTACCCCGATTCGGCGGGGTAACCGTCACTATTTTGTTGTATTACGTCGAATCGGGGCTCTCCTTAAAAGTGGAGAGCCCCTTTATTTTTATAAGGAGGTGGTTTTTTATGAGAATCAGGGTTAATCTATCAGTAGAGGACATGCCAAAGAGCTGGTACAACGTTGTAGCCGATCTTCCTTTTAATCTCGATCCACCATTGGATCCAGGAACCAGAGAACCTCTGAACCCAGAAAGGCTCTCTCCTATATTTCCTCAATCCCTCATAGAACAGGAGATATCCGACAAGAGATTCATCGAAATTCCCGAAGAAGTAATCAGAGAATACGCAGTCTACAGACCGACTCCGCTCATAAGAGCAATGTATCTTGAGGAGTATCTGGAAACACCTGCAAGGATCTACTACAAATACGAAGGAGTCAGCCCAACAGGGAGTCATAAAACGAACACATCGATACCGCAGGCTTATTACAACGCTAGAGAAGGGGTGAAACGGCTGGTGACGGAAACAGGGGCAGGGCAGTGGGGAAGCGCTTTAACCTATGCTGGAAGAAAATTTGGATTGGAAGTGGGAGTCTTCATGGTTAAAGTGAGTTACTTTCAGAAACCCATGAGGAAAAACCTGATGCAACTGTACGGTGGAAATGTTACACCCAGTCCAAGCGAGAAGACAAAATTTGGGAAGAGACTACTCAAGGAGAATCCAGAAAATCCTGGAAGCCTTGGTATAGCGATAAGTGAAGCAATAGAGGCTGCTCTGGAAGATTCAAAAACCAAGTATTCCCTTGGAAGTGTCCTGAACCATGTTCTTCTTCATCAGACTGTCATAGGCCTTGAGTTGAAGAAACAACTCGAAATGATCGGCGAAAGGCCAACGATCATAATGGGATGTCATGGAGGAGGTTCTAACTTTGGGGGAACGATCCTTCCCTTCATACCGGATAAGCTGGAAGGAAAGGATATAAGGTTCGTGGCCTGCGAGCCAACTGCATGCCCGTCTCTTACCAAGGGGAGGTACGATTACGATCATGGAGACACAGCTGGTATAACGCCTCTTCTGAAGATGTACACACTGGGAAAGGATTTCATACCACCCAAGATACATGCGGGAGGTTTGAGATACCATGGCTCTGCTCCCATAATAGCTAGACTGGTTCATGAAGGAATAGTGGAGGCTCAGGCATTCGATCAAGATGAGATATTTAAATGGGCGAAGGTTTTCTCAAACATTGAAGGGATAGTCCCGGCTCCAGAGAGTGCACACGCTATTGCAGGTGTGGTTAAGGAAGCTTTGAGGGCAAAAGAGGAGAAAAGAGAGGAAGTCATCGTCTTCAATCTGAGTGGACATGGTCTTTTCGATCTCACTGCTTACACTTGAAAAGAGCCCGCGATAATAGCGGGCTCTTTCATTGAAGATCTATCAACTCTTTCTTCAATTTCTTGTATCTCTGGTACTTCTCTTCGTAGTAATCTAAATTTCTATCGGGATACACGATCTTGGATATTCTGTGCCCTCTTTCGAAGGCATCACGATGATCTTTATAGAGGCCCGCGGAAAGTCCTGCAAGAAGTGCCGCTCCCAGAGTCGTGGCCTCCGATGTTTGAAGAAGATGTATGGGAATACCGAGTACGTTCGATCTTATTTTAACCACGAGTTCACTGAGGGATTCTCCTCCAACCATGATCAGTTTGTAATCCTTTTCAAGGCCTAAATTTCTCAGATTCTCTATCATGGATCTCACTTCGAACGAGAGACTCTCTATTATAGAGATCAACATTTCATCGGAATCCGTCTCATCCGATAGATTCAGAAAGCTGGCTCCTGCTCTCATATTGGAGAAAATTCCCCTCAGGAATGGGAAGAAATAAACCGTGTTCGTTTTCATCTTCACGTTTTCAAGATGCTCGAAATCCTTTCTCAGAACTTTCCTCAGGAACCATTCAATACAGTATCCTCCCGTTGGTAAACCATCGACAAGGTAATAACGATGCGGGACAACGTGAAAACCTGCGTTGAAGTCATATATGATGTTTTTCAGAAAGATGTTCAGTACATCATCATCTACTCCCCACAGTACGGCTTCCGTTGTACCAGTTGAATTCAGCACTTTATCAAGGTCGAAAACGCCCGCTGGAAAAGAAGCCGTCATATGATCCTGACCAGCTGTCGTTACGATCACATCTCTTGGAAGGCCAAGGTCGAGAGCAATATCGGATTTCACAGTTCCTCTTGGTATTCCACTGTCCGCTATGCCTGGGAGGTGTTTTTTTGGAATGCTCGCTATATCCAGAATTTCCTCACACCAATCCCCTGTTTTTAGATCGATCAGCATGGTTCTGGAAGCTAAGCATCTGTCCATCCTTTTGTCACCTGTTAGGATGTATGCGATGTAGCTTGAAACGTCGAGCCATGTTTCAATCCCTTCCATTTCCTCTTTGAAAGAGTGATAATAATACATCATCTTGAAGATTGAAAAGATCCAAGACGCTCTGAGCCCTGTTCTTCCGAATATCCATTCTGGATCGACACGGGAGAAGAACTCCTCGTATGTTTCCCTGGTTATTGTGTTGTACCAGATCAATCCTGCCATACTGGATCCATCTTTCCTCACCGGGAAAACCGTCTCTCCCAAAGATGATATACCGATTGCTCTGATTTTCTTTTTCACATCATCCGGTATACTGTAAAGGAGTTTTGAAACAGTTTTCCAAAGTTTTTCAGGATGGAGGATCTCCTTCAAACTCTCGTGAAATTCGAGCGGTGTTCTGGCTCTGGTCCCCCATATGGGTTTTCCTTCTTCGTCGTACACCCAGAGTTTTATATTCGTTGTGCCTATATCCAATCCCACAAGCATCCAACCACCCTTTCAGGATATTTTTCCATAAACCACCTCTCCTTTTTTCACAGTGGCGATCAGGTTGAGATCCCTATCTAAAATCACCAGATCCGCTATATAACCTTCTTTTATCCTTCCCAAATCCTCTATGGAAAGATTCGATATAGCGTTGTAAGATGAAACGTGCGCCAATTCCTTCAAGGATGCTCTTGTGAATTTTCGGAAGTTTCTAACGGCATTTATGAAAGTGAGAGTACTTCCTGCAAGGCTACCGTTTGAAAGCCTCGCTACACCGTTTTCCACGAATACCTTCAATCCTCCCAGCTCGTAAACGCCATCTTTCAAACCTGCTGCGGATATCGCATCGGTTATGAGAATTATCCTACTTGCACCTTTTGTTTTATATACAAGTTCCACCATCTGGGGAGAAAGATGAACACCGTCGCAGATGAGCTCAAGGACGATATCATCAAAGTAGAGTCCAGCTCCTGTTATTCCGATTTCCCTGTGATGCAAAGGTCTCAAAGCATTTGGGAAATGTGTGATTCTCTTGACTCCCATATCGTGCGCTTTTTTCACATGTTCAAATTTCGCATTCGAATGTCCCATGGATATTACAACACCTTTGTCCATAAGCGCTTTGGAATACTTGCTGAACCCTTCTATCTCCGGTGCCATCGTTATCAGTTTCAACACATCCTTTTCTGAGATGGCGTTTATCTCTTTCTCGCTTGGTTTCCTTACGTATTCAGGATTCTGTGCTCCCACTTTCTCAGGCGATATGTAGGGACCTTCAAGATGAATTCCCAAAACCGATGTTACATCCCTTCCATTCATGTATTCTTCAACGACATCTAAAGCTTTTAGCATATCCCCCAAAGAGCACGAAACTGTTGTTGGAAGAAATGAGGTTACACCCTGTGCGTAGAAGAACTCTTCCATCTTTTCAAGGGATTTTTTGGAAAGATCCATTGTATCCACTCCGAAACTTCCGTGAACATGGGGGTCAAAGAATCCAGGAATCACTATGAAAGACCAGGATCTTTTCTTTTTGGATACCTTTGATATCTTTCCATCTTCTATCTCCAGTGAACCTGTGAATTCCCCTTCCAGAGGATCGACCATAAGAATATTGTCCAGAATCAACCTTATCACCTCCTGTGTTTGCTGTTAAAATTTTAAAACGGGAGGGATGATTCTGATTTGGATCTTCGTTCTCTCATCCGTAACGACATCTATTTTCCTATGGATCTCCATACCTTATCTTATAATGAATTACCTGAGAAAGAAGAAGGAGATATTCAGGGAAAAGATAGAGGAGAACATTGAGAAGAAGATGGAGATCATCAGGGAGTTCTGCGATCTTGTGGATGAAGGTCCAAGAGAAGAGATGCAAAATATGCTGGATGACTTCAAGTTCGCTCTCTCTCAGGCCGATAGATCGGATATGGAAAAAAAGATCGTGAGGAGATTTTTTGAGATACTGGACAATTTGCGAAATCTTGATGAATGGAGAAGTAGAGTTAAACTCTGGGAACTGGAAGATGAAATGAAAAGGTTGAACGATGAAATGAAGGAGTTGAGGAAATTCCACAACGATGTTGTGGAGAGTCACAACAGAAAATGCAGGAAACTGATCTTTCTGCCTGCGGTGAAGATGTTCAACATCAAACCCATGGATACTTTGTGAAAGGAGGTTCTTGGGTGACTGAGGTTTCGGAATTCGATTACTACCTTCCCAAAGAGCTGATCGCTCAAGAGCCGGTGGAGCCGAGAGACTCATCTCGTCTGATGGTTATACACAGAAAAACTGGAGAAATCGAGCACAGAATATTCAGGGACATCGTTAACTATCTCGAAGAAGGGGATCTTCTCGTTCTGAATACAACTAAAGTTATACCGGCAAGACTCTTGGGAAGAAAAGAGACAGGAGCAAAGGTTGAGATCTTTCTGCTTGAAAAAATGAAAGAAGGCGTTTGGAAATGCCTCGTAAAGCCTGGATCTAAAGTGAAAATTGGAGCGAAAGTATTGATAGGAGATCTGATAGCAAGATGTTTAGAAAGATTTCCCAATGGGGCAAGACTCATGGAATTTGAGCCAGGGGATGACTCCGTCATATTCTCCCATGGGAAGACCCCTTTACCTCCTTACATAAAAAAGGATGTTCCTTCCGATAGATACCAAACTGTTTATGCCAAAGAGGAAGGAGCGGTCGCTGCTCCAACAGCTGGGCTTCATTTCACAGAGGAACTTTTAAAAAAATTGGAAAATAATGGTGTTAAATTTGCAGAGGTTATCCTTCATGTGAGCCTTGGCACTTTCAGACCGGTTAAGGCAGAAAGAGTGGAGGATCATAAAATGGAGGAAGAGTATTACAAAGTGCCAGAAGCAACTGTCAAAGCGATCGAAGAAACTTTAAAAAGAGGAAGAAGAATAGTAGCAGTTGGAACGACTGTCGTCAGAACTTTGGAAACCATAGTGAGACTTCCCAAAAGAAAAGAGTACGAAGGTAAGACGGATCTTTTCATATACCCTCCATTCGAGTTCAAACTCGTCTCTGCCCTGATAACGAACTTTCATCTTCCAAAATCAACTCTTCTGATGCTTGTCAGTGCATTTGCGGGGAAAGACCTCATAATGAAAGCTTACAAAATAGCGATTGAGAAAAGATACAGATTCTTTTCCTTTGGGGACGCTTGTTTGATACTATGAAACCATCTGTTTTTTCTCTATGCTAGCTGGTAGAAGAGGTCTATGAATAACGATAAATTCAAAAAAATGCCCACCAGAGGTGGGCATTTTTAGAAGAATTACATGATCACCATTCGATCTTGAAATCCGAGAAAGTGACCTTCACAGAATTCAAAAACCAAGCTTTTGCTATCAAACCAACTTTCGTGAACTCGTGTGGATTTGTCACGATCTTTCCAAGGAATTCCCAATCCTCGGATCCAGGTTCTCTGTAGAAGAACGAGTATTCATTCTCTACAGCTTTTATCTTCAACCAGCCTGTCTTGTAAGGATAATTCCTTATGAAATCGCCTTCCGTATCTGGTATCAGGATCATGAAAGGTGCCCATCCGCCGCATATTCTTGAGTAGCTTCCCTCTATGGCTATATTGTTCTGATCCTTTGGCCCAAAGTAAACAGCGTAAACCTTTCCCGATTCTTTTCCATTCCAAAGAACCAAACCAACATGAGTATTGAGGACCCTCTTTGGCATCTCAAAATGAACGCTCACTTCCCATCTGTCTTTATCCGGGATATCAACCACAAGCATTGGAGCTTTTCTTCTCTCGCAGTTCCAGATATCGGATCCAGGGACCGCATAGATCGTTATCTTATTCCCCTCGATCCTGTACCAGTTGTTTGGCTCTGGAGAACTCCATTTCCAATTGTAAGTTACAGTCTTCTTGACCGGACGAGGCTTTGGAAGAACGGCTACTCCTTCCTTTTTGTATCCTATCCATTTCAGAAATCCTGGATGCTCGTACGTGTCCAGATATATGTTCATGGGTATCTTTATCCTGAGCGTGCTTTCATAGACTTTTTCATCGTTCACGTAGAATACAGCGGAACCATCGCTGTTCCACACTATCTTGAATGTACCATCCACATACCCATCGTAGTCCAGATTGGTAACTTCTTTCACTTCGCTTTTACCCTCTTCTCCGTAGACGTACACGTATATCTTCCTCTCTGTTGGATCTGTGATGAAGCCTATGAAGAATCCTTTTTCTGTGGACATCAGTCCCATATTTTGATATTCCTTCTCACTTGTAGGCCATCTTGCGTTCCATATCACCGTTATAGGTGGTGTAAACTCCTCATTGGATACAATGGCATCGAAATCTTTCCCCTCAGAGATGGTATTTCCATCGCCGTCGGTATCGTTTGGATCGTCTCCTATATCATCTCCAACGACTATTCCCACAGCTTCGAAGCTAACCGTTCCTATAGGTATCCAGTTGTTTTCCGCTGTGATATCTGTAAATCCTTTGGGAAGTTCTGTGACAGGTTTTGGTTTTATGGGTTTCAAGGGTTTCGGGCGTGGTAGAGCTTGAGCTTTCGGACCGTAGACATGAAGCTTGTACGCACCATAACCGCTTGATCTGTTGATCTCGATGTAATACGTTCCTGGTTTTAGGGTTACCTTATCGCTTGTTTTTGCCTCTTTCCCAACGTAAATGGATTTGTAATAGCTGCTAGCTCTCGAATTATACAGGTAACAGTAACTCAATGATAGATCATCCAAGGGTTCCACCCTGAAGCTCACTTCTCCTTCTGCTCCGATCTCGAATTTCCACCAATCCTTTTCATCGGTTTCGTATCCATCCGTGTATCCGAGGTGTCCATATACCGTTTCGTTCACAGGAGCGATCGAAGCGTTCACCGGCTCATCGTTGGGCTCAGGATCGTTACCATACGGATTTTCCTCAAAGTCGATCGTGAGGTAGTATCCTCCGTATCCATTGCTTCTGTTGACTTCTATCAAGTACTCTCCCGCCTTCAAACCAACAGGACCAAATTTTTCACCTTTTTGCCCGATGTACCAGCTGCTTATGTAAGAATCTCCACCTTTTCTGTAAAGGTATACGTAGGATAGAGAAAGTGTCTCATCCATATCGAATTGGATCCAGAATTTTCCGTCCTTTTTCACGCTGAACTTCCACCAATCTTTTTCATCGGTTTCATATCCATCTGTGTATCCAAGGTGCCCTTCGTTAGTACCAATCACAGCTTTTGTGGCTTTTGCAAAATCTTCATTGGGTTCTGTATCGTTACTCATCTTTTGTGGTTTGTAAATTATGTTCAATTTGTACCCTCCATATCCACCACTTCTGTTGATTTCTATCAAGTACTCTCCTGCCTTCAAACCAACAGGACCAAATTCCTTATCCTTCTGCTCAACGTACCAACTGCTTATGTAGGAATCTCCATCCTTTCTGTAGAGGTATACGTACGACATGGAAAGCGTCTTGTCCATCTCGAATTGGATGGAAACTTCTCCGTCCTCGTCGATTTTGAATCTCCACCAATCTTTTTCATCTGTTTCATATCCATCCGTGTATCCAAGGTGCCCTTCGTTGTATCCGATTTTTCCTATAATGGCTTTTTCAACGGAATCGTTGTTTTCTTTTTCACCAGAAAAGCTCGGGTAAACCACGGTGGGACGTATCGAAAAGCTTCCAGAACCACTGCTCCTGTTCACTTCTAACCAGTAAGTGCCTCTTTTCAATCCAACAGGTCCTAGGTCTTTTCCCTGTCCAACGTATACGGACGATATGTAAGAGGTTTTGTCGGATCTGTAGAGGTACACGTAACCTAAAGAAAGATCCCCCGATGTTGATATATGGAATGTGACTTCCGCATCCTGTGATAAATCGTATCTGAGCCATACTTTGTCCTTCTGGGAATCCAGATATCCACTCAGTCCTCCTGAAGGTTTAACAGGCTTTATAGGTTTTGGTTTTATTGGCTTTGGCTTCGGTCTTGTAACTCCTCCGGGGCCTTTCACATACAGCTCGTATCCTCCGTATCCACCATCTCTTGTAACCTTCACAAGATAGGTTCCAGGTTCTAATTCTTTGACCTCACTTTCTTTCTCTTTATCTCCAACGTACATGGAGTAGTAATAGCTGCTTCCCTTCGAATCGTAGAGATAACACCATCCCACCCTCAATTTTCCATGGGGCCTAACAACGAAACTGACCTTGCCTTTGGATGATATCTGGAATCTCCACCAATCGGTGTTATCAGTTTTATATCCGTTTGTGTATCCCAGATGTCCTTCAAGCCACGTGTTGACGTACCCCTGAGACGCTTTAGAAGAATTGTCGTTGGGTTCACTATCGTTTTCGTAAGAATCCGCTTCAAATATCGGTTTCATCCTGTATCCACCGTAGCCACTATCCTTTGTGACCTTTATCAGGTATTCCCCAGCCATGAGGCCAACGGGTCCCAGCTTTTTCAAATCGCTTCCAACGAATTGACTGGTTATATAGTAATCTCCTTCTTTCCTGTACAAATAAACCCAGCCAATAGCCAAGTTTTTATCGGATGAGAACTGAAGATAAAATTCCCCATCTTCATCCAATTTCATCTTCCACCAGTCGACATTATCCGTCTTGTAACCATCTGTGTATCCAAGATGCCCATCGTTCCATTCATTAACGGTGCACAATTTAGCATCCTTCACTTCCTCGTTCGGTTCGTTGTCGTTACCTATTTCTTGCTCTTCATGGACTATGTTTAACTGATATCCACCGTAACCACTATCCTTTGTGACCTTTATCAGGTATTCCCCAGCCATGAGACCGACAGGTCCCAGTTTTTTCAAATCACTTCCAACGAATTGACTGGCTATATAGTAATCCCCATCTCTTCTGTACAAATAAACCCAACCGATCGCCAGGGTACTATCTGCAGAAAATTGCAGATAAACTTTTCCATCCTTTTCTAATGAGAATTTCCACCAATCAACATTATCGGTTTCATATCCGTCTGTGTATCCAAGATGCCCCTCGTTCGAACCAACGTATCCAAGGGTGGGAGTTTCCAGGCTGTCGTTTTTCTCGCGATCGTTCCTGTAAGAAGTTGGATTAACTATAGGATCTATCTTGACGCTACCAGAGCCGCTGTCTCTGCTTACCTTTAACCAATAGGTTCCCTTTCTCAACCCAAAAGGCCCAAAATCTTTGCCTCGTCCGACATACACTGAGCTTATGTAGGAACTCTTATCCGATCTGTAGAGATAAACCCAGCCTATGTTTAAGCTTCCCGACGCGCTTATCCTGAAAGTGACCTCTGCATCCTGTGATAGAGAGAATTTAAGCCATTTTGATGTGTTGTTCTCATCAAGCTGAGCGTAAATGGAAGGGAAGTAGACGATGGGAATAAGGATCAACGCAAAAATAAGGTACTTAACTTTGATCATTCCAGAATCACCTCCTTGAAAATGAATTATAACTCTGTTAACTTAAGAATTGAAATCATCATAATAGATGCAAGTAAAGAGGGATTGCAACTCCTTTTGACTTTTTCTGATGCTTGGAAAATAATTAATCCAATATCGAGAAATGTTTCGAGGCTTTCTCTATGTAAGCGAGTACAAGTTCGCGGAACCTTGGATACCTTCCAACTTCTCTTTCCGTCCTGACGAGCATTCCGTTTTCTAAGATACTGATTATCTCATCTTCTTCAGTCAATTCATCTGCTTGGATGATGCGATGTTTCTCCTTTGCAGCATCTAGATTATCTCTGTAAACTACCTTACCTTCATTTATGATGGCGAAATTATCCGCAAGCACCTCGATCTCTTCGAGATGATGGGAGGCGACAATCAATACCTTCTCTTCCCCTACTTCCCTCAATATCTTCATCACTTCTTCCTTTTTGATGGGGTCCAGCCCTTGAGTCGGCTCATCCAGAAGGAGAAGATCCGCGCCACTGGATATAGTTAGAGAAAGTAAAAATAGTGTTTTCATCCCTGCTGAAAATTTCTCAACGGGTTGATCCCCAGGTATGCTGAAATGAAGCACAAGTCTTCTGAATAGGACAGGATTCCACCTCAGGTATATAAGAGAATACAGTTCTTCATAATCCCTCACCTTCATGTTTGAAAATACTCTTCTATCCTCTCTCAGAACTGCTATTTTCTCTTTCACTTCCTTTACTTCTTTCCCGAAGATATTGATCTCTCCTGTATCCGGTGTTATCTCTCCAGAGAGACATCTCAGTGTCGTTGTCTTTCCAGCACCGTTTGGCCCTATCAGAACGAATATACCGTTTTCCACTTCAAAGGAGACATCTACAACGGCAACCACACTTCCGAACCTTTTTCCCAGATTTTTGACTTCAACTACCACATTTTCCCCTCCTTATTGAAATAAATTAGTGAAAGAACGAAAACAAGAATCGAGATCACAGCGCCAATAACGGAACCTTGATACAGCGGGCTCACGTATCTCCACCAACTCCAGCTGAACGCCATGTCCAATATCAATATAAGAAGTGGTATCCCGAAGTTTCCCTTACCGGCTGTCGAGGATATCATAGATACGCCATAGATAAATGGAAATGCCAGGAGAAGCCTGAAAACGGATGTGACGTTCATCTTTAGAACACCTACTGTTATGAATCCCGATATGAGAAGTATCGTGGTTCCTATGAAAAAGTCGTATAAAAATATCTCCCATCTTTTTAAGGGAAAAGAAAGTAACAGGTTTTCTTTTCCATCTTCAACATCCTTCGGTAGTAGATACGAGAAAAGGATCAAAGATACTATTATCCTCCAGAAGTGTGATGGTATGAGGAACAAAAAGAAAGCAACTATTATCAAACCACTTTTTTCCTTAAAATCACGTCTCAAAACGAATTCCATTCTCTTCATTTTCTCCACACCTCCTGAAGAAGCATCATAGCAAGATCCATTTCGATACCTTCTCCTTTTAACCTTTCAACAAGATTCATGAGCTCTCTGATGACATCCTCAGCTATCCTGAACTCCTCTTTAACGTAATAGCCCTTCCCATGCTCAGACTCCAGGATTCCTTCTGAAACGAGCTTCTCATATGCCTTGAATACGGTGTTCACGTTGACATTTAACCTTTTAGCCATTTCTCTAACGGGGGGAAGCCTATCTTCCTTTCTTAATTTTCCAAAGATTATCTCTTTCTTTATCTGAAGAATGATCTGCTTGTAAATGGGTATGGGAGAGTATTTATCAATCGTTATCACTTCTTCTTCCTCCTTATCTTTATAACTGACGCTATATTGCCTCCTGAAATCTCAAGCTGATCTTTAGATACACCTTCCGGGAGCTCCACAACCAGTTTGCTTCCCATCCCATTTATCTCTATATACCTTTTTCCTTCCCATGGAATCGTGTAAGATATGAAAACATCAACTCCCATCCCATTTATCTCCATGAAATCACAGCTGCTGGCATTTACCGATATCTTCGTTCCCATACCATTGACCTCAAGATTTTTACAGCTCAGGTATCCTTCCATGAGTACACCAGTACCGTTCAGTTCAATTTTCTCAACTTCGATATTTCCTCTCAAAGCGATCCCCATTCCGTTCACCTCGAGCCTCTTCAATTTTCCCGCAATGACTTCGTATTTTTTTCCTTTGCCATATAGAATAAGCGAGTGATCCTTTTGCTTCCGATCAATTTCTTTCGGTACCATCACCTTTCCCTCGGCTCCTTCGAATCTGAAGACGATACCCGTTCCCTCCACTTGCAATTCCTTTACCCCATCGATTTCCGTATCTGCTTTCATCAGCTGCTCTTCCGCAGAGTATTCCCATCTCTGTGGGAACATCCAGTTGAACCTGAACATACCAGGAAAATGTTCTGAGATCATGAAGTTGGTTATTCCTGCGGGAATGAGAAATAGGATCGAAAAGATAAGAGGTATCAAAACAGCGTGAGATAGCCTTTTGAAGGAAAGGGAAAAGAGGAGAACCGAAAGAAAAGCCAGGGGTATCGCTATCGATACAGGAAAAAACAAAGTCAAAACTGCTGTCAGTAGAGATAACACCAGAAAAAGAATCGACATGCTTCCACCCCTTTGTCTTTGTGTTATATAAAACTATAACACAAATTCTGGAAAAAGTCAAGAAATCCCCGAAAACTTCCCATTATCATCCGATCTTTTTCAGAAAACTCATCACTTCTTCCATGTAAGGCATGGAGTTTGCTCCTCCAACTTTTGTCAGCACGATGGCAGAAACTGCGTTTGCGAATTTTCCCATGTTTACGACGTCTTCAAAACTTTTAGGTTTGCTCTCCAAGTACTTATGTATAACAGCTGCCATGAAGGCATCACCACATCCTGTTGCATCGACCTCTTGAACTTTGAAGGCTGGTATGTGCTCTCTACTCTTCCTATACTGCACAAAACACCCTTTTTCTCCTAATGTGATGAAAACAACAGTCTCATCTTTCACCTTTATCTTACCTAAAGCCTTATCGAGAGATTCCTCCCGGGTTATGTACACTAGATCATCGTAACTCATTTTCAATATGCTCACACTGGAAGAGATTTTGTAGAAGTCTTCAAGAAAGCGTTTTCTATCTCTTATAAGCCCTGGTCTAACGTTTGGATCGAACGAAATTGGTACCCCTTTTTCGTTGAATTTTTTCATGAGCTCGATGTAGGTGCTTCTGGATGGATCCTCAAGAATGGAAATGGATCCAAAATGATATAGAGAGAAATCGGAGGGATTGATGTTCACTTCCTCTATCCTCAATAAACGATCAGCCGGATTTTCTCTGAAAAAAACAAAATCAGGATTTCCTTTTTCATCCCTTGCCACAAATGCCAGAGTTGTTTTACAGTTTTCATCCACAACAATGTTCGATGTGTCTATTCCCTCGAATTCCAAAACCTTCATGAGAAAGGTTGAAAATGGATCTTTCCCGAGCTTCCCCAAGAACGAAACTTTAGTACCGAGTCTTGATACACCAACTGCTATGTTGAAAGGAGAGCCCCCAGGTTTCTTTTTGAATGTATCACTCTCAACTAGCCTCTTCCCTTTGTTCTCTGAGATGAAATCTATGAGTATCTCACCTGCACACAAAACTGGCTTCATGCGATTTCCTCCTTTCCTTACTTTTCAGTACAATGCTATCAAAAGTTTTTGCTTTTATCATAGATTGGAAATCGTTGTCTTTATGATTATATTCAAAACATATAACCACATTTGAAAAGAGATTTGCGAAAGATATTCTGAGAAATTTGCAAAACGTGTTCATTATTTGGAAATATTTCACAATAATGTCTCATAACTCTTGGGATTTACATTTGGTTAAACCTACAGGCATAATATATCATTCTTTTGTGCTTGAAAACGTTTGAAAAAACCAGTATCCGAAATTCCCTTTGAAAAAACCAAACTTCTCAAGGGGGTGTGATGTATGAAGAAATTCCTGATAGTAATTCTCGTTACAGTGATGATAGCTGGAATCGCTACTTCAGGTCTCTCTTACGAGAAAGCCCAACAAGTTGGAAAAATGAAGATCTTCTTCATAGTTAAAGCGACCGAATCCGAATTCTGGCAGATCGTCCTTGATGGAGCCAGAAAAGCAGCGAAACATTACGGTGTTGAGCTGATCGATCAGGCACCAACGACCGAAGCTGATGTTGCGAAACAGGTCTCCATTCTCGAAACGGCCGTATCGATGCGACCGGACGCGATAGTTATAGCACCTACAGTTGCTGATGCTCTCGTTCCCGGAATAGAGAAAGCCATGGACAACGGTATACCCGTGGTCATAATCGACTCAGCAGCAAATACGGATAAATACGTTACATTCCTAGCTTCCGACAATTATAAGATAGGACAGATATCGGCAGATCAAATGGCGAAATTCTTGGAGAAGAAATTTGGAAAACCCGCTGGAAAAGTAGCTGTCATAACCTTCATGTCAGGTGTCGGGTCTCTTGAGAAGAGAACCAAGGGATTCATCGATAGAGTCAAGGAGAAATACCCTGGTATAGAGATAGTGACGATCAAGGATGCTCAAGGGAAACAAGGTAACACCTTGAGCATAACTCTGGATCTTCTGACAGCTTTCCCGGATCTGAACGGGATCTACGCTAACAACCAGTACACTGGTGACGAAGTGGTGAGAGCTCTCGACATGAAAGGGCTCAAAGGGAAATTGGCTGTGATTGCCGTTGACGCGGGGCCTCAAGAGATGTACGGTCTGAAGAATGGCTACGTGGATGCTCTGATCCTTCAGAGGCCATGGGTCATGGGATACTCAGGAGTTGCATACGCTATCATAGCAAGGAATCTTGTACCTCTCGGATTCGATTTCCCGAAATTCATCGATACAGGAGTTGCAGTTATAACCAAAGATATGCTTGGAAAACCGGAAGCCGAAGCGATTCTCGATCCTGTCAAATTTTACAAAGATTGGTAAAATAGATCATTAAGGAGGGGGCTTCCCCTCCTTTAGATCAACGATTTTGAGGTGATACCAATGGACTTGGCAGTTGAAATGAGAAGGATCACAAAAACCTTTCCTGGTGTAGTTGCTCTCGACAAGGTAGATTTTTTATTGAATAGGGGTGAAGTTAAAGCACTCGTTGGGGAAAATGGAGCTGGAAAGAGCACGTTGATAAAAATACTAACAGGTGCTTATTTACCTGATTCAGGCGAGATTTACGTTTTTGGGCAGAAAATCCACAAGATGACTCCTGTCCTCTCCGAAAAGCTTGGAATCTCCGCTGTCTATCAAAATCTCTTGCTGGCAAATCACATGACAGTCGCTGAGAATATTTTACTTGGTATCGAACCGGCAAGATTGGGAGTTTTGAGTAAGAGAACGATGATGAAAAGGGCGAGGGAAATCCTTGAAAGAATAGGATATGCAGACGTAATAGATCCGAATCAAAAAGTGGGAGATCTGAGCGCAGCGCAGCAGGGAATGGTCGCTATCGCAAGAGCTCTGTCAAGAAACGCGAAAGTCATGATATTCGATGAACCAACGGCTGTGCTTGCAGAAAAAGAGGTGAAGGAGTTTTTCAGGGTCATAAAACAGTTGAAGGAAGAAGGAATATCCCTCATATACATTTCTCACAGATTAGAGGAGATCTTCGAACTCTGTGATAACGTATTAGTTCTGAAAGATGGAAAAGTCGTTGGAGAGAGGAAGGTATCTGAAACGGATGAGAATGAACTAATAAGGATGATGGTTGGTAGGGAAATAAACAAGGAAATATACGATCCTAGTAGGAAGATAGGGGAAGAACTTTTGAGAGTGGAGAACTTAAGAAACTACAAATTGAGAGGTTGTACTTTTTCAATAAAGAGTGGTGAGATAGTCGGCATATACGGTCTAGTTGGTTCCGGCAGGACGGAACTGGCGAGGGCCCTTTTCGGAGCAGATTCTGTTGAGGAGGGAAGGATATACCTCTATGGAAAGGAAGTGAAAATAAAGACCCCGAGAAGGGCTATAAAGGTAGGTTTGGGACTTTTACCCGAAGATAGGAGAAGAGAAGGATTGGCGTTGAAATTGAGTGTGAAACACAACATTAATCTTCCGATATATCCCAAGATAGGGAAAATAGGTTTTGTAAACCTTCCTAAAGAAAAGAAGAATGCAGAAAGGTTCGTTGAAGTTCTTTCTATAAAAACACCATCGATAAATCAGATAGTTGCAAATCTCAGTGGAGGAAATCAACAAAAAGTTGTTGTTGCAAAGTGGCTTGCTAGTAAATCCAAGGTCTTCATAATGGACGAACCGACAAATGGAATAGATGTTGGCGCGAAACAGGAGATATATCAACTGATGAACAATTTGGCAAGGGAGGGAGCTGGGGTCATATTCATATCGTCTTACATGCCTGAACTCATAGGTATATGCGACAGGATACTGGTTATGAAAGATGGGATGATCGTTGCCGATGTTCCAAGAGATGAATTTTCTGAGGAGAAGATACTGAGTCTCGCCATAAAGAGCGATGGTGCAAGGAGGGGAACTGAAGAATGGGTCACAAAGTCCTGAATCAGATCTCACTGGTGAAAAGGAAAGGAATTACTCTCAACACTCAAGTAGTTCTGGCTCTGGTTGTCATAGGTATATGGATATTTTTGAGTCTCACAACCCCCAGATTCCTCACATACGAGAATATAAAGAACATCATGAGACAAATGGCTATTCAAGGTGTTTTAGGGGTAGCGGCGGTCATAGTCATAATAACTGCAGGAATAGATCTTTCTGTCGGTTCCATAGTGGCACTCGTGAACATCATTCTGTCACTCATGACAACACACGGTAGAAGTATTGCAGGATCCATATTTACCTGTTTACTTTTGTCAGCTTTCCTTGGCTTTCTGAACGGTGTCATGGTCTACGATCTGAAACTTCCTCCTTTTATAGCAACTCTCGGTATGATGAGTATAGCGAGGGGGATAACCCTTCTCATTTCAGGTGGGAGGAACGTTTTCGGCCTTCCAAGGATTCTCGCAGATTTTGCTTCTGCAGATTTCCTTGGTATTCCCACACTTTTTTGGTTTTTAATAATGGTGGTTCTCCTTGGTGAAATCATACTGAGATACACCAAGTTCGGAAGGTACCTGTTTGCCATAGGAAGTAACGTAGAAGCGGCAAGACTTTCTGGGGTAAGCATAAGGCTTGTAACTTACGGGGCATACACTCTCGCAGCGGCTCTTGCTGGATTTGCCGGTGTTCTAGAGACTGCCAGACTTTGGATGGGAGTGCCGACAACTGGAACTGGATACGAACTCGACGCAATCGCGGCAGCTGTTATAGGTGGGGCAAGTCTTACAGGAGCTGAAGGAAGCGCTATCGGAGCTTTCTTTGGAGCTCTTGTCATGACAACCATCTACAACGGTTCAGTTCATCTGAACGTGAATCCGTTCTGGCAGAGGATCATAGTTGGTTTGATAATCGTTGCGGCGGTTGGAGTCGACCAACTCAGAAAGAGGAGAAGATGAATGCAATAATGTTTAAAAAGTTTTCTAAAATTTCCTCTCCGTCGTTGCCTTCTTTTTCAGCTTTACCCCAATGTTTTACCTTTAATTTCAATTCATTATGTATCCCCTTGGAATCCTACGATATATCTTAAAGGAAGGGTAAAGATCCCTTCCTTTACATTCTTGTATAATGATCCTTGGCCCACCGAGGAGTGATCTTCTTTGATCATCTTAGGGGTGGATCCCGGGTATGGGGTACTTGGATACGGCGTTTTGAAAATAGAAGGGAACAGATTTCATCACCTTGCCCATGGCGTTATAACCACTCCAAAGAATCTGGAAATGCACAAAAGGCTGTTGATGTTGAGAGAAAGGTTCTTGGAAATCATTGAAAAATACGAGCCTGATGAGGTTGCATTGGAGGAGTTGTTCTTTTTTAAAAACGTCAAGACAGCTCTCAAGGTTGGAGAAGCAAGAGGTGTTATACTGCTCACTCTGGCTGAGAAGAACATCAAAGTTGAGGAGTATACTCCCTATCAGGTTAAAAAAGCGGTTACAGGTGATGGTAGAGCCAGAAAGGAACAAGTTCAGTTCATGATGAAGACACTTCTCAATTTAGAGGACATACCAAGACCGGACGACGCTGCGGATGCTCTCGCTTTGGCTTGGTGCCATGCTGCTCATAGGAAAGCAGGGGGGACATGGCTTGATCAAAATAAGAGATATTAGGAAGAATCTATCTGAAGTCGTACCAGATACGAATAAGGTTTCCATAGAAGAGATCTCTCTGGATCTGGAAAGAGAGAGAATGGTTATCAAGCTCTCAGGATTTCCTGGAATAGATGAAAAGGCAGTAAAGAGTCACCTTGAAAAGGTATTGAAACTCAGGGTATCTCTGGACTATCCTGAAAAGCATCAAAAGGAAAGGCTTCTTTTCCTCTTGAACGGAAGTGTTCCGTACGTCAAGGACGTGAAGATACGGAATAATGGTATCACGCTTGTAGTGGTTGGAGAGTTCGCAAAAGATAGGGTTGAAGGAAAGCTCACATCTTTGAAAGAAGAGCTCATTGACATATTTGGTAAGGTTCCATCATTTCATATAGAGGTTATCGAGGATGTCAACGTTGAGAAAAGGAAAATCATTCAGAAAATCCCTGTAAAGAGGGCGCTCTCCTATTCTGGTGAAGGGGAAGTGATCTTTGGTAGAACTCCCCGAAGAACGGTCTATCCACCATCCAGCATACCGGAACCTGGTGTCGAGGTTTCCGTTAAAGGAAAAGTCTTCAAAATGGATTTGAATGGTAAGAAAAACGTTCTGAATCTCTACATAACAGATGGTGCTGATTCCATAATGGGAAAAATCTTTGATAAAGATATTGAAGTTGTTCTATCTTCCGTTGAAATAGGAGATGTTGTTGTGATGACCGGATCTCTCTCGAAAGACAACGATGGCGAACCGATTGTTCTTGTCAAAGGATTGTTGAAGCTGGATGAGAGGAGGGAAGACAACAGTCCTGAAAAGAGAGTCGAACTTCACGCTCATTCAAAGTTCAGCGATCTGGACGCGATCATGGATGTAGAAGAGTACGTAAAGAGAGCGAAAGAATGGGGATTCCCAGCCGTGGCCATTACAGATCATGGAAACGTTCAGGCTATACCTTACTTCTATGAAGTGGCTAGAAAGTACGGTATAAAACCCATATTCGGTATGGAAGGGTACATGATAAACGATGCAGAGCCCATCTTACATAACTACTCGGGAGAAGATGAGATATTTGAAACGAAGTTCGTGGTTGTAGATCTCGAAACAACAGGACTCGATCCCGTCTACGATGAGATAGTTGAAATTGGTGCTGTGAAGATTGAGAACGGAGAGATAGTCGATGAATACCACACCATGGTGAAACCGAAGAAAGAGATGAGCATGGAGAGTGTTAGAATAACGGGGATCACAAGAGATATGCTAGAAGAAGGAAGGCCAATAGAGAAAGTCGTTCCAAAATTTCTGGAATTCTTAGGAGATTCCATCCTTGTGGCTCACAACGCCAATTTCGATTATGGTTTCTTAAGATATTGGATATCCCAGGTAACTGGGAAGAACTGGGAAAATCCTTACATAGATACTCTGGGACTCTCGAAAGCTCTTCTCAAAATGTCCAGTTATTCTCTGGATAAGATCGCTTCGAAGTTGAAAATAGGAACCTTTCAGCATCACAGAGCTCTAGACGACGCGAGAGCAACTGCACGGATATTTCTGAAACTTCTTCAAATGCTGAAGGTCATGGGTATAACGAAGATATCGGAGATAGAGAAGGTAAGAAGCGAAATAGACTTCAAGAGTTTAAAGCCATACCATTTCACGATTCTTGTGAAGAACAAGGAAGGTTTGAAAAATCTGTACATTCTGGTTTCAAAGAGTCACGTGGAGTTTTTCCACAGTGTTCCCAGAATTCCCAGAAGCCTCCTCATAAACTATAGAAAAGGTCTTCTCATAGGCACTGCCTGTATTTCAGGTGAATTGGCAAAAGCGTTTCTGGAGCACGCAAGTGATGAGGAACTCGAAGAAATAGCGAAATTCTATGACTACATCGAGATAATGCCTTTGAGTGTTGCAAGATTAGAAGATGAAGAGAGAGAAATACCGGAAGAAAGATTGAAGGAGATGTACAAAAAATTCTACGAAATAGGAAAAAAACTCAATATACCAGTTGTTATGACAGGTGATGTACATTTCCTTGATCCTGAAGATTCGAAGGGTAGGTTGGCTCTTCTAGCACCTCAGAACAGGAAAAAGCAGGGTACAGCACCACTTCACTTTCGATCGACAGATGAGATGATGGAAGAAGCTATGAAAATTTTCGAGGATGAAGAAATAGCCTATGAAATCGTTGTGAAAAATACCAGGAAGATAGCCGAGATGATAGAAGAAGTGATTCCTGTTGAAAAAAGGTTACATCCACCCGTCATAGAAAGAGCTGAGGAGATAATAAGCGATATGGTATGGAAGAAAGCGAAAGAGACCTACGGTGATCCTCTACCTTCCATTGTTGAGAAGAGATTGAACAAGGAATTGAACGCCATCATAACGCATGGTTACTCTGTGCTTTATCTGATAGCTAAAAGGCTCGTTGATAAATCCAAGGAAGACGGTTACGTCGTGGGATCCAGGGGATCTGTTGGTTCTTCTCTGGTAGCTCACCTTCTTGGAATAACGGAGGTCAATCCTTTGCCACCTCATTATGTGTGTCCAAAGTGTAAGTACTCAGAGTTTGTTGAGGAAGATACATTCGGAGCAGGTTTCGATCTTCCGAATAAAGAATGTCCCAGATGTGGTGCTCAGATGAGAAAAGATGGGCATGATATTCCTTTCGAAGTTTTCATGGGATTTGAAGGGGATAAGATACCAGATATCGATCTGAACTTCTCGGGCGAGTATCAGGATAAAGCTCACAGGTACATAGAGGAACTATTCGGTAGAGACCACGTGTTCAGAGCTGGTACAATAAGTACAATCGCTGAAAGAAGCGCCATGGGTTTTGTGAAGAGTTACGAGGAGAAAGCAAGGGTGAAGTTGAGAAAAGCCGAGAAAGAGAGACTCATGATCAAGATAACGGGGGTTAAAAGAACCACGGGCCAGCATCCTGGGGGTCTCATGATAATACCCAAAGACAAAAGCGTCTACGATTTCACACCAATACAGTATCCTGCGAACGATCGTAGTACTGGTGTTTTCACGACACATTTTGCCTATGAAACCATACACGATGACCTTGTGAAGATAGATGCACTTGGACACGATGATCCCACTTTCATGAAATTCTTGAAGGATCTAACAGGAGTGGATCCCATGAGCATACCAATGGATGATCCTGAAACTCTGGCCATATTCAGTTCTGTTGAACCACTCGGTGTGAATCCCGATGAGCTGGGAACGGATGTTGGAACTTACGGAATACCGGAATTTGGAACGGAATTCGTACGGGGGATGCTTAGAGAGACCCGCCCAAAAACCTTCTCGGAACTCGTCAGGATCTCCGGGCTTTCTCACGGCACAGACGTGTGGTTGAACAACGCAAGGGATTGGATCAGGAAAGGTTACGCCACCCTTGCTGAAGTCATATCCTGCAGGGATGATATCATGAATTACCTGATCCACAAGGGAATGGAACCTTCCCTTGCTTTCAAAATAATGGAGAATGTTAGGAAGGGAAGAGGAATAAGCGAAGAAGAAGAGAAAATGATGAAAAAGTTGAAAGTTCCCAACTGGTTCATAGAGTCCTGTAAAAGGATAAAGTATCTGTTCCCAAAAGCCCACGCTGTTGCCTACGTGAGCATGGCTTATAGAATCGCTTACTTCAAGGTTCATTATCCCCTATCCTTTTACTCAGCCTATTTTACGATAAAGGGTGACCAATTCGACCCCGAAACGATTCTGGCAGGAGAGAGAGCCATAAGGGAAAGACTATCGGAATTGAAATCCATGACAAAAAAAGATGTTCAAGACAAAAACGAAGAGGCGATTTTGGAAGTTGCTTTGGAAATGCTTTTAAGAGGTTTTTCGTTCTTGAGACCTGATATATTCAAATCGGAAGCAAAAATCTTTCTGGTAGAGGGAAATTCTCTTAGAATACCTTTTAACAAGTTACCAGGATTAGGTGACAGTGTGGCTGAATCTATTGTGAGAGCGAGGGAAGAAAAGCCTTTCACTTCTATGGAAGATCTTCTCAAGAGAACGAAAGTCAACAGAACACAACTTGAGATGATGAAGAGGATGGGAGTTTTAGGAAATCTTCCAGATACGGAGCAGTTCTCTCTATTCTAAAATCAAGGCCATGATCAGAGTATCCTTGAAACATTCCTCCAATCTCACCGCTTTTCTCTTTCTGCCTTCAACGATGAAACCGAATTTTCTGTAAAGATTTATAGCTCTTTCGTTGTCTTCAAGAACTTCAAGCTGTATTCTAACAATTCTCTTTTTTCTTGCCCATTCTATGAGTGTTTCCATCATGGCACTACCTATTCCCAAACCCCAATAATCCTTCAAAACACTCAAGCTCAATTCGCCTGAATGGGAAACCCTTTTTCTCCTGAAAGTTGAAAAACTCAGAAGAGAGACGATCCTATCGTCGAGCACACCCACTATCATGAGCTTTCTTGGATTGTTCAGATGCGATTTAATTATGCTCCTCTCCATTGGAACATCGAGAACCTCTTCAGGTTTTGTAACCATGTAATGAGTTTCGATCGTCACCCTTCTCATGTACCCGACAATTTCATTAGCATCCGAAACTTTAGCATCTCTTATCAGAAGTACCCTGCCATTCTTCAACCTGTAGTACCTTATCACACGTTCAATTCCTCCTCGAGTTTTAAAGCCCTGAGAAAAGTTTCGTGGATTGTTTTCATGAGGGCTCCTCTTATTCCCTCCCGCTCCATCGTGTATATCCCTTCTATGGTGGTTCCAGCAGGCGATGTCACAACATGCCTGAATTCCCCAGGATGATTCCCCATTATCTTCAAAAGCTCGGCAGATCCTTTTAAAGTTTCAAGTACCATGACCCTGGCTTTTTCGTAAGAAAGTCCCATTCTGAGACCCGCATCTATGAGAGCTTCCACCATGACGAAAACGAAAGCGGGGCCACTTCCGCTCAGAGCGGTAACAGCAGCAAGATCTTTCTCTCTTACTTCGACGACGAATCCTAAAGTGGATATCACTTTTTTGATGAGTTCTCTATCATCAGAAGGTATATTGTCGGAGGAAGCCATTCCTATCACTCCTTTTCCTATCATGGCAGGGACGTTGGGCATTATACGGACAACTTTTTCACTTCCTGTCTCCTCTCTTATCTTTCTGATGCTAACAGCCGCCATGGTGCTTATCACGATTTTCTCTTTCAAAGAAACTCTTCTTATCTGTGAAAACATCTCGAGGGAGTCCTGGGGTTTCACGCATAGGAAGATCACATCTGAAAGCTCACACAACTCTTCGTTGGTATCTGCTATGGTGTAACCGGACTTCTGAAAAGGTACGAGCTTCTCCTTAGATCTGTTGCTCAAGATCACATCTTCTGGATCCACTACCTTCCCCTCGACAAGTCTTCTTGCTATGATGCTTCCTATGTTTCCCACACCTATTATACCCACCTTCACGTTCATCACCTCCATTAAGAATTGAGGGAGCCAGCAGGCTCCCTCCCCTTCAGAGTCACCGAAAGCTTGTTAGGAATTATATCACAATCATTTCAATATCGAACCTCTCCGCAAAATATCACCTACGAATCCTGGCAAAACGATACCGGGTTCTATCAACCCACTCAGCGTCGGATCTGGGAGTTCTCCAATCGATACTGGCACGATGGTACCATTGATGTTTTGAAATTGTATCGACGGGAAGAAAACTTTAAGATCTGAGAAATTATCTGGATTGTTTTTTAAAACACTGAGGTGAAGAGTATAATCAGTATTCCCATCGCCATCAACATCCACCTTTATATCTAGAGTGCTCAAGAAGTTTTGAAGGTTCTCTTCATCTTCATCTCTTAACAGTCCGTATTC
>Ga0190314_1000062_pt1 | contig 46698 bp, 84 predicted proteins | sample 4870071112_MG_FD_165055 | JGI IMG/M metagenome (GOLD analysis project Ga0190314, IMG submission 165055) | Hydrothermal vent sediment bacterial communities from Southern Trench, Guaymas Basin, Mexico - 4870-07-11-12_MG | ecosystem: Environmental > Aquatic > Marine > Hydrothermal vents > Sediment ...
ACTTATCCATAAACTGTTCCTTGAACAAACTATCTTTAACAAACTTTCCAATACAACCCATTCCCTTAAACTCAATAGTGAAGAAATGAGTATCGCAAAATCCTTCATCTGTTATCCAAAAATCTGCCCCAATCTCAACTCCCTTCATCTCTTTCTCAACAACAAAATCTATCTCATCCTGCATAATTCCAAAGTTTGCTTGTGATAACATCATCCTCGCTTCATCTTCATATTTTACTGAAAAGGTTTCAATAGAACCTCTGAAGAACGATAACTTAACAAAATGCCTCTGACCCCTATGATTTCTCATATATTCAATAACTCCATCAACACCCTTAACAATCTCTGCATCTGGAACTCCTATTCCCAACATCTGCGATATTCTTCTCCCATAAATCCTATCAATCTCCAACTGTTCTCCTTTCTCTGATGCACCCCAAACTGATAACCCTGCTTCTCTCATCTTATCTGCTAATGCTCCATATCCTACATCACAAAAAACAACATAATCAACTTCTCCCAATACTTCTCCAATGTCATCAATCTTCTCAATCTCTTCAAATCCCCAACCTGAAATAGTATCCTGCATTCTCGGATATGGATTTCTCGCATCAACATAATAATAAACCTTATCCCTCCTACCTAAACCCCTTGCGTGTTCCAACCCTAAGTTGGTATCAATAATCAACCCAATCATTCCTTATCAACCTCCTTCTTCCTCCTTCCATAAACAACATTTACTGTTCCTGATGAAGATGATGATAACGCATCCTTAATCACTGGTTCTCCTGAGTATCCCATCCCTTCATTCCTTCTTCTCAACTTCTTCCCTTTATCTGGTTCTCCTGCAACTCCTAACTCCTTCTCAATTTCATCTAAAATTCCTTTTTCTTCCATCAAATCATCTGCAAAATTTATTCCTTCTAACCCTTCCTGCTCCTCCTCATCTATCTCCTTCTTCTTAAACCTGAATTCAATCCCATCTGCTCCTTCATACAACTCAACATCATAACCCATTTGCATCATCATCTGTGCTAATCTTATCCTCATCTCATTCCTCTCTAACTGTGCTTTCAAATCCTTCTCTTCATGCGGTCTCAACTCTAATACATAATCTGTTATCCCTAACTGCTTTGTCAACCACCTTAATGCTTCATTCCATACTGATTGAGACAACTCAACCGTCCTATTCGTCACCGTTATCTGCAACCCTTCATTATTCAACCCTGTTCCAACACTCAAATCTCCTTGAAAGAGAGGAAGAACACCGTAGACACTATTACCTGAAATAGCAACTCTTCCATTTCTTCTTACTACAAAATATCCTCCTCCTATATTTATATCCCAAATTTTTCCTTTATATTTCACTTTCTTTATATTTTCTTTTCTTATACAAGAATACCACTTCTTCCCTCCATCTAATCTAATTCTTGTATCTATTGAATAACTCCCATCCTTCCGTTTATAAACATTTGCACTATAACCTAATTTTATTAATACTTCCTGTAAATCATCCGCTAACCTCTTACTCATTGTAGCGAATCTCATCACTTTACCTTTTCCTCCATATGTTCTATAACAACCATCTCCAATCCAATATCCTTCTATAAATGCTTCTAAATATTTCTTATCCAAATCTTTAACCCACTGTGGAATTCTTTTTTCTTTTGCTCCATCACCAAATTGTCCTATCCACTCATGTAACTCTTTTGAATTTATAATAAAATTATGTTCATCATCTCCTTTCCCCATAGTGTAATAATTAACACCACATTCCTTTAATCTATCCATTATATTTTTAACTTCATTCCATCTTCCGTTTTTTGTTTGAGTAATTGCAACTTTATAATATTTATCTTTACTTCTATATCCTTCTGCAACATATAATCCTGCAAATTTCATCAATAACTCTCCATCAATTTTAACCTTCCTTTTATCCCTTCCAACTACAACTTCAATTCCCTCAAATTCATTTCCTTTCCAATCTTTACCTGCTTGTGGATAATAACCTCTTAATCCTTTCTCAACTCCCACTCTTTTTTCTACAACACCCCAATCTTTTTCTCTATAAAAGATTAACCTATGTTCAGGACTGACCAACAAATCATAAGACCTTGTTTTTAAATGATACATATCTCCTTCATAATCAAAAACATAAACATCTTCTACCTTCTTCCATTCCAACTTTCCAGTTTCTTTATCATATGATAAAACCTCATCTCCTTTCTCAATTTCTGTATATTTGACAAATCCTTTCCCTCTTATTAATACTTCTGTTTCTTCATCATAACAACCAATAGTCCTTCTAAACTCCTCCCTCACCTGAATATATTGCATCTCCTCCGGTTTCAAACTGAAATCAATAAACTCTGCAATCCTTTTACTCTTCTCTTCTCCTTCAACTGCTAACGGATATATGAAATTCGGATTTTCTCTCGCTTTTGTCATTAAATACTCCCATGCTCTATGTATCGCATCCCTCCTTCCTCTCAAAATCAATAACCCTTTCGGTGGTCTCATCAAAGTATAACTCAACAACATGTGTCTATCCATCTTTATCAAAGTCATTACCTTCATAAATACTGTGAGGACTACCGGGAAACCATATCCCTGAACATTACTCCATCTCTTCAAATGATAAACTTCTCCCTTAACATAATAAACCCTCTTCCCCATCTTCCCTTCCATTCCATACCAAGCAGGTAACAACTGTTTACCACATTTAGGACAGAAATAAACACCCTTCTCCCTCTTCCTATACAAATCACTTCTATGTTCAACACAGGTGTAAAGATAATTCCCCCGTTCATCCCTACCTAATCCATACTTACTCATCATCAACCTCATCCTTATTGGAGAACCTCTTACAACTTCCCTAACTTCTGCTCCAATCAACTTTCCATCCTCATCAAAGAAGTAAGATTTAATCAGCACTAAATATCCGTTATCACAATTACTCCCCCAAAATACCTTTCCATATCTTCTTATCAACATTATGTGATTTTTTGGTAATGTTATATCATAAACATATCCCTTATAATACTCCTTGCTCCACTTTCCATACTCATATCCTGCATATTTCTTCTTTACCCCAATTGTCACATAATATACTCCATCTCTCTCTCTTAATGAAGGAATATAACCTGCTTTCAAAGATACCTCAAACATATCCTCTGCTAATCTTTTACTTTTTGTAACATAAATCATAGTTTTATACTTTGTTATACAACCATCTCCCTTTACTGCTTCTTCAATAAACATCTTCAAATACCTTTTATCTAAATTCTTAAACCAATTTGGTAAATGCTTTCCTTCACAACCATCTCCAAAATTCTTATAAATCCATGTCCCAAACTGTGTATCCTGTATCCTTATTTCATACATCTTATACTCTCTATCACCAACAGTTCCTTTCTGCATTCTTTCATAAACCTTCGGTTCATAACCCATATTTTTAATAATCCTTATAATATCATCAACTTTATCCTTATTCACCTCACTCTGATATATTCTTACTCCATTATATCTACCTTTATTTATTTTAAGGATTGAACCTTCACTGATATACCAACCTATAAACTTAACTAATTCTTCTGTTCTAATTCTCTTTTTCTCTCTAAATCTCATTTCTTTACTTGCATATTTCCCAGCATCATATTCATCTATCTCTATCCACTCCCTATCATCTCCTTTCCAATTAACAAATCTTGGAGTAACAAATGATTTCTTACCATACATCTCACTTGCTTTAACTCTCTTTATTTTATCCTTCTTCCTTCTTGGTGCTACAACCAACAAATGTTCTGGTGTTACCCTAAAACTCATAGTCTCACTTTCAAATGTAACCAATTCACCATCATACTCTATTTCCTGTTTATCAACTGGCTTAACAAACTCTATCTCCCCTGTATCAGGATTAATAGATGCTACCTCATCCTCTAATGTAATATCCTTCACATACTTCCATCCTTCTCTGGTCAATACCTCATGCTCTGGTGTATAACATATGTTTATATCAGTGTCAATCTGTTTCAATACATTAATCAACTTCTCATTAAAAGAATTAACAGGTTCATCTAACCATTTTAACAAAATCTTCTCCTGTTCACCATCTGGTCTCCTACATTCTCCTCCGCATTCCGGACAAATATCAATCACTTCTTCAAATGTGCTTCCACATTTTATACACTTACAAACAAAATTCGGTTTAACATAAATTCCATTCCTAAAACATTCATCCGTAATTACCTTGATGATTGTTTTTAAAACATCTGAATAATATGCTAACTGATAACACCATTGATATTGAATAGGTAGAAGTGGAACTTTCCATTCATCTCCAGCCATCGGAACTAAACTATCCATCGGATAAGGAATTAAACCAACTTCATCTACTCTTCCCTTCTCAAACTCATCATCTTTTCCTTTTTTCCAAAACTTCAACTTCTCAAACATATTTCAACCTCCTATTTAATCATCCTTAACTCATATTTAAACTTTTTTACGCAATTCTCCTTGCTCCATACAACCCTCTTCTGCTCCTAAACTGCTGAATTTCCTTCTGATTTCTCCCAATCCTATCTGTACAGTTATTACAAATCTCTGTTACTACAACCCAACCTAAATAAAATTTCTTCTTACACCAAAAACACATCTCTCCATCTATGTTAAACATTCTCCTCGCTGAATACTTAACATCACTCTGATTAAACACCCTACCTGCACATTCATCACATAAAATCAACTCTCCTGAAGGAAAAAGATAATCCTCTCTTCTCCCGCAAAGAGGACATGGTCTCTCCTTCCCGAACCCCAACTTTGTTAAAGGATACATTCCCAATTTCTTCTGTGTCCACCACTTATTCAACCAAAAGTTTCCAAAACCCCAATCAACATATCCCATCTTAATCACCTCCAAACCTAAACAAAGATATACATTCAATATTACTCATCTTCTCCAATTCTTCCCTAAACTTCTTAATATTCAACTCAATAATATCATTACTTCTCATCTTCCCTTTAACCATTTTCTTTCTCTCCCATCCCAACCATAAACATCCTAACTTTCCTCCAACATAAAAAGGAATTGTCGTATCAAACCCGTCAAAATAAAACAAATCCCTTCTTCTCCTTTCATTCATAAACCCTAAATACCATTTCTTAAACCCATTCTCCTTCAACATGTGAACAAACTCAACTAAACTATAATCCCTTGTCCACTTCCTTCTTGGGAAACCAACCCACTCAACATCCAACTTATAAACAACTTCCATCTCCTTTCTCAAATGCAAAGGAAAAATCCAATTTATCCAACTATACTCCTTCATCAACTTCTCCATCATATCATACTTATAATCAACCAAAACTGCAAACTCAATTTTCTCTCCATACTCATCCAAAATTCTTTTAAACTTTTTACAATCACTCTCTCCATTTTGAATAAAGAAATTATCCACGAACTCTGGAAACGATAAAAACCCATATTTCCTCGTCACATCATTCAATACATGTTTTGAATTAAGACCCGGTAGAGCAACTATCCATCTCATCTCTATTTCCTCCTCCAACTAACATTCTCAATTCATCAAATACGATTATCACATCAATCATATCATCAAAGAAAAACCACCTTTTAACTGTTACTTTCATTCTTCAACCTCCTTCATCACATCTTCTCCTAACTTTCCAAATTCTACTTCCATCAATCTTCTAAATATCTTCCACCATCTCAAAAATCTTATCCAATTCCATATAAATACCAATCCATACAACAACAAAAATATCCATGCAACTCCGACTATGATGAAAAGAATTATCGCAATTATATCAATCATCAAACTCATCTGCTTTCTCCTCCTTGCATCTCCAACTCTTTCCTTTAATGATGATTACAATCGCTCCCTGTTCTTCAACTATCTTCAACAACTTTTCAACTAAACAACCCATCTGCTTCTCCTCCTACTCAACTATCATATCTTCATCTATTCCACAACCTGCACAACCGCAGACCAAACATCTCCAACAATTTCCTTCTTTCACTTCTACTTCATTACCACAGATTGGACAAACTACTATACCTTTCATTTTAAACACCTCCTCTTCTTCTTACTTCCTACTCTATTTAAATCTTTCGTTAATTCTCTCTTCATCTTCTCAACCGTTATTCTCCTATTCTTCACCCAATAAACTCCCTTGCTTCTTCTCTCAACTGCTCCTGATAAAATTAATGCTCTTACTATTAACCTTCCAATTCCTTCATTAAATCCAAACTTCTTTCTCATACTCCGCATACTGAAATACTCCAACTTCTTCCTCTTTATCTCCTTCCAAACCAACTCTAAATAAATCTCCCATCTCTGCATCAAAACACCTCATCAATATTTATATCCAACACATCAACTGTTTCTCCCATCTTCTTACCACAATAAACTGCTAACATCAATGCATCAACTAAATCATCATTTCCTTCACCCTTCTTTATCGTGATATTTCCACCTTGTGTTTCCTCAATCTTGAAATTAAGAAACTGCAACCTCATCTTTTCATCATTCGCATTAAGAACAATCCTCTTTTTCTCCAACAACCACCTCAAATACATATATCCCTCAATTCTGCTTTTTTGGGTGAATACAAATCCCTCAACCTCACTATACTTCTCCTTCAAACTATCAACTAAACCTGCTCCTAAACCTGTTTCATCAATCAAAATCATCTTTGGTCTGAATAATACCCTTAAATCAACTACCCTTCTCTCCAACTCTGGAATACTATTCTCCTTCAATGTTTCCCGATAAACAACCTTATACATCTCATCTCCAATCTCTTCAACTACAACTATCGCACTCTCATCCCTTCCATACCTCGCAACATCAACACCCATATAATAAACTGCTCCTTCCTTCCCATGCGGTTCATACCTGTAATCATCCAAACATTCCCTTACAAAAGATAACGGAAACAACAACCCAGCAATTCCAACAAACTCTGCTTCAAATTCCTGTTTATAAACAATCTCACTCATCCTTTTTCTCATCTCTTCCAAAAACTCCTTACTCACCTCCGGACAATCTTCACTCTTCACCTTTATTATCTTCCATCTCCCCTCATTCAACCCTTCCTGATAACATCTATAAAAGAAACCTGCTTCACCAAATGGTGTTCCACTCAAAACCAACTTTCCTCTCCTTATCATCAAAGAAGGAATTATCGCATCAAACACCTCATCTGGAACATACGCACTCTCATCTATAACAACCATATCTGCTGTGTATCCCCTGATATTAAACGCACTTCCCTTCTTCCCTGCTGGTAAAGAAATTATCTTACTCCCATTCTTAAACTCAACTTCTGAAACCAACACCTTCCTTGCATACTGCAATAAAAACTCATTTCCTTCAATAAACCTTCTTATCTTCTCTATCACCATCTTGCTCTGTCTCAAAGTAGGTGCTAAAATCAAAATCAAATAATCCTTATGAGTTATCGCTTCCCAAATACATCTTATCGCTATCATCGTAGTTTTTCCAACCTGTCTCCCACAAACCATCAAAATCCTATCTTCCCTGCTCTCCAAAAACTCCTTCTGATAAGGATATGGAACAACACCTAACAAAAAGATACTGAATAACATCGGTTCTCTAATTATCTTCTCCAACTTCTCCTCAATCAACCTACAACCTCCTAAACCTTATAACCTTTGCATCTCTCCACTCTTCTGACAACCCCAACACCTTCCCAACATATTTTAACTCTCTACCACAAAACAGACAAAACAACAAACCATAACCAACAAATTCAACCCCGCATTCACATATATACAAACCCACCATCATTTATCACCTTCCAATCAACCAACTACCTCCTTAATCGCCTCCTCAATCTTCTTCTTATCCTCCTCTCCATAATAAACCTGTATCTTCTCTAAAACATTATTCATCACCCTCCAATTCACCTGAAATACATTTACCTCAACATTTGTTTCATTTCCCTTCTCCAAAATACCTATCATCTGCAAAAACTTCAACATCGCTAACCTCAACTCTGTCATCTGCTGTATTGTTTCATTCTGTGTTTTGATTATCCTTCTCCTTGTTTCATTATTCTTCGCTTCCTTCTCCATCTCTTCCAACTTCTTCAAATTCTCCCTCAACTTCCTGTAATGAAAATCAAAGTTATCCAAAATTACCTTCAACCTACTAACCCAATCTTCCTTCTCAAACTCTTTTCTCATCTTCTCCCTGATTATTCGCATATCCCTGTAAATTGTATCCGGACAAACTCCTAACAACTTTGCAATTTCCTTTGCATCTGTCACTCCCTTCTTCATCAACTCCTCAACCTTCCTTATCCTCTCTTCTACTGCTACCAAACTTGATCTTCCCATTTTATTCACCTCATTTTATTTTCCTTTCCTAAATTATTTACAATAAATATATATACCTCTATATACCTAATCAACTCTCCTATATAAATCTTTCTATCAACTATACATCCTCTTTACCATCTAACCTGTTTATCTACTCATCTGTTTATCCAACTCTCCAATCAATCTACCTCCAACCTGCTAATCAACCATAACCAACTAACCTGTTTCTTAAAGAAATCAATTCTTATCCACCATCCTTTATTCAATTTTATCTTAAACTAATTAAATAAACAATCTATTTAAAATTCATATTTCATCTTTTCTCCTTTCCATCCGTATTATCTATCATCTCTCCCTAAAAACCTTCACACAATCCCTCTATTTACTTCTCTATACCTCTATATACTCTTTCCCTCATCTATATATCAACTATAATCACACAACCTCTTCTGCTCCAACCAACCTCTTATAATCTCATCTGAATTCTCATCAATAAAAATCCTTATGTTTTTACCTTCTCTTCTCAACTCTCCCTGCACCTTAATCAACTCCATATCTTCCTGTAACAATCTTCTTAAACTTCCTTGCTAACTTTTTTCCTAAAATCTTCTCCAACTTCTCTTCTTCGCAACAAACAACATTTACAACCGAACCAAATGCTCTCAACAACGCATCTGCTTTCTTACTTCCAATTCCCTTAACAGCCATCAACATTAACAACCTCTCATCATCTTCTGTTTCAACTTCTTTCTTTTCAACCACCAAATCCTTCCTACCATTCTCCTTCCCATTATTCAACTTCCTATCTAAATGAAGAACCATCATTATTGTTTCTTCCATATTGATTGAGTGATAAATTTTGTATCCAAACCCTGTTAAGATGCTCAACTTCATCCCGATATACCTTCCTAAATTCAAATGTTTATACTTCATCTCAATATATGGATTTCCTTCAATTACTATCCATCTCTCAAACTCTTCTGAATATGTATCTAAACCCTTCATCTGCTTCCAAAACCTACCATTCTCAATGCTCTTCTTCAAATCATTTATCGTTTTTCTTTCAATAACAACATTGCAACCATTACTACCTAATACAACTATATCTCCATAATTCAACTTATCAATTTTAACCATCTGTTTATTCTTTTCTGCTCTTCTTACTAATGCATCAACTAACTTTCTCGGTTCTCTATTATCAACAATAATCATTCTTCACCACCTCCATAATCAAACAAACTCTTAACTTCATACTTTTCTCCAATCTCTCCCAAATCAACAATCTTATCCAAATCTCCCTTCCAAAATACCAAAACATACTGATGTGTTCTACCAATCTTTCTATGTTTTTTGAAAAATCTTCTTACTCTGATTGGTAATGTTGCTTGGGATTGAATGTAGATTATATCGTTATAAAACCTCAAACCAATCTCTTTCATTACCCTAACCGTATCTCCTGCTAAATCATATAACTCTCCCGTTCTCTTATCTCTAAAATTTCCAACAACTACAACAACAAACCTATTATCCCTCAAATACCTAATTCCTTTCCTAAAAATCTCCTTATACTTCTCCAAAAACTCATCATAACTCCTACAATTACTCAAATCCTCTTCTAAATCTGAATAAATCTCTAAATTCCAATACGGAGGACAAGTGAAAATCATATCAAACTTCTCATTCTCATCAATCAACTCATCAATCTTCATACTATCCCCAACGACCCAAACAGGATTAACCCCAATCTGCTCTGCTTGTTCAACATTACTCTCAACCTGCTCCTTCCTCAACTCTATCCCAACATACCTATAACCCAGCTTCTCTGCAACAATCCCTCTTACTGAACCTCCTGCAAACAAATCCAAAATCCTTCCTCCCGCAGGACAAAACCATCTATACATCAACTCCGTTAAGAAAGGGTCAAAAACTGATACTGTTGGTAATCTTCCCCACCTTCTTTCATACCTACCATAATGGTCACCAAATAACTTTATACTCTCCCTTCCAATCTCTGGTCTAATTCCTAAACTCAACCACTCTCTCTTCTTCTTTACCCAATAACTATCATTACTATCCAATACTGAAAAAGGATTATACCCAAACTCATTTTTCAATTCAACCATCCAATCACCACCCATCTTCCCAACATCTTTTCGCAAACTCACAATACTTACAAATCCATCCTCTTTCTGGTTTGGGTGGTTTATCTTCCTCAAATGCTTTCAACAATATATCTCTCCTTTCCAACATCTCCTTTTTCAACTTCTCATATTCTCCATTCTCCAACTCAACTAAAAACCCTTTACATCTCAACTCTGCTCTATCAAAATACAACAATATTCCTCTCTTTATGTTCAACCCCAACTCTCTCAAACAAACTATATAATATCCAACCTGTTTCAAATGATGTTCATAAGGAGTATCTGGAAGTTTCCTTACCATCTTCTTCTCAATAACAATATCATCAACTATCTCATCAACCCTTCCTCTTATCCCTTCATACTCAAAACTATACTCTGCCATATCTGAAAAGTTTGTTTCATGCAACTTTGTTCCCATCCACATCAAAAACATCTTATCCGTCAAACTTGCAACTTCCCTATATTTCCTGCTATAAAAACTCATTCTGATGCAAGGTGAACAAATATCCGTGATATATACCTTACTCAAATCATTCTCGTGCTTCTCATTCTCCCTAACTATACTCTGCAAAAACATACTTATAACCCTATCAACTTCCCATGCATCCGTCTTAATCTTCATATCATCACCATCAATATTCTCTTCTTCTCATTTTCATCTATTCCTTCCCACTCCTTCTTTTCCTTATTCCATCTTATCCTCTTTACTTCAACCACTCCTGCTTTATTCAAAATAAATACATTTCCAATCAACTCTCCACCATAATCAACTATCTTCCTCCTTATCCCAAATATCGCTTCTGCTATTACCTTCTCTCTTTCTCCTTCCCCATCAATCAAATATTTCTCCCTCATAAAGAAAATATTTTGCGGATTAACTCCTAACCTATCTAACATTACTGCTACATCCTGCTTTCGTATCTTAACTCTCATCTTTATCACCCTATATATTTAACTTCTTCCTCTTCTTTCTCTTCCTCTACTTCTTTCACACCCATATCCATTAATGCTCTATCCAATATTCCCTGTTTCCATCCTGTATCTATCCCAACCAAAAAACCTACTAAAAAACACTCATTCTTTCTGAATTGTTTAAGAAATGTCCGTATATCTTCATAATTAAACCCTTCTGCTAACTTATCTATGATAAATTTATATCTCTCTTCACTTATCTTCAAATTCTTCTGCAATACCATCAGTATCCCTTCTATTACATCTCTACCCATTTCCATTTAATCACCTCACATAGTAATCTCCTTTCTCCTCCAATCCAATTAACTCAATAATTCTTCCCATATCAACTCCCTTTCCTTCACATATCTTTATCAACTTATCTTTTTTCAACTTCCCTAAATCAATCAAATAATCAAACACTAAATCAACCACAATACTCTCCTCTCTACTCAACTTCTCATAACTCCAAACTGAATAATCTTCTCCATACTTTGATTTCTTCATACTAACTTCTGCTAAATACATCTCCCCTTCCTTCATCAACCCTTCCTGTGATGATGAAAGATATGTCGCTCTGACTACTTTACTACTATCTCCAATCTCTAACATCTGCCAAAACTTGTCTCCTTTCTTTGTTTTTTTCCTCACCAACTCTTCTATAACAACTATATTAACCAACCTCCTATCTCCATCTCCTATCTCTACTAATCTTCCTATCTTAATCTTCTTCTTACTCTTATTCTGTCTCTTCTTTATACCCAACTTATGTCTCCTATACAAACTCTTTATCAATTCTACATTTCCTACAAACTGCGGATAATTTTCTCTTCCCCAGTCCATTACTTCTTTCATATCTAATTCTTCCATATTCAACATCCTCCATAATCATAACTATTTTCCCTCTTCATTACTGTTCCAAGATAGATTATTATCTCATCTTCATTCCAACCAACCGATAAAACCCTATCAAATTCAACCTTCTTATCAAAGATAAACGATATACCTGCTTCCGCAACTATAATTCTTAACTTCCTTCCAACCATACTTATATAATTCACCTCAACATTATCAACTATTCCAACTAACTTATTCTCTAAATCAACTATAACTCTAACCGGATATTCAACCCTTCCATATTCCATGCGACCACCTCTTATTTTATACAACTTTATCATACCATTCTTCCTAACTACTCAAAACTATTTAAACTTTCGCATAATCTATAATTTAACTTTTACTTCCTTATCTCCTATTTCTATCTGTTTTACATTCTCTATCTCAACACATCCATTCTTAACTAATATATGAATTCTAAATTCTCCTTTTCTTTCTACTTCTACTTTCTCTATTCCTACCCTTTCAAATTCTCTCCTTCCTTCTTCATCTATCCAATTTATTCCATCTGTATATATCTCAACATACTTATACAACTTCATCTCACCCCCAAACTACATCTTTCAACTCTACATCTTCAATACCAACACATTCATCATCTACCCAAGCATATTCAACTATATCTACATCATTTCCATATCTCTGTATCTCAACCATATAACCTTCATCAACAATTATCCTTATCAAATCTTCATTAATGATAACCGCATTTCTTTCTCCTCTTAATGCTCTATCATACTCCCTCATATTCCTATATGCTCTCTTACTTCCTCTGAATGCATATTTCATATCTTCAACCAACCATTTATGATACAACCAACTCTCAAAATCCATTTCCCTCTACCTCCCTATGGACTAACCACTACATCCTTTGCTAAATCTTTCTTCTTATATTTAACTACTACTCTTTCATATCCCATTTCTTCAATAAACTTTAAAGACAACACTTCGTATTCCTTCTCTACTAAAACTCTTAATACACATGCTAACACCTGACTATTTGTTATCATTTCCTCAACTGCTATTCCATCTCCTTCCTCTGCTTTCATATTCTCAAATATCAAATCCTTCATTCTTCCACCTCCTCAACCTTAACTTTAGCAACTTCATGCCTCAACATAGGATATAAATTTTCTAAAATTTTCTTATATCTCTCTGCTTCTTCATAAGTATCAAAAATGATGGGTTCTCCTTTTTTCACAATTTCTGCATTTACTAATCCATATTGATAACTTTCTTTTACTAATACAACACAATATCCTTCTTTCATTCACTCTCCTCCTCTATCCACCACCTATATCCATCTGTGCACTGATAGTAATTACTCCATAACACTTCATTATCTCCTGTTCCTATCCCATACCCGAACCTATACTTCTTTATCATTTAAACACCTCCAACCAAAAACTACTTGTATCATCGGCGCATGCTGTTCTTTCTCTCACGAAAGGATACAATTTTATTGCTTCCCATAATGTTCCACGCCATTCTTTCCAATTCTTCCCATCTATGCTAACTTCAATTATCTCTTTAATCATCCCTTACACCTCTACCTGAACAATCCTCACAACTAAATCCAAATATACACAAACCATTATACCTTATTATTTCTTCCATTGTTAAACTATCCTTCATTCACTCACCTCCTTCTAACTTATCTATAAACTTTAAAACATCATCTAAAGACATCGTTCCATTCAACCATATTACCCTTCTTCCTTTTGATATAATCCACTCTGAATTTATTACTGTTCCTCCTACATCACATTCAATTATCCATCCCTTATATACTCTCATTCACTCACCTCCTTCCTTCATCTCACTATCAACCAGCCCAGAGACTAAATCATATACATATCTCAGTGCATCACAATATCCCTTCAAATAACTTATATTTACTTTTAGTCTAAACATCTCATCCAGACTTATGTTATCTGCGAGACATTCAGTCTCCCTATATATTCTCGCTTCATACTCATTAATCCTATTCTGTATTGAAATCCATACCTCAAATAGACTTGACATATTCATTCACCTCCTTATCTGGAAATCCAACTGCACTACAACCTTTCAATATCCTTATCTCCCCAACTCCTTTACAAAATACCTCAACTTCACCTCTTTCTTCTAACTCCTCTAACTTATCCTTATCTATGAAAAGAACATGTTTCTTACCTAAAATATCCAATATTTCTTTCCCCCATCCATCACTATTTTTATAATCAACTATTACTCCTCTCTTACCATCCAAAATCCAATATTCAACTACAAATCCTTTCTTCTTCATCTTTTCTGCAAACTTTTCTACCTTTCTGAAAACATAATCTTCTTTCCACTTTTCTTTATTAAACTTCTTCATCCTCCTTTTTTCTATCCAATCTTTCAAACTATCATAAATGATAAACCCAAACACAAACATCCCAAATACTGCAAATGCAAACACCATTCCTACTAATATATCTTCCCAAATCATCTTTTCACCTCCTTAATCTTCTCATAATCCATACATCTTCCATCCTCATCAATTTCTATATTATAAAGACTACAAAACAACCCGTCCTTATATTTACAATCTTTTACATGACACTTTATTGACATCATTCTACCTCCTTACTTCTTAAACTTTATCTCTTTCAACTTATGATACAAATCCAACCACTTCCTTGCCCAACTTTCTCTCATTCCTGCAAAATCTATAATTCCTACATCTTTTCCATTCCAAATCACCCATCTTGGAGTGCAACATAACAACTTCAAATCTTTCCTTACTTCTCCTAAAACTGATAACCTTCCTTTATGATAATAATATTCCTTCCAATCTTTCCTCTTTTTTGCTTCTTTCATCTTCTTCTCTTCCTCATGTATCTGTTCAACTAACAACTTTTTATACCTTATCAATAACTTCCTCACAAACAACCATTTATTAACTCCTCTCTTCAACAATACTGAATAAAGAAAATTTCTAATTTCCTCTTCTCTATAAATATCAAACCCTTCCTTATACCAAAACTCAATAATATCATCAACTATCAAATCTGGAACATTCTGTTCATAATTCCAAATTCTTTCTCTATCTACCCATACTTCTGCTTTTTTCTGATACTTCTCCCAATTCTTCCAATTTCCAACTATTATCCTCTCTAATACCATCTAATCTACCTCCTCAACTATTCTCACTTTACAATACGCACAGTGCAAACAAAACTCCTTAAACACTATCCCATCCAACTCAACATAATTCCTATCTCCAAACTTATGCTTCAACATTTCACAATCTTCATTCTCACATATAATCACTATCTTCCTCATTCATCTTCCTCCTTCTCTCTTTTCTCTATCATCTTTACCCATTCCTTCTCGCACTCTGGACTACACAGATATACACCTCCTACACACTTATCACCAAACCTGAAATCTCCATCTATCTCCTTTCCACATACAAAACATCTATATTTTCCCACTCTTCACACCTCCTTAAACTCTACTTTTTCTGCTATTCCTAAACCTATCATACTTTCAACTAAACTTTTTACAAATACTTCAAACTCTTCATTCCTTATCTTCCAAACTACTTTAACCTCTATCATTCTTCCAACCTCCCAACTCCAACTACTAATCTCCTGAATACATCCTCAACATACTTTGCATACCTATGTGCTTTCTCATGTTTCCAACCTTTCCCTCCTTCTAAATATCCTTCTATAATCTCATGAATAATTGATGCTATCTCCTCATCTTCATCCATCTCCTTTACTGAAACAACTAACTCCCTACCAAACATTTCCCACCATGCATCTTCTTCATAAGGATAATCTCCTCCACTCCACCATTCTATCACTAACCTTAATCCTCTATCTTTCATCCACTTTTCCTTGAAATCTTCCTCACTTATATCTCCACTCAACATCCACTCTAAATCTTTCATAAACTCTGCTATCTTCTGAATAACCTTCTGTAACCTCATCACCATTCTTATATCCTCTAACTCTGCACTACTTATTTCTGCAATCACATTCTCTATATCTAAATAAAGATAATTTAATGCACCTCCACTCATCTTCATCCCTCCCTTATAAACTTATGCATAAATCTATCATACATACCATTCCTCCAAATCAACTTCTCTATCTCCATACTCATTCTTTCTGAAATAATACTCATCATAAACTGCTCCACAGTCAGGACAACTCCAAATTCCTAAACCTGTAATCCACTGCAATCTACTCCCACAATAAGGACAATATCTAATTCCTACCATCATTTATCACTCTCCTTACTCCTTTAAACCATCTATATCCATTCCTCAACTGAAATCTCAAACATTCCTTCTTATTATCTCTATATTCACATTCATTACAATACCTTATTATCTTTTCACCATCCCAACATCCTTCAATCTTCTCCTCCATTATTTTCCCTCCTTTTTAACTTTTCCATCATCTCATCTAATATCTTTTCTATGAAATCACTAAATTTCTTTGATACATAAAAACTTATCTGTCTCTTCTCCCCATTTATTTTTAATTCTACTAACTTATACTCACTAAATCCATAATGACTATCATCTACAATTAATCTCACATCTACAAAAATTAACTCTCTATCCAAATGTTCTTCAACAAAACATTCCAAATAACCTTCTCCTATATTTCTTTCAACCTTACATCTTAATACATTACATTCTTTATCAATCTCTTTTACATATCTCATCTCATCTACCTCCTCTTAAACACTTCCTATCCTTATTCCAATTCCTCTTTTCCTTAATTCATTCATACATTCTTCAATACTCACTCCCATTAACTCTGCACACTTTGATAAACTTATCTTTCCTTCTTCATACATCTTAATTATACCTTCCAAGTATAATACCTCTGAAGTATTCATTTAATCACCTTCACAAATGATAATATCAAATACTCATCTTCTATTGCTATATCTACAAATTTATATCCTATCTCTTTCATATCCTCTTCTAACTCTTTCAACCTTTCTGCTCCTATTGCTTCATAAACAGATACATAAATTTTTCTCACTTTTCCAAAATCTGCTATCTTTATCCACGCTTTCTTTATCCATTTCTTTATAACATCATCTTCATTCATCTTCCTCATCCTCCTCATCTTCACTTTCAACCTCTCTGCTTAAATATACCAAAATATACTCATTCTCAATACATACTTCTTCCAACACAAAATCCAACTTTCCTGCTTTAATCATCAAATCTGTTAATGTTTCTCCATTAACAGGACTTTCAAACCTCACACAAACTACCTCCAAACCTTTCAAATCTATAACATACTCTACTCCATCACTCCTTTTACTCCATTCAAATATGAAATCCCTTATACCTTCATTCTCCATCTTCATCACTCCATACTAAATCACTTAAAAACTTATAACCTTTCTGCATATATTCTCTCTTTTCATCTTCTTTCCAACTTGACAGAATAACTAAATTCTCTTTCAAAATCTCAAATGCTTCCTTTAGTAACATCAACCTCTCATATTTCCAAATCATTTCCCTTGCATCCTCAAATACTTCTCCTACACTTCTTATATATCCTTCTTCTCCTTGTTCCTTTTCTTCTTCAACTATATAATCATAAAACTGTCTCTCTATATCCAACTTAAACATTACATTATCCAAATATGCTAACCATCCATGATAATCCAAAACTCCATCCCAAACTGTAGTCCAATCTTCTAACACATCATTCATTATACTTGCTGATTTTCCATCAAAGAACACTAACAACCTCTCAAACAAATCTCTAAATCCTGCATCCTTCAACTCTTCAAACTTCTCCTTTTTAACTAACACATCTATATAATTCCCCATTTTGCTCACCTCCTTACTCTCCTATGAAATAATACATCTCATCTTCCAAATCTATCTCTTCTCTCCTCTTCTTCAATCTTTCTTCAACCATATCAAACATCCTTATAGCCATTCTCCTTAACCATCTCAACTCTTTTTCTCCTAACTCTTCCTTTACATCATCTTTATCTATAAACATCTCAAAACTCCCTTCTTTCCAAATAATAATATAACTTCCTCTCCTTCCGAAATCTATTATCCCGAACTTTCTTTCTCTCATCTTTCTACCTCCTTCTTTTCAACTCTGCTACTACTTCATCTCTTCTTTTTATAACTATAACTCTTTCTCCTATATAAATATTTTCATCATCCTTCAACCATAACCTCTTTACCTTATCTGTTCCAAACTGATTATCCCCTACCGTATATCCATCTACCTTTAAAAACTTCTTTTCATTTAACTCATACAAACCTTCTACTTTTCCAACAAATATATAACTTCTAAATTTACCTACATATTCACCATCTATCTGTTCCAACTTTTTTTCTTTCCCTAAACAGGGAATTTCATAAATATTCAAACTATCACCTCCTCAACTTTACCACCAAACCTGCTCTTATAATTCTCAACTATCTTCCTACATAACTTCTCATTAATTTCAACTAACCAAACTTTATTATCCCTACTATTCTCTCCAAATAAAACCGTTTGTCTATTCAAACTCTCAACTACAAACAATAAACTTCCGCTTCCTGCAAAACAATCTAAAATTACATCATCCTCTCCCGCATAATGAAGAACTAAACTCTTTAAAATCTTTGTATCTTTTATATATCTCTTTCCTCCTTTACCTCTCTTCATCATCTTAAAATGTGTAGTAAATCCATCTTTCCTATTCATAAACTTATTTTTTCCTCTATTCCAATAACCAATTAAATCATGCGCAGTTATCGGAATATTTGAAGAAAACACTTGAGGAGATATTAATTCAACCGTAAGAAAATACCTAAAATAATCATAATACCTCATTCCCAACCTTACCATCATTTTATCTGAACCCCAAACAAATACTCCCAAATCTTCTTTCCCATATTTCCAAACATAATCAAACCATTCATCATGCTCAAATTTATAAGGCGGGTCTGTTATCACTAAATCAAATCCTTCCAACTCCTTCCATACCTCTTCATTCAAACTATCCCCACATATCAACTTATGCTTTCCATCAAATATCCACATCTTCATCCAAACACCTCCAACTTCCTCTGTCCAACTACAACTTTCATTATCCTCTCAATTATAGGATAAATTTGTTTCTTCCAATACCACTTCCTATCTATATTTTCCGGTATCTTCCCATCAACAACGGGTTCTACATCTCCTCCTTTAACCCAAACATACTCAACCCATAACATTCCTTTATATCCCATCTGTATCAATTTTTTAGCAACCCTAACATGCGGTTGTTCAACTTTATACTCCTCAATCTTCTTACTCAAACTTCTCCTCATAACCAACTTCTCATCTAACTCCCCTCTCTCCAACTTCTCCTTAATCTCTTTAATATAACCTTTGATGTTCTCAATATCTTCTCCTCTCAAAACTCTCATTATTATCTCCTTCTGAACCTCTCCTGCTAAATCACACCAATCACTCCTTATCAACTCTAAACCCTTTACTTCCAACTCCCCATCAACCGTTATTCCTGCATACTTCTTCCTGCTCAAAAAGATTATCGCATCAAAAACCTTCTCAACCTTCATCCTGTAAGGATACATATATTCATTAATTCTTCTCTCCAGCATCTTAACAATCTTCTCAACTTCTTCCCAACTACCTTCAACATAAACAAATATACTGTCTGTATCACCATAGATAACCTCAAACCCTATATCCTCAACAAAATTAATCACCTTCATCAAATTCTCTCTTCCTTTGCTCATTATCTTATCTCCTATCCTCCAATCATACAACCTAAACCCTACATTCATTGTCGCTCCAAAAACTGCATTTGAAAGAACTTTATAAACCTGCTGTTTCATATCATACCTCTCATCTCCTGTTTCCTTGAATTTGTTTCTGTAATATTCCCTCTTCTCTAAAAACTCCTTAACCAACTTTACCAACAACTTCTTATCATCCCATTCCCAACTCAACCCTTCATTCACTATAATATTCGGATACAAACTTTTATAATCCAAAACTACAACATACTTATTCTCTCCAACAACTTTATCCTTCTTCGGAGTAAGAATTATCGCTCCCTTCGGTGATTTCTGTTTCTGTTTCTTTACATTTGGTAATACCAACCCTTCCTTCCTGCATAACCTTAACAACATACTATCAATCATCCTTACAGGTGTTAAATCATCAACACAGAGATTAACTACCTGCGATAACTCAAACAACAAATCAACTAACTTACATCTCTCCTCCAACCTTCTCAATAACTCAGCATCCATCATATTATACCTTTTCAACTCTTCTTTACCCAACTCTATTACCTTACCAATCCTTTCAACCTTCCTTCCTACTCCTTCCTGTTCTGCAACATAATCCAACGCATACCTCTTATGTTTCCTCCATTTCTTGAACAACTCCATCAAATCAACCTTTATCATTAACTTCCATCTCTCAACATCTAACCCATACTTCTCTAATCCCTTTTCAATAAAAACATCATCAAAAAGATGATTATTCCAACCTACTATAATCCCTATCCTCTCCTTCTCCAATATTTCAATAAATTCTATCAACAACTCCTTCTCATCCTCATTATACAACCAATATTCCTTCCCATCCTCACTCATCAGCGCAATACTCAAAATTCTGCTCTTTCCTGCTTCCGGTATCTCTGTATCATCTACCTCAATATCATAAAACCAAATCTTTCCTTTTCCATATTGTATCAACCCATCAACTGCTAACCTTCGCATAAAAGGTATATCTGCTTCATAACTCTCTTTAAACCTGTCCCTATACCTCTTCACTTCTGTTGGTTTATCAACCTCAACCTTAATTACCTTATAACCATCATAACTCATTAAATCAACTTTCACCCATCTCAACCCTAACTCTTCAACCTTTCCTTTTTCAATCTTTCTTATAAAGAAATACGGTTTTATCGGTGCATCAACATCAACAATCCTTCCATCTACTAACAACAACTTCAACTTCAACCCATCATTCCAATACCAATATCCATTACAAATTAAATAAATGTCCTTTTTAAAATTCGTATTCGGTCGTTTTTCTTCTTCACCTATATTAGAACCCATCTCTTCTAAAAAACCTTCATATAACCCTTTATTCATCATCATTCCTCCATCTAACCCAACTATTCAAACTTGGTTTAAAAGGACAATCCTCATACCATTCATCCCTGCATATTCCTAACCTTAAACAACCCTCACAACTGAAACAATTATACTTCTTTCTCAACAACCATTCTAATTGATACCTACAATATCTTTCATCAAAATCTTCTCCGTTCCTAAAATACTCCATACATCGCTCAAACCCTTCTAACTTCAATATAAAAGATGCAAAATGTATCCTCTCATAATGTTCAACTTCTCCCCCACCAACTATCCTGTTATAAATATTCTGAATACATGGAGGATACTTACTCATATCTCCCTTTACCTTTTCAAAATACTTATCAACGACTATCTCCCCATCAATTATCCCAACCTCTTTCAATATATCATAACTATTCATCTTAAACTCCTTCACATAATCATCAAAGTTATTCTTTCCAGCATCCCAATCTTCATTCTCATAATAATCCATATACAACAACAAATCTTTACTCAAACTCTTTATTTTCAATTTTCCCCAATCTTCCTTAATAGGAATGCATAACAGACCCGTTTTACTGTTATAACTGAAAGGTATTCTCGCAACTCTATTAACATCCCCTACAACCTGCAAATCAACATAATCATCAATCCCATACTCCCTTATCAAATCAAAACAAAGATGTTTATACTGTATCTTCTCCAAATACAACTCCTCAAAATCTAAATAAATATGAAATCCCCTTCCTGTGAAATAACATCTCTTCTCCAACCCATTCAACTTCTTTACAACAATCTTAAACTTCTCATAACTTTCATCTAAACTATTCCCATCAATATCTAACAATACCGTATCAAACCTTCCTATCCCAACATCCTTCATTCCAAATATTCCGAGATAAGTATCCAGAGCAAACTCAATATCTTCTATCTTTATTGCTATCAACTCCTTGTTTTTTAATCTATATCTTCTCGGAAATCTCATTCCTCTCATCCATCTTATCAACTCATCATATCTCATTTTTCTAACACCTCCTCAACTTCCTTCTCTTCAACTTCAACATACCCTTCATCTGTTATCTTCATCCAACTATACTCCTCCCATTCCTTGCATCGTGGTGAACGCATAAACCATAACTTCCTATAATCACTCAACTTATTCTTTCGTGGTTTTTCAATAAACATAATCCTCTTACTAAAATACTTCAACACCATCCCACCAACATATCCATGTTTCACTTCAAAAGGATTAGTAGGAGTAAAACTGCTATGAACACTCATCATAACAACAACATCATCCCTACTATCCATCAACCTAAACAAACTTTCAACTGCTAACGCATACGCATCGCTCCTCGCTGGTAAATTCTCCGTTGAAGAAGGTATCGCCAACCTAAACGGTGCTGTGAAACTATCAATAACCACCAAAGTTTTATCCCTTACAACATCAAATATCCTCTTCCCCTCCTTCTTCTTACTCTCTCCTTTCAACTGAATAGTAATCTTCCCTTTATTACTTGCATTAACTTCAACATTTTTCCCTAAAAACTTCATGAAACTGCTAAAACTCCTTATCTTAACAACCCTTATATCCTTTTTAACTCCATACCTCTTCTTCAACTTATCTCCCCAAACCTTCATCATCTCATCAATTCCACCTTCTGTATCAATCCAAAGAACAGAATAACCTTGCGATAACTGATAATAACTCTCCTGCAACAAAAATAAACTCTTACCAATATTAGGTAATCCATATACAAACACTATATCCTCATATTCTCCTAATTTTTCAACAATCTCCTTGTTCCAACTTCTCATCTATATCACCTTCTAATTTTTTCAACTTCTCTATATGCTTACATTTCTTTCTGAACATGAAACCTAAACAACTACAAAAATATTTCTCCCCTATCCTCATCGCAACATGAATTCCTGTTTTTCCTTCAACTATCATACTAATCCCATCTCTCTTCCTGAAAAAATAAAGATGGAGGACTTTCATCCTCCCATCACTCCAAAGTAAAATACCTCTTTCCCTTTGGTTTTATTATCCTGCATCTCACTCCTTCATATCCATTATCTATCGCTCCTTTCACCTTCTTCAACTGCTTCAATAGAACCTCTGATGAAGTTATAAAGTATTTATTCTCATCAAAAAACACTCTTGCTCTTTCGTTCCCTTCATATTCAAAAAACTCAACATCCTTTATTATTATTTCCTCTCCAAGCAAATCCAAGATACTCAACCTTTCCAACCCTGCTAACTTCTCATCATCTCCTGCAATATCCTTCCAATCTATTATTTCTCCCATCTCTTCACCTCCTTCAATACAACCCAACAATCAACCCTAACTGCATAAACACTATATATCTCTCTTTTCCTTCAAACTCCTCATCTATCATCTTCCAAAACTCTTCCCAATCCTCTTTATTCTTCATCTCATTTGTTCTCTTTATCAATCTATCCATAATCTCTAAATATCTCTCTTCCGTTATCCCCATAATCTCTTCTGCAAAACGCATTAAACCTGCTGTCCCAAACACAAATAATCTCTTCTGTATATCTGTAATCAACATCTCACCTCCTTACTTATCACTTCAAAATCTACATAATTCACTCCTCTATTACACTCTTTCAATACTCTAAATTTAAACTCTCCTTTCTTCTTATAGTATCTATAATCTTCATTCTTCAAAACTCCTTTCAACTCCTTCTCATTTAAACACTCAAATATCCTTATAAACTCATCTCCTTTCCAAACTTCAACTATATACTCCAATTACTCCTCCTCCTTTTCCTTAGATATAAGTATTCTGCAATATGGGCAATAATACTCTCTCTTCTTTTCCTTTCTATTAATTATTTCAATCAACTCTCTCTTTTTTCATTCACCTCCGCAAAGATAACACTCTATTATCATTCTTCTACCTCCTTCTCCTCTTCTTCTAACTGTTTCAATCTTTCCTTCCAATTTTTTAGTGCTGTTTCTTCCTCTAACTCTTTATACTCAACTTCAACCCTATCTCCTATCGCTATCATCCTTATTTTCTTCCTTATAGTCCAATATTCTATCATTTTTTCTACATATTCCTTCTCTAATTTTATTCTCTCTTTCTTTCCTCTATATGTCTCTATCTCCTTCCAATCCAGAGGATATGGTTTATTATCATCAAAAACTACATCTGCTATAATTCCTCCTTGTTCTCCTTCTGCAACATAATCTATTCCTCCCTCTATCACTCCATTTATCAGAACATTTCCCAATCTCACTTTTTCTGTCTTATTAAAAAACAACCTCATTCCTCTTTCATTTATCTCTATCACAACACCTTTCATCTTATCACCTCCTTACTCCAACTCTTCCAACATCTTCTTAAATGCTTCCCACATTACATAATCAATACATTTCCTTATCGCATCTGAAACATCATCTGCAACTCCTTTCTCAACCATATAAACCAAATACTTCCACTCCTTCTTTCTCAACCGCACTGTTATCTTTTTCTCAAACTCTTTCTTCCTTCCCACTTAAAACACCTCCCTACATCTATAAACTTTCAACTTCGTATCATAGTCCAATAACCACAACCTCTTTCCATCTGCAAACTCTTTCATTACTTCCCAAACCGAAAGAACTGCTGGAATATATCCTGCTCCAACTAAATAAACTTCATCAACTTTCTCCCAATCAACTTCATTTCTCAACTTCTTCCTTGCTAACCTCCTCATATCAACAAAACTCAAACTTATCCACTTATCAAAAATATAAAGAAGATTATCATATTCAATCGCACTTTTTTCTAATGTTTCTTCAACCGAATATTTTTCTGATTTATGAGGAATAATCACCAACTTCATTTTCCATCACCTCATGCATACCCTCTCAAATCTTCTTCCTTTTCAACTTTTTCTCCTATACTCTTCAATGCAAACTTTAACAAATTATTTTCCATCTCTCTCCATGCTAATCTCTCTGCTAAATATGAAATCAACATTAACAAAGTATAATAAACTTCTAAATCTTTCTTCCTCACTTTTGTTATGTTTTTCCTTTCAAATAGATATAGAAGATAATCTGTATAACTTCCTATCTCATCAATCTCAAAAAACGCATTAAAATCCTTTTCATCTACCTTCAACTTCATCTCTTTAAATATATCCGCAAAATGAGGTGATTTTCTCAACCTCTCTAATTCCTTCACTTCTATCATTCTCTCACCTCCTTCCAAACCTTTTCAACTACATCCTTTCCATACTTTTTTATCCACCTCTTACCTACCGCTTTTCTTCCATCTCCAAGAGAATAATCTACTTCAACTCTTTTCTCATCAACTTCATATATTTTCAATCCTCCTTTAACCATATCACTCACCTCCTTATATTCCCAACTCTATTTTTCCTTCTTTCAACAACCTATCCAACCTTTCTCTCGCAACTCTGTCTTCTCTCCTGTTTCTTCCGACTCTCCAACTCTTTTCAACTTCAACTATCTCTGCGTATATCGTATTAAACCTTTCTCCAACTACTCTACATCTCACGATCCCCGCAAACCCTTTCCTTCCTATGTTCTTTGGTATCTTTATTTTCACTTTCGCTCCCTTGCATCTCCTTTCAATCCAACCCTGATGAAGCGGAAATGATACCTTCACTCTCAATTCTCCTTCTCCTCCAACTACTGAATATATCGGTCTTCCTCGCTCTACTAATACAGCAACTCCTCTCCAAAAACTCTGTTCCTTCTGCATCTCATAATGTTCCTTCTGTTTCTCTTTCTTCACTTTTCTCACAACTTTTCTCCTATTCATTTTGCTCTTTCTCATTTCAACTCACCTCCTTTCTAACAACTTTTCCTGTCTCTTTTTACAATATTCATCTATCCTCTTCAACTCTTCTTCCATTAATCTCTTCGCTTTTCTACTTGCTCCCTTAAACAACTCAACTTCACTTATCAAATTATATCTTAAAGAATTTCCCCATCTCTCCTCTGAATAAACACAATTTTTCATTACTTCCTTCAAACAATCCTCACAAACAATAATTAAATCCCTGTCCCAACCAACAACAAAATCTCCAAGTTTCAACCAGAATATTCCTTGCTTCCCACAAACAACACATTTTTTCTTCTCAACTCTCTCTTTCCATTCCTCAAATGTCCCTACAACTTCAATAACCTCATCCGCATTCAACCAATCTTTAATAACTCTTTTCCAATCCTCCTCAATTCCTGTTACAACCCATCCCTTCATTTCTTTATTCCATCTCATCCCAAGCCCATGAAGAAACAAAGGATGCCTCTTTCCTCTAAATATCGCAAAATCTTCTCCAATAATTAACTTCTCTTTCTTTTTTCCGTTTTTCCTATTCTCAACCTCTTTTTCCATTTTTTATCACCTCCAATTAACCTAATATCAACAAACTATATAAACCTTTTTAACCAAAAAGTTTAAATGTTATCGCATCAAACCTCCTGAAAAATAAAGAAATAACTACCATTTTAACTTCTCCCATCTCTCCATCCACTTATCCAATAATATTATATAAAATATTTTCCCTCAATTCATTACCAAATTTACAATAAATAAAAATGAAAAAAATCTTTACCACTTTCCTGCTATTCCAAATACTACTCCATCCCATGCTTCCATACTTACATCACTATCTGGTGCTGTATCAAAAACTATCCTCATCCTTGTATAAATCTTCTTTACTCTTCCATCTGTTCCTCCATTCAAATAATCCCAATATGTATCAACAACATTCTGCATCAACTCTACTATATTTCCTTGTTTCTCTGTTCCTGAACCAGATAATGATGAACTTGCTCCTAAACTCAATCCTGTATCACTATGTAAAGTAACCCAACTACTTCCATCTTTACTTCCCTCATAATAAACATCAACTGTATAACTTGTTCCTGTTCCTGCATTCTCTATCCTATACTTATACCTGAAAAATGCATGTACTAAATACTGAAAATCATTCAATTCATTACTCAAATCTAAACTACATAAATCTATGATATACTCTGTATTACTTCCATCCCCTGATGCTGTCCCATGTCCTGCTTCAATATACAATCCATTTCTCATTCCTGAATTCCAATCATCTGCATTAAATACATCTCCTGCACTCTTTTCACTACTTTTCAAAACTAACTTCTCTGCCATTTAAACCACCTCCACTTTTTCTACTACACTTACAACTAACCTATCATAACTTCCTAAACTTACTTCTACTTTTTCTTCAAACTTTAAATACTTCTTATCTTCTTTTCCTATTTCTACAATTTTTACTCCTATACCATCTACTTCTGCTTGATATGATACTATACAATCCATAAACTCCCTACCACTAACTTTTTCTAATGAATTTCCATCCCCATCTTCAATTCTCAAACTTTTCCATCTTAACATTTCATCAACTACATCTTCAACTAAATAATCTCCAAATCCTATCAAATTCTTTCCATATTCATTTTCCCATCTTTGAAACAATAACCTTGCTATATATCTTGCATTAACATAATCCCCTAAAAATCCATTCTTATTTCCAATTATCTTTACTAAATTCTGATATATCTTACTTTCTCCATAATCTCCTCTCACTACAATACCTGCAACTTCATCTCCATCATTCAAATCTAACTTCTTACTCTTCACAATTATACAATCCTTTTTAAACTTATCAGTTCCATTTATACTATCTACTTTCACAACATTTCCACTACTATCAACTACTCCTAACTCCTTTACTGCTTTATTAATGAATGATGCAAAAACACTTTCTAACTTATTAACCCCTTCTTTAGTCAATCCATTTCCTACTTTATGTCTTACCACTATGCCCACCTCCATAATATATCAAACCATCCTCTCTCTTTTTCAAAATTATCTAAACTTAAACTACTAACATCTAAATACTTATATCCTATTGCTTTCCATCCTGTTCCTCCTTCTAAAACTTTTAACAATAACTTATCCCATTCATGCTGATAATTACTCCAACTTGAAATATCTGAAATTTCTTGATTATTCTCTATATCAAAAACTCTAATCTTTAACTCTCCTCTGTTATAACTACAAAATATTACTACTCTTCCTGTTAAATTATCAAAAGAATAACTTGCAGTTCCATCTTTCATTTCAAAATCTATTCCTGTCTGACTATTTACATCATCATAAACAAATCTACACTTAAAAACTATCTCTCCACTTTCATTTTCTACTACTAACAAATCTTTACTTTCTAATTGCAATCCTTCATACTTAAATGCAAAATTTATACCATATCTTTTTAAAACTTTTAAATATCCTATACTTTTATACATTTCTCCATCTTGAACTGCATGAATACCATTTCCACTCAAATCAACTACATCAATATCTAACCATTGATTACCAATCTTTCTTACTACTTCCCTTTCTCCAAATCCTAAACTATCTCCTAACACATTTGTTCCTAATACAAATTTTCCATTATTATACTTTTCTCCTAAAACAACCGCAAAATCATACAAATGAAGATTATACACATCATTAACACATGCTCTTATATCTTTCACATAATTTATTCTCTCATAACTCTCTGGTTCTGCAAATACATTTTTCAATTCATTTTTCACAACATTTCCTAATTCAACATATAATCCATCTACTGAAAACTCCATCTTCCTTACAAAAAACAACTCTGAAACTCTACCATCACAAAACTTTAATCTTACCAACTTTCCAATATCTAAATCTTTCAATAACTGAATATTTACTCCAATTTTATAACTTACTTCATCTATATTTTTCTCAAACTCAATACTATCCATAAATCCTCCAACTAACCATCTCATAACTAAATCTTTCCTGCTGACTTTGTTCCTTTTTATAATATCCCTTATTTCAAATAATCTCCCATCTGTCTGTTTAACATAACTGTAATCTATCTTATAATAATACTGTGTTCCTGAATTCAAACCTTTTATAACAACTACTCCATTATCATAATCAACACTATAATCTGCATCTGTATAATTCTCTCCATCTGTAGAAACTTTAACTGAAAATACACTATTAATTTTAATGCTAATATCAACTGTTATTTCCCCATTACTATCTGCTGTATCTGAACCTTCTTCTGTAGTTTCAAAATACTCTCTTTTTCCATCAATAAAATAATCATTATAATCTAATCTCTTACTCACATATCTTTTCATCACAAAAAAATCTTTCCCTTCTTCTAAAAAGATTGGTTCATATGCACTTTCTTTATAATAAGCATCATGAACATCATCTACCCATACATCATACTTATCTGTTCCGTTATCAACTACATGAACATGTCTTCCCAAACAATGACCAATTCTCAATAAATCTATTCCATATCCTTTTACTTTATAATCTATTGAAAACCTTATTGCTTCTGCATTCTGCAAAACTAAACTACTACCATTCAAAACATCACTAACAACATCTGCATACTCAACCTCATATTTCTCTAAATACTTATTCCTTACTTCATAAAGATATGAATATGCTTCAATTTTTTTATAATAAACTTCTTCATCTATTCCAACTACTTTTCCCTCAAATAAACACTTACTATTTCCACTGCTATCAACAAATCTCAACCTTATCTTATCATCTATGTTTATCTCTTCTTTCAATGATATCTTTATTCCTAAATAATCAATTCCTTCTAAAATTTCTCTTATTTCAAAACTTCCAAAATTTATTTCCCTCCACCCTGTGCCATTATCTATTTCAACATAAATCTTTGCCATCTATCTCACCCTAAAATTACATTTCCTATTATCAACTCTATACTTGCATCAACAACTTCTTCTCCTGCTCTCCATCTTGCACTAAACCTCTTTGGTATCCCACTATAACTTAATCCTATTTCATCTAATTTCACTGTTACTTTTAAATCTATTTCTGATGTAACAAAATTTTCTTCTAAATACTTTATCTGCTCCGCTTTTGTCTTTACTACTGATGAATATGTTCCATTGCTTACATCATCACTTTCATCTTTTATTACCCAATCAATTCTCATTATAAATGTTCTTCCTCCCAAGTTAAACACAAATCCTTCATTCATCTCTACAATTGGCATTACATAAGCATTTGTACTTACATTCCAATCTACTATATCTAAATTCTTAAAATGATACTCTAACCCATCTTGATTTACTAAATATACCATCCCCCTACCTCCTTACCAATTCCACTCCCATTCAGTCACTTCACCTATCTCTTTTCTTAACATTAAATCTCTCAACACCCTTCTCACTTCTTCTGCTATCTCATACTTATCCCTTGCTGATACTCCTTCAAAGTTCATATAAATATTAAAAACATTGCTTCCTTTTCTCTTTACAATATCTAACAACTGTCTCTCTGCATTCGTTAAAACTCTTTCTCCTGCATGTAACTTATATATCCCTGTCCTTTCTACAAAACCTCCAACCTGAAATCCTAAAAGATTAGAAATACTACTTATAACTCCTTTCAATCCTTCAATAATCAAACTTGGTAAATTCTTAATTCCCTTAATAATCATATCCATGAAACTTCTTATTCCTTCAACAATCATACTTGGTAAACCAAAAATTGCACTAACTACATTACTAATAAATCCTCCAATACTATCAGTAATCCATCCAACTCCTCTACTAATTATATCTACAACTCCTTTAATTTCTTTCTTAAATGTATCAATAACTAAACTTGCTACTCCTACAACTAAATTATTCAACCTTCTCAACAACTCTACTCCAACTCTTAAAGGATTTCTAAATGCTATAAATAATGCAATTATCTTTCCTAATAACACTGCAACTCTTACTACTTTTTTTATTAAACCTACAAACTTTTTCAAAAAACTTTCTCCAAATAACTTATAGAATTCTGAAAACAAACTCATAAAAAAGATTGCAATAGGTAACAATACTAAACCTACTGTATCTGCTAATGGCTTTAATGCTAACATAAAACTTTGTTTCAAAATCTTCAAAGAATTTCTCAAAATACCACTTGAACTTACTAATACATTAAATATCTTCATTAACAAATCCTTTATTGCTCCTACTAACGCAATAACTACTCCTGCTACTCCCCCTGCAACTGCTCCTACTCCTGCTACTGCTCCCATTCTTCCTCCTCTTCCTCCTTTCATTAAAAACTGTAATAATCCTTGTCCTTTTTCCATTACATTTGCTACTGCTCCTCCTAAACCTCCCCCTAACTGCCTGAAAGCATTTGTAAACATATTTGTAATTCCACTAACAACATCTCTGTCTTTACTTGTTCTTTTTACTGTTCTCTTTATACTTTTCTCTAATCCTGTCTCAAATTCTCTTCCTTCTGGAACTAACTTAACTTTCAATACAAATTCTTCTGCCACCTTCTCATCTCCTTCTCTATTTCCTTATTTTCTATTTCCATCCACTTCATCCACACTAACAACTCTGCAACCTCTAACTCATCTATATTTAATGATAATCCTGACCTCACCATACTATATTCTACAGCCCATGCTTCTACTTCTCTACTGCTTACCAACTTCATACTGTTTCCCTTGAAAAAATCCATTAAATTCATCTACCAATTCCATTAAACTCCATATCAAATTTGCATCAAAAGTATCTATGTTCTCTTCTGTAATCTTTACTTCACTACTTTCGTCTATGCTCTTCAACAACATCAATTCTCTCATCTTTATATAATCTATATCCTGTATCACTTCTCCATTCTTTAACTGTTTAAACCTTACACATTGTCTCAATATTTCTTTATATTCTTTCCACTTCAACCTTCTCAACACTATCTTCTTACCTTCCCATTCTACTTCTAACTTACTCACTCACATCACCTCTGGCTTTTCTTCAATAAATTCTATCTGCAAATCTTTACCTATAAAACTGTATCTCTCATTTATTATATCTGTTGCACTTATACTTTCTCCTACATCTCTTAATTCTGCATCTAATAACTTGAAAATATACTGTGTCTCTCCTGCTGTATAATCTCCAATCTTAACCTCTATATCTCCTGTCCATCCTGTTTCAATCTTCTTAAAAGCATAATTGCCTCCTCCTCCTGCTGGTATCTCCATACTAAATGAAACTTCTATATTCTTACTTACCTTCCCTTCTATATATCTACTACCTAACTTTCTTATTCCTTCCCTATTTAATCTCAATGACAAATCAAAACCACTAACCACATCTACATTATCACCTCCTATTGTTATTCCTATATCTGTAAATGTCCACATATCTGAATACGTCACTTCTGTTGTCGTTGCACTTGCTGACCCTGTTTCAAAATTTTTATAAAATCCTCTTACCCTAAACTCTGGAACTTCATTTACTCTACATGCTAATGAAAACTCATCTACAACATATCCTTTAAACAAAGCATAATTTCCACTACCACTATAATTATTTACTAAAACCCCAAAACTTCCACAATTTCCTGCAGATGCTAAAAATGTTGTTGTCTGATAACCTGTTGCTGGACTATCTGTTGCTACTGATGGATTATTATCTATAAAATAAAGAACTTTCTTACTTGATAACAACCCTGACAATTCTATTTCCCCTTCAAACTGCAAATCTACTATTCCTTCTACTGACCTCTTACCTAAATTATATAACTGCACTTTATTCTGTATTGCTCTTAAACTCCCTATTCTTGTGCTATATGATATTGCTTCCCAATTTGAGTCATCTACTGAACTTCCTCCAAAACTACTCTCTTCTTCAACATATACTCCAACATCTGCACCAGTCAATATCACCATTTCTTAATCACCTCCTTAACCAATTCTTATATTCCAAATCTTTTTCAAACTCCTTTAATATCCATCCATTAACTTTCATTTCCTATCACCTCCAACTTCTAACTGATACATCTATCACACACCTATATAAACCTTTACTCCTATCACTCAAATCTGTTTCTCTCACCTTCAATACACAAATAACATTCCAAACTCCATTAACTGTATCCTTTGAATTTGTCAAACTTATCAATATCCTCTCTACTTCCTTCTTTATCTTATAATACTTATCCACATCACTTGTTCTTATATCTATACTTACTCCATTTTCTCTCAATATATATTTTCCTCCTAATCCAAAATCTCTTACCCCTCCTCCCCTTTCATACAACAAAACCCAATCCTTTCTTCTAACATCTATATCTTTATAGCGATAAACAACATCAATCACAGGACTTATATCTGTTAAACTCCAATTATCCGCTATCTTATCCCTTAACCAATTTGCATCTTCCATCTCTACTCACCTACTTACTTACAACTAACCTATCAACCGTATCTATTTAAACTTTTTCATCCCAAATCACTAATGACTTTATCTATCGCTGGTCTCAAAAACGGATGTGGTTTTGTTCCTCTTCTCTTTATCGCATTCATAATCTTCCATGTTATTATATCTGCTTTCTTCCCTTTATAACCCAACTTCCTCTCAACCCAACCTCTTATCGCATCATAAGGAGGATATTTTTCCCTTGCTCCCGTTCCAAATTCAACATAACCTGCATAACTGCAGTCAACTATAACATCAACTTCATACCCCAACTCCTCAACATGAATACTCCTCATCAAATTTCCTGTATCAACATTTCCACCCTTTATCAAATTCTCAACCGCTTCCTTCTCAATTCTCAACCCAATCTCATAACAAATCTTCATAATAATTTCCTTCAATTCAATCTCATCAATCTTAACCTTCATAAAGATATACCACCCGTTATTACTCTCAAACTGCTCAACCAATCCCTCAACTTCTCAATCTCCCTCTCTATCATCTGTATTTGAGAAGATACATTCCATTCTCCTACTCCTTCTGGAACTCTAATCTGATACCTCTCACTCAACATAAACTCCCTTGCACTCATTAATATCGCTAACCTTTTTACCTTTGCTTCTGGAGTGCAAACAACATTCCCATTATTATCAACATAACCATATCCATATTTATACTTCACCTTAACTTCATAACCACCTGTTCTCAAAAACCAATTATTTAAATAAATTATACCCCTCTCATAATCAACCCAATAATCTTTTGTTCTTCCTTCCTGCTTACTTCCAATCCATTCTTCATAACTACTTCCATTCCAAACTTTTAAACTAATCAATTCTTTTATCGGATAATATTTTGTGTATATTGGAACACCCAAAATCCAAAGAGAAAAGATAACCGTTCTACCTGCACTGTGCAACTCCTCATCACTCTCCCTTACACCCCAACTACAACCTGCTAACTCATCTATCTCATTTGAAACCCAAACAATTATATTATCCATCAAATCCGTATCTGCTGTATCATAATCTGTTATTTTCAAATATTTAAAAACTTCATCCGCAGAACAATATTTTATATTTTCATCAACTCCAACCATCTAACTATTTCCTCCTTCTTTTCTTCCTCTTCTTCTCAACCTTCTTAACCTCAACTTCCTCTTTCTCCTCATTCCCTTTCTTCTCAACTTCAACTCCTTTTATACTTAATATTTCATCAACATCTTCATCCTTTATCTCAACCCATGCATTCGGATAAAATACATACAACCTTCCTGATAAACATCTATACCTCCATATTCCATGCTTTATATTTTTCATCCTTACCCTTACCATTTAACCACCTCCATCAAAAAATAAAGATTAAGAGTAATTAATCCCCTTCCTACTCCAAGTTAGTGTTCCAGATTGAGCATTAGACCCATCTGTATTAGTACAAGTAACTATAAAACCACTATTAGTTATGTTCTTAACTTCAAGAGTAATATTACTATTATCAATACTTACCGCTGGAGCACCTCCTATCATCATAGAACTATGAGTAACTGTCACATCTGTTGTTCCTCCTGCATCTAAACTAACATCACTTGAACCACTTTCCTCTACAAATTCTATATCCTTATATATCAAAGGACACGCATTCTTACCTTTTATTGCATCTACCTCTCCCATTTCTTATCACCTCCATCAACTAACAACAAAAATAAAAAGAAAAAGAATTACGCTGAAAGGTCTCTTATCTTACCCTGTGCTTTGAAGAACCTGCAAGTTATCTCTCCAACTGTTCTGTAAGCACCTTTGATTACAAACTTATTCAGTAGAAGTGGGTCTCTCGCTTCAAAGTATTCAGTAGGTCTCAATATACTTATGCCCAACCTCGGAGAACTAAATCCTTCTGGATTAGAAGTATCCAACATATATATCCTGCTCAAACTACCTGAACTCGGTTCTGTAGGTGTATCAACTGCTGTGATAAGAGGAATACCATACAGAGATGCAACCTTCAAACCTGCATCTATACCTTTTGCTGTCTGAATACCATTCAAACCCAACTGTATCTGTGTCTCCCCCATTGGATTATATCGCAGATAATTCATATATAAACCTTGTATTTCTGCATAAGTATCATAACCTGTTATTATCACCGTAGTATTTCCACCATTCTCCCTTATCTCCTGCAAACTTGTTCTTATCAACTCATCTGTTAAACTCCTTAGTGTTCCATTATTATGATTTACATAAGCATCTGCCCAACTTTCTGCACTATGTCTATCTAAACCATAAACATCTACTGCACTACCAACTGCATCTGTTCCACCTATCTGACTTTCTGAATATGAAGAAACTATCCTATCCAGAGTTTCAAATTTCTTTTCTGAAGAACTTTCTGAATTTGACCCACTATCTCCAATCGCTCTCCTTATCAACATCTGATTAACCAACTTTCTATGCTCTATCGCATAAAACATCCTTACATCTTCAATAGAACCATAAACATCATCATTACTCATCTCTGAAAGTGCTTGGAGAACATCTGATACTTCAAATGTATTTACTGCTATTTTCGGAACTGCTTTTACTATCTGTATATTTACTGCTGTCGGAGTAGGTAGAGTATCCGTTTCTCCAACTGCCATATTAGAATATGTAGTATCCCAATCAGTTATTACTCTCCAACCACTCTTACTCCATGAAAGTTTAGGAAGAACTCCAAACACATTTGCTTCTGCATTCAACTGCACCCATGCTTCTGCTCCATATACAACATTAAATCTCTGTTGCACAGGAGTAAGAGAAGTATCCAAAGCAGTTAGAGTATCCTTTCGTATTTCATACCATTCATCCAAAGGAAGGAATGGGTGTCCTCCTGCTCCTGTATAAAACAACTCCAAATCTTGAACTGTAAGCATCCTCATCAATTACCACCTCCTAACCTGCTCAATATATTTCTTACTCTATCAACAACCCCATTTCCATCTTTCGTTATTTCTCCAACCCCATCAATATCTGGTCTCGGAGTGCTGAATTTCTTAAACTCTCCTTTCTGCACATTTACATTCATCTGTTTTGCTATCTCCTCAACCATCTTCTCTATCTTCTCTATCCTTCCCTTCAACTTATCAACTTCTCCCTCTATCATTCCTGTGTCCACCGCTGGTTGTGGTTCATTCTGCGATACATTCATACTAACTTTCTTCTTCTCTGAACTCAACTCTTCCTTCTCAACTACACCTTTACTCTCTTCAACTGTTCCTTCTTCTGCAACTTCACCTTCCTCTTCCCTTTCCTCTGTCGGAACTATATCTTCTGCATTCTGAAACTTCCTGTAAATCTCCATTAACATCTCCTTCATTTCCCTAACTTCTGATTTAAGAGCATCAAACTCTTCATCACTAACCATATCATTCACCTCCTTTCTTAATCCTTCTACTTCTATATAAACTTTATCTTCTTTATCAACTTCTCCTCCTGTCTCTTCCAACCATTTCCTCTTCCTTCTCCTTGCTTCCCTTGTGTGTGGTTCATCTGGTTCTTTCTTACTTTCCGGTTTTTCTGGTTTCAAATGATGAAAATATACCCAACCACATAATCTTGGATTTCCTGTCTCATCAACACATCTCTCCCACCATTCTTTTGGTGGTCTCAAATCTTCTGGTTTATTGAATTCATAATCTTTCGCAAACTCATCTCCTGTAAATTCATACTCTACCAAATCCCTTATCATCTCCTTACATCCATCACTCAACTCACTATATCCTTTCCCAAAAAGAAGATATGCAAACTCATTCTGTTTCTTCTTCACAAAATCAATCATCTCTTTCTCAACTTCTTCATCATCTATATCATCTGATTTTTTAACATATCTCTTTATGTATCCACAAATCCTCTTTGCACTATCTAAACTATATCCATCATTCATCATCGCTCTTACACAACCACAAAATCTGCTTTTCTTACTCGGGTCATCCGGACAAGTCATTTCCTTAAACCTTCCACTCTCCTCCAAATACCTCTTATCAACCTTTTCAACATCCATAATATCACCCTTCGCAAAATAATTAACTTCCTCAATCAACGCATAAGGATTAGCAGGAGAACTAACCAAACTTATCTCATTCAACTCAACATCCTTCAATACCCTAACACTCTTTCCTCCATTCCCCTTAACCTTCGCATAATCCATCTTATTGCTCCTTCCTCCAACACTAAACCCTTTCAACTTCCCTTCCTTTATCATCTTCCAAACTTCATCATCTAATTTATAATCCTTAAAGATTTTAGCAATTACATAAACTCCTTTCACATTCAAATCTGGATGTTCCCTAACTTCCCACTTTAATACTTTCCCAACAGGTTTATTCTGATGTCCATAAAAGATAAATCCTCCTCTATCCATCAACTTCAACATCGCTCTCTCCAACTCATCAACAGGAATAATATCTCCCTGCTTATCAACAACCTCTAAACTAACCCACCCTCCAACTAACCTCTCATCTTCATCTTCAATCTCCATTTTCCTAAATAATTCCTTCATTCCTTTACTCATTTCATATCTACTATTTAAACTTTTCTTTACCAATACCCCCATTCCTTCAACCTCCTTCCTACTTTCTCTTTTACTTCTTCATCCTCTATCAACTCTAATACATCTTCTCTGAATATCTTATTATGATGCTTACTCCTTCTCAATTCCATCCATATCTTTTCATCTGTTGCTAAACCAAAAATTGTCCACCAACCACAATTACTGCATTTTACATGAACATCTACATGCTTAAACCCTCTACTCTGCACACAAATAAAATCATGTAACAACATCTTCCCTCCACAAAAACAACATCTCAAATCAAACTTTGGAACTACTACCTTTCCACCCTTCCACTCCTTTATCTCCCAATTCTCATTCATTACTTCTCACCTCCTAATGAAAGATTGATACTAATGTCCCTATCACACTTACCATACCTGCAACTACAACTGCCATCTTCCATACTAACTTATTCTGGCTTTCAATTATCATTACTTGTGCATCTACTAACTTCTCTGTTATATCTTCCAACTTTCTCATTCTCTCTTCATGTCCTTTATACAATACTTTCAACTCTACTACTGCTTCTTTTAACTCATTAATCATTTCTCCATGCTCCCTTACCAATTCATCTAAACTCTTCATCCAACCACCACCTGACCTACATATTTTATTTCTCCACTACCAACATCTCCTAACCAACTTCCTTTGTATGGATTTCCTTCTGTTACACTACCATCATTTCCATTACCACTTTTATCATACCACTTTCCTTCTGCTTCATTAAAACTATCCCCCTCATACCAAAAAATCAATCCATCTTCTACCATATTTGCTGTTCCTTTCATAACATAATCATATACCTGTTTAATTTCATCATCACTTAAAGACCTATTCCACATAGCAACAAACCAAATCCTTCCTCTTAAGTATCTATTTTTAGGAGAATTATCCGCCGTGCCTATTTTTATTGTTCTCCCGTTATCTATGCTCCCATAACCTGACATATCAACTGTTTCATGAACAGTCCCATCATTATTAATTCCTTTCAAAACGCCATTTATTCTATCAAAAATCGCCCCGCAGAAAAATCCTTGATTACTGATTTTATATATACCTAAATCTACTTTCATAATCCCGCTTCCATCATTCACATGAAATTTCCCTGCCAACAATCTTAACACCATTCCTTGATTTCCTGCTATGTATGTTTGTGTTCCTATTGTATCATTACTCCAAAAGTCAGGACAGTTGTAATTTTGCTGTAAATAAACTAAAATTGTAAATTGGTCTCTTACATATATTCCTGTATCTATTTCATCATTTCCATCAAAAACTACGAATTCCTTTTTTGCAGTATTTATTTCAAAACTCACTCTTGCTTCACCTCTTCATAACAATCCAAACAATAATGATATTTCCCCTCTATTGTTACATGACCATTCCAAATCTTCTTTCCGCTATCATACAAAATTACTCCGCATTTATCACACTTACAAACTTCATACTCGTTTCCATCTTCTCCCACATACTTCTCAATCATTTAACTCCCTCCTTTAAGGAACTAAATATGCAAACAACACATTCTTTGACTGTGCATTTGTTCCATCATTATTTACTTCTTTAACTCTTACATATGGAAGATAAATATCAACTTTAAAAGTAGTAACTGCACTTCCACCATTATTTCTGCTATCTATATCATACCAATTTGAATTATCTGGACTTTGCTGAACAATCACATCTGTATCTGTGCTTCCTTCTTGATACAAAAACACCCTTATCTCTTTATAGTTATATTGTCCACCATCCTGTGCTGTAAAACTTGCACTTGTATAACTTGAACTTGTTCCTAAAGTGGAAGTGTAATTTATAATCTGTTTCATCCTTGTTCCAATTATATCATGTTTAAAGAAATCATATCCATCATAATTTTCATAACCTACTGAACCTTTAACTCCTACTGTCAAATACTTATCTGTTGAATTGAAAGCATCATAAATCATCTGCCACAACTTCTGCAGTGCTTCCCTAACACTCCACATCTCAACATACCCCCTTCTCTAACCTCTTCCTTACCTCCTCCTTTATCTCATCTAACACTACATCTACTACCTCCCTTACTAACTGTTTATGAATTGATGAATGACACTCTCCAAACTCCTCACATTTCTTTACTGCTAAATCTTTCAAATCTTCTTTAAACTCATCTATGAAACTGCAAACAAACTCTACACCTTTTCTCCTTATCCAACACTTTATCTTTCTTACTAACCATCTCCAATCAACCATCTTTATCACCACCTTACTTAAACAATCCTCCTTACATATTTAAACTTTTTCTACTACAACCATCCTGCTTCTACAATTACTACTCACATAAACAGTTCCTTTCCCATTCCAATATATAAAACTACCTGTTCTTTCTGTTTCTATATCCCATACCTTACCTTCATACCAAAATTCGTCAAACTTTAGCCTTTTAACTGTTGCTGTTTTTGATTTCCTCAATCCTATTCTCCAACAACTATGTTTTATTATATAACTTCCATTTTTAAATTTTTCTTCTTTCCCTTCACTCTTATCTTTATATAAACTAACTGAATAACCTAACTTTAATGCAACTTCAACTAAATCTGACATCAATCTAAAACTACTTGTAAATAATTTCTTAACAACACTTCCCCTACCCGCAAATCCACCTCTCTCTTCTCTAATATAACCATCTCCTTTAAGATAAGCATCTATTAACTCTTCCAAACACTCCTTACTTAATTTTTTAATCTCTTTAGGAATATATCTCTCATAACTCTTGCCTAATTTTTTCAAAAACCCAAACAATTCATTCCAACCTTTCATATTAACTCCTACTTTTCCTTTACACTTCCATACCTTACCAAAAATTTGTTCTAATACTTTAACTATTTCTTCATAATTTTCTTCCTTTTCCTGCGTTATCCAAATTGTTCTTCTATATTTTTCCTCCCTATAATGACCTTCCGCTAAATACCAACCTAAAAATCTACAAAACAATCTCCCATCAATTCTCTTACCATCAAATTCTACATAATCTTTTTCACCTTCCCACTCTAATCCACCTACAATTAACCTATCTCCCTTTCTTAATTCATCTACTTCTGCTCTATATACAATTTTCTTATCACACAAAACTAAAAATGGATGGTCTTCCGTTACCTCTATTTCAAACCATCTATTCCATATCTTATACATCTTTCCTCTATAATTATAACTTATAACTCTTAAAATTTTATCCTTCACCAACCTACCATTCTCATCTATTCCCCATATCTCCTCTCCTTCTTTCAATTCCTCAAACCTTTTCCAACCTTCAACTGTCAAAACATATCCATCTTTATAACAATTATAATGAGGAAGGAATGGTCTATCTTCTCTGTAAAATCCCGGAAAGTATCTCTCACTCTCTTCCCTAATAATTTCCTTCAACTCTTCCAAAGACACTCCATTCTTCGTCCTCTCAACTATTCTTCTACAACACTCTGTTGTTCTGCTATCTAACGGATTAACCCATTTATACTTCATTTCTCCTAAAATACTTTCTGCTTTCCTATAATTCCACTCTAAAAGATTATTATACATATTTGCTAACTCTGTCCTCGCTATCGTCCTTGCTCTCCTTATACCAACTCCTAATTCCTCATTAATCCTCTTACTTAAATGATACCAATCTGCTCCTCTCTCCAAAACAACCTCATTTATCGTATCTTGCAATCTCCTAACAAACCAATCTCCATACTTCTTAAATACTTCCTCAAATTCTAAAGAATAAATCTGTTCCCTCAAAAACTGTTCATCTAACTTTCCATGTTTCATCTTTATTCCTAATGTTCTACTAATCTCATTTATTATTCCATTATTCATCTTTCTCAACTGCTCAATCATCTCTTCCTTCAACGCATTTTCTAACAATATTTTCAATCTTCTTATCAACCTCTCAACATCATCTCTACTATTTATCTTCAATTTCAACTCATCTAATATTCTTTCTAACTCTGCTGTTATCCTTCTCGCATACCATTCTGATTTATTCTTTTTCTGTTTCATCCTTCCTCACCTCAAACAACTTAACAATCTCGCCCTTATCATCATAAACAACTACAAAATTCTTCTCATACTCTTTGATAACATCTTTGAAGATTAATTCCGCAATCCTTAATGCTTCTTCCTTCTCATCATAATCTCCTACTAAATAAACTTCATCATCAAACATATCAACAAATACAACCCTAAACAACCCATCTGGAACTGTATATCTTATATCTCCCATTACCATCTTTCTCACCTCTTTATTTCTTCTTTCATCCTCCTAATCCAACTCCTCATATAAGGATTAGGTATATGTTCCAGCAACTCATCAATCTTATCCTCTAAATGCAACCTTCTATACTCCTTAAACTCCTTTACCAACTTCTTATATATCTCCTCAACTCTCTTCCTCTGTTCCTCTCCTAATCTCCCATCTTTATACAACAATACATGAGCAACCTCATACATCACATTTAAACCTTTCAACCTAAACTGCACCTCAACTTTCTCTCCATCAACATCTAAAATAAGATGATAAGATATATAGATACCTTTCGGATTATTAAAATAATCATCTTCTGCAACTACCTTATACTTCCTCTTCATCTTCTCAATTGCAACATACATCTCCCTCAAACTCTCAAACTCCATCCTGAAACCCATCCAATCCCAAATATCCTCAACATCATACTTCTCTCCCTGCTTCCTCTTCTTCAATATCTTTAATGTCGCTGATATACCTGATTTCAACCTTCTTGAAAAACTAAACGCATCATACTTCCTGCTAAAATCAAACATCTCATCTCTCAACTTTTCAAACATAACTTTCTTACCTTCCCTTACTTTCCTGCATTCCTTAAATAACCTCAAATGCTCTGCATTCTCAACATTAAAATTCAAACTCTTTGCTTCAACTACCTTTTCCTCATGCTCCTTTATCCTCTTCATCTTCACCTCTTCTGAAAGATAATACAACCCACCTCTCTTTCCTCTATAAAGTGTCGCTCCTTCTGGCGCTTCCTCTGGTGATGATACATATACCCTACCCTTTCTAACTTCTTCTTTCCTCTTCCTCAATTCTCGTAACCAATTAACTTTCTTATCAATCTTAATCCACATCATTTTAACTCACCTCTTCTAAATATTTCCAAACATCCCAAATAATTTCTTCTAAATTTTCATATTCTTTCTCAACTAACCATTTTTTCAATTCCTTTCGTATTTTATCCTGATATTTTACCAACTTATTAATCATTTTATCTGTTTCTTCCTCTGATATTTCTCCAGAATAAATATATGGAAACTCTTTTATTCTTTCTTCAATAATTTCTTCAATAATATCTCCATTTTCATCCCAACCTAAAATCTTTCTAAAAAGATTTATTTTATTTTCTTCTTCTGGTATATCTTCCAAAAATAAACTCATATATCTTAATAGATTTTTCTTATTATCAACATTTTCATACATTAAATTAAATACTTTATCCACTAATTCATAACCATAATCTTCATATCTCTCCATTATTAAATCTCCAACATCTATCTCTCCTCCATCAACAATTAATCCCCCTTCTGGTATTTCAACTATGATTTCTGCTTCCCTATCATCAAACTCTTCTGATGCATTAAACCAACAACCCCATATCAAATTATATAAATCATCAGTAATATCTTTCCATATAATCAATTTACCAAATTCCCTCACTATATTTTCGTCTATTGAAAAACTATCAACTACACAACCATCTAATTTTATTTTACCAAATTTAATCTTATATGTTCCATCTTCTTCTTGACTAATAACAAAATCTTCAATCTTTCTATCTAACAAAGAAAATATAACTTTATCTAATTCTTTCTTTGAACATCCTCTGTATATTCTTTTTATTTTTCGTTTTTCAAAAACATTTTTCAAATATTTAACTACAAACTTCTTATATTCTAACAAACCTTCTTTTAATTCTTCTTCATCAACTTCATATTCAAATTCCTCAAACTTATCCTGCAACCTCCAACCTTCATCTTCTCTTTTCTCTCTATTTAAACCTCTTATTTCATCAATCAACTCTTCTATATGATATGCATACATTAATAATTCATCACTTCCCCATACTCTCATTACTTCCCATCCAATCATAAATTTCCTACCAAATATTTTTTCAATCACTTCTAACTTATTTACCTTCTCTCCTGTCAACTCTTCAATCTTTGATGCAATTCTTTCAAATGATTTTATATAACCCTCTTTTAAATCTTCAAACTCCTCCTCCAACTTATTTAATTCATCTTCATCAACATCTCTCAAATAATCTTTGAATTTAGCAACTATTTTTTCAAATACATCATCAAAGAATGAATATAATCCCTCATATCTCAGTTCTTCTCCAACCTCTACTCCTCTTTCCTCTTCCTCAACCACCTCATTGCCCATCTCTCTTTGTCTTTCCTTAAATTCCTGCAACTTATCTGCTCTCACCCAATATGTCTGCACTACCCCGTCTTTCCTTCTTATCTTAACAGGTATTTTCCCTTCCTTCCTATCTGCTTTCATAAATTCTCCCATCAACCTCAACATCAAAACACCGCCCCATAATCTCTCAACTCATCTATTATCTCCCTAAAAGATACCGTATATGATGCAACATTAAACGCACTTATCTTCTCAACTACTCTCTTACCCATCCACTCTGCTTCCTCCCAAGTATCTCCAAATCCCATACCAACCGCAATCAAATAATCCCCTGCGACTGCATAAACCTCTCCATTCTTCTTCACTGCTCTCCTGAAACCAACTAAATCTTCATATCTCCTATCAAACTCAACCCTTCTCCAAATGTCTGGGTCGTCCGTATAAACTCCATATTCAACCCAATACTGATAATTAACTTTCGGTTCAACTATCTCTCCTGTTCCTATTCCATAAATGAACTCATTATAATTCTCAATCGCCCTCGGAAATATCATGCTGTTTGGATATGGAAATCTGCAACAATTTGAACCAATCCATACTCTTCCATTCCTCCTAACAAACATTAAATGATTTCTTTCTAACTGAATATCATAGACCTTTCTCTTTCCAGCAATCCTTTCAATTTCTGCCCATCTCCTATCCAAACAATAACTCTTGTTTCTCCTTCTTCTCTCTAAAACATATATATCTGCTGTTCTTTCATACTCTTTATCTCTTACTTTCATCTTTGTTCCCTTCTTCTTTTCTGTTTTTATGAATGCTACATCTCCACATTTCAAAATTAACTCCTGCAAATCATCTGCTAATTTCTTGCTACTTGTAGCATAATATATTCTCCCCTTATCTTCTGACCCATCACCTAACCAAAATCCATAAAGAAATTCCTCTATCAATTCACTGCTTAATAATTTCACAAATTCTGGAACTCTTTTCTCTGATGCTTTCTTACCTATCTTCAAACTCTCCAAATAACTTACTAACTGAACTGATGATATTCTAAATCCATTTTCCTCTTCTGATACATTTACTCCCAATTCCTCTGCTAAATCACAAACTACTTTCTTAACTTCCTCATATCTCTTATTACTTTTACTTTGTGATATCTGAATAACATATGGCTTCCCATTATAATAACTACCCATACTTCCTTCTGCTACATATAAACCTAAAAATCTCAATAACTTCTTTGCATTTACTTCCTTTTCTTCTACAATATATTCTCTTTCTAATGCATAACTCTTCCCACTTATCCACTCCTTCCTATATGCTGGAATTCTTATTTTTTCTATATCTGCTCCTATCCACCTTCCTAAAATGAATGGCACTTTATACCTCCATGTCTTTCTTTCTTCTAATAACTCCTTTGCTCTTATTTTCAAATATTCTCCTTTCCAATTTTGAACAAATACTGGATGATCTTCACTTACTAACATCTCTATACTTCTCTTACCTCCTATCCTGACTACTTTATCAACCTCTTTCTCAAACTTATCAACTATTCTTACATACTCCCACAAACCACTATCTGGATTTATACTCAACACTTCATCTCCTAACCTTACATCCTTTATGAATTTCCATCCTTCTCTTGTCAAAACTTCTGTATCCTCTGAATAACAATAATCCATCGCTCTGAACTCCTTTCCATCCCAAAATCCTTCTATGCTTATGTTTCCTCTATACCCTGTCTTAATCAACCAATCTTCTAACTTATCCATAAACTGTTCCTTGAACAAACTATCTTTAACAAACTTTCCAATACAACCCATTCCCTTAAACTCAATAGTGAAGAAATGAGTATCGCAAAATCCTTCATCTGTTATCCAAAAATCTGC
>Ga0190314_1000065_pt1 | contig 45810 bp, 51 predicted proteins | sample 4870071112_MG_FD_165055 | JGI IMG/M metagenome (GOLD analysis project Ga0190314, IMG submission 165055) | Hydrothermal vent sediment bacterial communities from Southern Trench, Guaymas Basin, Mexico - 4870-07-11-12_MG | ecosystem: Environmental > Aquatic > Marine > Hydrothermal vents > Sediment ...
TCCAGTAAGCTCCTTCCTTTGAACCGGAGACGACCTTGCCAGAATATGTGTAAGATGTCATTCCATCACCGGTAAAAATTAGGGAAAAGGAATTTAAGTAATTAGCGTTTGCCTTTGTATGCCTTTGACCTGTGTCCAATGAACCAGATTGTTATTACCATATTGTCTAAATCAACTGAATAAACTATCCGATATTTACCTAGTCTAATCCTAAAGAAGTCTTTGAATCCAGAAAGCTTTTTTAGATCATATCCCTCTGGAAATGGATCCTCAGAAAGATGATGCAAACATTCAATTATTTTGGACTTATAATTGAGTGGTAATCTTTTTAGAGATTTGGCAGCGCTTTGCTTTAGGGCAATATTAAACATCCAATTCCTCCAGAGGTATTAATTTTTCACGTCTAGCTTTTTTTATCGCCTCTAGCTCTTCCTTTGTAGGTTCAACTTCAGGTATTAGGCGTATAGCAAGATCATAGTATAACCTAGTAAGTAGATCTAATGACTTCCTCATCTTCTTAATTTCTTTCAACACGTCAGCGTTCACCTGGACGTCAGTCTCAGTCATTCCATCACCGGTAAAGATTAGGGAAAAGGAATTTAAGTAATTAGCGTTTGCCTTTGTATGCCTTTGACCTGTGAAGGACATTTATAACCACAAGCTTCTTACGTTCCACAGAGATTAGGATACGATAATCTCCAATTCTGACTCTATACATGCCTCTAAGTCCATGTAGTTTCTTAATGTCCAGATCATCTGGGAAATTAGGTAACTTGGAGATAGCATTTAAAACACGGCGTCGGATATCGCCTGGAAGCCCGCTAATGGATTTATCTGCTTTACGAGTTATCTCTACTTCAAAAACCATCTAATCACTTCTTATGCTTTTTCAGAAATTCAGAAAGAGGAATAAGCTCTAATTTTCCCTCTGCCTTATCCTTCAAGTATTCTTTTATCGCCTCTAACTCGTCTTCGTATGGGGCAGACTCCTCAATTTCAAGTAATCCTTCTATCCTATCTAACCTTCTTAATATTTCATTTAACTTTACCTCTATCCTCTTAACTGCGTCTGCCTCAGTCATTCCATCACCGGTAAAAATTAGGGAAAAGGAATTTAATAATCATTTTCTGAAAAATATGCCAGCGGGCCCGTAGCTCAGCTGGAAGAGTGTCCGCTTCGCACGCGGAAGGTCCCGGGTTCAAATCCCGGCGGGTCCATATGGGGCTTTACGCCCCATTGCTGGGGTTATGAGTTGGCTGCTGGAAGGTAGAGGAAACCCGCAGGAGGTTTCCCTGTTCAAATCCCGGCGGGTCCACTGAACCGCCGTGTCCGTTCACGCCACGGACGAAGCCCACCTTCGGTGGGCTGGCGGCAGGCGGGGTTATGCTCCATTGTCAAGCAGCCGGCAATGACATTAGATCTACAACGATCAAACATAGCAAAGAATCAGCCTAAAACTGGCTAAAGCCTCTAAACCTTCCTCCACATCTCCAAGTTTCTGGGGAAGAAACCCCAATGCTGATAAATCTCTCTAGCCCTGGTGTTCCCCCAGTGAACATCAATTGCAATCCATTTTAGACCTTTTTCCCTGAACCACCTTCTCCCAGCCTGGAACAATGCAGTGGATACACCCTTTCCTCTGAACATTGGTTTCACATAAATATCACCAAAATATCCATACTCCTCTACTGCAAAAACTGGAGCAGTTTTCTTCACCTGGAGAATAGCATAACCTGCCAGTTGGCCATCAACTTCTGCAACAATCAACCTAGAATTTCTAGCCCTAACTAGCTTTTTGAACCATTCTTTCTTAATCTTCAAGTGGTTCCTTTTTAGTTTTAGAATTGGTTTCACACTCGGGTTGGTAGCTGTGGCTATCTTGTAAGGTCTTCCATGAATGCTCTCGTCATCCTAACCAATTCAGGTATATCCTCTGTTCTTGCTTTTCTGATAACAACCATTAGTATCTCCAGTTACCATCTATTACACTTCATCCACATAAACCCTTGCAAACTCGTCTTCTCCCTCCCATACTTGAACATAGCTAATGGGATACCTCTTGTTCAATTCCTTCAAAAAGAATCTGGCAAGAGACTCCATTCCAACAAATTTTATTCCTGCTTTCGCTAGCTCTCCCGCAACCCCCTTATACTCAAGCTCTCTAGCCAAAGCCTCCAAATCTCTCTTAAAGTCTATTGCAGAGACTCCAGCAACCCAACCCTTGTCGTCAATCTTCCCCTCAATCACAGCCTCTATCCTAAACTTAATCGGAACCTTCATATGAAATGCATGCAAACTCGTCCTAGCTCCCAACCTTGCCATATTATCACTCCAAATAATCTTTCATGAACATAATTACATTATGAAGTGTTGGGTGTATCTCGGGATGTCTTTTTGCAGTATCCAAAATACGCTCATAAGCTATATCAAACGCTGTGTCTACTGCCTTCCCATGCCACCTGTACATCTCAACCAATTTAATGATATCAGACCGCCTGTAGTACAGCTTCTTTCCACGTTCTTGGTAATGCCTAAGCTTGGTTAATGCCAACTCCACAGCTCCTGGATCTTCCTTGTAATGTGTGACCAGATTATGGACTAACAAACCAATTGGCTTAACATGGATTTCCTCAAGCTTAGAAAATATCCTCTCAGTCGCATTTTTGTCAATGGAATAAGATTCTAGCCACCACTTCAGCTGAGACTCTGGTTCTCTAGCTAGATGCAACTTCTTCAGGGCAAAAGAATAAGTATCCTTTCCATACTTCCTCTTGTAAAACGGCCCTAATACCAGTGTCCTAATTCCCAATTTTAATTCCCCTCTTCAAAGGCCTCTTTTATTCTATCTATAACTCTTGTTCCATTACCCTCATCTATTATCTTCCTAGCTATCATACCTATTTTATTTACTGCATCTTCCTCATCCTTATAACTAACTGTAATTATCTTTGAGTCAACACTTTTACCTTTGACCTCCAGCGTCCCTGGACCACCTCTAGCCAATCTAGACACCCTGATACCTTCCCTATGCAAAAGTACTACTGGTACTCCTTCCCTGACTGCCATCTCAATTTCCATCCCAACTCCCAACGAAGGTTTATCAACAACCGCAATCACTGCACCATTACTCCCAGCATTCAATACGGCTTTTTTATCTACTTGGTAAACTTCACTTGGACTCACATCTGGATATTTCTCAGGATCAGTAACCCAATGAGGAACATAAGCGAATCCCCCGTGCTCTTTTATCTTCTTTGCAATCTTCTCGTAAAATGCCTTTCTCTTTTTTCTCTCTTCCTTGGACAAATTAGTAAGTGCGCCTGATACATAAAACCAAGGTTTCCCTGGTTTATACCCATGCTCTTTTATCTCTTTGATCACTCGCTTCGGAAACATAAAGGTCAACTCCTAAGCTTGTGTCATACTTGTTAACTCACTCTTTGTTTTTAAACCGCTGTACTCACAAATTTGATTTTTAATCATATCAACAATACTACATTATCATTTAAATAAAGCCCCGTGATATGCATGTGCAAGAGTTTTTACAAAAGTAACTACCCAAAAACCAACTAAAAGACAATACAATGCAAAACCGATATAATCTATCAATTGAAAGCTGAATAACTGTGAGATTGTGTGGGTTGCAGCCACATATGCTCCAAGAGGGAAAATAAATGCCCACCAAGACATCGCGTAAGGGAGTTTCAGTTTCTTTAAGTAGTGCAAGCTCAATATGATAGACATTATGACCCACCATATGCCAAATCCCCAGAATAAAAATCCAAATATAAAGAAGGGCTCTTGTATAGTTATAAAGGATGAATTCTTGACAAGGTTGACCAGTGCAACAGTTCCTGCTCCAATTGGACCTAGGTTTATCCATATTGTTGGAGCAAGGGTGTTTGGTAGTGGGTGATGAAGAATAAAACGATACATTGCTATAGCTAACAGGGCTAGATAAATAAAGAACCCAGCTCCCCATCCAAAGTAATTAAGAAACAATATAACCTCTTGCGCTACTCCTGAAAAGTGCGTAATAATCATGCTCCCTGCAATCGGAATCACTATCAGCCCAACAGGAGGTATGAACCATGCAGGACTTATATGGTCAATCTTAACATGTTCACCTTTAAACATTAAATAGGGTATTAGTATAGCAAAGATTATTGTTAGGAATGTTCCTATAAACCAAAAAATCTCTCCAATTGCTATGTCCTTACCAAGCACGATGAAATCGGTCGCCAAAACGAGCATACCTACTGACAATGTAGGATAAAAATTTGAGATTACCGGATGCTCCAGGTCGTTTAATGCCTCTTTTCTAAAGAATACCCATCTAAAGATCCATGGAATCAATAAAACAAAAAAGAGAACTATATTAAAGTAGAACAAAATATAAGCCACATCCATTAGGAATGGGATGTACCGAGAATAGAACATACTAGTTACTGCCAGTATCCCTGTTCCCATAACGCTCGCAAACCAAGAGGGTGTAAAGTTCTTGACAATCTGACATTTGCACTCTATGTCTCTCAACATAAAACCACCATTCCATCTTAATGTTTCCTTATCCCAATATCTCCAAGAGAATTTTCTTAACTTTTGGGTCGGAGATCTTGTAATATACCTTTCTTCCCTCCTTCCTTGATTCAACGATTCCTAGTTCTTCAAGTTTTGCCAGCTGGATCGAAACTGTTGATTGAGATCTTTTCGTAATCGGAACAATTTCACAAACACATTTTTCTCCACTTAACAGGAACTCAACTATTTTTAGTCTCGTTTCATCACATAATGCCTTGAATATCCTTAGTGATTCCTTCATGTGATATATTGATGTTTGTCAATATATATAATTTACGCTTGTAGCAGTGCGCTCGTACAAGAAGTGCCAATCAGAAATCCTTTTAAATCAATTGAACAATAATATCCTGGGTGTTTGAAATGAACGCCGGTGAAAGCCTTTGCCTGGATTGAATCTACAATTGGAAAAACCCCAGTGGTAACCCTAAAAACTGATTCTGGACTGACTGTTGCAAAGCTGGAAAGAGCAAACCTAACTGGAAGTGTAAAGGATAGAATAGTTCTAGAAGCGGTTAAGGACGCTATTAAAGCTGGCTACAAGGCAATGGTAGAAGCGACCACAGGGAACACTGGAATAAGTCTAGCTGCAATAGGATCAGCTCTGGGGCTAGACGTCACAGTAATCATGCCAAAAAGCATGACCAACGAAAGAAGAAAACTAATCAAACATTACGGAGCTAGTCTTGTCCTAGTTAAAGACATGAAAGAAGGTAGGGAACTAGCCATGGAGCTGGCTAGAGAAAATGATTGGTATTTCCTGGACCAGTTTAACAATCCCAACGCCTTAATGGCTGGAAGAAAACTAGGGAAAGAGATTGTGGATTGGTTGCTCAAATCCAAAATACAACCTACGAACGTAGTGGCTGCCGTTGGGACTGGCGCTACATTAGCAGGAATTGGAGCAGAGGTTAAGGCAAAGTTCCCATCAGTAGAAGTGTACGGAATAAAATCCGTTGGCCAAATAGACGGAACCAGAGATGGTGTAGATACTCCATTCTTAGAGACAGTAAAAATAGATGGGTGGATCAAAGTAAGAAGAGAAGAGGCAGTAAGCAAAGCTAGAGAACTAGCTAGGCTAGGATTAGGCGTAGGGATATCCAGCGGGGCAAATGTGGTAGCGGCTGAAAGGTTGGGGGGAGTCACTGTTACTGTTTTTCCAGATTCTGCAGAGAGGTACTTCTCAACAGAAGTGTTCTCGGACGAAAAGCTAAACGAACAAACGTTTTTATGCGAAAACGTGATACAATTAAAATGGAGGTCTAAGAGATGAAAGTGCACAATACTCTGACAAGGAAAAAAGAGGAATTTCACCCAATCCATGAAGACGAGAATAGAGTTTATATGTTCGTCTGTGGACCTACTGTTTACGATTATCCACATGTCGGTCATGCAAGGTCCTATGTTGCATATGATGTGATCGCCAAGTATCTTAGGTACAAAGGTTGGTCTGTCTTCTACGTACAGAACATAACAGATATAGACGACAAAATAATTCAGCGGGCCAATAAAACTGGGAAAAATTGGAAGGAGATAGCTAGAGAGTTTGAAAGGATATATTATGAAGAAATGAAGAAACTAGGGGTTGACTCAGTAAACTTGTATGCAAGAGCAACAGAGCATATATCAGAAATAATAGACCAAGTGAAAAGGCTGCTGGAAAAAGGATTTGCATATGAAACAGAAGATGGAGTCTACTTTGACATAACTAAGTTCCCAGAGTATGGAAAGTTGTCGGGACAGAAACTAGAAGATCTTCTAGCTGGCGCAAGAGTAGAGGTAAACGAGAACAAGAGAAATCCATACGATTTTGCTCTCTGGAAAAAGGCCAAACCTGGCGAGCCAAGCTGGCCAAGCCCATGGGGAAAAGGTAGACCTGGATGGCACATAGAAGACACTGCAATAAGTGAGAGATACCTAGGACAGCAGTATGATATTCATGGTGGGGGACAGGACCTAATATTCCCTCATCATGAGTGTGAGATCGCCCAAATGGAAGCCGTTAGTGGTAAAAAACCGTTCGTCCGCTATTGGCTGCACAACGGTTTCATAAAAGTTAAGGGAGAAAAAATGAGTAAGAGTCTTGGTAATTTCTGGACAATCAAGGATGTTCTGGAGAAGGTATCGCCGGAGGCACTGCGACTGTTCCTCATATCTACACATTACAGGAGCCATATAGATTTCACGCCAGAAGCATTAGAACAAGCACAGCGAACATGGGAAGGGCTAGCAGCAGTAGTAAGAAAGCTAGTAAAATTAAACAGGAAACTAGGTCACGGGAATCCATCAGAGAAAGTTAGAAATGAATTGGAAAGGATCCACTCATCCTGGGAAACTGCGATGGATGATGACTTTAACACGCCTGGAGCGCTGGCTGCACTGCATGAATGGGAAACGCTAGTCAACAGAGATATCCTTTCAAATCCGTCTCCAGGGGATGTTGAGCTAGCTCTGGAATATCTGCAAAGATGGGATACCGTACTCTACTTGTTCCAAAATGTGATGAAAGGGGAAACCAATGAAGAACTTATTGACAAGCTTATGGAAATAGTAATAACAGTGAGAAACAAGCTGAGGAAAGAAAAGATGTATGAGCTAAGCGATTGGATAAGAGCTGAATTAGGGAAGATAGGTATCCAGCTGAATGACAAGGGAGAAAAGACAGAATGGGAGATTAGATAAAATTACCTACCAAATCTCCTCTCCCTTGCTAGATAATCATTAATGGCATTATCCAATTCTTCCTTGTTAAACTCTGGCCAAAGCTTATTGGAAAAGTACCATTCAGAATAAGCGGACTGCCATAACATAAAACCTGAAGACCTGTATGTTGATCCTGTCCTTATTATGAGATCTGGCTCTGATCGCAGATACAAGTTATTTGCTATTGCATCCTCAGTTGGTTCTAACCCGGCACCTATCAGCCGTTTAATTGCATCAATTATTTCTGCCCTACCACCATAGGCGACAGCAATGTTGATTGTGTAACCCTCAAAGCTTCTTGTTTTCTCCATAACCTTCATCATTAGCTCCTGAATATCCAGGGGAAGCAGGCTTAAACGTCCAATGAATCGGACTTTTCCATCAATTCCTTCTTTTAGTATTCTACTCAGATAATCCCTCATATTATTAAATATTACTTCCAACTCACTTCTATTTCTCTGCAGGTTCTCTGTGGATAAAGCCCAAAGAGTTACCTCTCTTAAACCAAGATTTTGATATTGCCTTAACCAATCTTGGATCAATACTTTAGCTACCTCAAATCCCTGGGTGTATGCCTCAGAATATGCAATACCTACCTTCTTTGCATACCTCCTATTTCCATCTGGAATAAATGCGATTGATCGCAATTGCACAGATCTACCTCCTCGCAAGCATATTTATATAGAATGTCTTCTTTTTATTCTTTGTTATGAAAGGGATATCGCCTGTGCTCTCATATGTCCTAATAATAGCGATAGTTGTCATAATATCAATAGGTTCGTATCTCTGGGCAGATTACAGCCAAAGGCAATTCAAGGATAAACTAATTGTAAAGGACATGGAAAACCAGATGGTCGGGTTAGACGCATTAATACAAGAGGTCGCTCACGGAGACATAAACTATACCATAACACATACCGTATACTATCAAACTGGAACACTCAGGGTAGAAGCAGATAAGGACTGGATCATGTACATAACCCAAGCCAATTCTGAAATATACCAAACAATATCAGCCTCAGAAGACGCAACGGATAGCTGCACCTCCTCGTCAGTTACTATACTAGACTCGGACACGCAAATAAAAATGGCAAGGATTCCTTTTACAAATGTCTATAGGGGAGCATCCGGAAACGAGCTTGGGCAAAGAGTAGAAATCGTCGCTTGCTTCCCAGACATAGATATAACAGTTGGTGAGGGCTGTATCGGCAAATCGGGGCCAAGTTCAAGGGTCATCATAAAAAAGATTGGTTACTCTGGAACCAAGCCAGTGGTTCAGGTGGGGGTATGTTAGGGCAACTGGAAGTTGGGTTCGTGCTTAGAGTGGCTCTAGGATTCATATTGCTAGTGGGAGTATCTTATGTTAGCTACGTCTACATAGAGAATGCTGAAAAAACTAAAATGAACCAGTTCCTAAGCGTTGTGGGAGAATATATAGCAAGGGATATAACAGGAACGATTTCAGAAATAGAAGAAAATACAACAGTATACAAGAAAAGTTATATACCTCCTGCAGGGGACCCATTTGGAGGGAATTACTACGTAACACTTGAAAAAACAAGTGATAATGTATACCTCGTGGTAAACGCATACCGCTGGAGAGATGTCGGTGTAAAAATACCATTATACTTAAATCCAGATAACGTTAATGTATCAGGTACACTTGCCCCAACCATGTTATGTGTGAATGTAACAAGAACAAGTCAGGGTTATGACATAGCATTGAGGTGTTGAAATGCCATTATCCACCCATGTGATGAAAAAAGTTGCAAAGAAGCTAAGGAGCATGAAGGAAAAGGAAGAGGCAAGGCTAACATTAGAAGAAATACTAAACATGGATGAAGAGGAATTGAGAGCTAGGTTAGGTAGATTTGAGGCTAAACCCACCAAGCCCATAAAATTAAAACCTGAAGAAGAGATTAAGCCGAGTAAGCTAAGGGTGATAGACTTTACAAAGGCCAGCGAGAGCTTGGCAATTCCTTCTGTTAGGGCTGTAAAAGAAGTGGAAAAAGTTAAAGGAATCCCGTTCAAGGCTCACCAGATACCAAAAAAATATATCATGAAGATTCCATCTAGATGGAAGCCACCTCAGTTTGAAAAGATAGATCTAAAATATGAACTAATACCTCCATTTGCCTATGCAAGGATAAAATGGAATGAGAACGAATCTGCATTACGATACTTCCTACTTGAACCCCCGTTAACTGAAGAGCAAAAAGAAAATTTGAAAACCATAAAAGAACTGCTCGTGGACGTATTAGATGTAAATGTATTTGAAGTTAAGGATCCAAATAAGATAAGGAATTTGCTAAAGAAGAAAGTAGATGATATAATTGCAGAGTATGGAGTATTGATGACTAAAGATGAATATGAAAAACTTCTCTATTATATTTATAGAGACTTCCTGGGGCTAGAAAGAATAGAAGCCCTAATGCACGACCCAAGCCTAGAAGATATATCATGTGATGGTGTGGGCATTCCTATTTATGTTTACCATAGGAAATACGCGTCAATAAAAACTAATGTCATGTTTAACGATGAAGATGCTCTAAATAAGTTCATAATCAGGCTGGCTCAGAAATGTGGAAAGCACATATCCGTAGCCGAGCCACTGCTAGACGCCGCGTTACCAGATGGTTCAAGAGTTCAGGCGACTTTCTCTGTTCACAAGGATATAGCAATGAAAGGATCTACATTCACAATAAGAAAGTTCACAAAGGATCCACTTACTATTATAGACCTAATGAATTATGGAACACTCCCATCTGTCATGGCTGCTTATCTATGGCTGGCTATTGAATATGGTAAATCAATTCTTGTGGCGGGTGGGACGGCAACAGGTAAAACTACATTTTTAGGCGCGTTGAGCATGTTTATCCCGCCAGATAAGAAGATAGTGTCCATTGAGGATACTCCTGAAATTAGATTACCACACGAACACTGGGTTCAGAAAGTAGTAAGACCTGGATTTGGTAGGGAAGTGGAAGGTAAGAAGATGGGAGAAGTAACCATGTACGACTTGCTGAGGGCGGCATTAAGAGAAAGGCCCGATGAGATAATCGTAGGTGAAGTCAGAGGTGCCGAGGCATACGTTCTGTTCCAAGGAATGGCTACTGGCCACCCTGGAATGGCGACTATTCACGCTGACTCTGTGGATGCGGTTCTCCACAGATTGCAAACTCCACCGATTAATCTGCCAGTGGGTTTACTGCAGCACTTGAACATTGTAATTATTCTGACAAAGGCCAAGGTGAAGGGACTAGAAGTCAGAAGAGTAAAGGATCTAACAGAGATAGTCGGATTAACAAAGGAATTCAGGCCAATTGTGAATATGCTAATGAAATGGAATGCGTCCGATGATTCATTTGAATTTGTCACAGATAAGTCTTACATATTAGAAAGCATCATTGAAGAAAAGGGAATAGATGAGAAAAGCGTCTGGGCTGAGATACAGAGAAGAGCAAGCATACTTGAATGGATGCAGAAGAATAATATAAGATACTATAAAGACGTAGGTAAAATAATTCATGAGTATTACACGAACCCAGAGGGGGTGCTCAAAAAGATATGAAGATAACTAGGAGGTATACGCTACTTGCATATACTCTGTTCAAGAAATACGTAGGGCACATTCTTCCCTACTTTAAGGACTTGAAAAAAACACTAGAATCTGCTTATATAAATCTTCCTCTAGAAGAATATCTTGCCGCATTAATCATGACTGAAATATGGTCTATGCCATTAGGGTTCTCAATTGGAATGATAATTGGAATGAGCCTCGGCCTAGATTGGTTGGGCCTGATGTTACTCGGACTAGTTGCTATGATAATCACAGGTGCGATAGTTCTCGTAGCTTTTTTAATAATTCCAGAATATCTCTTAAGAAAGGTAAAAGGAAATATTGAAAAGTTCTTACCGTATGCAGCTACGCACATGGCAACAATTGCTGGAACTGGTGTTCCTCCTCAAACAATATTCCAAATGATAGGTAATTTTAAAGACTATGGGATGGTTTCATACGTCTGTCAGAGAATCGCAAGGAACATTGGAGTATTTGGATACGATATTGTAAGTGGCATATCTGAGGAAGCGAAAAGGGTTCCATCATACAAGTTTAGAGATCTACTATGGAGCATAGTATCAACCATCAGGACGGGAGGAGATCTTAGAGAAGTTCTTTTGGAAAAGTCAAAAGGATTAATGGATGAACAAAGGAGGATGGAAGCAAAGTATATAGAGTTCTTATCAATGATGGCAGAGATTTATGCAACGGTGTTCGTAGCTGGGACTATTATTGTATTTGTAATGGTAAGCATAATCGGTGCCATGGGTGGTGTCCCCCTCCCCGTAAAATTATTGCTCCAAGCATTTACATACGCTATGATCCCACTAGCGTCCATATCGTTTATCATAGTTATAGACTCAACAAAACCAGCCGGAGTGTGAATAGATGGTGAAGAAAAAGAAAAGATTAATCAGAAAAAAAAGTCTTCTGGACAGAATACCATATTTCTGGAAAATAATAGGGCTAATCTTGGTTGCTGGTTTGTTCATCGGAATTGTCCTCACACTAGCCTATGGTTTGTACATAGGAATAACGTCCCTGTTCTTCGCTACTGCGGTTCCAATAGCCATATACACCTACTATGAAAGGAATAGAATAGATGATATAGAAAAGCACTTCCCAGACTTCTTAAGGGATCTAGCTGAATACCACAACTCTGGTCTTCCAATCGCCCAAGCGATTATGGAGGCAGCCAAAGGGGATTATGGATATTTGACTCCGGAAATAAAAAAAATGGCAGCTGAAATATCGTGGGGGATTCCGTTTGAGGAATCCCTAGAGAGGCTAGAGAGCAGGATAAACAGTCCTTTCATAAAAAAGGCTATAACTATTATTACAACTGCAGAAGCACAGGGTGGAGAAGTTAGTGCAATCCTTGAGACTCTGGGTGAGGATCTAAGAAAACTAAAAGAGCTAAACGAAGAAAGAAAGGGTAAATTATCTGTTTATACCGTTACCATTTATGTGATATTCCTATTACTTTTAATGATCACTGTAATGCTTACAGCGACTCTGGCTCCAGCAATACCAAAAATACAAGTGGCTGGACAATTTTTTAGCGGTGTAACCGGCGGATTGACAGAAGAAGACTTTAGGACACTGTTATTCCACGTATCATTAATAGAAGCCTTCTTCGCTGGATTAATCTCAGGGCAAATGGGTGAAGGTAGTGTAATGGCAGGATTGAAACACTCAATAATCCTAGTGGGCATAACCATACTCGCTTTTAGCCTCGTTCCTCCAAAACCCGCAATAGATAGAATAGCAGAATCAATAGTTGAGATACCTAAAGTAGAAGGATTCCAAGGGGGGGCAATGGTATATAAGTCAAAGTTTGATACTGATATCACTGCAGTGGATATAGCAGAGGCAGTGAGAAAAATTGCAAAAGAAAGGGATCTAAATGCATACAAGGACTTTAATCCAGAGGACGTAGTCTTTAGAAAAACTATATGCATCGCATGTGATGAAGGAAAGGTAGTAATTGAAGATTCCATGATAAAGGTAAACGAGCCTGTAATGTTACAATACAAGGTAGTGTATTCAGACGATAAGTATGTCGTAGAATTTAGTGACGCGAAATGATATGGAAAAAGAAAGAGAAAAGGGGAAACATCAATATTGACTTCATAATGTCAATAGTCATATTACTGGGAGCAATAACTTTTATATTAGTGAACTTAAATTCGCTGATTCCATCTTCTGCCCCAAGAGTGGAATTAGGATATGAAGGAGACTTAGTTTCTAACAAGCTGCTGCAATACTTTTCCTACCAGAACAAATCAAACATACTAGACCAAACAAAATTGGACAACATGGGAAGCTGTTCAGATATTGATATAGGCTTAAACGCTGGGTTTCACGTGAGAATAGATTCTAAGTCAAAATCATGGGAATGCTCTGGGGATTTCAACAGTGGTTTGCCTCAAACAATAAGACCTGTGTATGTTAAACTACGAAACGGTAGGTATTCTCCCGGAATAATGAGGGTGTGGGTATGGGGCGAGGCTATCTAAGGCTGGTAGAGACAATATTGCTGTTAAGCGTTCTCTTCCTAGTGATAACGAACATAGTTCAGAATAAACCAGCAAGTATGGCAAATCCCAGCAATCCTATTACTCTGGTAAGATATGGAAAAGACCTCTCAAATATGGTATGTAATTCCGAGAAAGCTAGAAGATTGATATTATATGGATCTGCATATCCCGTATACAAGGATTTAGTCTATGTAACTCCCCCTGACATGGGAGTTAGGCTCATAGTTGACGGAACAGCATACGGAAGTGAAGAACCAGACCAGTATAACGTTGTCTCACTTGGGTGTGTAGTTTCAAACAATGCGGGGCTAGAGAAGAAGGTAATAGTTCAGGTGTGGAGGAAATGAAAGGACAATACGCTCTGCCGATAGTGTTGCTCGTAATGTTCCTAGTCGTAATACTATACTCAAACTACTCAACTCAGACTTCTACATCGGTTTACAGAACATATTCACACAAACCAAACCTTGCTGGAGATCTGATAAGATATGAGAAAGCGTTGAAGCTGGCGTTTGTAGAAAGTATATACTCTGGAGGAACTGGACAGGTGGACCAAGTTATAAACGAGTTAAAGTATGATGCAATGAAGAATGGAAATTATCTAACAATCTCATGCGCAGATGGTAAAAATAATGCACAGAGTACGTTCTGGATATCATGTACAATGAACTTATCAAGTGGGAGTGACATAGCAATCAGCAGGTTCAATTACACATATACAGTCCCATTCGCAATAAGGACCTTCTTGGATTCGGACCTAAGTTATGAAACAGACTATTTTGTTTCTGGAGATACAGTTTATTATAGAGTAACAGGACATAATGGAGACGATATAAACATAACTATATATGATCCATATAACAGAGTATTTGAAAAAGAATCCGTATCTATTGGGAACTGGCATTATGATTCTAGTTTCACTCCGACTATATCAGGAAACTGGACGATATATGTAGAAAACACAACTATGAGTGGTGGTATGGGTGGTGAGCCTAGTGGAGAGACAGTAAGCAAGGTAGTGCATGTAGAAATAGTAAGCATGGAGATAGACACATACGATGAAGACGGAAATCCACAAAATGAATTCGCCCCTGGAGACTTAGTAAATATCACTGTCGCATTGAAGGATATGTATGATCAAGTAATAAACTGCTCTATAAAAGTGGCAATAGCAAACGCTTTAGGCAAACTAGCTTATCAGCTCCAAGGGCAAGCAGAAAATGGAGTATTCTCTGGAACAATAACATTAAGTCCATGGGAAGAATCTGGAAACATGACAATAACAGCTACAGAGCACTGCTTTTACTCTCAGGCAGAAAAAAATATAACAGTTACGCCGAGCACGGTTGGAAGATTCATAAAGGTTCTACCACCAAGAATGATATATAACAAACCACACCAGTCTGTATTCGGTAGTTCATGTGGGTATACAGAATGGTATTCATCCAACGAAACATACTATGGGATAGTCCCATTCTATGTGAAAAATGAAACTAACGATACCCTGCTAGTAAACCAAACAACAGTAACAATAGACGTACCAAATGCAAACATAAGTTGGATACATTTCATAGGGAGCAGGGGATAACCATGCAATGGAACAGATGGACAATACTTGCATTAACATTGGCTGTGATTTTCTTACTTGTAGGAGCAACATACATTATTGTGGAAACCACAAAACCGCAACAAGCCCCTAACACAATAGTTTACAAGTACCCTGAAAAGGAGGTAAACATATCAAATGATTCACCATTAGCAAGGAACAGGGCTGAAGCGAAGGAGGTAAAAAAATGAGGATATGTCTGCAGATAGCAGTCGGCTTGTTGATCCTTGGACTAGCTAGTGGCATATCTATAATTAGTAGCGATAACACGTATGATACAATAAATGGAACCAACTACAAGTTTGACCTATTCGTTGACCCATCCAACACCTACTTCGGGGGAACCACGAATTGTTATTCAAACGCTTATGATCCGACCCAAGTACTAAGATCGGATAGCGAAGGACGATGCTATCTGCCACGTTTATGGGGGGCAAGCGACGTTGCAACACTCGGTGAGGAAGGTGGTAATTACAGAATAAAGGAAGAACATGGTCCATTTAGGGTAGTGGAATCATTCTACGCTGCATCCGAAACAGTAAAGCTCACATATTACATGTACGACGAGTACTTCCTTGTCAGACTTGTTACCAATTCCTACACAGGAGATTACAATGATGGGGCCGCCTCCAGTATATACATCAATGACCTGGGATCAAGAGGTCCAGACTCTTTCGGGCTGCACTACTTGACTGGATCTAAACAATCAACTCCAATTGATACTTGGGCAAGTAGCACTGATACTACATACGACCCATTTGACATAGGAAGCGAATATGCCTGGGTGTCTTGGTACGGCAACTCCTCCTCTGATTTGGCTGTCGGTGCGATCTATCCTCCATTAATCTTTGAACCTTCAAGCCAGATAAGTGAAGTATCTGATGATGAAGCCGCCGCGCAGTTGGTTTACGAGTCTATTAGTTCAGGGGGTAAAAACACTGATGCTATTACAAACATAGACATTATCTTGGGAATATATTACTACTCTGCTGGGAACTCTGATGCGGAGGCAAAGAGCATACTTGAAGCGTACAAATATCCTGCAACTCCATCTTGTATTAGCAATTGTGAGTACGCAAAATTCAATGATAAGGAGTTTATCTATGAAGTAGAGCCAGAAAGCACAGACATAACCCAGTTGAAGTTCAAGGTAACGGGAGATGGTTCTTGGAATCATCAGCACAAACTTTACTTTGAAGTGTTTGACATGCACACAGTTGACGTGTACGTATCCTCAGACGGATCCTCATGGACAAAGCTATACTCAAGTGATGAAGTGCAAAACGATGATAACCACGTAATATTCTCAGACACGTTATCAGCCGGTGAGGTAAAGTACTACAAGCTGATGAAAGTGCCATCAGACAGCATCCCATCAAAGGTTATTGCTAACATTGATCCTCTGCCTTTCCTAAACCTCGGAGATAATGTTACTATAACTGCCAAAATACTAGACGAACACAATGATATAGTTAACAATACTGATGTAAACGCATATATAACTGGGCCAAACTCAACTTCAACACAGCTGTCATTCAATGATACTACTCTAGTTTACACAGGCACCTTACAAACCACAAATTGGAAGGAGGGAGTATTCAAAACTACAGTGTACGCAGCTAAATCAGTAGATGCAAACTACACATCTCAAAATTGCAATGATTATTGGGGTTTTGACTGTGGATTTGGTCCTCCAGAAACCGGAGATAATACATTTGACTCGTGCCCCACTGGGACAGGAGACGACGAGTCTGTAGAGGGAATATGGATAAATGGAACAATATTTAGGCCAGACGACACTGTAGAAGTAACTTGCGAGTTTGATACATACGACACCGCAAACGACCAGGAATACATCTGGTACTACAATGGCACTGGTTGGAGGAAATTATGGGAAGGAGATGTAGGGTCAAACGTTGTAGCGAACAAAACAATAACATTTCAACCAGACAATATTACAGGCACACATTGGATAAGGTGTATTATAGACTACAGCCCAGAGGGAGATTATTGTGCTGATTCTGGAAGCTATTATGATAACGATGACTTATCTTTCAAGGTTTATCCATCTACTGTGAACATCTCTAACACAACCTATTTCCATCTATATCCTGGAGAAGGTGTGTCAGTTTACAAAATGGAATGGGATGGAGAAAATAAAACATTTTTAGAGAACAAGCATATAGTTGGAGCAATTGGAGAAGACAGAGAATTGGTGTATGAAGCTTTCCAAAAAGACTCTGCTACCTCATACAGCTTTAGAGAATTGTCTCTTCCTCAGATAGCTAGATTGTCCATATCAAGTGAGGGGGGACTAGGAAAGACGAATGGAGTCAGTGCAGTAACTGGGGAGAATCTAACATATGGCAAAGTGAATGTTTCTGCCTCCGTGATAGAACCAAAGGTAAAGAAAGTCTGCTTTGTATGTTATTCAGCAGGATCTCCAGATTCTACGTACGAAACTCCATACATACAAGCTCTTCAGGATTTGGGATTCCAAGTAGATTACAACGTTGCAGGGTGTAACTACGATTATACAGATATTAGAGATGGAACTGCAGACTTCTCTGGATATGACTTCTGGGCTCATTCGTGGATATACTCCGATAACCTTGACATGACTAATGCAAAAACAAAATATGTTGATACACTAGGACAAAGCGAATTAATTCTGGGGCCTGATGCCACATACCTAGGAGACTTTGGGTACGCAACGGAAAATGACAAAGTTTACTACCCATCTGCCTATGGGTATATAGTCAGCGTAGGCGACTTCCTACCTCCTGAGGATTACAGCACAAGGGCTCTTGTAAAGCTAACAGACACAACATCAGGTAGAATGCAATATGAATCGCATGAAGATAGCTTAATCTCTAATGTGGACCCAATAATAAAAATCAGTTCTCCTGATGCGATATATGTATCTGCAGGGAAATATGAGAATTCAACAAGCGGAGGAAAGATGATCTTCTTCGGAATTGCTGAAGACGCAGTCAGCCAGCTGACCGACTATGGAGACGGAAAGGACAATGGAGAGGAGATACTGAACTACTTCACAAAATGGGTTGGTGGAACTGAAACTAACTTTGACCTAAGCATTAAGCTAAGAGACGACGATGATGATTACTTTGTTTTCAATATGACAAACTTTAGCTCAGACATATCAGATTACGAAGATTTAATTGCAATGTTCTCTGGAAGACTAGGGAGCAGTTATGAGGATGATAGAATTCATTTAGAGAACGGATCCGACTGGCTGATATCTAGCCTTCCCGACAAAACCTGGGTATCCACCGCTGGGAACTACACTGCATTCTATGATAACGGTACAAACGATGCATTAACAAATATAACTATTGGGCTAGTTGCATATCCATCTTCCAACCCAGCTGGATTGTATGCATGGTTTGAAGATGAGAAAGGGGGTCAAGAAGGGGGAATGATAAACTATTCTTCATCCCTAGCTAACAATGACTGGTTAAATTTCTTCTTCGCATTCACTCTGGGAAATCTATCAATAGATCGTTGGATAACTACAGTGGAAAACGGAGACTTCCCAAATCCAAACTTCATGACACTGCCAGCAATTTCATGGAATCAATCATCACTTACCCTAGGCCCAGTTTCAGCTGGTAGCAGTGACTCAAAGAACGTTACTCTAATAACAAAGGGGTGGCACTCAAATGTTAACATATCTGTAGTTTCTGGAAACGCCACTGCTGGTGGTGGCTATTTCATAACTGCCAATCCAAATTTCTTCACATTGGCTCATGGAAATCTTAGCATAAATATATCCTGCAATCCTCCTGGTGGGCAAGCAGACGGGTATTACGAAGTAGTATTCAATGCTAGATCTGACAATAATCCAATAGGAGACAATATAACTGTGGGCTGCCAGGTAGGAGCCGCCATAGGAGCATTGAGCTGGAGTCAAAGCAGCCTAGACCTAGGCAGTGTTTACCAAGCATACTCTGCAAATGAAACCGTAAACCTAGTGCCGTCTGGAGAAAATACTAATGTTGTAATCCAAATGCTCTCAGGTAATGGTAGTTTCATAGAGCCAAATGTGACTGGATTCTCAAGCCTCTCATCTACTACGCCAATAAGATTCCAATGCAAGCCGTATCCGTGGACAGAACCAGGAAATTATACAGCTGTATGGAACGCTAGATCAGATCAAGCTCCAGACGGAGATAACATCACTGTTTCATGCGAAGTGAAGAGAGGGAAACAGATCGTTGTGGTGTACACAGATGGGACATGGGATATTTACCCGTTCAGCCTGGACAGCTGGCTAACCTCTGCAGATGACCAGGCTAGTTTTGCATATTCATGTGGAAGTACTGGAACAGCGTATGTGCATTATTACAATATAACCACAGATCCAAGTAAGATAGTTGACAAAGTAGTATTCAGTGATAATTCCACAGAGTTAAACCAGATAACTGCAATAACACTAGAAAAGACGCCTGGCACGTACTAGGTGGTCTCATGAGAATATTTATTGCACGTTCTATGATATCCAAGATAATTGGCCTAATGTTTAAGAGAGATTTTGAAGATGTTTTGGTCATTGTAATGCCATTCAGTTCAAAGCTTAACGGGATACACACCTGCTTTATGAGATTTCCAATAGATGTATATTTCCTTGACGAATCAGGCGAGCTAGTGGATAAAAGATTGAATGTAAAACCATGGAATATTGGAATTTATCCGTCCAGACCGGCAAAGTACGTAATTGAGGTTAAACCAGGGAAAAAGATTGATCTGGAGAAAATTAGAAAAGCAATAGGGATTTAAATCTGAAAGTGCAATAAAGATAACATGAAACTAAGCGCTATTGTTTGGAAAGAAGATGACATGTATATTGCGGAATGCCCAGAAGTAGGTACAGTTAGTCAGGGGAAATCTGTGGAAGAAGCGATAAAAAATCTCAAGGAAGCAACAGAGTTGTATCTAGAAGAATTCCCAATAAAAATGAAGACAAATCCTTTAATCACTTTATTTGATGTATCGGTGAAAGAAAGTGCAAAAACTTAATCCTATTTCTGGAACTGATATGGTAAAAATATTATGCAAATTCTTCGGATTCAAAGTATCTGGAAGAAAGGGTAGCCATGTTAGATTAGTCAAAATAAAGGAAGACGGAGCTAAAATTGGTACTGTCGTTCCCATGCACAAAGAGCTAAAAATAGGTACAATAAAAGGAATTTTAAAATTAGCTCAAGTGGAAGAAAAAGAATTCATACAAAAGATGAAAAGGATTTAAATCTGAAAGTGCAAAAAATGTAAGGGGGAGAGGGATGTACTTAGAGAAAATTAAAAAATGTACAGAATGTGGGCTTTGTATAGAGGCCTGCCCTCTTTCTAAGGATCCAAGGATAATGAATTGCAGGCATTGTCTAGACGCTCCCTGCAAAGAAGCATGTAAGTACAATGCCTTCTATGAATCGTCTCCAGGGGTTTATGGGATAGACGCAAATTTATGTGTTGGTTGTGGAGATTGTGCAAAAGCCTGCCCCTACGATGCTATAGTAATCGAGAATGGAATTGCGAAAAAGTGTGATCTCTGTTTAGACTGTGTGAGAGCATGCCCGCTCCAAGCGTTAAAGCTTGTAGAGAGCGAGGAAGAGATGCAGGAGAAAGAAGAAATACTCGGATGGAAGAGAATCAGAAAGGGGAAAGAAATTGGCATGTACTGGCCATCTATACAAGAAGCAAGATTGATAAAAGATGTCCTTTCAATCTATTCTGACGCTGTTAAAGATCTAGATGTAGATATTGAGGAGATATTAGACAGAGTAACTGAAGAAGACAAGATAGAGTTAGAAGAAAACCAAAGGGAAGAAATAATCCGTCTTCTAAAAATGGAAATTGGGGAATTTTCAGTTGTGTCTCCACTGCTAGAAGATGAAAACCTTGAAGAAATTGCAGTAATAGGGACTGATCCAATAAGAGTATTTCATAGGAAAAAAGGATGGCTAGAAACAAACATTGCATTCACAAGTATGGACAAAATCATTGAACTGGCTAACAAAATGGCATCGTCACTAGATAGAAGATTAACTTTACAAGAGCCAAGGATAAACGCGGTCCTGCCTGATGGTTCAAGGTTGCATGCAGTCATTCCCCCTGTAGTGAAAGAGCCAGTAATCACGATAAGAAAGTTTAGAAAAAAGCCTTTCTCCCCAAGAGAATTTATTGAGACGAAAACCATATCTGATGAAGCATTAGCATTGATCTGGATTCTAATGCAGGTAGACATGAATGTACTCATAGCCGGATCTACTGGATCTGGGAAAACAACTACACTAAATGGGATAATGGCTTTCATCCCAAAGCAGGAAAGAGTAATTGCAGTAGAAGAAACGCCAGAAGTCGTGCTCTTCCATCCTCACAGCGTTAGGCTGATTGTAAACAAGGATAGAGACATAGGGATGGCAGAACTCGTTGAAGACACATTAAGAATGAGGCCAGACAGAGTTATAGTCGGCGAGGTTAGGCACGTGGACGAGGTAAAAGCCTGGATTGATACAACCCTAGCTGGTCAGGGGAAAGGAAGCCTTGCCACATTTCATGCGCTTAGTACTCAGGAGGCAATAAACAGGATAACTAGTATGGGAATTCCCAATACTGACCTATCTGCTCTGCAGTTGGTGTTAGTCCAAAGAAGATGGACTGATTACAAAACAGGACAGGAAGTCAGGAAAGTCACAGAAATATCTGAAATAGAATGGAATGAAAAAGTGAAAATAAGAAAATTATACGAATATAATTTTTCAAGGAAGAAACTTGTGAAGAAAAAGGGGAGCAAGCTATTTAGAAGAGCTTGTCAGGTGCTTGGCCTAAATAGAAAAACAGAACTGAAGAGAAGAACAAAATTTCTTCAAGGAACAGACAAAGACATATTCACTGCTTTTGATCAGATATCTAAATTCAGGTGAGAGTATGATTGGTATAGTTGTGCTTATATCTGGGATAATTGCGTCCCACCTAGCTGGTGTATCTTACATAATTGGGTGTGCTCCTGGGATTGGAATAATTGCGTTCCAATATTATCTGAAAAAGTCTAGAGATGAGAAAATTAGGGGACGGATTGAAAAAGAGCTCCCAATGACTTTGAGGGAAATTGCCACGTCATTAGAAGCTAGTATAAGCCTGAATAAGGCTGTGGAAAACGTCGCTAAATCAAAGAGTGAAATTGGAGGTGAATTGAGAAAAGTGATAAAAGAACGTAATGCCGGTGTGCCGTTGCCCATTGCTTTGTCTAAATCTGCTGAGAGGATTGATTCTCCAGACTACTCAATGGCAATAAATCAATTGGTCCTCATATACAAATCAGGCCAGGGTGTAGAAAACCTAAGAAAGATTGCAAGAGGAATACAGACTAGACAGAGAATTGAAATGAAAAACTTCTCAGGGAAAACGACAATGTATTCCCTAATACTAATAGGAGTGTCAAGTATTCTTCCAGCTTTGTTCCAGTCTTATCTAACAATAGGATCCATATTCATGAACATTGAATTAAAGCCCATAGAGGCTTTGCTTATACCTAGCATTGGATTTCCAATACTTGACCTAATGATAATACTAATGATAAGAATGAAAAAGCCTAGATTTGCGTGGTAGCAATGAACTGGCTAGAAGACCTGGAGTATTCAGGATTTGGAGAGAGAAAACTAGAGTTTCTACTGGCTTGCCTAGCTTTATCTGGGCTTGGAGTATTTCATCCCCTCTTATCTTTAATCGGACCCGCAATGCTTGTCGGTCTTCCAGTCTTTCTAGCAGAGATGAAGAGAGCTAGACTGAAAAAAGAACTGCCTAGCATAGCTTTAGAAATATCAACATTGTGGGGAATACTACCCATGGACGAAATACTAATTAGAGTAAAGAACAAGGAGTTGAATAAAGTTGGAAAGGCCATAAAAGCTGGTGTTCCTCCTATAAAGGCGTTTGAAGGAACGAGCAGAGAGCTGGATCCAATAGTCAAGCTATTGAAGAACGGCTACAAAACTGGCGGCGATATCAGCCTAGCAATGAGACACCTAGCCGAAGATCTGGCCGAAGAAGAGGGAATTAAAGAAGAGATAAACTCAAGTCTGTCTGTAGAAAAACTTACAATGATTGGAGGGACAATAGTGATACCGTTTGTCCTTGGGATAACGAATTCATTAGCTAGGTCCCTTGATTATTCTGGTTTATCAATTATAGGTAAAGGTACTATTGAAACAAGCAGAATGGCATTCATTGGCAACTCCATATATGTAATAGAATACGCAATAATAGCTGGACTGTACCTTGGGCTAGTGGAAGGAAACATGAAAAAGAGCTTATTATACTCTACAGCGCTTGCACTGGTGTCCTTTTTTATTTACAATATCGCCCTAGGGTTCAAGCCATAAAGACTAAATCTATCAACGAAACCATTTTAAAATGTGAATAGATAATTAGGGTGATGATAGAGCTAAGGGTATTAGTTAAGAAAAATTTGAAGGGATACAAGCTTATAGAGGGTTTTCCGGGCATTGGCCTTGTAGGCGCTATAAGCGCAAGCTATCTAGCTGAGAAACTGAAAATGGAGCAGATAGCTTATTTATATTCAGAAAAATTCCCTCCAATGGCAAGCATTCACAATGGTATCCCTACTTATCCTGTAAGGATGTATGCAGACCATAAAAATAAGATCGTTGTTTTGTATTCTGACTTTGTGATACCTGCAAACGCTGTCTACGAAGTGACCAACGAGATATTCTCATTTGTGAAGAAGTCTGGTATAAGCGAAATAATATCCCTCGCAGGCATGACATCCACATTCATAACTGAAGAGAAACAGATATTTGCCATAGCTACAGACGAAAAACTGAAAAAGAAGTTGGGGGCGTTTGGTATAAAATTTGTCCAGGAAGGTGTAACCACTGGTGTGTCCGGGATGCTACTGGCCAAATGTGCTATGGAAAAGATACCTGCGTTTAGCTTACTGGTAGAGTCTGCAGCTGGTTATCCAGATCCGGGTGCTGCTGCCCTGCTACTGAAAAAGCTGGGAGAATACTTAGGCATAACCATAGAGACTAAGAGCTTGGAAGAGGAAGCTAAAAACATTCAAGAGAGGATTCAAAAGACCCTAGAACAGATAAGAATGGGCAAGGCAAAGTATAAGCAAGCAGAGGAACATCTACCAATGTATGGGTAGATTTTTAAACCTGATTTGTATAATGAGTATGGGGTGGTATGACTATGCTGAAGATTCAAGACTTTCATAGGCTAGTCTCTCCTAGGGTAACCGCTCTAGTCACTACAGTGGACGAGAAGGGGAGAGAAGACGTGTCATCTTTCTCATGGATAACGCCCGTTAGCTTTGACCCTCCATTAATCGCATTAGCCATTGGACCAAACAAGCATTCCTACTGGAATATAACTAGAATAAATGAATTTGTGGTGAATATCCCAACAGAGAAAATGCTTGAAAAGGTGTGGATTGCTGGGAGCCCATGGGATCCCAAAGAATCAAAGATAGAAAAGGCCAAACTAAAAACTGCTCCTAGCGAAAAAGTTAGACCACCAAGGCTAACTGAATGCCCAATAAATATAGAGTGCATAGTTGAAAGTGCAAAAAAGGCAGGGGATCATGTTATCGTCATTGGTAAGGTAGTGCATGTTCATGTAAAAGAAGACTATCTAGACGAGAGGGGAAATCCAAAGGTTGATGTTATAAGACCTCCTCTGCATATAGCTGACAACATATTTGCATTCCCTTACGTGATCAAGAGCGTTTGATCTCTTTTAACTTTAGGAAAACCAATGTTATGAAGACTGCCAGAGCTAGACTGTAAACTACTTCAAGGCCTTTAGGTATGGTTGGAACCATTGGTATAGATGGCTTCTTAGCCTCTCCTTCCCATGGCTTTGTCCCATGCTTGGCTGAAGGTTGTAGTATTGGCGGATCAGTGAGTCCGGTGATTGGATTGAATCCGTTTGTCTTAAACTCATTGTTCAGTTCTATTGGCTGGCCGTTTACGAATACGTAGTTGTTTGTGTCCGGATTGTATGAAATACTCCCTCCAGACCCCTTTATCCATGTTATCAATGCATCCTCAAGTAGTGTATTGCCTTTTCCATCCTTAACTGTCATCAATGTTCTCCCTAATTGATCTACCTTTGTCTCTATGCTTCTCAACAAATACTGGTCTTCATGTGGTTTACCTTTTTCGTAAACCTTTATTGTTCCCGTGTCTTCATCCACTTCAACTTGGTCTCCGTCATAGGTCTCCTTCTTCCCATTGTATACCAAGTCAAAGAAGCTCTTGTTTCCTACCTTGTAGAATCTCCATCCAGATGTCTCATTATCGCTTATCACTCCGTCTCCGTTTATGTCCTTTTGAGCTGAAACAGATGTTATTATTCCTAATTTATCTCCTCCTGGGATCCTAGTTATGCTACCGTTTAGCCCAAGTATGTTGCCTAGCTCGTCCATGCTTTCAAGCTGCTCACCTGTTGTGCTAACAAATGGTTTGCCCTTGGTCAATTCTCTCCACATCGCTCCGGATATCGGTAGCTTAAAGTATCTGGGTAGTATGTATATTCTATCCCCTTGCTTAACTATGGTTCCACCAGAGAAGACTGCTGACCTAAACGTGTGTGTCTCTTCTTTCCCTGTTCTCAAAGAGACAAAATGCACATTGCCTGTGGCGTCTAGGTAAACTGTCTCGTTGGTTTCGTCAAAGCTTCCATCTGATCTATCAAACTCCAATCTGATGTTCCCTTCTATATCTGGGGATGGGTATATGCTCCCGTCGTCTAGATTTATGACTCTAAGCTTTCCAAACGATCTTTCCAGGTCTTCAAAATTGAGGGATTCAAACTTTGAAACTATTGAAGGATTGAATGTTATGTTTGACCCTGTGCTGTCAACAGAGAACACCGCGCATGTGCTTGAGCCAAGGTCAAAGTAAACTCCAGTATTTGGTATTATCATGGCTGGTAGTTCTGTGTCAACCCATTTGAATGGGATTAGATCGCTCTCTATACTTATATTTCCATAATCCAGTCTGTTTCCTTGCAACTTGACGCACTTATCTATGTTCTTGTTGGCGTCAAGCCCACACATGGTAACTGGTAATGCAGATGCAAGCCAATCTATTGTAGCATCTAACAAATGCACATAATAGATATTTCTAAAGGCTAGTCTTCCTGTGGCATTCTCCATCTCTGCATGGATATTCATCTGCTCCTGCTCTATGTTAACGGGCGATGTCTGATTTTCAAATCCTTTAAAGAAGTCCTCTATCGGCAGTCCTTCTAATCCAGGAAGTCCTTTTACCTTCTTTGCCTTTTCTTGTTCCTCAAGTAGTACGTTTGGATCCATTATCTTTTGCCCTCCAACTATGATGAAGTTTCTCTCATTACAAGTAAGAAGCTCCTTCATGCATCTGTCTGTCTTCTCCATTTTGCCCTCAAAGAACTTTATGCCTCCTCCGGGTAGCGGGATGCCTCCCTCTAGGACTACTATATCTGCAATGCCCAGAGCAAATGAGAGCGCGGGTAAAACTCCTGTTGCCCCTGTGTAGTCCAAAGCTACCTGGGTTGCTCCACTTGCGGTCAGCCACAGAGACATTGCACCTAATTCTCCTTCACATCTAGCCTCTACTTCTTCACAGCTAGGTCTTTCACATGTCCCTTGGGAGACACATGTCTCTAGGCTCTTCATGTCTGTGGTCTTTGCCACCATTAGGTCTCTTCCAGCTCCAAAGGCACCTCTAAATCCTGCAGAATACATGAATGCACCTATGCTCTTGCTAAGTCTAGGTATAGCAGGGAGTGTATGGAATACTGTTCCAGCAGTAACCAAGCCTGTAAGGAATCCCCAGTCCCCTAGCTTCTGGGAGATTGCCCATGTCACTGGGAACATTTCTTTGACTGAATCTGGATTCCCGTATATGTAAGCATATATGTCTGCTCCAGATGTCTGCATTGCCACGGAAGATAGCATTGCTTTATTTCCAATCTCAACCATTGTTGATGGGTCCTCTGCTACTATTATTCCCTTCTGCTTCCAGTTCATGAATCTTAGTAAGTATCCTCCGTTCACCTTATCAATCCTAGTTATGCCAGTAGGTCTGCCTTCTTCTTCAACGGTTATTATCTTTTGATATGCGTTCGGATTGAAGTCGTACCCAAAGGCTAGGTAATCTCCAAGTTTAGAGTATTTACCAGCTAGGATAGGATCTGCTCCTATGCTAATCAAGAATTCACCAAGCTCCTGAGAACCTAATGGTCCAATTATGCCGGATGAGTACATTCCCTTTATTTGTGTGGGCGTCCCCTTGACTATTACATAAGCCTGTTTGTCAAAGCTGTCTCCTGCTGTGTCTTTATTCCATTCAACAGTTATTCCAGGAGGAGATATCTCTAGATATCCATTTACCATTACAAGCTCAGATATTAATTGAAGCCCGTAAGCCGTCAGGACTGCTGGTCTGACGACATAGTAGAGGGCTTTTAGATAACCTCTTGCAAATGCTCCCGGCAGCATGGCAAGGTGTGTGTACAAGCCGCTTGTTATTGGGATCCCTGTTGGTTTGAAACCTAGCAATCTCCTAGCCCCGTTTATCGCGCCGCTTCTACCCTCTTGCAGAAGCTGCGCATGCATTGATACGACTTGTTTGTCCTCTGGGGCAGCAAGCCCAAGAACTCTTGCAAATGTTCTTTCTTTCCCGCCTATCATTGCTTTCTTTATTGCGAGTTTCTGCTCAGAGAGCGTTTGAACTATCGCCTGACCTGCTTCCCCTTTTATTGCATCATTGAAGTCATCTAAGAATGAGTTCATGTACGTCTGAAGCGCCTCCAGTTTCTCTTTATCCTTAGAAGCCTCTTTCATCAAACCTTTTATTGTCCGAGCTTCCTCGCTCAGCTTTTGAATCTTTTCCTTTCTGTATGCTAATTCTTCATATGTATCTATTATACCTTCAAGGGTCTCTTTGTCTCTACTATTTAGCGTGGAATCAGCCATAAGCTCTCTTATTGCTGTTGCCTTGTCCGTAGGTGATTGGGATAATCCTATATCAATTGCTAACGTCTTAGCTTCTTCAGGATCTAATCTATTTATGTCTATTTCTGATATAGTTGGGTGCTTTTTATATCTTTCGAGAAGTCTTTTAACATCATCAGTATTGTCAATATCTACACCTAACAACTTTTTGTAAAATTTTTTCTTGAGGTTACTATTCTCAAGGATTTTATCATCTAATTTGTTAATGATTCCAGTGAGCTGTGTGTCTGTACTATCTATTATCTTTATTGCATCGTTAAGGTCGTCCGCTGTAGCTCCCTTTCTAGCTATCCTCTGTATCCTTGCAATGTCATCATCCACGTCATCTAAGGCATTTCTAAATATCTTCTCCTTGTTCTTCACAAGCCTTTCCCCGCTTCTAATGTTCCTAACAGCGGAAAGTATAGAACCTACCATCAATGCCCCCTGGGCAACTGACTCCATCAGGGCTAAGTCCTTCAACCTGGAAACAAAATACATGTATGTCTTTGGAATAATGAATATCTGAGATCCTGGGGTGGCAACAAGGCTGACTCTATATGATTCTGCCCTTATCCTAGACTGCCCAAGGTTCACGGTCCCGAATGGGCTCTTAGATGCCCTAGCGGTCTCTACACCTATCGTTGCCAGGTTAAATGCATTCTGACCAATCTTCTGCCCTGCAACTTCTAAAAAGCTAGCATTTGGAACCTCTGTTGCAACAGTCCAGTCCTTTGAATAAACATCTTGCACTTCGTCCCCTGCCTTATGATTACATATTCCCTCCTTGTTAGTGGGCATATCCGGGCATATGGGTATATCCTCCCCTAACAATCCTCCGTACTCAACCCTACCAAATATTGTGGTTCCAATTAGCCATCCATTGTTTGGCTGGAGAGAATTAACAAGAACATCTGAATAGGTTATCGCTCCGTCAGGTCCCATCAAATACAAATGGAACCTATCTGCAATCTTACCTGATTCGGGGAGAGTCTCTCCCAACTCTCTCAATGCCTTTTGCGTTTTATAGTTCTCGGCAGAAGTGGCAACGTCCTGAGTAATTATCCCTTGTATCTTGTACACATCATCTAGCGTAAGCTCCACTTCACCCAATCCGCCAATATCACAAAATCTTGGAGACATGGCCGAACCAGAGCTAGGACTAGAAGAAGGCATCCCCTGCGAATACGCAAATGGCCAAAACATTGAAGCTAGGAGTAAAAATGCGATTATATAATTGCCCTTCATGTAATATCCCCTTAAAACTAAGGATTGCTCACTATTTATAAATTACTGAGAATGTTCACGCTAAAGCACACAAAGACAGAGAGCGTCACAAACTGATAAATACATACTCTCCAAACACTACGACAACGTAAAGCAAAACATACCATATGGCTAGCGAAACTAACCATATTATGAATAACTGAGCCAACATCCATGGTATCTTCTTGTTTAGCTCAAGCATCTCATCATAGACCAAGGCAGCCAACAAGAAAACAACATATCCTTCAATTGCAGGAACAATTATGGAAGGAAATGCAGTTAGGGATACTCCTTCCACAATCAGTATTAACATCCATGCAATCAAAACAATAGCAAAATACAGAACAGACTTGCCTATCAGTCCTAGAGGCCTATCCTTCTTTCTAAAATAATAGCTAATTGGCAGGGAAAACGCATATACAACCAAGGCGGAGAGGATGGAAAAAACAAACAAAGCTGTCAGTGCGCCGTTCTCGTTTGCGAACAGATACATGGCATGGTAGATCTCAGCTATCATGTAGATCCCTCTTGTCCAATAATGCATTCATCAATAATAAACCTTGGTATAGACATCACAGATACTATTGTGGCAGAGCTTTGCAATCTTTGGAGATGCATAGTAGGGAGGTTCGGGTCTTATGCCTCCGTCACAGTCTCCATTAGTAGGATAACTGGTCCTCAAGAAGAATCTATGGGCAAGGTCAGGGCTCTCCCTAGCCCCCAAATCAACCAGTCCAAGAGAAGCTAGATCTACATTTGTATCGTTCTTGCATGTGACGTATTTCATTATTTCTTCAATCGCACTAGTTTCAACAATTTTTGGATATCTCTCTTCATTCGTCTTGTTAAAAGCACAAGACAGTATTATTGGATGTTGCAAGTCTGCGCAAACATCTCCTTCACATACAGCCGATTTATCCTCTGGATATATCTCAATTACTAATGGGTTTCCGACCGCTCTACACACTCCATCCCAATTTTCAATCAGTAACTTAAACCTCTCGTCTGACTCATTGAACTCCCCAGCTAGATATCTACCGAATTGATCTACCCAGAACAATTTGTTGCCTTTATACATGTACGAAATCTCTGAGAGGACTTGAATGGAAGAAGACTCAACATCAGAAAGGTACAAATAATTGTAAGCCTCTAACGCCTGATTGCCATATATAGAAGAAGCCCAAGCAAGTATGGCTGCGGACATACCACATATCATTAGGAAAAATAATGCATCAATTATCATCGCCTGGGCCTTATTAGAAATCATCTCCAGGTCACCACCACCAGCCTGACTGGCTTATTCCCTTCATCTGTTGTATACAAAACAGGATAGGTCATTATCGTTATAACTCTATTCTTTGTCTTATCAGCTATAACTGCGTAGGGATCAGGCTGCCCACCTGAGGACTGTCCTCTCCAAAAATTAGACGACAAACCGGAATACTTGGGACAAAGCGCATAGTTATTATAGCCAAAGTTCACAACTCCTGTTGTGGTACCTCTCCATGTCTCCTCTTCCTCCTCCAGCCACATTGCCAAGTGAACAGCATAATTGGTTTTCAATGCACTAGCCAAGTCGCAGGCAAAATCCCAATAATCCTCGTCAAAGTATATCTGGTATCTGACAGCTCTAGATATCATTATGTTTGCTCTCATTGTCTGGACGTAATCCTCCTTTGACTGATATGCCGAATAAGCTACGTATATTGTGGAAAAGAATATCATTAGCCCAAGAGCTATTGGAAATATGCTTGGAAAGTCATCTCCTAATGGACCAATGTATCCTTTCTTCCCTATCTTACTCATTACACGCCTCCTCCAATGCTCTCTTTGCCTCTTCCAGACCAACATCATTTGACTTAACTCCAACGCACATTTTATCTCTGTTCTTATACACAATTATGAAATCATTTCTAGTCCCCTTTGGACTTGACGGTCTAATGACGATCCTTGGAGGTTCCCCTTTAATTTCCTCTGCAGATGCTTCCCCACCAGAAAAGCTAATGTTGTAGAGGGATATACTACTCAAAGAGTAAGTGCTAGTGGCGCTAATCCCTAGTCCCTTCATCGGGGCAGCGACAAATGAAGCTGAAGCGAACGTCTCTGGATTCTCTTGATCCTCCCATGCAAGGAAGATAACTAGACGCAGAATTCTATTCTTGTTATCGCTCACAACTTGAAGAGCTAGAGTATACGGCTTTGCCTCATCCCTGATCCATATATGTGAGTCAAGCCATATTGTCCTCACTGTGGTCTCATATGATAATGCATCTGTTATTGTCTCTGCAATGCTCTGAGTGACCTTCTTTCCAGTATCGTCAATAACCTTGTCCTTGTATATCATGTAGTACCCTGTAAGTATGGAGACAAGTAGGAATAGAAAAATAAACATGACCATCTTGGACATTACCCACATCCCCAAACCTTTTCGCATTTACGATCCTCTTACTCCTTCGGCTTGCATAGGTAAACTGTGTATCCCTTCTTTATCGCCACTATCCTATGGAACCCGGGGGAAAGATCTGTACCCAGATCATCATACTCGCCTACATTACTGCATCCAACAGTGGTCAAATCCACATTGAATGGGATCCTTATACACACAGGAGGCAAGTCTGGGGGTATTAATTTTTTGGACTCTCCTCCTTCTATCTCCTGAACATAATATGCCCTTATCTGCATACAATGCGGAGTATGGCACCCCTGTAGGCAGACGTCCTCTCCTGGATTTGAAATAGAGAAGTTATCCACCCTGAAGTTGGGTCCACCATAGACATTTAGATCAACGTCTATATACTTTACTCCTTCTCCAAGATTAGCGACTATCTCTATTTCTCTAGCTAGGGACTCCATATTGTTTCTCACTCTCTCTTGGGACTCCCACATCTGGTACTGGCTGAACAAGTAAAAAGCTATTGGAAGCAGAAGCCCTAGCATCGCAGCTGCTATAAGCAATTGGAAGGGCGCCTCCACCTGCCCTTTCTCATTCCTGATTCTAATCTTCCTAGCTAACCTAGCTAGCCCGAACATTTACATCATCTCAACAAGAATAAAGAACTAGGCCAATAAAAAGCTAGCTCTGAAAGCTAGCTCTGACAAAATATGTACAAACAATTCAAACAAAAATGTTTATAAATATGTGAATCACATAATTATTTGGTGATGATATGAACATAACAATGTCAGTTAGTGGGGATCTTGAGAAATGGATAAAGAGATTTCCATTTGTGAAGTGGACAGAGATAGCAAAGAAGGCAATGAGGGAAGAGGCTATCAGGCTGAAAAAGCTTGAAATAATCGAAAAATACCTTGAAGGCAAGAAACTAACGAAGGAAGATATTGAGTTCATGGAAGAGATTGACTGGCATCCTGTGGACGAGATGGAGATTAAACCTGATTTTGCCAAAAGCTTAAAGGAAGCCAGTAAGGGGAAGACTAAAAAAATATCGCTATAACTGGTGGTACAATGTACAAAATAGAGGCAACTCAAAGATTTGAAAATGACTATTCAAAACTAGCCAAAAAGAACAAGAAGCTAGCCGACGCCTTGAAGAAGAAATTGAAAGAAATCTTAAATGATCCGTACAGGTTTAAGCCATTAAGAAAACCTCTTCAAGGTTTTAGAAGGGTTCATCTGCTAGGTTGCTATGTCCTAGTATACACTATAAACGAAAAAAAGGAAACTGTCGTACTGATAAGACTAGCCCATCATGACGATGCATACAGTAAAAAGCTAGTAAAAGGAAACTGGGTGTAGACGGGGTTGGTGGGTGGGAGAGTAGTGCTAGCCAGCTGGCTAGGGACTAGTGCTAGGGGGCTGGTATGTATGAGGATGCTGAGCTGACTGCTTGCTGGAACATTGGTTTTATCACTGAGATTAGCAAGATGGCTGCTATCACTGCTAGTATCAAGAGGTAAATCGGTGTCCAGTTCATGTCTCCCTTCATCTAGCTCAGACTCCTTTGGTAGTGAATCCAATGTAGTACTCTCCGTCACAGTTGTAAACCCAGATCTTCCCTCCTATCTTTTTAGTTGCTTTCATGTGTATGCTGTTACCGGATACATCAAAATAATCTGTGGAAAACGCGTAATCTCCGGGACATGCTGTGCTCATGTCACTACATGTTCCTCCACTTGCACTTCCTTCACCAGTACAGAAGAAAACCGTTCCTGGATTTATTCCGGCTTTTGTTTCTATAGCACTAGTTGAAATAACTGCTCCTGGCTGGAACTGGACTATCTGCGTTGACAAGCTCCCAGCTCCTGGAGCGCCCCTAAGGCTTTGGACCTGCTGGGCCATGACAGTGACTGGATCTCCTCCTGGTGTAACGAATCCTCCAAGCATTGACAGGATTATGACCAAGATTGAACCTGCAACTACTGCAGCTATTAATAACTTAAACGCATCAAATGCTTGACCCATTTTTCCAAGCATTTACTCACCTCCAATAGGAAAAGGAAGCTAGTGTATTTAAAAGTATCCTTATGCACTTAGCATTTAGACGTGCCAAGGTAAATATAACACTCGTTGCTCTTGCATGTCACGCAGACGTCTATCTCAGTTCCCTCTTTTAGGAATAAGCTATCATAACTAACATCTGTATGGGTTTGGCAGTCAACTTTTCGCCCATTTTTTAGTTCATAACCAACAGGTATTTCACAGCGTATATTCACAACAAGATTTGGATCATCTATTCCTGCCTTCTCCTTTATTGCATCTGAAGTTATGAACTGTGCCTTAAGCTTAGCCTTCCTTGAAAAGCTCTGTCCTGTCCCCGCAGCCGCGTAGGCAGAAGCCAGAAGATCTGCAGACACAGACAAAACATCCGAACCTGGCTCTCTAGACTTTATTGTTGAAACAACACCATAGACTATAGCTAATAGCACTAATGCAATAATCGCTCCCTGAACAAGCTTCATTGCGGTGAATGCCTGACCCTTTTGCATTTGAACACCATCTAAAAGATATTAGGCATTTAAACATTTTATTTAGTTTTGTTGAATAATGCTTTTTCTACAGTGGATATCATCTCCTCAGCAAACGATACTGCTTCCTTACATTCATCCACAGTGGGCCTAAACCCAACATCATACAAGACTCCATGCCTATAACTCCTAAAATGATCTAGCTGGTTAATTAAATACTCAGGTAACTCCTTATGTCTAACTCTCAGATAAGCTATTAAACACTCATGTGTTTTTTCTCTAAATCCATCTCTAAATAATAAGGCTCTTGCAGCAGTAAACGCGGCTGAATATGCTAGAATTATAACAGAGTTATAAGATCCTATTCTCATGTTCTTTTTTGCTTCTTCAACTAATTCTCTGGCTTTCAGCAAACTTTCAGCTACTTGAGAAGGGCCTTGAATAAATCTTTGTATTGCTTTCTTCTCAATACACTCGTCTAAACTAATCAATTAAATCACCGTATAATACTAATGAATGTATTAAATCGCAATAGAGAGGTGAATCTGATTCCTTTAATCTATTGATTCTGGAATTATTCACCACCAAAATATCAACATCCTTACCAAACAAGTCTACCAAGTCCTTCCTTAGGGATGCTAATTCTCTGGAAGTAATTCTTCTGGCTGGTCTAATCCATATATCTACATCACTGCTTGGGTCATCTTCTCCCCTGGCATAACTCCCGAAAACACCGATACCAATCAGGTTATATTTTTCTGCTAAATTTTCAAAATTCATACTAAGTAACTTCTTCGTATTAAATATCATCTTGAAAAGCCTTGCCTTATTCTTGTTAATCTTACCGTTCTCTATTATACCCAGATCAGCCATTTCATCAAACACAAGCGAGACTAATCCCTTTGATACCCCTAACTTTCTAGCTATCTCACTTACACTAGTCGCTCCAGAAGTCAAAAAGAAATCCACTATTTTATCCTTTTTACTTATACTCATGAGGCTCATAACTTAATTGTAGTGTTCAATATTTTTAAACATTTCGTTCAGTTTTGTTGAACGGCACTCTAACGTTTGAACACCTAAAATCCTATGGATGTCATCTTCATAGCAAAGTAAACAACTACAAAGAATATTGTCATTCCTATTGGGAGCACTTTAGCTAAGGTCATCTTAAATGCTAAATCATTATCTCCCTCTCTAACCCTGCTAGCAAAGAACATTAATACAATAATTATCTCTATCATGTACAAGCTGACTACAAAGAACATCTGTTCCTGGGTAGCAGCTCCTTCCAATGCTTTCATATTACTTGTGGAGAATAATCCTCCTTGAATATTGCTCATAAATCCTGGAACCCCTGCAACGGTTGGCATCTCTGTTGGAGAAGTTCCCAGACCCGAAGTGGACAAACTCTTTAACGCGCCAATAATTATCTTCTGCAAAGCGACAGTAATGCCTAGAACTATTGGGGCTATGAACATTGCCATTGAAGACATCATATTAGTTATGTCCTCAAGCAAAGCCTTCAAAGCCTGCTCAACCTTCTGCGTATCCCTCAACTGCATGGACAAGCTGACTAACGACCTAGCAGCCGTTTGGACTCCTAGGGTCATTGAATCAACTACTATCTTCATAGTTGTCTTTATGAACTCAGAAGGTATCCACTTCAAGCTTCCATAGGCCTCGTCAAACAAGGCCATTTTCAAAGTCATTCCAAGCATCTTAATATTGTGCAAGGTTGGGAGGAATATCCTTTTACTGGCCTGGCTAGTGGGGAGGAATTCTGCTGCATGCCTCAGAGCTTCCTCTATTGGTCTCCCTTCACCCAGCCTAGAAGCTAGAACGTACAAAGAGTCCTGGAACTGGTTTTCCATTTCAACTATCTCTAGCTGGATCTTTCTTTTATCCTTGTAATTCGCCCAAAGGTAGAATGACCCTGCATATACGGCTCCAAGCATGAATCCTGCTATAGTCGTAAACGGGAACCATGGTCTTTTCTGCCATGCTGGTGGCTTCGGGTTTACAACTGGCTCCATGAAGAATCCCAAAGCCAAAAGCCCAATGAATAAACCTACTGCTATAAACTTGACTGGAAGTTCATAATTCCCTATCTTGAACCAACCCTTCTTTGGAAGACCTGGCATGTCATCGGGTATCTGAGGGACAGGCCTAGTTGGTGGCCTCTTTTCCAAGATGTTTCTAGCCATGAAAAACGCGCTGACTGGAATAATGATATTGTACAAGATTACCATCACAGGAAACTTAGCTAGTATTGCTAGCTGCCCTCCTCCCATTAGAGCTCCGACAGGGGCAATTATTATCAATATCAATGGTAACATGACACCTAAGTAATACAGATACACACTCGGCTGGTGCATGGCTCTAGAGTACATATCCATCTTTTCCCTTATCCCATCTAAGACATCCTGCAACGCTCTATCAAGAAGTGCATTTCTTTTTGTTTCATCGGCTTCCATCGTACTAGATCTTATAAGCATTAATGCATGCTTGAACTCGTCTGAATAGCTCCCCCATTTCCAAGCTAGATTATCTAATGCCTCTTCCACGGTCCTGTACTTTCCAACCTTTATGTCCCAAACTAACTTTTGAATGTCCTCTGCTATCCTACCATGACCATGTTCTGCAACGAACTCCAATGCTCTTTCTAGGTTTGGATTCACCTTCATTGCCATTACAAAGTAATTAACTATCTCTGGTATGTAGGTCAGTGATCTTATCCTTTCCTTTTCTGCTTGAGAGTAGGGGAAATTCATAAGGTAATAAGCAACAATCGCAGATACGAGGAAGGGACTTATATACAATATTAGACCAATTGGAGATGTGATGTCAAATCCCATTATCTGCATTGCACCTTCAGGAACAAAACCCATGCCGAAAAAAGCTGTTGCATTAGGTGAAAGATTTATCCACAAAGCATTTCCCTGCATAGAAAGGACAATATTAATAATCATCCAGAAGAATCCAATTAGTACGCCAACAGCCAATGCAAGAAAGGCTGCTCCTCTAGTCTCTTCTGGAGATATCTTCCAACCTATGTAAGCAAGAGTATTTTCTAATTTTTCCTTTTCTTCCTTCTTCAGCTTTATGCTAGTTTTGAAATACTGATAACCCATCTTGGCTAGTTTAGCATACCAGCTAGGCACTCCTCCCTTTTCCTCCTTTTCCTTCTTCTTTTTCTTTATCTTGAATTCGGGAGTGCCGTAAAGCAGATTGTATATATCAGGTATCTTCTTAGAGCCCTTTTTGCTTTTTGAGTTGCTCACGTATCTTCCTCCTCATTTGAACTTCCTTTAGCAGATTCTCATCCACCCATGTCTTCCACTCTTGCCAGGCTTTCTTGTAATCAAGTTTTCCAACCTCTCTCTGTTTTTCAAGTATGAGCATCCATTTGGAATTAGACTTCACATAGTATTTTGCCTCTGCTATCTCTGGATTGTCCTTTGCGAGATCTGCTATATACTTCTTTGTTTTTGCTCTCCATTGTATATCCTCCCACATTTCCTCTACACTCATTCCTCTGGTTTTCTCTAGATACTTGAACTTGTGAGACTTTTTGAATATGGCGTCTTTGTGAATAGTCCAATCATCTGTTCCTGCGTCGTATGTTACTAGATTTAGCAGTCCTCCTTCCTTCTGTGGATCTTCCACCCATTCCTTCAATATCTCTGTCACTTCTATTACTCTTCTGTGCTTCTTCAAGGATCCTTTAAACCTTATTGGAGCAGCCACAACAGTTATATCCGTGGCCTTAAAGCTTGTGTTTGGAACTCCTAGATCATGGACGACTCTATCCCATATTGAGTATGCAGATTCACCGTGAATAGTACCCATGACTATGTTTGAAACTGCTCCTACTCTCATTGCTTCGTACAAAACCAACGCTTCCTTAGATCTGACTTCACCAACTATTATGCATGAGTCTCCAAGCCTTAACGCCGTCCTTAGCGCGTCTTCTGGAGAAACCTCTGAAGAGATTGCCCCGACGCTAATAGCAGATCTGGTCTTCAACCTCTGAAGCTTGTAGCCAACTCTCCAAAACTCCCTTGCCGGTATCTCCAGAGTATCTTCAATTGTAAGTATCCTCAAGCTAGGAAGTATCTCTAGCATTAACGCCTGCATGAGACTTGTCTTTCCAGCTCCCCTTGAACCTACTATTAGAGTGGATGCCTGGGCGTCAATTAGGAATGAGAGTAGTCCTGCCAGCTCTGGAGAAACCATCTTTACGTTTATGAACTGTGGTAATGTCCATGGGGTTGCCTTGTGAATTCTAAGTGCAAAGGCTACTCCATCTGGAGATAGTGGCGGACCGATGACTGCAACCCTTGTATGGTACTGATCAAGGTCCATGTCCAAAACAGAGTGAGCCTCGTCAAACGGTCTTCCAGAAATGCTCCTAAACCTGGATATTATGCTCTCTGCCTCTGATTCTGAGAATAAAACATTTGTCTCGCATGGACCATACTCAGAATGGACAACGTGCACTGGCTTTAATCCCAACGGTGCGTCCAGATATATATCCGTGAGCCTTTGATCTGAAAGCAATAATCCCATTAATCCAAATCCAACTGTATACCTAGCAACTATGTCTGAGAGTCTCTTCACGTCATCGCTGGTTACCTTTATGTCATTCTGCCTTGCCAAATCCGCAATTGTGGTTTCATATATCTTCTTGAAATAATCAGCGCTAGTGGCTAGATCAGTAAACTCCAATCCCTCTGGGTGGTATGTGGAGACTATCTCCTTCGTCTTTGAAACTAAAAAGAATTCCTCTGGGGTTAGAGAATACTCGGGTGGATTTATGTAGTAAAGATAGTCTGTCCTCTCTGGATGCCTGTAAATGTTTACTTGTGCTCCAAGGACTTCGTACTGATCAACTAATTCTATACTCTCTGGAACTTTGAATAATATTCTAGAACCTATGAATGCTGGTTTTATCTGAGCTTCAAAGAAGACGTGATAAATTTGTCTTCCTGGAGGTAGTTTCTTCAATTTGGTCACGTATTGCTTTACCTTTTGTATGAGTGTCAGTGATTCTAAGTTTATCTTTATGAATTTCAATGTTGTGAGATAATCTTCATAACATTTCTTCACAGCAGAAGTGGCCTTCTTCGCCTTTTCCATTTCTACCTTTATTGCCTGAAGGGTTTTCAAGTAAGCTTGAACAGGATCGCTTCTCAAAAGATCGGAACAGACATTTACAACGAAGTCGTGCCTAGCCTTTAGGAAACTCTTACATTGTGGATACCTTCCACCTAGATAGCTAGGTCCCCAGACCCCCTTTACTTTGAATTTCTGAATAAGATCTGCTATCTCTTTCAGCATTGCTGTTTGCTCTTCGTCGTAGACTCTTTCATACAACTCGGATAGGACCAGTAGATCGGCCTCTGTTCTCCCAAGGAGGTCTATAGCCAAGGCCATAGTAGCTGGATGGTCTGCAATGCTTGTTCCGTATTGCCAGGTCCTACAGTCTACGACCAGGTATTTCTTTCCTCCTTCTACTTTAACTTGAAAAGGTGGTAGTTCCATACTGAGTAAAAGGAAGAAGGAGTTTTTAAGTGTTAATGATTTTTAGGTTGAAAAGATTTTAGAGGACTCTATTCGGATCAAATACTGCTACTCCAGCTCCCGCTGAACAATCTCCAATGCTGGTGTCTATTTGATAAACTGTTGATGGACTCTTGGAACATGTTACGCCATCTGATGAGGAGTATGAGCAGTCTATGTAAACTATATATCTAAACTTATTATTTGCTCCCCCACCTGTTCCACCACCAAATCCGGACTCAGCGTCGTCTTTATCTTTATCGGTTGGATCGTCAAGAACGACTGCCAAGATATCTGGTTTTCCATTTCCATTCAGATCCCAAACGTCCAGACCACCACCAGCGCTGTAGTAACCTAGGCCAATCCCACTCCTAACAGTATCATAACCACTGGATGGACCCGGGCTAACTCCAAACCAGAAGTGATTATCATTCTCTGGAGCATCCACTGTCATATATAATCTTGGAGTGAAATAATCAAAGGGCAAAGTCGCTACTCCTCCTCCCTGGCTATTAGTGCCCCAAACATTTTTCCACTTTCCATGCTTGGTACAAGACAGATCCAACTGCCCATCCCTAATCCCATTAATTTTGTAGCGAGTGTGTGTAAGATAGTTAGGATCCTTCTCTTTTTCTCCAGGATCCACGCCCATTAATAGCAAGTATTTAATTCCACTCTCCGTGAATAATGTCGCCCCACCCCCTTCGTTATCATAACCCAAATGACTATCATCTATTTGGACAGGAGAACTTGTAAGGAGAGTACAATCGCTAACTACATCTGGCCCTGTACAATTTGAATACAATAAATACCTGAAATGATTCTCACCCTCTGGGTTATCTATTACGAAAAAAATAACCTCTGGTCCACCACCATCTATGTCACCTATAGCTAGCCCGCCACCCTGGGCGCTTGTACCTGTTGATATATCAATGGTTTTTGGTTCAGAAATGCTCTCACATTCAAGCTTGTTACTGCTATCCACAAAGCAGTTTCTAGCAACTATGTATCTAAACTTCCTTGCTGTGTTCTCACAGTTTACTTCATCAACTGCCATGAATATTATATCTTTCAGCCAATGCGCTCTTTTTGGAGAGATATTACCCACTACATCTCTACCAGAGTAGCAGATATCATAAACGCCAGCTGATTTGAAGTTCAGTGGAAGCCAATAGCCTGTATTTTGCTCAATACGGTCGGCTACCCCTCTTAACTCCTCATCAACATCGGTAGGCCCATCTCCACACTCTTCATCAGGGGTCACAAGCCAAAAGACAACATCCTTAACTGGAGAAATACTATCATCAGCTGTAAACAAAGGTCTGAATCCCACATAGATATCATTCCATTCAAGCCTTACAAAACCTGAAGTGGGCGGAGTCCTGTCAATCACAAAACTAATAGTAGTAGAATCTGAATCTGCTAGTACATCTGGCGTAGCGGCTAGCAAAACTGCAAAGACTAATCCTAAAACAGCTAGCACCTCTAGCCTCATCAATAAACTAACAGACGACCAGCTTTTAAAGATTACTGTCAGGATTTTTAACTAGAAGCTAGAAAAACTAGTCATGGAACTAGTTAAAGAAGCTGAAAAAGGAATAAGATTTTTAGTCATTCTATTACTCACAGCCATGGTTCTAAACTTCCTTTTTTCCCTTGACCCAGTCAGCCAAGCTTTCAAGGAAACAACAGCCATAGGCTCTAGCCTAGTCATGAATGCACTAGGCATAGACGCTAGGGCAGAAGGAAACCTGATTGAATTTTCTGGAAAGAAAGCAGAGATAATTGACCTTTGCACAGGGGCATTGGAGCTGGCCATACTGATTGGCGCCATCCTAGCTAGCGAAGACAGGTCTATCAGAACCAGGATACTAGGTATTGCTTTTTCTTTTGCTGTTCTTAGTCTAGTGAACTATATAAGAGTCGGTCTCACCCTAGCATCTGCTGCCTGGTTCGGTTGGGAGATCGCAGATATTCTGCATTCTATTTTGTTTAGATTGTTTTTAGTGTTTACAGTCCTAGGTATATATGGGATTTGGTATCTATGGGTAAGTGAAAAGATGTAAGAGTGTTCTGTTATGGAAAAGTTAAAAACTAGTTTTTCTAGAAAACTAGTATGCTTAAAGATTTTCTGGATAAGTTGGAGCAAATGGAGGAAGTAAAAATAGTATTCTTGTTTGGGTCAAGGGTTAAGGGCAAGGCTGGAAAAAAGTCAGACTACGACATAGCAATAGTTCTTGATAAACCAAATGATGAAGCTGAGTCTAGAATATTCTCACTTGCAGGAAATGATATGGATGTTTCTTTTTTTCATAGACTCCCACTTTTTGTCAGGGCAAGTGTTTTGAGAGAGGGGAAAGTATTGATATGTAAAGACAAGAAATTATTAGACAAGATAATGTGGAAAACCATGACTGAGTATTTGGAAAATAAAGAATTATATGCAGAGGTGTACTAATGGACAGGCTTAATTTCCTACTTTCAAAGATAAACCAACATCTGGCCGAGATTGAGGAAAGATCTAAAGAAAAGCCTAAAACACTAAAGGACTTTGATGCGCTAGCAATGTCGTGCTTGCAACTGGTTAATAGACTCATTGACTTAGGGAAGCTACTTGTAATGGAGAAACATCTCGGATTCCCAGAGACATATTCAGATATTTTCAAGATACTCAAGGCCAATGAGATAATAACCAAGGAAGATTATGAAACTGTGGTAAAATTAATCTATTTAAGGAATCTTATATCACACGAGTACTCAACCATATCCGATGAAGACTTGCTGAAATTCAGAGAACTATCTGAAAAGGTAAAACAGATTGTGGAAAAGTTAAAAACTAGTTTCTCGTAGAACTAGTGATGTTTGAGAAAAAGTCCAAAGGATTTTCAGTATTCACCCCAATGGTGGGAACGCTAGTGCTAATGATAACCTTCTTGATAGTGGCTTCCATGCTGGAAAGTGAGAAATGGAACTTCATGGGGTTATTTGAGACCTACCAGACGATTCAAGTGACTGGGGTTTCTCACGAGGCGCAGGATAGGATGGTGGCTGTGGTTAGAGACACAATCCTTACGGATCTTGAGCAGAGATTCAGTGTTTATGTAGACCAATGTATGTCCCCAGAGCTAACAGACAAAAAATACCGTTTCTCAAAGTGGTATAACATTCAAGACAAATTTGGCAAATGCGAAGAAAAAGTCTTGAATAATACAAGGAACCAAGCGATTGCTAGGCTTACTGGAGTCGGACTTTCAACTTCGTATGTAAAAGCGTTGCTAGAGAGGATAACTAGCAAATATGAGCTAGTGAAGGTACAATCAAATCTATGCATGGATTGTAAATGTACTGATGAACGAAGTGGTCAGTGCTTAAAAAAAGAATGTATAGTCTACAGGAACGTAGATGGAAAGAATACCAAGATGAGAGAGATACTGGAGAAGAGGAATAATATTTGGAAGCTTGAGGAATGTGAAGATGAAAAAGGCAATAAAAAGGATAAATCACTGTGCGGGTCTCCGTGTGTAGATCCAACTTCAACAATTGAAAGTGTTGAAATAATAGACTGCGATGCAAATGACTGCAAAGATGGAAGACTAAACGTCAGCCTTGATTTTACAAGAGTGAAGAGTATGCCTATCGCAACAATAAAGGCGAACCAAAGTCAGTACACTGAAATGAACATATATCTACCTGAGCACAAGGAAAACTTCATAACTAATGATCCAATAGCATTCTACGCATTAGAAACTGCAAAGCTATTTGAGAACTTCACGCTTCTGGATAAAACATGGCACTATGCTGGCGGATATGATCATGATGAGTACGGGAATGGGAGTGAATGGTACCATTATTCCTATGCTGTCCAGGCTAGAATTCCTGGTTCAGAGAGCGATCCTGATGCTACAAATGCGTCAATGTCATTCTGGTTTTCTGTCAAGGATAAACCGATAGACCTATCAGATGAAAATAGCAAATGGGGTGGATTACTCACGGGTAGCAATCTTAATGGCAATCTAAGGATTGATAGGCTATTACCTAGTTCCACATCTTACACATCATCGATAAGTAGCTCTCATAAGATGGACTGGAAATACCTCCTTTATTTCCTCGCAGGCTGGAGCAGAAAGTCAGATAGCTATTTCGGTAACTACGATAGTTCTGTGTTTTCATGGTTGGAGAATCATTTCAGTAAAGCCACAAGCAGTGGACTAAGCATATTCCCAGGGGGTTGCGTGTCAAGTGGCTTATGCGGATGGGGAAATGGATTGGCGGGCATCACTAATAAAATAAAACTTCCTGCGTCTATTAGTATGAACCTAAATAATGGTACTGGTACAATACTAAAGGAATACACATATGCATTCACAAGCTTTAGCAAACCTGATTTCAAAATAATAGACACAGTAACCGATTACGATAAAAAATTCTTTAACGATCTTACTCGTAAAAGCGATGGTAAACTAGAAAGAACTGATGGCAACTTGGAGAACGCTGTAGAGAGCATATTGAATCACATTGCAAGTAATCCAACCCTAAAAGCCTCTGCAGGATACGCTGAGGGGGATAAAATTGCAGTAAACCTAACTGTGGAATCAGAACAGATATACTCATGCGGTGAAATGGAGGGTGGAGACAACTGGCATTGTGGGCAATGGATGGCGATGTATGTTCCGATAATAGCAGGTCATGATGTTGAGGCTTTAATCAAGGATTACGGGAAAAGCGCAATATTTCTCTCTTTGCCATATAACTATTCTTGCTACACCTGCGTGATGCACAAGGTAAGAGAAACATATACCGTGCATAGAAATGCTCATAATGAGGAAGAACCAAACAACACAGTATTTAGGATAACGTTTACAAGATGGAAAGAGGATTATAACGCAGACAAACGAAAACTAGGTACAGATGAAAGTACATTCCTGTGGAAGGGAACAGACGTGACAAATTCCACATACGAAGTTGGAGGAAATATCAGAGTTAGAAAATGCACATATTACTGCGTTGCTGAATCCTCTGGTTCTTCTAGCCCAACCTACTCTTCCGTTTCAACCTCGTGTGATTATAAATGTAACTGGGATGGAGAGGTCAGACCCTATTCACTTCTCGGTCTGTCTGCACCATAGACATCTTAAGTTACACCCGCCAGTTACTACTGGACAAATATTTATATTATATATCAACCTAATAGTAGTCAGTGGGTGGTAACATGTCTATCCAAGATATTTATGTATCACTAGAGGACAAATGGTACGCTTTTCTTGATTCACTTGACTCAAGAGGGATTCCTGTTTACAAGATTATAGACCCGATAGAGGCAAGTGGGATTCCCAGCTTCCCTCTTTTTGTTGGAATTGCTATCCTGATAGTCTTGGGCATAGCCTATGTTGGAATGGGTGGTGGTCCTGGAGGTGGAGTGACGCTTACCGTAAAAGCCACCAGTGACGGGCTTGCCCTTGAAGGAGCTAGCATCACTGCCTTCGCTGGTGATGAACTGCTTGGGACCGCCACGACAGATCCAAACGGAGAAGTAAAGATAAAGGTCCCGTCAGGAAAAGACATACTCATAAAGCTTTCAAAAGAGAATTGTGAAGAAGTCTCTAAAGTCCTTAGCGTATCCGGTCCAGAGACTGTGACCCTAGAAACTCAATGTGCAGCTGGCCCTGGCGTGTCTGGCTGTCTAGGTATATCACCTGAGCTAATGACCATTAGCCTAATGGATGCAGATGGATATCCTGCAAAGGATTGTGACGTTTACATACATCCTGCAGATGACATCACTAACATCGTTCCAGTGGATTGGAGCGTTGACGGTGGAGGATATTTGCATCTAAGCGAACCTGAAGAATGTCCTAGCGGGGATTACCAGGTGGACATAGAATGTTCAAACATGAAGTACGAGGCCTCCTGGAATGACTTCCTAAATGACATAAAACTCGGATACTTGATAATGGAATCAAAAGAAGAACCAGAACCGATAGATATACCAGAAGATAGTATTACTCTAATGATCCAAGTTGAATCTGCAAATGGAATACC